>ERZ837910.141-NODE-141-length-108728-cov-7.784371_pt1 | contig 108728 bp, 106 predicted proteins | sample MGYA00519940_ERZ837910 | MGnify/ENA primary metagenome ERZ837910 (study PRJEB31850, sample SAMEA3708825) | human gut metagenome | biome: human gut; feature: human-associated habitat; material: faeces | place: China | collected 2014 ... | reverse complement strand
ACAAGGGAGCCTTATTTGCTGAAATTTAACACTTTACATTTAGCACTACAAACCCAAAATTATCATTCTCGCCTTTACCCACAGACAAAATTGAAAAAACCTAATTTATTGAATCAATTACAGATTAGCACAATTGAATTTGAAAATTGAAAATCAAAAAATCAAAAATCTCAAACTGCTTTTTTACGGTTGATATTCCAGATTGATAGGGCAGAGAATAGGACTAATGCCACAACAAGAACAAGGACACTAACTAATGTTGCACATTCTGTGTCACCAAATTTAAAGGTAACACCTAGGATGTTTTTCACTTCCTTTAGGGCAACTGCCTTTGCTTCGGTAGGCATTTTTGATACACCTTTATTAAGTGCATCTTCCATTAAAATTTGACGGAATAAAACTGCACCATGTGAAGTAGGAAAGCACTTAACTATGTACTGTACATATTCAGGTAACTGACCTACAGGCAGATAAATACCGGTTACAAAACCGATTAATGCTGAGGTAATACCGGAAACTGCACTGAAAGTTTTCTCTGTATTCAAAAGTGAAACAATGAAAAGTGCCATGGCAGTATTTGAACAAGTGTTTAGTAGGAAGACTCCTATTAACTTTAAAATCATTGTAAATGAAATAACTATAATATTGTTAACTGCAAGATAAATAATAGCAATAACGAATACAAGTAATGTCATCAGTAAGCCGATTATTACTGAGCTGATTATGTAGCCAAGTGATAAAGCACTTCTGCTGATTGGTGCACAGTAAAAGTCTTTGAAAATCTTTTTCTCTTTGTCTTGTATCATTGTAGAGAATGCACCCATTGTTGTGGTTAGTGATGTAATTGCAAGTAGCCCAGCCATTATCCAGCCACTCATTATGTTTTCAGGTTTGTAAAATTCTTTTAAGCCATCTGTAAATGTATCTCCCAAGAAAAGAATGTACAATCCTATAACAATCAGTACACCCAGTAAGGAGAAAAATACTGCACCTTTATCTTTGAAATATAACTTTAAATTTCTAATTACTAAACCTTTCATTTTCTAATCTCCTTACCTGTAATTCCGATAAAGGCATCATCCATTGTACCCTTGATAACTTCAAAACTTTCTATGTTATCCCTAACCAAATCAATAATAGGCAAAGCATCTTCTGTCTTATCTACATTAACAGTATATACATCAGCTATTACAGTAAAATTAATGTTGTTAGACTTTAGTGTGGCAACTAATTTGTCTTTATCTTTAGGTGTAATGTGCAAGTAGTTCTTTGCATATTTTTCTTTTAATGTAGCCGGTGTGCCTTTTGCTACAATTTCACCACTGTCAATTACTATAACATAATCTGCATCAGTAACTTCTTCCATATAGTGAGTGGTTAAGAATACTGTCATATTGTTTTCTTTCTGTAACTTGGTAATCATCTGCCAAACATTCTGCCTGGACTGAGGGTCAAGACCTGTTGTAGGTTCATCAAGAAATAGAATTTTTGGAGTGTTAACCAATGCTCTTGCAATGTCAGCTCTTCTTCTTTGACCACCTGAAAGTTTACCGTAAGGTCGTTTCATTAAGTCGGTGATACCAACAGTTTCACAAACTTTCTTTACTGCATTTTTCAGTTCATTTCCCTTTAATCCGTAAAAACTGCCTCTGATTGAAATGTTTTCTCCAACTGTAAGGATAGGGTCAAGAAAATTATCTTGAAACACAATGCCGATTTCTTTACGAATAGCATTGTCATCTTTGCCAACTGATTTACCGTCAACAGTAATACTGCCACTGTCAGGCTTTAGTGCAGTACAAATCATATCAATAGTTGTGCTTTTACCTGCACCGTTAGGTCCAAGTAATGCGAAGAGCTTTCCTTCTTCAACATAAAAGTCAATGCCTTTAACTGCCTTAACATCTTTGTAGGATTTCCTAAGATTCTTAATTTCAATAATATTACTCATTGTTTTTCTCCTGAATTTTCTTTAGCTTTTCATTGATTTTGTTACTGTCTTCAACATTTTTGTGAAACATTGTGAAAAACACAATTGTGTATACAATCATAAGTACTATGAAAGCGTATAGTGACCAAATAGAGAAAATAGGGAACCAGTTAAACACTCCACCACCAAGTCCATATACACAAGAAAGTACAATTGCCATTGATATTAGATGACCTATATAACCATTTTCGTTTATTTGTTTCTCTAAAATCATAAACAAAAATGCCATAACAGTTGTAACTGTAAAGTAGCTGAATACCATTGTTCCAAAAGTTTTGAAAAGTCCCTCTACTGTAATTGTTTTTACTGTACTGTCCCAAGTTGCAAAATAATAAACAATGGACAAAACCACAGTCATAATAGTGAAAATTACACAGTCAAGTGTAAAATAATGTTTGATTCTATTTAACATAAGTAACCTCCTAAATATTAAACTTTTTCTTAAAAGCAGAAACATAGTGACGGTTGATTATTATTTTTTCATCACTTAACATAGTAGCCTCAAATTTACCGTTAATAAACGGTCTGACACTTTTTAGCTTTGTTATATTGAGAATACAACTTTTACTTACCCTTACAATAGAAGTGTTTTTGAAAGTTTCTTCTATTGTGTATAACTTTTCTTTACATTCATACACATTGTCTTTTGTATATACATATGAACTTTCGTCAACACTTTCAAAGTAATAAATATCATTTAGCTTTATATTAAAATTACTGCCGTTTTTGAAACATTGAATTGTATTATTAAGTGAATTCAGTGTTTCAATCAGCTTATTTACTTCATCGGTTTCTTCAGAATAATTCAGTATAACTTCCGGTTCAGAAAATTTTGGATTTTTAAAAATACTTAACCTCATTTTTTATCTCCTTTCTGTGATTTTACTGTACCATTAATTCTTTTATAATTCAATAAAATCTAGGTAAATTGCATTTTAAGTAGGGTAAAATGCAAAAATGATAATAAAAAAGTAGTGCCATAAAAAATAGCACTACTTAAAATTAATAGTTATTAGCAATTTGTAAAATTCTCAAGTACTGATGTACCGTTAATTTTATAAGTATTGTTGTTGTACTGTAGTAATTTGTCAGAAACAAAAACTAAGTGTACATCAGTATCATTGTTAGTTTCAATGTCAACTGCATAATCCAAACCACTTAAGTCCTCGTTATCAACTTTAGTTAAAGAAATATTTTTCAAATCATTGTAGATTTTATTGATATTGCTTTCCTCAACTGTTATTGTGTTACCGTTAGTACCATTTGTTACTGTAACAGTATAAATCTCACTTTTCTCAGGAAGTATAATATTCTTTGTGTTGTTAGCATAGTAGAACTCAGCGCAAAATGCCACTACACAAAGCAGAATAAACAGACCTGAGGTTTTGATAATTCTTTTCTTCTCCATATAATCACCTTTTATAAAATTTTCTCTTTCCGTAGATAATTATAAAATAATAATATAAAATATCAAGTATTTACAATTAAGTAAAAGTTAAATGGTTGTTAAATGAAAATAAAAAAGGAACTGCAAAACAGTTCCCAAAAATACTATACTCTTATTTGATACAATTCCTCGTGACTGTGTTTTCCCGAAACAAAACGGAAACCACATTTCTCATAAAATTTTTCCTTTCCCTTTGAAGAAAAAACACATACCTTAGAATGTTTATCCTTTGAATTGTGTTCCTTAATATAATTCAAAATAAAGTTCATCAAAAAGTTACCGTAACCCTCATGCTGATATTCCGGCTTAATAATAAAATCTTTTAGATAACATACTGTATGAGTGTTGCCAACAATCCTTGCCATACCAACAAGTCTGTTGCCTTCATATATAGTAAAGGTGTGATTTGTGTTAGCAAGTTTTTGCTGAATTTGTGACTTGTAAAGTCCTGACCAATCTACCGATAAATACAGTTCATAAACATTATCTGCTGTTAACTTATCAACAACTACATTCTTCATTTTCCTACCCCATTGTACGAAATTATTTTCTTTTCTTATTTTTAGCAGAACACATTATATACCCCATGTTCTCAATTTTCAAGTGATACTGTATAATGATATTTTTTAGTTGTAATTGTGTTAATTTTAATATTTTGTTTTTTGATTTTTAGTTTGTTTATATTCTGTTTGTGTCTAAAGATAAATTGGGGTTTTTCAATTTTGTCTGTGGGTAAAGATAAATTTGTTTTTAGCCTAATTGTTGTTCGAGGAATGCTTATTTTCATTGAATGTAAAGGAAAATTTGCAAAAGCATCATACCTATTATTAAGAGAAAAGCGTGGCTAACAGGTGTAGGGTCCAACACTGTTGGACCGTTACAAACTATCCTAAATAAAGGTATTATGCCCTATGTAGTTACTCTAAATTTGTACATATTCGCTAGTCTCCCTTGTGTAAAGGGAGATGTCAGCGATAGCTGACAGAGGGATTGTCTAGTAGGCAGTAATAGATAGATAAAATTTAGATAGGAAAACAAAACCTATTATATATCTATCGAATAAAATTGATATAGCAAAAAGTATATACCATAACAATCCCTCAGTCGCTCTTTAAGAGTAAATTGTCATTCTTCCAATTTACAAGCGACAGCTCCCTTTACACAAGGGAGCCTTATTTGCTGAAATTTAACACTTTACATTTAGCCCTACAAACCCTAATTTATCTAACTAATCTTTACCCACAATCAAAATTAAAATACATTAATAAAAATCATCTTCATCTCGTAAATCTGTTGGGAGGAACTGATACATTTCGTCATAATTTTCGTATTCTTCTTGGTTAACTACTTCTGATGGGATAAGGCCTGTACAATCATATGATGAACAGGTACTAAATTCCATATCCATATCAGGTTCTTCTATATTTGATAGATTAAATCTTTTATTAGATTTTTTATTTTTAGGTTCTTTATTATTTTTATTTCTTAACATAAAAAATCACCTCACACTTATTTTGTGCAAGGTGATTTGAATTATAAATTTTAATTTAATTTTCAAAAAATTAATCCTTCTCGTTAATTAGGCAAACACTATGTGCAGAGATACCCTCTTTTCTGCCGGTAAAGCCCAGGTGTTCTTCTGTTGTAGCCTTTACACTGACTCTATCAACATCAATATTACAAGCCTTTGCAATATTTTCTCTCATAGTAAGAATATAGTCTTTCATCTTAGGAGCTTGAGCAATAATTGTTGAGTCTATATTTTCTATATAATAACCATTTTGGTCAAGTAGTTTTACAACCTCTTTAAGTAGCATTAAGCTATCAGCACCTTTATACTTAGGGTCAGTATCAGGAAAATGCTTTCCAATATCACCTAAAGCACAAGCACCTAAAAGTGCATCGGAAATTGCGTGTAATAACACATCTGCATCACTATGACCAAGCAATCCCATAGTATGGGGAATCTTTACCCCACCAATTATTAAATCTCTATTTTCAACTAGCTTATGAACATCATAACCATGACCGATTCTCATATTATTCTCTACCCTTCAAAATACTTTCTGCCAAAATAATATCATCTTGAGTTGTTAACTTTATGTTTGTATATAAACCGTCAACAACAGTTACCTTTTCTCCAAAGTATTCAAAAAGTTTGCAATCATCTGTAAAGTCAACTGCATCATTTTTTGCATTTTCAAGGAACTTTATGTATTTATCTTTGTCAAAAACTTGTGGTGTTTGAATTGCTCTTAGGGTACTTCTGTCAGGTGTATCCTTAATAGTTTCATCATCATTTACAACCTTAATTGTATCCTTAACTTTAACACCTAAAGCTGATGCACCTGTAAGTAATGCTGACAAAATTACCTTTTCAATTTCATTTGTTGTAATTAAGCACCTTGCACCATCATGAATAGCAATATGAGTTGCTTTTTCACTTGTTGCATCAATGCCATTCTTTACACTTAATGAACGAGTTTCTCCACCATTTACTATTGTAACTACTTTTGTAAAGCCGTACTTTGCAACAATACTTTGAAAATCAGCTTTGTCACATTCTCTGCATACAATAACAATTTCTTTAACTGACAAAGAATTTTCAAAGGCTAAAAGGGTATAATATACTGCCGGATTGCCTAGCAAATCAATAAACTGCTTTGACTTATTAAGTCCCATCCTTGTGCTGTTACCTGCACAAACAATTACTGCTGAAACGAAAGGTTCTTTCTTATTCATATTTTCTTTCTCGTATGGATTAAAATGTTTGTTTAGAACTTTAGTTAATCTCATTTTTTCCTCTTACTGATAGAACAATGTTTTGATAAAGTCAATTAGCCAGTCTGCACCCCAAATAAAGCCACAGAATATTAAAATCAACAAAACTGCTGAAACAATCCTTACAAGTGTTCTTTTCTTAGGAGTCATTTCTTCAAATTCTTCAATATCTTTATCATACTGTTCTTTTTTACTTTCAATATCTGCTTTAGTCTTTTCGTCAATGTTATCATCATCAACTACACCGATACCTATGCAAATGTCAAGTGCCTTGTCATATGCCTGGTAAGGTACAGTAATAATAACATCAGAAAGGTCACCACCGGTAATAGCCTCAGCAGAAACCTTGCTCTTTACTCTCTGTTCACCGGATGGAATACCTGCATCTTCCAAAGCAGCATGAACTCTCATTCTGTCCACACCTGAAACTTTACAAACACCTACAGGTGTGTTCTTGTTTTCAATGTTCTTCAGTTTCTTTCTACAGTCAGAACAAGTAACCTCTGATTCATCATATATTTTCTTACATTTTGGACAAATTTTCATACAATCATTCCTTATTTCAGATAGTCACATTTTATCATATAGTGTAGTAAAAAACAAGTAGCCCCATATATATGAGGCTACTAAAATTTATTAATCTATATAAACACAGGCTGATATTGTTTATTCTCGTAAGCTAATGTTATACATTCCGGAATAAGGGTAAAATCGCTTACCAAGGAATTAGGCTTTTTCACACAATCATCCTGTGACATTGGAACAAAATATACATTTTTAGTATTTAGGAGTTTTCCTATATTCATTGCAGATGCACCAAGACCATCATTAGTAGCTATTGCCAGTAGTACAGGTCGCTGAATTCTCAGATGGCTTTTTACTGCCATAGTAACAGGTGTATCGGTTATAGCGTTGGCAATTTTCCCAAGGGTATTGCCGGTACAAGGAGCTACTACAAGAACATCACACATTTTCTTTGGTCCAACCGGCTCTGCATCTTCTATTGTCCTAATAACTTTCTTATTTGTCAGGTTTTCTACTTCCGTTACAAATGTCTGTGCAGTTCCAAATCTTGTGTCTTTAGTACTTGCATTTGTGGACATTATGGGAATAACATCATACCCCATCTCCACTAATTTTTTTAGCTGTGCTATTGATTTACTAAAGGTACAAAAGGAAGCCGACAGAGCATATCCGACGGCAAGCTTTTTCACCCGTCATCCTCCTTGAGTATGCTCAAAATTGTGCTTTCAATAATTTCTCCGGCTGACTTTGGTGCTACCTTTCCCGGTAAAGACAAGGCATGAATCGTTTTTATCCCAAGCTCTTTAGCTTTCTCAAAGTCCACCCCACCCGGGTAAGAAGCTAAATCTATAATTAATGCACCGGACTTTATTCTCTTTAACTTTTCTTCATCAAAAATCATAGCAGGTACAGTGTTAAATATTAAGTCATATTTTTCTAATTCAGAAAAATAACCGGTCTTAACACCCTGAAAACTATTGAGCTTTATCCACGCAAGGTCACTGCTCTTTCTGGCAGAAACAGTGACCTCAGAACCCATCCCACGAAGCATCTCTGAAAGCACCTTGCCAATTCTACCATAGCCACAAACAAGTGACTTGCTACCGTTTATAGTAAAGTCACTGCTATTTATTGCTTTTTCTATTGCACCCTCTGCTGTAGGTACTGCATTTTTCACAGAGAACTCTTCTCTATCACTATATGACAAGGTTTCCTTTTCCATACCTGAAAATTCAGAAAGAAATTTTTCTCTCTTGCCGGTAAAGACTTTTTTACCCTTTAATTTATCTTCATAACCACTTAGGTCAACAGTCTTTTCAGCATAAGGGGACTTTACTTCTTTACCCTTATCAAAAGGAATAATAGGAAGAACAAGCACATCACTGTCTAAAGCAGAGGCTACTTCACAACTCATATTTGACAGTTTTTCAAAGCCACATAACTTTACTTCATAACCATCATTCTTTAGTGCCTTAGCTAGGTAGTAATTTCTTTTATCTCCACCAAGAATACCAAAAGTCAGTTTATCACTTTTCATAAAAAGCACCTTTTATCTTATTATCTTAACTATTTATTTTTCGTCTTATACTTTATTATATGTAAGCGACACTAAGTTGTGTCGCCATAACGCCATAAAATAATTTAATGTGCAAAAGTTATTAGCAACTGCACTTTGACTTTGCTACAAAACTTTCGCAGTCAACACATTTACTTTCACTTGGATGTGGTTCATGTGTACCGATATTTACTGTGTCAAGGGCACAATAGTTTTCTGACATATTGTGGTTTTCACAAGAAGTAACGGTACAACGGATTGAATGGTTCTTATTTGTCTTGTCCATATTTATCACCTCAAAATATTTTGCACAACTCTTTGTGCCTAATTATTATGGATTAAAACTTAATAAAATATACAGACAAAATTAAATTATCAACATATTATGTAGTGAGGTGGTTATATGCTATTTCTATATACATTACTTTTTATATTTGCTATTGTTGGTTTTACGGAAATTATCAGCTACTTAATCTTTAGAATAATGAGTGTAAAAAATGAATGTTCAACTATGCTGATTACACCTATTAACAGTCATTCAAATTATGAATTTATAGTAAGAAGTGCAATAGAAAAAACAAAATGGATGAGTAGCTTTAGGCCACAGAAAATTATTATTGTTACCGAGAATTTATCTAAAGAAGCAATAAATGACATTAAGTCCCTGACCTATGGTTATGACTTTATAAAAATTATTGACAAAAAGTGTCTTTCTAATGAGGTTAATTCATTGTAAATATAGCCGTTTAGTGTTATAATATAATTTATGGATAATAATGAAATTTTACAAATTACAGGGACAATTGAAGATATTATTTATAGAAACAACGATAACGGTTACAGCGTAGTTGATGTAGATGTTAAGAAAGAATTAATTACTGCTACAGGAGTAATGCCTACTGTTGAAGTCGGTATGGAAGTTAGGCTATACGGTCGATATAAAAGCCACCCAAGCTATGGTTTACAGTTTTGTGTAGAAACCTTTGAACCTACTATTCCAACAACCTCTAACGGTATTTTGCGTTATCTTTCATCAGGTGCAATTAAAGGTGTGGGTTCATCAACTGCTACAATGCTTGTAAAAGAATTTGGAGAAAAAACTCTTGAAGTGCTGGAAAATGAACCTAAGCGAGTTGCTTTGTTAAGGGGTATTTCAGAAAAGAAAGCCAGTGATATTTCTAAGCAACTAAAGGAAAGTATCGGTATAAGGGAACTTATGCTATACCTTAGTGAATTCCAAATTTCTGCAAATACTGCTGTAAGAATTTACAAATTTTTTGGCAACAGAAGTCTTGAATATATTAGAGATAATCCATATACACTTTGTGACAATGGACTTAGAGTCAGCTTTGAAATGGCTGATATGATAGCTAAAAAGCAAGATAGACCTATTGATGATAAAAACAGAGTGAGAGCAGGTATTGCCCATGTATTAAACCACAACAAGCAAAACGGTCACACTTGTTTACCGGAAGAAAGGCTCATAGCCACTACTACAAACTTTCTACAAGTTGATACGGACCTTGTGAAAGACGCACTTAATAATATGATTTTTGATGCGTCACTTATGCGTGAAAATTTTGATGATAAGAATTTTATTTTCCTACCTGAAATGCACAGAGCAGAAACTTTCATTGCAAACAGAATCAAGCTAATGCAGAGTTTCCCTGCTGCTAAATTTTCAAACACAGATACTCTTATTGAAAAGATACAACAAGAGGACAACATTCAGTATGCAGAAAAGCAGATTGAGGCTATTAAGTCAGCTATGGAAAAAGGCTTTCTTATTCTTACAGGTGGTCCCGGTACAGGCAAAACAACAACACTAAATGCCATTATTAAGATACTTGAAAAGAATGGACAAACTGTACTTTTAACTGCACCTACAGGCAGAGCATCACAGAGAATGGGTGAAGTTACAGGCAAAGATGCAAAGACAATTCACAGACTACTGGAAGTTGCCTATGATAAAGATGATAAACCGGTATTTAAGAAAAACGAAAAGAACCTACTAAAATGTGATGCACTAATTGTTGATGAAGTTTCTATGGTGGATAGTCAGCTATTTGCAAGTTTAATAGAGGCTTTGCCATTTGCCACAAGACTTATTCTTGTAGGTGACAGTAATCAGCTACCGTCAGTTGGACCGGGTAATGTTCTTGGCAACTTAATTGAATGTGAAAAGTTACCATTTGTAGAATTAACAGAAATTTTCAGACAATCACTAAAAAGTCTTATTGTTACTAATGCTCACAAAATTGTTGAGGGTGAACTTCCCGACATTTCAAAACACAACAATGACTTTTTCTTCTTGCCAACTAAAAATGGCACAGATGCAACTAACCTTGTAATTGACTTATTTACAAGACGACTTGTAAAAAGCTACAACTATTCCCCTACTGATGATATACAAATTTTGTGTCCCGGCAGAAAAGGTGCTTTAGGTGCAACTGACTTAAATGAAAGACTACAGAATGCACTTAACCCACCGGCTAAAGACAAACAAGAAATTAAGTTTGGCAGAAAGATTCTTCGTATCGGTGACAAGGTTATGCAGTACAAAAACAACTATGACATAATGTACACCAAAGATGATGGAGAAACTTCTACCGGTATTTTTAACGGTGATATCGGCACAATAATTGAAATTAACAAAAAACAACAGTACATTAAAATTCGCTTTGATGACAAGGTTGCTACCTATGACTATGACTCAGCACAGGATGTTGAATTAAGCTATGCAACAACTATACACAAAAGTCAGGGTAATGAATTTGAGGCAGTTATTATTCCTTTGTTCCACACGCCACCACAGTTATGTTACAGAAATCTACTTTACACAGGTGTTACAAGAGCAAAGAAACTGCTTATTATTGTTGGAGATAGCAACATTATTGCTAATATGACCCACAGTAACAAGAAGAATAAACGATATACAGGACTAAAATATTTTTTACAACAAGATAGTGCTATATGAGTATTGCAGATAAAATAAAAAACTTTTTCTTTCCAAACAGATGTCCTTTCTGTAACAAAGTTATTGAAGAAAAGGAAATAGTATGTAAAGATTGCATCAGCAAATTCCCTATAAATTATTTTGATGGTTTTGCTATTGGTGGATTTAGGTGTATTTCACCATTTTACTATGAAGATGATTTTCGGAAAGGTATACTGAATTTTAAATTTTATGATAAAAAATACCTTGGCAAGTCTATGGGAATTTTAATGGTTGATACTATTAAGAAAAGTTATGGTGACTTACACTTTGACATTATTACTGCAGTACCTTTACATAATAAAAGGCTGAAAGAAAGAGGCTACAATCAATCAGAAATTTTAGCCAGAACAATTGCCGAAGAACTTAACACTCCCTATACAGAAACACTGTTCAAGCACAAAAACAACAAAGTGCAACATACCTTAAAAGGCAAAGACAGAATGAATAATGTTAAGAATGCATACAAGGTAATTGACAAAAGTCTAATAAAAGACAAAAATATACTTATTGTTGATGATATAATTACAACAGGTTGTACCATTGGTGAATGTGCAAAAACACTTTTCAAAGGTGGATGCAACACAGTATGTTGTTGTACACTATGCAAAGCATAAATTTAGGAGAACATAATGAATATTGCTATAGATATTGGCACTTGCAATACTCAAGTTGCTACAAAAAATAAAGGTGTTATAATCTCTGAACCATCAGTTATTACATATGACACCTATACAAATTCAATAATAGCAGTTGGTGATATGGCATACAAAACTATCGGAAAAACTCCCGAGAGAGTAAAGGCTACCTTTCCTATGGTTGACGGTGCAGTATCTGCCTCAGAACTTATGGAAAATATGATAAGAATTTTCATAGAAAAAGGTTGCAGAAAAAGAATATCTATGCCTAAAATTATTACTGCTGTTCCCGGTGGAATAACCGAAGTTGAAAGAAGAGCAATAGTAAATGCTATCAGCAGTTATGGTGTACGGTCTGTGTATTTAATTGAAACACCTAAAGCATCAGCAATGGGTGCAGGTCTTGACATACTTTCAGGTGAAGGTAAGTTGGTTGCTGACTTAGGTGGTGGTACTGCTGACATTGCAGTACTTTCCTTAGGTGGAGTCAGTTCCGGTATTTCTATCAAAAAAGCCGGTAATGAAATGGACAAGAATATTATTAAATATATGAAAAGTCATTACAATCTTTCAATCGGTCAGCAAATGGCTGAACAATGCAAGAAAGAAATCGGTGCAGTTAAATTTGTTGATGCTGACAAAACCTTTATTATGAAAGGCAGAGATATGGTAAGTGGCTTACCTAAGGCAATTGAAGTTAGGAAAAGTCAGCTAATACCTATTTATCAAAGAACTATGCTGGAAATTATCAGAGGTATTGTTGATGTACTGGAAAACACACCTCCTGAATTAAACGGTGATATTCTAAAAAGTGGCATTGTATTTACAGGTGGACTTAGCAAAATTGAGGGCTTAAAAGAGCTTGTTAAGGACTACATAAGAAACCTAAAAATCACCATTGCTAGTGAACCTGAGTTTTGTACAATCAAAGGCGTTGTAAAAGCCTCTCAGTACATAAATAAGGTTGATAATAATAAAGGTCACGAGATTAACCCTTTACTTGCAGTTTATTAAAATTTTTTATTATATTGATTATGCTATTAAGAATAATCCATTGTAAAGTTCTTTATGAATTTGATAATAATTTGATATATTAAAATTTATATTATATCAAAAGGTCGGTAATAAAATACCGACCTTTCTCTTTTGTTACTGTATTCCATTATTTTTTAGCTTTGTTTTTACCAAAGGGTTATCTTAGCCCTTTCCTATTAAATTAGTTTTTTTCAAACTAATCTTTACACACAAACCAAAATTAAAACCCCAATTTATATTGAAAACAAATATAAAAGCGAAAAAGGGAATGGTACTAACCATTCCCTTAAATTTATGTTTATTGATTGATGAACAAATTAAATATGTCACTCAGTAATATATCACTTGGTAAATGCATCACTAAATAAATTCATTACTAAGTACATTTACTGAATAAATTTAACACTCAACAAATCGTAACAAAAATAGTTATTAAAAATTACTTTTCAAACTGAATTCTTTCTTCGATATATGGTACAAGTTCTTCAACCTTTAGTTCAATTTGTTCCATAGTATCTCTGTCACGAAGAGTAACAATGTTTTCTTCAACTGTCTTTTCGTCAACACTAATCTGCCATGGTGTACCGATAGCATCAGCTCTTCTGTATCTCTTACCGATTGAACCTGATTCATCATAGCTTGTCATAAAGTGCTTTTTGCACATTGCAAGAATTTCCTTAGCCTTTTCACTATGGAACTTCTTCTTAATAGGACAGATGTTTAGTTTAATTGGAGCAAGTGCAGGGGAAATCTTTAGTAGTTCTCTTGTGTCACCATTTTCAAGTTCTTCAACCCTATATGCTTCAAATAGAACTGCAAGAGTAATTCTGTCTAGACCATATGTTGATTCAATAATGTATGGTGTGAACTTTTCACCTGTTGTCTGGTTACAGTATTCCTGCTTCTTACCACTGAATTCAGCATGTCTTGAAAGGTCAAAGTCAGTTCTGTTGTGAGTACCGTTGATTTCACCCCAACCAAATGGGAATAGATATTCAATATCACAAGCTGCCTTTGCATAATGAGCTAACTTTTCATGGTCGTGGTGACGAAGCTTTTCACTTGGAAGACCTAGCATATTGAAGAATTCAATACCATAGTTCTTGAAGTATTCATAAATATCTTCATCATCACCATGCTTACAGAATGTCTGGAATTCCATCTGTTCAAATTCAATTGTTCTGAATGTGAAGTTACCAGGTGTAATTTCGTTTCTGAAAGCCTTACCAATCTGACCGATTGAGAAAGGTAGCTTTGTTCTTGTTGTTCTTAGTACATTTAGGAAGTTTACATATTCACCCTGTGCATTTTCAGGTCTTAGATAAACAGTGTTAGCAGAGTCATTTGTAACACCTCTCTGAGTAGCGAACATTAGGTTAAACTGACGAATATCGGTAAAGTTAGACTTACCACAATTTGGGCAAGGAACATTGTGTTCCTTAATGTAGTTCATCATTTCTTCCTGAGTCATACCATCAGCATGAGCATTTTCGTCAAAATCATCAATTAGGTTATCTGCTCTGTGACGAGTCTTACATTCTTTACAGTCAACCAGTGGGTCAGAGAAACTCTGAACATGACCACTTGCTTCCCATACTCTAGGGTTCATAAGAATGTCAGCATCAACTTCATATGCGTTATCTCTCTTCTGAATGAAGAAATATCTCCAAGCATCTTTGATAGTATTCTTTAGTCTTGAACCTAGTGGGCCGTAGTCCCATGTGTTTGCAAGACCACCGTAAATTTCACTGCCCTGAAAAATAAAGCCGTAATTATTACAGTAATCTACCAAATCTTTCATTTCAATCTTTTTAGCTTTGTTATCCATTTTGTGCCTCCATATTATAGTTAAAGACTTACCCTTTAATACTACTATTTAACTAGAATTATGTCAAGATTTTTAGAAGTATATTAGTTACAAATTTCTTATTTTTCTTTGTAAAACTCTTTTGACATATAAATAATGTGGTGTATAATGTAAGTAGAATAATATATAGAAGGTGGATATTATGTATAAACTAGTTGTTTTTGATTTAGACGGAACTTTAGCAAATACGCTTGAGGATCTTGCAAACGCTACTAACTACGGACTTGAAAAAGCAGGACTTAAGACTTATCCTGTTGAAGATTACAAACAAATGGTAGGTAGTGGTATTGTAAACCTAGTAAAGAGAGCAATGTCACCTGAAACTGATGAAAAGATTTTTGACATTGTAAAGGGTGGCTTTGACTATTATTACAATGCTCATTCAATAGACAAAACAACACCATATGAGGGTACAAAAAAGCTACTTAACGACCTTGAAGAAAAGGGCATTAAGACTGCTGTACTTTCCAATAAGCCTGATGAATTTGTTGCAAAGATTTTGGCAAAGATTTTCCCTAATCACAAATTTGCTTTTGCTTGGGGCAAAAAGCCTGAATTTGATATTAAGCCTAGTCCTGATGCACTATATGCAATGCTAAAAGAACTTAATATTAAAAAAGAAGAATGTATTTATGTTGGTGACAGTAATGTTGACTGTTATACTGCACAGAATGCCGGTGTAAAGTGTTGTGGTGTTAGCTGGGGATTTAGAGGCAGAAAAGAGCTTGAAGAAGCCGGTGCTGATGTTGTTATTGATAATGCAGATGAATTTTTGGAGAAGTTTTCACTATGAAAATAAATTATCAGAAAAAGTTGGATAGGCTTATTGCTTATCATCAAAGAAAGGGTGAAGTGCCTACCCTACTTTTGCATTCTTGTTGTGCACCATGCAGTAGCTATTGCATAGAATACCTATCAAACTACTTTAAGATTACTGTACTGTACTTTAACCCTAATATTGGTGAAAAGTCAGAATACTTAAAAAGAAGAGATGAACAAAAGAAGTTAATCTCTAAAATGAAAACTAAGTATGAAGTAAAGTTTATTGATGGTGACTACAACCCTCAGGACTTTTATGATGCAGTACAAGGTTTTGAAAATGAACCTGAAAGAGGCAAAAGATGTGCAATCTGTTTTGCATTAAGACTTAATTACACAGGTAAAGTTGCTGAGCAAATCGGTGCAGATTATTTTGCTACTACATTAACCTTAAGTCCACTAAAGAATGCACACTTAATAAACGAAATAGGCAAAAATATAAAATGTAAATCACAGTACTTATGTACTGACTTTAAGAAAAAGGAAGGCTACAAGAGAAGTATTGAACTTTCAAAGGAGTTTGAACTTTACAGGCAAAATTATTGTGGTTGTATTTTTTCAAAGAGAAACCGAAAGTAAATTTATAGCACTTACTGAAAATGTAAGTGCTATTTTAATATAATCTGAAATTATAATTCTGTAAAAGAAAAACTACTCTCAAATAACGAGAGTAGTTTTTCTTTAGGTTAATAAATTCTACATACTAAATCTTTTCATAAATTCTTCATAGTCAATTTTGCCAAGTGCAAAATCCATCATATTCAAATATGACTTTTCATTTTTGGTAAGTTCCTTATTATTGATACATTTATCGAGCAATTCTTCTTCATTTTCTAATGGAGAAAATACACTTTCTTTTTTAGCAAAAGCATAATAGTATCTTACACCGAATTTTCTCTGAGATACTGCATTAATGTGAATACCGTCAGGGTTACAATCAAGACCTTTAGCAGTAACAAAGTAACAGTTATTTTCATTTTCAGCAAACTTCTTTAATTCATCATTAATCAAATTATATTCAGTACACATTGTACCAAAACCGGATTTACCAAGATAGTCCCCTAATCCACCGATAATTAATGGAATATTCTCAGCATTAAGTTCTTCCCTTAATGTGTCAATAATTACTTTCAACTTTTCATAATAAGTTTTGTAACTGCCACCATAACTGTCACTTTCACCATGATGCCACAATATACCTATAAGTTCACTGTCTTTTAGTGCAAATTTAGCCTCACTTACAGCGTGTTGAAACAGTACCTTGTCAACAGACCAATCATCAATTACACTGCCACCTTCAGCACAAGGAATAAGACCTAAATTATCATTTTCATTTTCCATACACCACATTGCAGAAAATGAACCTGCCAGGCTTATTCCGGAAACAGGACGGTCATAATTAATAGGCTCTGTCATAGTTTGCCATCTACCGTTTCTTAGCATTTGTATTCTTTCGTTACAAATCATAGGAACTTCATTGACAAATCCTCTACCTGCCATATTGGATTGACCAATCATCAATATTGACTTTGTCATTGCATTTACCTTGCTTTCTTATAAATTTACCACACAAGATTTATCCTGATTATGTTATCATATATCACTTTCTTTTTCAACAACAAATTATATTCAATAGTCTAAATTTAAAACTATAATCTACAGTCAATGAGATTAATAAGTAATAATTAACAACAATTTTACAAATAAGCAAGTATATATGTTTATTTGTCTTGCTAATACACCATACTTTTGTTATAATGATGTTGTATATTTTGATGAAAGGGGATATTTACTTATGGACAAAAACGAGTATTGTCACATTCAAAATATAATATCCCAATATCTATCAAAAGATACAAGGGTTATGGACTTAAGGTGTGGTTATGACTACTTTTCAAAATGGATTAAGGAGAATAACTTAGGAAAAATTGTTCCTCTATCCCCTAAAGATTTGGAACATATTGACCACGAAAATCCATTTGTGGCTTATAACAACTTTATAAACGACAGTAGGAAAATTCCTACAAAGAATAAAGCTGATGTAATTCTGCTACTGGGTCCACTATACACAATGGAAAGTGGCAAAAAGAGAACTCACATTCTTTCTGAAATTAAAAGGCTTGTTGCTACTGATGGAAAAGTTATTACCCTGAGCAAATGTAGTAACAAAAAAAGTTGCAGTGAAGAATTTTTACTGGACAATGCCGGTTTTACTGTTGATAAAGTGGCTGAAATTCCTTTAAAGAATAATACAAGTTCTATAAAGGACTATGAAAAATACTACTTAACTGTTGCAACTCCTAAACCGGTTATTACTGAATATGATGTACCACCGGAAGTTTATGTTCGTATTCCGGAAAAAATTGCTATTCAGCACAATATTAAAATCAAAGATATTTCACAAATTAAAAGTGATATTAATTCTCACAAAGAAAATACTTTTCATAAAAAGCACAATATTTTTTCTTTTAGAGAAATTAAAAGAAGTGTTGAACCTATTTTACAGATTGGCAATATTAAGAGAAGTATTGACAGTACATTGCAACCTAAATGGTATTTTTCTAATTTAGAAAAATACACTTGTGGTGTAAAGATTAAGCTACCTATTCTTTCTAAGGAAATTTCTCAAAATATTAATCAAGTTGAAGAAACTAAATCTAATGATACTACAGAGAAACTACCACCTAAGGAAGAAAAGAAAGAAACTAAGAAAATTAAAAAGCCACATATCATCAAAATTTTCCCTAGCATTGACAAAAATCTTGTTGTTAGAAGTGACAAAAACAAAGTGCAATTTCATAGTGTATCAGCCAGTATTGATAGGTCTTTACAGGTTAGAATTAAAAAGATAAACCCTCTCTTTGACAAACCAAAAAGTAAAAAGAAAGGTACTAATAACTTAATAAAATAAAAAGCTTTGGTTTTTATTTACCAAAGTTTTTTCTATATAGAAAGGAATGATTGTTATGAAAATGGTTTCATGGAATGTTAATGGACTAAGAGCCTGTGTTACTAAAGGCTTTGTTGATATTTTTAATGAGCTTGATGCAGATATTTTCTGCTTACAAGAAACAAAATTACAAGAAGGACAGATTGATTTACCACTTGAGGGATACTATCAATACTGGAATTATGCTGAGAAAAAGGGTTACTCAGGAACTGCTATTTTCACAAAAAAAGAACCATTAGCAGTTACTAATGGCATAGGAATTGATGAGCATAACACTGAGGGCAGAGTAATTACCCTTGAATTTGAGGACTTTTTCTTTGTTACTTGTTACACTCCTAACTCACAAAATGAGTTAAAAAGACTTGATTACCGAATGAAATGGGAGGATGATTTTAGGGAATATTTACTGAAACTTAACAAGAAAAAGCCTGTTATTCTCTGTGGTGATCTTAATGTTGCACACAACGAAATTGACCTAAAGAACCCTAAAACAAACAGAAAAAATGCAGGTTTCTCTGATGAAGAAAGAGAAAAAATGACCAAACTGCTTAATTCAGGTTTTACTGATTCTTTCCGTTACTTATATCCGGACAAAGAGGGAATTTACAGTTGGTGGAGTTATCGCTTTAATGCCAGAAAGAACAATGCCGGATGGCGTATTGACTACTTTATCACATCAAACTCTATCAAAGACAAAATAATTGATAGTAAAATTCACACAGACATTATGGGTAGTGACCATTGTCCTGTTGAACTTGATATTGATTTATAATTCTAATTTAGAAAATACATATAATTGCAACATAAAGGGACTACCATTGGTAGTCCCTTTATTTAGGTTAGATTTTATAAAAAAGGAAATAGATCATTAACTATTATTAATTATTCGTAAGAAGCAACATCTGCCCAAGATAGAAGTAGTTCTCTCTCCTCAGGGTTGCCCTTAACTGACTGAGATGCTGCAACAACAGGCATCCATTCTTGTACTAGCTGAATTGGAATATCAGCTTTCTTGCTAAATAGCTTTAGATACTTCTTAGCCAGTTCTTCATTACCGGCTAAAGTAAAGATTAGGTAAGTTCTTGCTGCATCAGCAGATGCATTACCCTGAGTTGCGTGTGACCAGTCAAGTACATATGGAACACCATCAGGTGTGATAATAATGTTACTTGGGTTAAAGTCACCATGGCAAACCTTGTGATGACGCTTCATACCGGAAACTCTAGCTTGAAGTTCAAATCTTGTTGTTGCATCAAGAGTAGTTTCGTCAATCTTTCTGGACATTTTGTCCCATAGCTTAGTTAGTAGAGGAGCTTTCTTGCCAAGAATTTCAAGTTGAATATCAACAAACTGATTTAGATATTCATCTTCCTTGTCAGGGTTTTCTTCCATTAACTGAGCAAGTGTCTTGCCCTCAATAAAGTCAGTTACGATTGCCCACTTACCGTCAATCTTTGTAACTTCGTGAATCTTTGGTATGTTAAGACCGGTTTCTTCTACACGAGCCTGATTAAGAGCTTCATTCAGAATATCTGATTTTTTATAATTTTCATCAAAAACTTTGATACACTTGTCGCCGTCTTTGTAAATGACTTTGTCTTTTCTTTCAGCTAAAACTTTCTCAAATTTCATAAAATTCATCCTTTCAAATTTGATTTTAACACCTAAAGCTCTTTTGCTTTGGTTATATTATACAACTTTATTTTTTGTGCGTATAGTGTAATAATAGCAGAAGATTAAAAAATATTTTTGTATAATAACACAATGAAAATTTGAAGTTTGTTTAGGTTTGTACAAAAGATATATATTATAATTATGCAAAGTCAACAAATATTATTCTTTAAAAGAATACAGTTTTTGATAATATTTTAACAATGTTTTGTGCATATTGACGAAATTTTAACAATCTTGTGAAAGTATTAACATTCTTTTTACTTTTATTAATATACAAAAACACAATTTATGTATAATTATTCTTAATATATACAAAAAGGTTCAGCACATTCTGCTGAACCTTTGTTTTATATTTAGATTAGCCCCAAACTTCTTCTGCAATTTCCTTAACAAGAGCAATCTTTGCCCACTGTTCTTCTTCAGTAAGTTTGTTACCGATTTCACATGATGCAAAACCACACTGAGGACTTAGGTATAATCTGTCAAGTGGAACATACTTTGATGCTTCCTTAATTCTGTCAATTACTACCTTCTTGTCTTCCAACTTAGGTGACTTAGAAGTGATAAGACCAAGAACAACTTTCTTGTCACCTGAAACATACTTTAATGGTTCAAATGAACCCGAGCGTTCATCATCAAATTCAAGATAATAAGCAGACACATTTTCTCTGCCGAATAGTGGTTCTGCTACAGGATCATAAGCACCACTGCTAAAGTAAGCTGAGTGGTAGTTACCTCTACAAACATGAGTAGCAATAACCATATCTTCAGGTTTACCTTCAATAGCTAGGTTGTTTACTTTTAGTAGCTTTTCGCTGATTTCCTTAAAGTCAGCACCTTCACCGTAACGAGCAACACTGCCCTCTGCTACTAATACACCCCATGTACAGTCATCAAACTGAACATTTCTACAACCGGCATCATATAGGTCCTTAATAACCTTTCTGTAACCCTTTGCAATATCTTCAATTAGTTCTTCATCTGTTTGATAGAACTTTCTTGTTGTTTCAAGATTTGCCGGAATAATCATCTGCTGGAAGAACTGTGCCGGTGCCGGAATTGTCTGTTTTGCAACAGTATTTTCATCTTCTAAAGCCTTAACAAATTTGTAGTGTTCTACAAATGGGTGGTTGTCTACTGTGATTTTATCACTTAGCCATGTATCGTCAATTAGTGCCGGTTCACCATGGAACTGAACACCCTTTTCAGTTTTCTTGTGTTCAACACCATTAAATCCCCACATAAAGTCCAAATGCCAAGTTGCTCTACGGAATTCACCATCTGTGATAACCTTTAGTCCGGCTTTCTTCTGCTTTTCTACTAGGTCGATAATAGCCTTATCTTCTACTGCTTTTAGTTCATCAGCAGTAATTTTGCCTTGTTCAAAATCTGCTCTTGCTTCTTTTAATTTTGCAGGTCTTAGAAAGCTGCCTACAACATCATATCTAAAAGGAATATGTAAATTACTCATTTAAATTACCTCGCATTTCATTTTATGTTTCAATTATACAAGGTAAAATAATTGTTGTAAAATACATAAAAATAACGGTTAGCTATAGTTTCAATCTATAGCTAACCGTTATTTCATATCTTTATTCTACATTAATATACTTACTTAGTGAACTAATATAATACTGAGCCATTTCGCTTTGGATAATATCATTATGAGTTAAGATACCTACACGCATAACCCCCTCTTTATCAAGAGGAATACTAACAATATTCTCACCGTTTAATGAACTGTCAATAACACCACTGCATACTGTATAGCCGTTAAGACCGATTAATAGGTTAAACAGAGTTGCTCTATCAGTTACTCTAATATTCTTTAGTCGTTCTTCTGTGCTGAAAATTTCTTCAGAATAGTAGAAAGAATTATGCTCACCTTGTTCGTATGACAAATATGGATATGGTGCTAAGTCTTTCATTTTTACTGACTTTTTATTTGCTAATGGATTACTTGTACTGACAAAAATATGAGGATTGGCAGTAAATAATTCTGTAAACTTTAGGTTATTACTTTTAAAGATTTTTCCCAATGCTTTTTCATTAAAAGAATTGAGATATACAATTCCTAGTTCACTTTTCATCTTGGCAACATCATCAATAACCTCATAAGTTTCTGTTTCTCTCAAAGAAAAATCATACTCATCTTCCCCATACTTTTTGATTAAATCAACAAAGGCATTTACTGCAAAGGAATAGTGCTGAGTTGACACACAAAATCTTTTCTTCTGCTTTACATTGCCTTTAAAAGCACTTTCAAGTAAACTTGCTTGTTCCAGCACTTGACGAGCATATCGCAGGAACTTCTCACCTTCTTGGGAAACAACAGTACCCTTATTTGTTCTGTTAAAAATAGAAATATTCATTTCCTTTTCCAGTTCTCTAATAGCATTTGTAAGGCTAGGTTGAGAAACAAAAAGTTCCTTTGAAGCTTTGCTGATTGTGCCTTTATCTGCTACTGCTACAACATATTTAAGTTGTTGTAAAGTCATAAAATCTACCTTTCACTAGTTCTTTTGGTTTTGGCGAATTGTACCGTCTCTATATGCTTTGATAAGTTCCTTTAGGTCCTTGATATTTTCTCTTAGCCTTTTACCGTTATCAGTATCACCTACAAGAATTCTCTTTTGGCTAACTTCCTTAGCTACTTGATTTGTCTGCATATCTCTGCCACTTCTAATTGTAGCATCTACAGACTTAAAAGGTTCATGGGCAGTTAGCATTAAACCATAGGAATTATAAATTAATGTGTAACCGGCAATACCTGTTACCTTATGATAAGGCTGACTAAAACCACCGTCAATTAAAATTACTTTACCATTACACTTAACAGGACTTTCACCCTCAGTATGATGAATAGGAACATGACCGTTGATAATATGGGCATTTTCACCTTTTGCTCCAAATTCAGCAAAAATTCTGTCAACCATTTCATCATCATTAATTAGTTTATAATAAACATCCTTCTCTTCTTTATGGGTTGATTCATCTTCAATAAAGTATCTTTCAAATGTGGTCATTTTGTCACGACCATAAAGTGGAGAATCAGGACCATTCCATAAGTACCATAGAATATCCCTACCGGTTCTTCTCTCATCTTCATTTACTGAGAAAAATGCTTTTCTGGCACAACGCTCAATCTCATCATAAAGAGCCTTACCACACAAATCCTCACCAAAAAGATTTATCTTTCTAAATGTACCGTCCTCATTCATTGGCACACAACCATGGAAAAGAATGTTGTTGTTATAAACTCGATAAAGTCCACCTTTATTAAGTAGTAGCTTAATATGTTTCTTTAGTTTACCACAATTTATAAATGAATTTCTAAGTTTTGCAATAACAGATTGTTCTTCCTTAGTCAGCTCATAAGGATTGTCAAAATTAATAGTAGGGAAATTTTTGTCCAGAATTTCATATACCTTACCATCTAACAAAACAGTACCCTTTTTAATATCAATCTTATCAAGTAATCTTCTGTTATCCATTTTGTATTCAGGGTGTTTTGCAATTAGCTGTCCCTCAAGCTTAAACTGAATAACAGTGATAGCTTTTTGCATTTTCATTGCAAGTTTTGTTTGGGTAGTCATACCTTGATTGTGTCTAAATCTAATGGCAAACTGCTCACAAGGGTCATCGGCATATTGCTCCATAGCAAAAAGTACAAGAGGCATCATACTGATACCGTAACCATTTTCAAGTACAGATAGGTTATCATACAAAATACTTGTACGAACAATGTTTGCAATACAAGCAGTTTGTCCTGCTGATGCACCCATCCACAATACATCGTGATTACCCCACTGAATATCAAGACTATGGTAGTTAAGCAAACTATCCATTACAAAATGAGAACCGTAACCTCTGTCATAAATATCACCGATAATATGTAAATGGTCAATTACAAGTTGCTGAATTAGGTTAGACATTTCAATGATAAATTCATCAGCACAACCAATTTCAATAATTGTATTGATGATTTCGTCATAGTAAGCCTTTTTGTTTAGGACTTCCTTTTTCTCTGTAATAAGTTCCTCAATAACATATCTAAAATTATCAGGCATAGCCTTTCTAACCTTTGAACGAGTATATTTTGAAGAAACTATCTGACATACAGAAACCAATCTGTATAAAGTTGTACGATACCAACTGTCATCAGCTTTTCCTTGTGACTTAACATAATCTAGCTTTTCGGATGGGTAATATATTAAAGATGCTAAATCTTCCTTTTGGTCTTCAAATAGAGTATCTCCAAATACATCATCAATCTTCTTCATAACTGCACCTGAACCGTTGCGAAGTACATGAGAAAAAGCTCTGTATTCACCATGAATATCAGACAAAAAATGTTCTGTACCTTTAGGCAAGTTAAGTATAGACTGTAAGTTGATAATTTCTGTTGCTGCACTATCTATTGTAGGATATTGCTTTGACAAACATTGTAGAAATCTTATCTTTTCCATATTGACCATCCTTTCTGTATACCTTTATTATATTATCACTTTATTAAATTTTCAATATTAATTATGTAAAATGTGATAGATTTTTGTGTGAAAACAACACTATATCTAAAAATTTCTTTTTGAAATAATCATATAAAAGAAAATCCCCTAGAAATCCAGGGGATAAGTTATAGTTATAAAATGAAATCAATTTTTCTTCTTAACTGCTTTCACGATTAAGTTTACCACTACACATAGGATTAGTGTAATAAGCATATCCGGCAAAGTATTACCAACAATAATATCAACCTGCATTAGTAGTCTATAAACTACAAAACCAACTACCCATACAAGTAGGTTAACTATAGAAACTTGTTTATTACTTCTATCTTCCTTTAGGATAAAGAAATCGGCAATTTGAATTGCAATCATAGGTGCAAATACAGAACCGATTAAATATAGGAAATCTGTAATATCGTCCATTGGGAAAATAATTGCACCGATTGTACCTATAACGGTAACTGCAACTGCCATATACTTACCCTTTAGCTTTGAGAAAATTGACTCAGCTGAAATACCGGCAGAATAAGCGTCTAGGAAAGTAGTTGTAACTGTTGAGAAGATAATGATTAGTAGACCTGCAATACCAAGACCTGCTTTAATCATAATCTGAGCAATATCACTTTCACCTGTAAAGATAGCTGCACTCATACCGATTACATACATCCAACAACTGATGATACCATATGTAATAGCACTTACTGCTGTAGCCTTAACAGGCTTTTCAGCTTCTCTTGTATAGTCAGAGATTAGTGGTAACCAAGATAGTGGCATTGCAACAGAAAGTTCAACTGCTGCACCAAATGTCATTTCGTCACTAATTGTTGAAGTAAATGTACCATCATTAAAAATAACAAAGCAAAGAATAATTGTTAGGATAAACAGTGCTGACATAGCAACTGTATTTACCTTACCTAAATTCTTGATACCAATTAAAATCCATAGCACAATTAATGCACCTATAACTAAGCACCATACCCATCTGCCTGTATTGAAAATACTTGTAGCAGAAATTGCTCCATCATAAATCATAATAGCTGTCCAACCAACAAGCTGAAGAACATTTAGTACTGAGAAAAGTAAACCACCCTTTGAGCCAAAGCTCTGCTTAACTGTTTCCATTGAGCTTTTTCTTACTTTACCACCGATTAAACCTGCAAAAAACAACATTAAACATCCAATAATATGTCCGATAATGATTGCCCAAATGCCTTTTTGAAAACCCAGTGGTGCAAAATATGTTCCTGTTAGAATTTCTGCCAATGAAACACCTGCACCAAACCAGATTAACCCATTTTCAAATAAACTTGTACCCTTTTTATTCATCTTTATTCTCCTTCTCTAAAACATAATCACTTGAAATATCAAATCCATGGTTCATAGGTCCACTACCCTTTCCAAGGTCAAGCATTGCACCTAATGCACCTGAAATATATTCCTTTGAACGAGAAACTGATGTGTCAAGGTCATAACCCTTAGCTAGGTTTGAGGCAATAGCACTTGAAAGTGTGCAACCTGTACCGTGAGTATTAGGGTTATCAATTCTTTTACCGTAGAACCACTTGTAACTGCCATTTCTATATAGCAAGTCATTTGCATCATTTACTTTGTGTCCACCTTTTAGTAGGACAGCACAGTTGTACTTTTCGCTAATAATTTTAGAAGCCTCAATCATCTCATCCTCATTAGTGATTTTCATATCAGAGATAACCTCTGCCTCAGGGATATTTGGAGTAAGTACAGTAGCTAAAGAAAACAAATTGTTCTTTAGAGTTTCAATAGCATCATCACTAATTAGCTTTGAACCACTTGTTGCCACCATTACCGGGTCAACAACAATGTTCTTAGCTTTGTAGAAAGTTAGCTTTTCTGCGATTTTCTTAATAAGTGCTGATGAAGAAACCATACCTATCTTTACTGCATCCGGATAAATGTCTGTAAAGACTGCGTCAAGTTCTTTACCCAAAAATTCATCATCCACATCCATAATACCTGTTACGCCTAAAGTATTCTGTGCAGTTAAAGCAGTGATTGCACAAGTGGCAAAAACTCCATTTGTAATCATTGTTTTAATATCTGCTTGGATACCGGCGCCTCCACCGGAGTCACTACCGGCGATTGTTAATGCTGTTCTCATAATAATCTCCTTTTTCGCATTAATTATTTATAGTGACAGAAGGTGGTGCCCCCAATCTGCCACTTTACTAAAGTCTTGTATGTAATATTTTACAAGGCTTTGTATACTATTTTTATTTTTCATTTCAGCAGGGTCATATACTCCTACTACTTTGAAGTTTGCTTTTTCTGCCGTTTTGATGGCAAATAATGCATCTTCAAATACCAAAGTTTCTTCCGGTTTTGTACCTAAAATTTCTGCACATTTTAGATAAATATCAGGATAAGACTTACTCTTGCCTACTGTTTCACAAGTTAGAATATCTATGAAGAAATTACGAATCTTTAGCCTTTTAAAGGCTTTATCAATCTGGTTATAGTCGCTGGAAGTGGCAACAATCATTTTGATATTATTCTTTCTAAGAAATTTAAGTAAATTAACTACTCCATTTTTAGTTTGTACTTCATGAAGATAAAAGTCATTTATTATAGAAAGCACACCTTCAATTATTTCTTCTACAGAATTATCAAGGTAGTAATTGTCTATCATATACTTTGCTCCCTCAGTTAAACTCATAGAGTAAAGTATCTCCCCTAAGCCTTTCTTTGGAATCTTGTTCTTTTTTCTAAGATAGATTGCACCTACATCATTCCATATACCCATAGAATTCAGTATAGTGCCATCTACATCAAATATTGCTCCCTTAATCATCGTTTACTGTTTTTAAGGTTTCTGCTTTTAATTCTTTTGTAGCATTTTCAATATCTTTTTGAGCGAAAATTGCACTGATAACTGCAATACCAACTATACCTCTACCGGCAAGTTCTTTTACATTATCGTGAGTAATACCACCAATTGCAATTACAGGAATTGAAACTGCTTTACAAATTCTTTCAAGTTCATCGTGAGAAACTTCCTTAGCGTCATCCTTTGAACCTGTTTTAAAAACTGCACCAACACCTAGGTAGTCAGCACCATGCTTTTCAGCAAGTAGTGCTTGTTCTACTGTTTGAGCTGATACACCGATGATTTTGTCATCACCCAGAATTTCTCTTACATTCTGTGCTTCCATATCACTTTGACCAACATGAACACCATCAGCATTAATTTTCTTTACAATTTCTACATTGTCATTAATTACAAATGGTACATTGTATTCTTTGCAAAGTTTCTGAATTTCCTTTGCTTCTTCTAGGAAAGAATCTTCATCAAGATTCTTTTCTCTTAGCTGAATAAATGTTGCTCCACCTTTAATAGCTTTTTCTACCTGACTATAAAGAGTTTCACCATTTAACCAATGTCTATCGGTTACTGCATATAGAAGTAAATCTTTCTTATCGCAATTCATACTTTGCTCCCTTATTTAATGTTTCACCATCCATATTATAGATAGCATCAATAATTCTGTTACGGTATGTTGAGTTACCGTCACCCTCAACCATTCTTGTTTTTGCAATTTCACCTGCAAGACCCATTGTACATACAGCTGATGCTACTGCTTCAAGTACATTGTCAGGATTAGCTACAATAAATGCAGTTGTCATACCCGAAAGCTGACAACCTGTACCTGTGATTTTGCTCATATCAGCTTCACCGTTACGGATTACATAGCACTTTTCACCGTCACTTACAAGGTCAATAGCACCTGTAATTGCTACTACTGAGTTGATACTTTTTGCAAAGTCCTTTACAAACTTTACTGATGAATCAAGGTTATCTTCTGTAACAGTATCTGCCACATCAGCATCAACACCCTTAGTTGTGCCACTACCTAGGGCAAGAGTTTTGATTTCTGAAATGTTACCACGAACAACATCAAACTTAATTTCTTTCATTAGCTTAACTGCAGTATTTGTACGAAGTGCAGATGCACCTGCACCTACAGGATCAAGAAGAACCTTGTGGTTAAGTTCATTTGCCTTTTTACCGGCAATAAACATACCCTCAATTGAACGCTTATTAAGTGTGCCGATATTAATATTTAGACCACCACAGATTGATGTAATATCTGCTACATCATCAGGTTCATCAGACATAATAGGACTGCCACCACAAGCAAGAAGTACATTTGCAACATCATTTACTGTTACATAGTTAGTAATGTTGTGTACAAGTGGAACACTTTTTCTAACATTATCAAGGCAATTACCTAACATAATTGTTACCTCCAAACGTATAAATTAAAATATTTTACATACAAAAATGGGCATACCAAAGGCATACCCGTCAAATAAGTCAATTATTTCCCTACGCTGGCATTATCCAAATCAGGTACTAGGTCGAAGTTGTCAACTTCCTCTCAGATTGCTAATTTGCAAACTCCCTGCTTATTAATATACTACTAAATGTAGAATTTTGTCAACTGTAAAATAAAGAAACATACCCTAATACTAATTAAGGTATGTTTCTGTATAACACTTAAAATTTTACTTTACTTTAACTTTTAGTCTTAGCACATTTACACCGTTAACTCTAATCTTTAGAGTAGTTGTGCCTTTCTTTAGTGCTTTAGCCTTAATAGAAGTTGTGTTAGCCTTTGAAACAATCTTTGCAACCTTAGTGTTGTAATACTTATTGTTTATATTTGCAACTTTACCTGTTAATTTTACTGTAGCAGTTTTGCCTTTCTTCAAGTTCAAAGTAGTTCTGCTTAGTTTAGGTGAAGTAGTAACTGTTACATAGCAATAAAGTTTCTTGCCATTTGTAAGTGTTGCAGTAATTTAACAAATAATTTCAATTTTACTACCTTTATTAGGGGTTTTGGTAACAACAATTTGTTTATCAATTCTATCCTTTAGTTCTGTTACATGGGAAATAATACCTACAAGTCGGTTACTACCGGAAAGTTTAATAAGTACATTCATTGCTTGTCTTAATGATTCATCATCAAGTGAACCAAATCCTTCATCAACAAACATTGTATCAATTTTAATACCACCGGCTGAGGACTGAATTTCATCAGAAAGACCCAAAGCCAATGAAAGTGCTGCCTTAAAGGACTCACCACCTGAAAGTGAACTAATTGCTCTCTCTCCACCACAATGATGGTCATATACATTAAGGTCAAGTCCGAATTTAGTTCTGCCATCACTTGACTCTGTTTGGCGAACCAACTCATACTGACCACTTGTCATTTCCATCAATCGCTTATTTGCTTTAGCAAGAATACGGTCAAAGTAATTTAACTGTACAAATGTTTCAAGTTCCATCTTATTAACACCGATGCCACCATTGGCTGTACTTGCAAGTGGTGAAATCAGCCTAAATTCTTTTTCAGCCTTGATAAGATTTTCATTTTCTCTCTTTACATTAACCAAAACATTTGTGTTAGCAGAATATCTATAATTAATGGCTTTAGTTTCATTAGATAAATCACTGATAGCCTTTTCAGTTTCATCTCTCTTGATTTTAACCTTATCTATATCCTGTACCTTATCTATCTTTTCAAGCTGACCTTTTAATGCTTTGATTGATGCATCGGTTGCTGAAATCAATTTTTCATACTGATTATATTTTTCTAATACAGAATTATAATCAGCTTTTTCAGCATTTATAACTGCATTAATACTGTTAATCTTCTTAACTGCTTCACTTTCACTACTAAACTGTAATTCTTTCTTTAGAGAATTATACCGCTCTTCATAAGAAGTAATAGCAGCTTCACAAGACGCTACTGCCATCTTTACTACAGTAATTCGCTTATTCAGTTCGTTGATTTCATTATTCTTTTCAGGAATAATTCTTTCAAGTTCCTGCTTTCTGTTGCTCTTTATTTGTAATGCTTTTAAGGTTTTGTCTAGCTTAACATAATTATCTGCTATATCAGAAACCTCTTTCTTAATAATTTCAAGGGCATCAAGCAATTTGTAATCACCTAATATTTCATGAACCTTTGTTTCAAGGGTATTTGCCTTTTCCTTTAATTCACCATGTTTGCTAAAAACATTTTTTCTTTCAGCATCAACAACTTTTTGATACCTTTCATAATTGTTCTTTGCTGACTCAACCATTTCTTTAGTTGGTGCATTAGGCAACTTAACTGCTTTATGAGGATGGACTGTTGAACCACATACAGGACAAGGCTTATTTTCTTCCAAACTATCAGCTAAAACACCGGCTTGGTCATTAAGATAGGCTATACTTAAATTGTCGTATTCATCCTTGTAACCATTGGCAACCTTCAACTTATTTTCAAAATCAGTTTTGACAGTAATGTATTTTTCTTGAAGTTTTTGTAGGTTTTTAATTTCCCCTTCTATACCTCTAAGTACATTACCTTTTTCCTTAATGCTTTCCATTTGATTAGAAGTTTTCTCTATCTCAACTTGAACATTACCCATTGTTTCAAGTTCCTTAGAATTCTTTTCTACCTCTAGGGAAAGACTTTCAGTTTTATCTGATAATTCTTTTACAGAATTTTCATTCCTCTTTTTCTCAATGCTTTTATTCTGTAACTGACTGCTTAGAGAGTCAAGTTCCTTATACTTAGGCAAGGTATTTTGGATTTTGCCAATCTCTTGTCCAAGTTCAGTCCATTGCTTTTCTTTGTTCTTTTCTAGTAGTTCAGCCTTTGAACTTTTCAAACCAGTATTTAGATTAACTAAGTTTTTGGAATTAGTTTTAATCTTACTTGATAATTCTACATAAGAATTATAATTCTCTATACTTTTATCCAGAGAAGTCTTTTGACTTTCTAATTTCTCTTTCTTTTCTTCTAATGCTTTTAATTCTTTTTCATCATTAGAAATGAGGTTAGTTAGAAAGTTCTCAATCTCTTCTATATTTGGAATTACACTTTTTGCCTTTTCAATTAAGGCAATATTATCCTCTGTTTCTTCACAAATTGTACCGTCAATATACTGCTGTACACTTAACCTCTCTTGTTTCAATTTACTGTCCACAATACTCTTTTGGGCAGATAAGGCTCTTTGTAAGGTTTCATATTTTTCTGTTTTGAAAATATGTCTAAAAATCTTCTGCTTTTCAGTTGTACCGGAAGTAAGTAACTTTTTGAATTCACCTTGAGCCAACATAACAATCTGTGAAAACTGATTTTTATCTAAACCGATAATTTCTTTTATCTTGGTATCAACTGCATTTTTGGAAGAAACCACACTACCATCGGGATAAACAAGCTCAGCATTAGTAGGTTCTTTTACAAAGCCATCTCCCCTTTTCTTAGGTCGCAAATACTCAGGGTTTCTCTTAATTTGATAAACCTTACCACCATATTCAAATTTCAGTTGAACCTCTGTTTTAGTTTCAGGGTCTGCATACTTTGACCTTAGGGTTTTATTTTCACGACCATCTGTACTGGCATCTCCATAAAGGGCAAAATGAATAGCATCAAAGATTGTGGTTTTACCTGCACCTGTGTCACCTGTAATTAGGTAAAGTCCACTTTTGCCTAGGCTTTCCATATCAATAGTAACTGTATCTGCATAGGACTCAAAGGCTGATATTGTAATACTTAATGGTCGCATTAGTTTTCCTCCCAAATCTTATCAATTAAGTTTCTCATAATTTCTTCTTGTTCTTCACTCATATCTTGATTATTCTGTTGTTTAAAAAGATCGGCAAAAAGTTCAAAGGGACTTTTACTTTCAATATTTTCTATAGCATCAACAGTACCACTACCTCTTGTTCGTAGGTTATCATAATCAAGTTTCATAATATTGGGATAAATAGACCTTAGCTTACCGATTGCATCAGGAATATCCTCCTCATCAGTTAAAGTGATATGTAGGTAGTCCTCCGTGTTTGTACTTTCATAACTACTTTTTAGAGTTAGTTCATAATAAGTACCACGAATTTCTCTCATATCTCTAAATGGCGTTAGTGGGATTTTGGAATACTCTATATTTCCCTTATCATTAAAATCCAGGATAGTTACTGACTTAATATGCTTAGCCTCTGAGAAAGAATACTTTAGTGGTGTGCCACAATATCTAATGTTATCTTTACCTACAGTTTGTTCTCTGTGGATATGACCAAGTGCCACATAGTCAAAGCCATCAAATACTTCACCACTAACATTGTCAGTACCACCTACTATAATATCCTCAGACTCAGAAAGTTCAGCACCTGTAACAAACTGATGGGTAACAAGAATATTTCTCTCACTAAAATCTACATTCATATTGTCAATTGCAACTTTTACTGCATCGGTATAATTTTCAATATTTTCATCAGGGAAATATCTTCTAATATCAGCCGGTCTAACAAATGGCAATAGATAAAAGTTAACTTCTCCATAATCATCATTTAATGTAATAGGCTTAACATTGCCATCATAAACAGGTGAAAGAAAAATTTTATTTTCCGTCATCATTCTGCCACCATATGATATGCGTTCAGGACTGTCGTGGTTGCCACTAATAACAAATACATTTACATTTCTACTGGACAACTGATATAAGAATTCATCAAAAAGTTCTAATGCCTCATTAGGTGGTAGTGACCTATCATATACATCTCCTGCAATAATGACAGTTTCTACCTTTTCATCATCTATTATCTGTAAAATTTCTTTTAGTATATATACTTGGTCTTGTAGCATTGAATATTCATTTACTTTCTTACCAATATGTAAGTCACTTAGGTGCATTATTTTCATAGAACTTCTCCTTTAAATAATTTTCACTTTATAATCATTGTATCATTTGTTTACCGAAAAGTGTTGTGATTTGCAAGACTTTTTATAAATTATATTAAAATTATTAATGTTCATATGGTATATTATCTCTGTATCTTATTTCTTTTAATGCTTTCATCATTTCTTTTTCATCTAGATTTTGATTAACTAAATCTAATATTTCATTTATTCTTTTTTCAGAAGATAACAAACCATCTGCTAGTTCACACATTAATTTTTCTGTATATCATTCCATACAAACTATAATAACATGACAAAAATTTTTATCCGAACCAACCATAGCAATTCACTCTTTCTAACCTATATAAATTCATATTAATATAATACCACATTCACTGTACCAAAAATGGGACTTATCTTCCATATTGATAATTTAAATAAGAATAAATAAAATTATATACTTTTTGCACAAAAATATTGATTTTATATATTGTTTTATAGTATAATTATCTTATGATTAGTTTGGAGGAGATGGAATGAAAAAGCACACAATAGCTAATAATTTTCTGTACTACTTATTTTGTGGATTTAGTGGTGCAGTAGTTTCTCTTATAGTATGGTTATTTTTAAAGCTGATGAACTACGGTATTCATTTACTGTGGAATGTTGTACCTCAAAATATTGACTTTAAGTTTTACACACTTATTGTTTGTACAGTAGGTGGTATAGTTCTTGGAATATGGCAAAAATACACTAACGCTATACCTGATGAACTTGATGAAGTTATGAAGAAAGTTAAGAAAGACAAATTCTATCCTTACAACAGAGTTCTTTTCCTATGTATATCTGCTTTATTGCCTTTAGTATTTGGTGGCAGTATTGGTCCTGAAGCCGGTCTTACCGGTGTTATTGTAGGTCTTTGTTATTGGGCAGGTAGTCATATGAAAGATGCAAAAAGCAAAATTCCCGAACTTATGGAAGTTGGAATCAGTGCTACCCTTAGTGCAGTTTTTTACGCACCTTTATTTGGTCTTGCATCTGTCAGTGAAGAAAGACTTGACAGCAAAGACAAGCCTGACCTTGTACGGTCAACAAAAATCATTTCAAATATTGTTGCAGTACTTTTTGCCGGTGGTACTTTGCTAGTGCTAAACTCAATATTCGGTGGTGGTATGGGATTGCCTAAACTTGGTGGTGAAAGTATCTCTACTGCTGAATATTTACTTGCAATACCTCTCTCTATTGTTGGGGTAATTTGTGGCTTTATATTTGTAATGGCTGAAAAGTTCAGTGAAAAAATTTTCAAAGTAATTCAAGGTAAGTGTGGCATTATAGTCAGCACAACTCTCGGTGGTATTATCCTAGGTGTTGTTGGTACATATTTTCCTTTGTCAATGTTTTCAGGTGAAGAAAGTATCAATGTACTTAAAGACAGCTATATAAAATTTGCACCTTGGGTACTTATCGGTAGTGGACTGTTAAAATTATTTTTAACTAACATTTGCATAAAATCAGGTTGGAAAGGTGGTCACTTCTTCCCTGTAATTTTCTGTGGTGTTAGTATTGGCTTTGGTATCGGTATGCTAACAGGTCTTGATGTTGCATTTTGTTCAGCTGTTGTTACTGCCGGTTTACTGGGTGTAACAATGAAAAAGCCTTTGGCAGTTACAATGCTACTGTTACTTTGTTTTGATGTTAATGTTATCCCTTAGGTATTACTTTCTGCTTTTATCGGTAGTGTAGTTCCTACAAAAATTTTCAAACTTAATAAAAACAAGAATTTATAAAGGTGGTTTTATGAAGAAAACTAGGTTACTGAAAATCGTTCTAAAAAGGACAGGTGCATTCAAACTACTATGTTCTTATATTGTAGTTTTTGTTGCAGTAAGCATTGGCATTATGATTGTTGAACCTAACATAAACAGACTTATTGACAGTCTATGGTATTCATTTAGTGTAGCAACAACTATTGGCTTTGGCGACATAACTGCAGTTACTTTAATAGGTAGAATTCTCTCAATTTTTCTTTCAATATGTTCAATACTGATTATTGCAGTAGTACCGGGTATTATCACCAGTTACTACATAGAAAGTACAAAATTAAGGGAAAAAGAAAGTAGTGCAAAGTTTCTTGATGACCTAGAAAGACTACCTGAATTATCAAAAGAAGAACTTACTGCTCTATCTGAAAGAGTTAAAAATTTTAACAAGAAAAAGAAATAATATTCATATTAAGGAGAAAAGATATGAAAATTGTAATAGTAAACGGCAGTCCAAGAAAAGGCAACACCTACTCAGCTATTAACGCATTTGTTGAAGGTGCAAAGGATAACAACGACATTGAAGTTATCGACTCATACAAGCTAAAGATTAGTCCTTGTATAGCTTGTGGTACTTGTGAATGTTACAAGGGTTGTGTAGCAAAAGATGACAGTAACCCTACTGTTGATAAATTAGTAAATGCTGATATGATAATATTTGCCACACCTGTATATTGGTGGGGAATTACTGCACAGATAAAGTTAGTAATTGACAAATGCTACTGCAAAGGTGCTTTACTAAAAAATAAGAAAGTTGGAGTTATTGCAATCGGTGGTTCACCTACAACTAATGTTCAGTATGAACTGATTAAAAAGCAGTTTCAATGTATTGGCGATTACTTAGATTGGGATATTAAATTTCACAAATCTTTCTTTGCAAATAAAAAAGATGACCTACTAAAGAATGAAAGTGCTATGAAAGAACTTAAAACACTGGGTAAAGAAATTTAATTTTTTATTTATCCATATAAAAAGGAGCAACTACTAAAGTTACTCCTTTTTTACTGAGTAACGGGACTTAATATCATACATCATAAAAGCTAGGCTAATTTAGAATTAACCTAGCTTTAATTATATTATTTAGTTAAATATTCTAGCAATGCTTTACAACCGTTATAAATATCATTGTAGCATTTTTCAAAATCTCCGGTATACCATGGGTCAGACACATCTCTGTCACTACCTGCATAACTCATTAGCTTGTGAATTTTATTATCCGGATCACCCTTTAAAATTCTACTCATATTTCGTACATTGTTACTATCCATAGGAATCAGCAAATCATATTTTTCATAGTCGGATTTTTTAATCTGTACTGCTCTCTTTCCATTACAATCAATGTTGTGTAAATTTAGAATTTCCTTTGCCGGTGGATATACAGGATTGCCAACACCATTCCATATTTCCTCTGTACTGGTAGCTGATGAAGTAACTATAAAGTCACCTTCAAGACCTTTCTTCTTTATCATATCCTTAAATATAAACTCTGCCATTGGTGACCTACAAATATTACCATGGCACACAAACATTATCTTTGTCATTGTATTTTCCTTTCATTTTAGGTTTGACTATTTCTTTAATTGTACCACAAAAAGAAAATTCTTGCTACAAAAAGCACCTACAAGTTAATTACTTATAGGTGCTGATTTTAATTAAACTTAACCTTTGCCATTAGTTTTTCCGGATACATAGAACAAGTGATATAATAGTCGCTATTCATAAATTTATCATAATTAAAATCTAAAAATACAATAGGAGATATTGAATCTACTAATTTAATTTTCTTTGTTTCATTAGGTTTTAGTTCCGGATACATACCAAAGCCATTATAATATAACATAAATGGATAATATAACTGTGATGAATATGAGTTAGATTCAAAATGAAAAGCTGTCATATCAAGTTTAATTTTTTTATTTGAAGGGTTCTTTATGGTAATATCAATTATAGCCAATGTGTAATATTTGTCTTCTAACAATGTATCGTCACCATTATTAATAAAATTGTATAAATCTTTATCTTGCTTAATTTGATTTACATTAAGCATATATGCATCATCAACAGTTATATTTACATTTTGTGTTGTAAATGTTTTACCACTTTCAACAACAATCCTTTTATTTTGTGGGTACTTAGCATTTACATTACAATACATAATAACATAAGTTCCTACAAAACAAACCAAAACAATAACTGAAATGATTATCTTTAATTTTTTATTAGTTTTCATCTTTATTATCTCTCTTATTATCTTCGACACTAACGATTTTACCAAGTTTAATTGTAATTATCTCATCACAAATTTTATCAATTTCATCACTATCATGACAAGAAATAATAGTTAAACTGTCTTTACCTCTTCTCTCCATAATCAACTGTCTTACTTTATCAACAGACTCTTCATCAAGACCGTTAAAAGGTTCGTCAAGTATGAGCAGTTTTGGATTTTCCATCATAGCACAGGCAATGCCTAACTTTTGTTTCATACCTAAAGAGTATTTTCTAAAACTCTTTTTATTGTATGGGTCAAGTCCTACTTGTTCCAAAATAGATATAATATCGTCATCAGATATTTCATTCTTAATTTGTGCTAATGTTTTTAAATTTTTAAATCCACTATAACTACTGATAAAACCTGGGTTTTCAATTAACGCACCAACACTTTTAGGAAAAGAAATATCTTTACCAATGACTTTTCCATCAATTTTAACACAACCTGAAGTTGGCAAAATCAAACCACATATTGCTCTCATTAACATAGTTTTGCCTGAACCGTTTTTGCCAACAAAACCATAAATTTTCCCACTATATAAATCTATATTTATATCATCTAACACAATATTGTTAGATAACTTTTTTGAAAGATTATTAACTTTAATTTCCATTTTCTCACATCCTTATAATATATCTTTCTTCCTAATTACTTTTATTCCAATAGTAAAACATATTAATAACAATACTATCGAAATTAACACACCATTCTGATTTGATACACCATTAACACCATCAAAATTATTTCTCAATACCATAGAATAGTTAAATAGCAAAATTGGACTTTCATAAAAAGCAGATGCAACAAGATAACAAACAGCTAGTATCAACGAAATAATAGGTTTTACAATTAAACTAATGAAAGCATTAACAATTGCAAAAGAAATAGAAACAATCATAGGCAAAACTATAATAGTAAATATGGTCTTTCCCGCAGAAACACCTTGTAAAGTAATTTCATAAAGTTCAGATACAATTTCATCACTCAATGAAAAGGTCATATTTCCACAAAAAAAGCCACACAAAACTGCACAAAGGAAAAACAATAGATAATAAGACACTACTAAAACCATACACCAAATTATTTTGCTAGTCCACCACAAAGCTCTTGACTTTGTTCTTAGTATTATTTGTGTTGCACTTTTCTTTAAATCATCAATTAAATAGAATCCTATTGATGAAAATAGTAATGTATGAAAGACTATCCAATTAATCGCAATATTAATACCTTTTCCCTCAGTAGGGTCAAAAGGTTTATTTCCAATAAATATATTTAGCATTATATCAGAAATACTACATTTCACATTAGTATCAGCAAACATTGTATTTATACCAACTATAAATACAATATCAATAAACACAAAATATAATAATGAAATAAGAAAGAATTTCCATCTATGTAATACACCTTGTCTTAAATCGTGTTTAACCAATAAAAATAAATTATGCATTTTAAGTTAACAAATCCTTTCTCTTTATCAGTTTTATTGACAAAACTACAAGAATTATAGTTATTACAGGATAAACACCAAAGCATAATATTTTATTAACATCACTCATATATTCTGCCCTAATTACTTCAGCTGTGGCGGTCAAATAGTATACAATCATATAAATAATATTTGTTCCACATAACACTAAAGTAATTATAAAAGAAAGGACAGTATTAAGTAACTGTTCCAACATACACATTAGAATAGAATAAAAGCAAAATGTTATAAACAATTCAAAAAACATTACTAAAGCTACAATTATAAAATCTGCATCGAATGTAAAATGCATTGCTATGTAATAATAACTACTTGTACTATTCCAATTCATAAAAGTGTTTGTCATTAGTCCACCAACAAAAATAGATGCACATACAATCAATAATGATGTAATAACAGAAAAAATAATATCCTTTAAGATTTTAGAAACAATAATTCTTGTTCTAGAATACATTCTTAAATAATAATTAAAATTTGAACAATGCAAGTTAGATAAGACATTTATAAGCAGAACACTAAAAGGGATTACAATAATATTAGAAAATGAAGTTGTAGCAAATCCATCAATAAAATCAGCAAGACATATATTGCCTGAGGTAGTTAACATATATCTTTTAGAAATAGCAAAATAAAATAAGACAACAACACCGGTCATAAAAAAGTACATAAGGAAATATAGTATGTACTTTTTTACTTTATCAAAATTAAAGAACATCCTTTTTCACCCCTATAACATAATAAGGTACAAAGGAAATGATAAACAGTGCTACTATTAAAACAACCACAGAAAATGTATTTCCATATGAAGAATCAGTTACTAAAATATTTCTTAAGCTAAATTTGTCCATTGATAATAATTCAAAAAACAAGGATGAACAAATATATACAAAGAAAGGAAATATCAAAACCAAAAAGCTCTTGCTAGAAAAGTATGTAATAAACAAAGATAAACAAGCAATTAATCCTGAAACAACAAAAGTTAATACCATATATAAAATATCGTACAACATTGGGTGAACAAAAAATAAATCAGCCCATTTACAAGTTGAATCAATATTTGTATAAGCATAAGAAGCTTCAGGTAACATAGTAGGTAAAAAAGCTGAAGTAATAACAAAACTAAAAATCAACGGAAGTACAACTGCTGAACCACCACTAATGAATACTGATATATATTTGGAAATTAGATAATGACTTTTCTTTGTACGAATACAAACATTTTTAACATAACCATGGTTCATATCTGCATAAAAAGACCCACCAAAAGGCAATACTGCAAGAAAAGGTAAAATAAGATACAATATTTCTTGCTGTAAATAAAGATTATGACTACCTAACCAATTGTTATAAGACACTTCTAAAAAATTATCTTGGGTATTACCTTTTAACAGCTCTTGATTCATTTCAATACAAGCTGGAATTCTCTCAATTGCAAACCACAAGACAAGAACTCCTGAAATAATAATAGAAAGCAAAAACAGTTTATTACAAAAACTTCTTTTAATCTCACTTCTTAAAGTATTAATCATTTAATCACCTTACTTTTCTTTCTTCTCTATTATTGGATCAGAAGGTAGGGGCTCATAGCCATTAAATAATGCATATAAAAGGAATTTATTCTTATATTTTTTTATAATTGAGTCTTTTTCTACAAATACTATATTATAATTATGTTCTTCATTTGGTTTAAAATTAACATGATAATAATCTGTTCTTGTAGTATCTTTTAAATGTGAATCAAAGGATCTTACATCTGTATACTCAGAGTCAATACCGTTAGGGAACAGTAATACATTATTTATAGTAGTTAAAAAGCTTTCAGTACCAACATTTTTTACAGTTATATTACATATAACATAAGAATAATCATTGGTAATCGTACCATTGCTGTCAACTTTTTCTTCAAAGTTAAAACTGAATTTATCAAAGTCTTCGACTTTCTTTGATATTCTTGTACTATTATATTTAAAATATAATTTAACATTTTCACCACCACGAAGTGTACATTCTGCACCTTCTCTAAAATATGCTCTTTCAGGCATATTATCTTCCTTAACACTTTGTGAACTAGTACTATTTTCTTCTGTATTATTAAAAATATTTTCTGTATCAATAATACCTTCTTTAATCATATAGCCCATAGCCAATACTACTGTAACTATTACACAAGCAATAACAATAATTATAGTAGCTACTTTTTTATTCATAATTTCACCTCAAACAAAATGGAAAAAGATTTTATAAAATCTTTTTCAATTTTTTGACTACCAATTAAATACTGTCAGGACTCCATGCAATTGAATAATCCACACGCTCCCTATTTAGTATATAGCCTATTGTTGCATATTTATAGCCGTCTTCTTTTACATAGTTCTTTAAGTAACTATGTTGACCTGGTTTAAGTTTCTTAGTATTTTTTCTAGCTCCATTGTAACTCCACTTACCATAGTATCTGTCAACTGTATTAACAGAAGTAGTTTTACGGTTGTTTGTTCTTTCTACCCAAACTGTAAGATTGCCACCAGACCTCTTTTTATTTTCACACCATGATGATGTGTAATCAGCTTTACCTCTCCAAATAGAACGATGTTGCGTTCCGCCGGAATTATCTTTCGCTTCAATATTGACAATACTATCCTTATAGTTGCCAACTGCATTTACAGAAATACTGGCAGTAAGTATTGTAACTAATGCTAACATCAACTAAGTTAATTTTTTTGAACTTCTCATAATAAATCTCTTTCCGAAATTTCATAATATTGATAAGATACATTGCACAATATGTATTAATAAATAAACAATGTATATACCATAATCACTCCTTTTATACATTGCAATAAAAATAAGCATAAATCATATAACAATACACTTATCAACTTAATAATATAACATTTGCTATAATTTGTCAATTAGCAATATAACCATAATATATTTTTATGTAATTTTTTGTTACATTTTTTTGTAATCATTATCATATAAAAATAAACTATACTTTAAAAAATGTATATACAAAAAGCCTACTCAACAAAAGTTAAGTAGGCTTAGATTTAGGTATTAAGTTAAATTACTTCTGCACATATTCTTTGATTTGGTCATATGATAGGTTATTGTCACCACCATAAGTTTGAGAGATTGGCACAAAGTATTTAGTTTGGTTAGAGTTTTCTGTTTTTATTTCAAACAATGGACAAAACACAGTAGTATCGGCACCGGTTGCATTACTGTTAATATCCACATAATAATCAAGTTGTTTACCCGGTGTGAACTTTACATTCTTTTTATAAGTATATGTAAAGTCACTACTTTCCCCTGATACTAGACCTTCAACTGTAAAAGACTCTTTGTTATCCTCTAAGAAATAGTAGGCAATTTTGTTATTTGTAATTTCAGTATCAATACCTTGATGTAAATTTACAGGCTGACCCATTTTATAGGCAAAAGCAATATTGCCTATAGGGTACTTAACTGTTTTATTACCATCTTCATACACTAAATTTGTAACACTATAGTTGCCATCTTTTGCAAAGCCAACTGTAAATGATACTGTATATTTTGTTAAATCATTTTCCTTTTCAGGATTATCATTGACAACAACTTTTGCAATATACACATTATCGTTATCAAATCTTAGTTTACTAATGTCATTTAAAAACTTTACACTACTATCAAAAGCATATACTTCTGTTTTAAATGTACACTTGTTACTGATGTCATCATCACAATGAATTGCACCCATAGAACCATAGACTTTACGGAAATAAACACCCTTTACCTTGTGGGTAGTTGATACCTTTTCAGGGTCATTGGTACTTTTCAATTGATGGTTATTGTAAGCCAACACCCCTACACAAATTGCCAATGCTACTACCAATACCGAAAGTACAGTAATGATGATTTCCTTCTTTTTCATAATTTTTCCTCCTTTATAATTTAAGTTGTTTTAACTTTGATTACATTATAAAGTGGAAAGTTTATTTATACAAGAAACTACAGGTTTCATTCAGTTTGCAACCAATAGTTGCGTGAATATTCGCGTCATATTTTGTGTATTACTCTTTCATTCTAAATAAAACAATGTTATACTTTAGGTGTAAAATTAAAAAATAATTAATATATAAACAACAATATTAGAAAGAAGCAATAAATGAAACTATTTGTTGATGACAAGAGAGATGCCCCATCAAAAGGCTATGAATCTGTAGGTACATATAGCCAAGCAATTATGTTACTAGGCATTATGCCATTCGATTTTATTGACCTTGACTACAGTTTAGAGAAAGAAAAAACCGGTCTGGACATATTAAAATGGATGTACGAAAACAATGTTACTGTACCACACATTAACATTCATTCCAGCAACATTGAGGGTCGCAAGGAAATGCTGATTTATGCTGAAAATCATTTTCCCGACACCACTGTTACATACTTTGTTGCAAAATAACTTAAATTATAAGACAAAACCCGATAGTAACTGTACTATCGGGTTTTTTCATATTTATATCATTATAAAATATTATAAATCATTTTTATTAATCAATTGCATCAAATTTTGATTATTAATATCAGCTTTATTTGTTTTCTTAGTTTGTTTATTATTCTTATCTAGAATAAAAACACTACCCCACCGTGCATTCTCTTTACTTAATCCAAAGAAAACATAATATTTTTCTTTTGTAGAATTATCAACAAATTTACAATAGCACATATTATCAGTAGTTACCCTAAAATCAGTAACTCCATAGTATTCGTTAAACTGCTTTACGGTAAACCGTCTTGACATATCATCATAACCACTTTGTGTACGCAATACATCATAAATTTTCTTTGCTAAATTATGAGAGACAGAAACGCTGTCTATACTTTCATTTTTATCTTTTATAAAATTAATTTGGTTTCTCCTAACCTCTGTTGCAACTGTTAATTTTTGTGATGTAGTCTCTTTAACTGTTTGATTAGTATTTTTACTTTCTGAACAACCAACTAAAAGCAAAATAGAAATAATTGATAATAGGCAAATAAGTTTCTTCATAACTACCTCCAAAAGTGTTTCTATTATTAATACTTTTCAAAACACAAAAGTGTTGCAAAAAATCAGAAATTTTTATTAAAACGTTATTGCTATATTTATTTTATATTATAAAATAACCCTTTGAGAAAATATCTCTCAAAGGGTTATTAACAGTTAATTTCATAATTAGCAATAATAATATATTTATGCTAATACTATCATTCAATCAATCCACTTTCTTTTAAAAGAATTTCAAGATCTGTTCCTTCAAGTTTCTTAACAACTGTATTAAGCATTAATCTTTCTTTTAATGACAAATCTATTTCTTCAAGTGGTTTCTTATCAATTGCGTAGTAACATGCACGAAGTAACTCTCTTACATCATACTTACTGCCCCATACTTCCGGTACGCCTCTGTCAATATCAAGAAGTGTATATACACTCTCCATACCTGTTCTTATTGAATATTCTGTAGTGAAAATTGTATCCCTTGGAGTTTCTGCAAACTGACCTAAGAATGCAAAGTTAACTGCACCGTCAGGTACAACCTTTGGTCTGTCCTCATACTTTCTTGGCTGGAAGAATGCATTAATATATGGCATAAAGCAAGTTGTTGTGTTGCATGATTTTACTGCTAAGTCATAGATTTTGTCTTCATCAATACCAATGTGATATAGCCACTCGGCACAAACCTCAACACCTGTACATTCTCTCATAGGTTTCTTAACATAGTTACCTTCTGTATTTGTGTTAAGCGCATATAACCAAACAAGTACAGTGTCCTTGTTCTGTGACTTAAATTGTGGTTGACGGTTAATTGTCCAAGACAAATACCAATTGTCTGTACTGTCCTTTACTGTAACAATGCCACCTGTAGTTACTTTACCCTTTCTTGGGTCACGCTTACAAACATGAATAATATGTCTTATGATTTCTTCATTAGAAGTTTCAACTGTTGCACTCATCCAGTTTGTTGCATCAATATCACTACAAAAAGCATCAGGATTGCCGAACTCACCGTGAATAGCTTGTTGTGCAATATTCTTCCACATATCCCATGACTCACCGTAACCGTTCTTAATTTTTGAAAGGTCAGGTGCAGTATTTTGATCACCGTAACAAGAAGTATCTGTACAACAACCATTTGTAATAAATACAAGGTCATCTTCAATAAGGTCAATAGTTTGTTCCATATCATCCTTAATATATACAATCTGTTTTGCAACCTTTTTATGACCATAGTTTTCGATAATAACATTCTTAACATCCATACCATACTCAATCTTAACACCATGATTTTCAAGGTACTTAACCAGTGGTAGAATCATACTTTCGTACTGATTATACTTTGTAAATCTTAATGCACTAAAGTCAGGTAAACCATCAATATGGTGAACATATCGGCATAGATACCTTTTCATTTCCAATGCACTTGACCACTTTTGAAAAGCGAACATTGTCTGCCAGTAAAGCCAAAAGTTTGTTTTCCAAAAAGACTCAGGCAATACATCAGAAATTCTCTTGCCCTCTAGCTCCTTTTCAGATGTGATAAAAAGTTGAGATAAAGCAAGTGCTGACTCTCTGTCAAGGTTAAACTTCTTATCTGTGTGGGCATCTTCACCTCTATTTACTGTTGCACGACATAGAGAATAGTTTGGGTCATGCTTATTTAACCAATAATATTCATCAAGTACAGATACTTCGGGATTTTCTATTGATGGTACATCTCTGAACATATCCCACATTACTTCAAAGTGGTTATCCATCTCTCTACCACCACGCATATAGAAACCTTTTGTTATATCTTTTTTACCGTCACAACTACCACCAGCTAGGTCTAGCTTTTCTAATAGATGAATATGCTCACCTTTCATTTTACCGTCACGAACAAGGTAAAATGCTGCTGATAAACCGGCAAGACCTGTACCGATAATATATGCAGATTTTTTATCTACATCCTTTGGCTTTTCCGGATGAGCAAATGATTCATAATTTCCTGAAGAGTAATACATAATAGACCTCCCTAAATTTATTTTGTATATTCATTATATTGTGTCCAAAACAATTCCACAATAAACAAAAAATGCACCGTGATAAAAAAATTATCACGATGCAATTATTGTAAAGTTTTTAATCATTTTTGCTATTTTGATAAATTAAATCTTGCTAAAGCCGAACCTATATCACCATCAAGAACTAAAGCTAACCTCTCTACCAAGTCTTCAGGTTTTTCCTTCATATCATCCTTTATCCAATCAAGCATAATTCCCACAAAGCAATAAGAATAAACTTGTGCAATGAACTTTTTGTCCTCTTCACGAACATTTACATTTATAGATTCTTCTTCAACAACACCAAGAAGTAAATCATCAGTTAGAGGTTTTAGATATTTTTCCACCTGACCTTTATCAACACAATTATAAACATTAATGATAAAAGGTTTATTGTCACGAACTGCATAAAGTAACTGAGTAAGTCCTTGTTGCCAAGTATCATGGGTCTTTTTATTTTCAAGTGCTTTCTTAGCATCTTCATAACACACCCACTCAACTAAATCATAAATATCCTGAAAATGGTAGTAAAAAGTCATACGATTTATACCACAATCTTCAGTTATATCGGTAATAGTAATTTTATTTAAAGGCTTTTTTAGTAACAAATTTTTAAGTGATTGTTCCAATGCTCTCTTTGTAACCTGTGACACAAAAACCCCTCCAATAAATTTTTTGATGTAAAATATTGTAGCACAATTGCATAAAATTTTCAATTATTATTACTATATTTTACCACTATTAAATAATAACTTTGTTGTAAAAATAATTTCATTGAAATTTTAATTGCTCATAATTTTATAAACTTTGAAAGTAACATTAGTATAATCGTTTTTATGATTTTCCTTTGTACAATTACTTTGTGTTATAATGCTATAGAAGATTTAATATATGCAAGATATATTTATCAGATTTTCAAGTTTCTTTCGTCACCTTCAAGTTCTGTCCCCCTTTGCTTGTTGTATAAAGAAAAAGAGAAGTGCTGATGTACTTCTCATTATGGTTATGGGTGACATACTTTCTTCTTTCACTACTGCCTACCTCGCTTGTTAAGCACAAATACGAAAGGAAAGAGGCATCTACGCTCTCCCTAAAAACAATTTATAGAATTGTTTTCTTAACTCCAAGTACAACATGATCGTTTAGCGTTGTGCATAAATGCACTTCCTCAAACTCCCTGTTGTAGCTCTTCCTCGAACTCCTTTCTTCTGCCACCGGCAGCAGTCGTTCTTGTCACATCTTCAAGTCGGTGAACACTAGAACCTAATGGTAACGACACCTTGGTGAATTTATGTCAAATTTGGTATACCTTTGATATCATAATTACCGGTTCTGTTGAAGCAAAAAGCAATTAAGTAAAACGTTGATTATTCGAGCAACCGATAATTATAAGCTATATATGAATAATTGAAACGAAAAAAATATAGCTATACTATGTGAGATACTCACCTATCCAGACTTGTTCATATGATATCAAATAACGATGCTTGCACATATTTTTCTTTTGTGCAGGGTTTGGAAATCTGTTCAGGGATTCTCCCATCCCAATCTTCATTAATTGGGACAGCACCATTTTTGATAAGTGCCTGATTTCCGGGATAGGGATGATCCCAGCACAGAGTGGTACACCAACCATTCTTCAAATTTTCATTTGCACCGTTCCATGTTCCGCCTTTATTTAAATCAGAATGAATTATCACCGTACCAATGGACTGGGCATAAATATACCGGTTTCTCATCATTGCCATACCGACATTAAATCCGGCATCCGGCTTTGAAACGGTCATCAGCAGAAGCTTTCCTTGCTGAATGTTTTTGACCACATCGCTTTTCTTTAGCTTCTTCAGCAGCGAATCGGACAAATATTCTACGGTAAAGCCGTTGTTAAGCAGTGCCTCTTTTCCGGAAATTGTATCAATGCCTTTTGCTCCGCCTGAAACAACACCATATCCCAGAGAAACTGTTTTTCTGACTGTCAGTATGGCAAAATCAACATCTTCGGTTGTAACTGTTCTGGCTCCTACATATCCGATGTATTGTCGTTCAAGCAGTGATAAATCACCCGCATAATAAAAGATTGGAGGACAAGTGTTTGAAAGTATTTTTTTGAGTTTTTTGGGATAGTTTATGTCTGCTCTTGTGACTGTTTCTATACCCATATTCTGATATTGCGAAAGCTCAAAACTCAGACTGGCATTTCTGTCCAACAACCGAACAACACGTGCAATTTGCTCTGTATTGAAATCAAGTATGGACTTAAAGTCATCAGTCGAAAAGTCGAAAAGGTCTTTTGGAGTTTTTTCTGCCAGAATCAGTTTTTGTGCAAGTTCGCTGTATTCTTTAGGTTCAAGAGGTCGAACCCCTTCGCCTACACAGATATGGCTGCATAGTGTTAAAATTGCATTTGAATCCTGATTCATATTAATCCTCCCTGTTGCTGCTGTCGGCAAGTGCAAATGGATAAATATTTTCCGCACCTGCTTCCATCAGCCTGTATCCGCAAACGGTGAATGTCCATCTCGAATCCACAACATCATCAATCAAGAGAATATTGCGTGGTGCAGTTACATTTTCTTTTACAAAAAATGATTTATATGCATTTGCACACTGGTAGGCACTGTTTTCCATTTCCTTTTGCTGCTTTGCAGGTGTTTTTTCCAGAATATCAACAAAGTCAAGCTTCAGTGATTCAGCTACCCGAGCAGCAAAGTCTTTTACAAGTTCGCTGCGGCGTGACGGAACACAGCAAATATGAGTAATTTTATGTTCTCGTATAAAAGGCCTTAATATATCAACACTTTTTCCGACTAGCTCATCACAAAAACGCATTTCCTTCGAGTACTTTCCTTGTTTTACCAATTCACCGTAACCGGCATCACCATACTTTGAGATGCAAAAACCCTTCTGATTGATATGCGAAATTCTTGATGCTTTAGTCACATCGGAACTGACCCATTTTTTTCTTGGCTCAATCGGAATAATTAATTTATTAACAAATTCTTCTGCAATATGTATAAATTTTGAGGAAACCGCAGAAGACAGGAATTCTTTACCAAGGCAGTTAGCACAGTGCCCACAGTTATGAGCAGTTTTATCATCTAAACAAGAAACGATATATCGACTGAAACATTCCTGTGTGCTTACAAGACATTTCATCTGTTCCACTTCTTGTCTGCGTATAGCGGTTACCATTTCATAATGTTCCCTATCATATACAAATTTTTTAGGGGTCAAATAGTAATAACTTTTATCTTTTCTGATAAAGCCATCATTTTGAAGAAAAGATAACGCTTTTTTTATCCTTGTAGTGCGTATATTCAATGTTGAGATAATTTCGTTTTCTCTAACTCCGTCATTACTTCCTATGTATTGCACAATACTTTCAGTTTCCTGCTCGGTAGGAAAAGCCGTATTAATAAAATAATTCAAAATTTCCTCATCTTCTTTTCCGTACATAAGGAAAATATATGCTCTATCAAGGTTACGTCCCGCACGTCCGATTTGCTGATAATAAGAAACGATATTTGACGGCATCTGATAATGGATAACAAATGCAATATCACCCTTATCATATCCCATTCCCAGCTTAATTGTCGCAACGATTACCTTTAATTTATTGTTTCTAAAATTCTCCTCTATTTCTCGGTTAATGCTGTTACCGTCTTCACCGGCTCGTGAATAATACGCTGCAGCAGATATACCATTCTTTTTTAGAAAATCTGCCAGATAGTCGCAATCTCTTTGTGTGAGGCAGTAAATAATTCCGCTTCCGTCAAGTTTCGGTATATTTTCTAATATCCAAGCGTAACGTTCAATTCTATCAGGTCTATTGAGAACCTGTATATATAGCGATTCTCTCGTTAAGGGTCCTCTGGAAACGAAAACATTGTTACCAAGCTGACTTTGGAGATCAGTCACCACACGGTCGTTTGCAGTTGCAGTGGTTGCAAGTATCGGAACATTAGGAGGAAGCTGTTGGATGATTGTTTTAAGTTTGCCGTATTCCAAACGAAAATCATGACCCCAGTCTGAAATACAGTGTGCTTCATCAATTACAAATAATCCGATTCGGATATTTTTCAATCGCTTCTGAACATCATCACTGAAAAGCGTTTCCGGCGTTACCAGGATTAAATCTAACTCATCTTGCTCCAGAGAAGCCAGAATATCTTCTCGTCTGTCTTTTACAGTGCTGTTCAAAACATCACACCGAAGCCCCATTTTTTGGGCAGCATCGATCTGATTTTCCATCAAAACCAGCAATGGACTTACAACCATTGTAACTCCACGCTTCTGTTCTCTAATAAGTTTTGTGCACACAAAATACACAAGACTTTTTCCCCATCCGGTTCTCTGAACAACAAGGGTACGGTTGTGGGTCATTGTTGCCTCAATAGCTTCGTATTGTCCATCTCGGAAAGCAGCATCGGGACCGTAGATTGCTTTGATTATCTCTGTTGATTTTGCATAAATATCCGGGTTGTAATGTATCTCTTGCATCGTATATACCTCTAAATCATTTTGTGTTTGCTTATTCTTTTCTAGTTATGCGTTGAACATTATAAATTTTAGTATAACTCTATTTTCGTGCGTTTTCAAGATTTTCATTGTACATACCACGGAAACTAACGCAGAATATGTAAATAGAAGCCAACAGTGTTGTCATAATTGTGTGAAAAATAAGAGTAATGCCAATAAACAGTAATGAATGATTGAAAAATATTCGGTCTAATTCTTTGTCAATATTCGGAATCAATTTCAAAATTTCGTATCAGAATATACATTATAAGCCGTCCCATTGTCAAAAGATTATGTTAGACTATATTGTAAAAGTTAATTATAATTTCTTATAAGCATATTAAATCTATTATCTATCATATGTAAACATAATAATGTAATTTTAAAGGCAAAATCTATTTCATTTGATTTTATATAGTTTTTACCATGAATACACTCATTTCTAATATTCAAACCATTTTCTCCGTACATACAAAAGTATATGAAAAAGAAATCTGACGCATTAATTAAGTCGTCTGTTACTTTGTAAATGTTAGTAATAATTTCAGTAAGAACAGATGTAGGACTTTTTAGTTTATTACAATTTCCGCTTTTTATATTTACAGGAACAATTCCACATATTTCTCCATAATCTCTTATTCGGTTTTCTAATAATGGAAAAAGTTGAGTTAAATGTGCCAGAGTAGGATTGGAAGAAAAACTGAGCAAATTATATTCTGAATTTTTATCTTTTATATTTTTATAAATTATTTCATGATTGGTAAAAAAATATATTTCAGCTCTCAAAAGAGCTTTTGATGTTCTATATATGCTTTTCAAGTATACATCAGAAGAGAAAACATTTAAAAACTTATAATAATTATCGTCTGTAATTTTTCGGATTATTTCTTCATATATTTTGTCAACATTATGATCATTATCTAATATTAAATCATCCGGCTTTGGGAAATCTTCTGCAACTATAATATTTGAGCATAGAGCAGAGAAAGGATTATTTGAAATAGTTTGCATACCTTCAATCATTTTGTCTTTGCTGAGATTGAAAATATTTGCGGCGAAGCCAATAGGTTTATCAATAATTTGATCATTATGCTTTTTAATAGCCTCATCAGAAACAGTCATTTTTTGTTTAAATGAAGTTAGTACGCCGACGGATTTTCTATAGTATTCATCTGTCCATAAACATCTTACTCTTATTATTTCATATCTAATCTCGTTTGCAACAATATTCTTATTGTTTATTATTCTAGTCAGAAATTGAAAATACTGTAAAAATAAACTTGGAAGAAGATTATATTCACATTTTTCCAAGACAGAATCAAATTTATCATATATTACATCCGCAATAGATTTATCAATTTTATGCAATATATATTCATCATCTATATATTGAGTAAAAGAAACAAAGTCATTGATTTCATTAATTTTAAATAATTTTTCATTAATTATTTTATTTATGTCTTCTTTTTTATTTTTGTTTCGTAATATGCCTTTTTTATCAAAATATAGTAAGACGTTATTAGCATTTACATATTCAATAGCTTTTGATAAATTAATGTAACATTCTTTACTAATAATAGATTGGACTTTGCTATCGTTTAAGAAAGAAATAATAAACTCTAAGCTTGAACAATAACAATCTCTTTCTTTATCGCTTTTTAGATTTTGATAATATTCAAATAATAACCTAAAATGTATTTCGATAGTTGATTGCGACGGAATAGCTTTATGAAGTGCATATTCTATAGATTCAATAATAAAATCTGTGACTTCATTTTTAAAATACGCTTTCATATTATGCAAAATTTCACTATTCCACAATGAAAAGTCAGGGAAATCTTTTTCACCTATGCTCGAATGAGCTTTTAGTTTACCAGATTCGTATTTTGTTGAAATCATTTCATTTATATATCGTTCTTGCCAAGTATTATATTTAGACAAAGGCTTGAAATGATATGAAAAGCAATTTGCGTTATATAGTTCGTCGTAATGTTCTGCAACAAAATTTTTATTTTCAGCGAAAATATAATTAATATTATCATTGAACACACTAAGGGGTTCATTCATATCTATTTCTATTTTATCAATTAATCTGTAAATAGTTTCTTTTTCATCGTAGAATACATTAATACTTTCTTTTTGGAAAATATTACGAAGTAAAAAGATATCTTGATACATAAGATATTTTTCACTTTTACCAACACTATATATTTTTCCACAGTATATTAGCATTTTAAATATTTGGAAAAAGTCATTCTGGCAAATAAAATCGTCTAAAGAAATATTTCCGCTATAAAAAAGTGCAAGATTATCTAAATCCTTTAGCCAGGAAGCAGTAATTCCAAGATCCTCATAATAATACTCACGGATTTTGGTTAGATATATAAATAAATCATTTATTTCAAAATGTTTATTAAAAAAATCCTGAAAATCGCTGACAGTAAAATCAACTTCTTGTTTTTCAACATAATTAATAAACCAAGCCCATTGGTTGGATTTTGATAAAATATTATCCATGATTTTTACCGTTAATTCGTGTTCAAAATACACAGCAATTCACCTCAAAAATATTTCAATCTTCCGTAAGCATTGTAGATAACTCCACCCGATAGAAGATGTATTTTCATATTTCTTTGCAAAGCTGTGTTTTCGGGTAAAGCACTATAATCAGTTGATTCTGTGTTATACAACCATTCAATAAAATCAGTTCCAATTTCACCCTCGTCAAAAATTTCAAATCTATTTTGGAAGTTGATAATATTTGAGTTTTCGTTTAGCATCCCTTTGAGTTGATTATCCAAAAGCCAAGAGTGACAACGGTATTCAGCATTTGCTAAGTTGGGATAATATTCAGCAAAAAACATCTTTGCATTTATTAAAGATTTATCAACAGTAGACGGAGAAAAATCAGCGTCAGAGGGAATATGAATGCCGATTACGATTTTATCATCAATATGCTTCATCTCATATTCCAATTCACCGATTCTAAACAAATGACATCCAGCTTGTCGAGCAGTCCACCAATAGCGGTCAAAATATAACTTACCTGTCATTTTATAGGTTTCGTCAATAAAGCGAGGATAACATTTCATTGTATCAAAATAAATTTTGTCGCTGATACCCTTTGCTTTATAAATTTCATAAGCATCTGCTGATGCTTTCAACATACAGGCAAGTATCTTGATACTATCTTTATCATCACCGAGAATAGATTGAAGTTCTAACCAAGCTTCATTCATCTTTTCGTATATAAGAAAATTCTTTAGCGGTTTATCTATCGTGTTAAAATCAAAGTTATGGGCAAATTCAAGCACACGAGTTTTAATTTCAGGTTGCAATTTGATTTTGTTGGAAAGCGTTAAAATATCCACAAGTCTTTCACCATATATCCGTAGGAAAACAGAAAAAATCATATTTTTCGTTCCATTGTGGATAAATCAATAATGTCTTGTTTGGATTAACTTCAAATGTTGTATCACCAATAGAATAAATATACCTATGTAGTTTTCGTATCATAAAATATCCTCTAAAGCACATAACTCGTTTAAGTTGCTGACAGTGTAGTTCGGTTGTTCTTCTTGTGTCATAGGCGTAGCAAGTCCGCCTAATCCTTGCTTAATCCATACGGTTTTCATTCCGATTTTATTGGCAGGAACAATATCATTGTCGAGCCTGTCACCGACCATTACCGCTTCTTCTGCCTTGCAATCAGCTTTACTTAGAGCAATTTCAAAGATACGCAAATCAGGCTTTGCTACACCCTCCTCGGCTGAAGCTACAACAAGGTTTATGTATTTAAGCAAGCCGATTTTTTCTAACCGTTCTTCACTGCCAAAGACCTGATTGGCAATAATTCCGATTTTGTATTTCTTGCTTAACTTTCTTAAACATTCTTCCGCTTCATGATATACAAATTCGTCATCACTGTTCCAAGGAGCCATAGTCAAGCCGTAATATTCAAGTGCCTTATGGTAGCCATTTTGATTGTATTTTGAAATCTCAACCATTTTGCTGTAAAAATCATCATAACTAACATTTGTATTTGCTATGGTCTTTTCAACTCTTTTTCGGAAAGCAACACTTTCGTCAACAAGTGTTGAACCTATATCAAAGAAAATCCATTTAATGTTTTTCATCTTATTATCACTAAATTCAACTTATATTCTAAACATCGTATCAATTCATTATAACGAAATAATTTTCTCTAGTAATTACATCTCCGATACCGTAGGGTAAATTTTTTAGAATAGCTCCTTTAATTAACTCAATAGCATTATCTTTACGTAAAGCCACATGTATTTCGCTTAATGTACTTTTACTTTCAAAAAGTCTTGATAATTGTTGAAAGAAAGCGGATACGGATTTGATTGCTCCATCTCTTAGCATATCGTCTAAGTAAAATAATAAAATCTTCTGAAAATCTATTTTTCCTTCGATTAACGGCAACAGTATTAGCTCGCTCTCCCCTGAATAAACCCATTTTGTTTTTCTTTCAAGTTTTCTCGTGAATTTCACAAATTGTTCGTTACTAAAGTACCATTCTGTTCCATCAATTTTTGCGACAGTTTCCTTATCAGGATAATTCTCACCCCAATACGAGCCGAATCCCGGAAGATAAAAATTAACATTTCTGCCGGTTAAATGATGGTAATAATTCAAGCTATTCAATATGCTTTGTCCGGACTCCAAATCCGGACGCGTAATAAAAACACTTATATAATCGTTCCTTAGACCCCTTTCACTATAATTACTATTTATCTTTTTTATCATTTCCTCGTAAGTTAAAGCGTTAATCATAATGCCTCCATAAGTTTTGCTAAAAAATACTTATCAAAATGGTAATACTCTGAACGAATTATACTACAAACTCGCTCATAAGGTAATAGAAAAATAAACGCAATTGTATCCATTTGGTTAAAGGTTCCTCGTAAGTCCATAATCAGTTACCTTTTGTAATATCATAAACTCCTTTGTAATGATGTACTCTGATTGATATAAATACAAAATCTCTCAAATCATAAGCACTTCGCTTGAATTATTAATATTGTTCATTCCTTGAAGTCATGTTTTCTGTTACCCTTCTTTATTGCTTTGAATATTTCCTTAATAGGATGTTTATTAAAATCATTAATTCTTTGTCGTTGCGTGTGATTTTCTTCTTCAAGTTTAGTAACATTTTTAGACAATCTTTTATTTTCTTCACTCAAGCAATAGAGTTTATTTTCTAAATCATTATAGAATGCTATTTTAGATTCTAATTCTTCTACTTTTTTCTCTTTGATGTCAATTTCTGAACGTAACCTATTTAGTTTTTCAAGATTTTGTTGATATGTTGTTTTAAGTTTTACTATTTCTTCTTTGTATTGTGACATAATAACATATTCCTCCGACGACGGATTAGAAATGAATTTGCCATATATATTTCTTGAAAAAATATTTTTCATTTCAATTATCGCCATGTTTTTTCGTTCCTGAGTTAATGGTATACCCGGTTTATCCAATTTGAGTTTATCTCTCAAAGTTTTCGAAATTGAAACTTCAAATATTGGTATTCCATTTTCTTCAAATGTTCTATATTTATTATAATTTGTCTTATGTGTTACAACTACCTCAATAACAAGTTTACCATACCATTTATAAAAACACCTTTTTCCTATTTTGCTTATTTGATTTTTACTAAATTCATAATAAACATCAGCACGAAACTGTTCGGAAAAATCAAAGATTTTTTCGTTTTCTCCTTTTGTAACATTGAGATACAAGTCTATATTATTTTTCTTATTTACCAAATGAAGAGTTGATAGATTTGCAAGTGCTGTTTTTGCCACATAGTGTGTTAAAGATTCTCCCTCGGAGTCACTTTGAATTGAGTTATCGTTCTTTGTATAAAAAACAAAATGTGCTCTTTGTGTTGATTTATTAAATCTGGGAAATACTTTGTATTCATCATCAATGACTTCGTAGTATAAAGTTAATTTTTTGTATTCACTATTATTCTCTTCTCTTAAAAGGAAAGCATCAAAAGCTGAAATAGTGCTTTCATCTCCGGTAAATTTATTAATTGCGATGGCGTACGATTTCATTATTTCACCTATTGAATATTAATACTTTTTCAATAAATTAATTTTATCATGAAACAATCAATATAGCAATATCAAACAATGCAAAAACATGTACCTTTTTCCTGTTGTACTCTGACTTAATTAGCTGCCATATAATAAAATTTTTATTTTTTCAATAATACGTTTGCGTTTCTTTTGAACAGCACTTTCTGTCATTCCGAGCAGAAGTGCTGTTCTGTTATAGGACAACTTTTCTTTTGTTTCAAATGTATCAAAGTTTATCCCTGTTGTCATTTCAAGCAATTTGCGCTCTATCGGGGATAGTGTAAAAATAGCCCTTTTGATTTGTTCGGATTTATAGTTGTCAAAAATAATAACCTCAATTTCAGAAATATCCTCTATTTCAAAAGATTCTCTGCTTCCGGAATATTTTGTTGCTAACGCTGTTTCTATATACTAAATGACTGTATTATCGGGAAGATGTAACTGTTTAGATATTTCTTTTACAATTTCATCAAACAGTTTTATATCTTTCATTTTGAAGTACAATGACGTTACTTTACGGAGATTGTTATGTGCATTTTTACTTTCCATATTTGTAATAGTGCAGTCTGTTCGCATATACTCTAACCACGCTTTATGAGTTTTATATTTCATAATTTGAAGAAGAGGAAGCTTTTTATCTGCTGTATATCTTTGCAATTCGTCCCACAATAGTGAAACAAAAATTTGTTTTAAATCTGGAAGTCTATATTCTTCAATGTGATTGTGTTCTATAAACTCGGTAGCTTTTCTGTTAAGTATAGGCTCATAGAAATGCAAGAATTCATTAAAATATTTACTATCGTTTGTTTTCAGGTACTGCAAAAAATAATCATTGAAATCATCAAGTCTGGTGGGTTCGTAACCTAACTGATACATATTCAGGTTTTCATTTTGCATTTTACCACTACTAATCTTTCGTTGCTTCCTCGTAAATTTTCTCCAAATTCATTTCCTCTTCGTAGTGATTTTCCGCATAGTCGAAATCAAACTGTGCCCGCTCAAATTTCATATCAATAATCTTTTTAGCCTTAGCTGATACAGTTTTACTGTATTTACCGAGGCTTTTATTTTGGCGTATTGAACTGTAGCGCTTGTTCCAGAGAACATAATATGGACTGTCGGATTTTTTCTGCTTTTTCATTTTGCGTTTTGTAATTTCAGGGTGCTTTGCAACATAGGAGCAAGGCACACCGTATTCCTTATTTACCGTACTGCAATATAGCTGCTTGTGTGCCGTAGTCATAAGAAAATATTTGTTGCAGACTACGCACTTCCATATGTAGTGACCTTGAGAAAGTGCCTCGAAAAACTCCGTCACAAAGAAATCCATTATTCTGTTGAAATACATTCGTCTAATAATTTTGTACTTACCATTTTCAAATTTTATCGTAGGAACAGCAGATTGAATTGGTTTTAAATTAAATCCATCCATTATCATTGCCGCAGGATTGCTAGCTGCTAAATTCATTTGCACTTCTTCGTTCTCAAAAAAATCACAAGTGAATCTTGCAATGTTATCTTTCTGTCGTGAATCTTCATTTATAAAATTCTCAACATAGTTGATTATCATTGTGCCGAAGTTAGCTTCATCAACTCCAATATACGAATATGCTCTCAAAACATTTTCTGCTGTCTTTGATTTATTCTCTATTTCATTGAGCCTCACAATTTCGTTTCTGTCTGTTGTTCCGTATTCAATCTTGAGATGCTTTAACAGATACTCGTAATTATCAAGTGCATCTTGACCAAACAATTTTGAAACAGTCGCTCTTGATTTTTCAATATCAAAATATTTGAACGGCTCAAGTGATTGCATATAGTCAATCATTTTATTTATGTCAACAAATATATCCATAAATAATTTTCTGCTGTAACCGTTTAATTTAAGCTCTTGCCAGTGACGGTTTATTTTACCGCTGTGAATCAGCATCTTTGTTGCGTCCTCCTTCGGAAGATTAGCAATGCAGTTGCTCATATATCCAAGCGGAAATTTCTTGTTGCATATAATTATATTCCTGTCATCAAAATCAACTGCAAAATGATCAAAGGTTGTGATTTTGCTTTCGTACCTTTCAATATAGCTCAATTCCTTCACCTCAAAAGTATTATATCACTGCATTGGCAATATCACAATATATTAAGTATCAAAATTTAATAATCACAGGAATTTCTGTGATTTTAAAAAAGTCAGACATTTATATATTGAGAGCAAAAAGCTTTCAATATTTTATGGAAGGAGTTGTTATTGTGCGTAACAACAAAAAGCTTGCTGTCGTTGACGGTGAAACATTAATGGATATGCGAATTAATCCGATAAGCTTTTGCATTGACTCGTTGCTTCCGCAGGGAGTATCAATGCTCGGCGGTGCTCCGAAGATAGGTAAATCGTGGTTAGTGCTTGACTGGTGCGTTCGCATAGCCAAAGGAGAGGAGGTGTGGAATTTTAAAACCATGAAAGGAACTACCTTGTATCTTTGTCTTGAGGATAACCTGAGTAGAATACAACAGAGGCTGAATGAAATTACAGATGAAGTTCCGAACAACGTATTCTTTGCAACATCATCGTGTTCGATGTCGGACGGACTCGCAGAACAGATTGAAAGTTTTGTCGCAGAGCATAAAGATACGGTTCTGGTTGTCATAGATACATTTCAGATGATACGAAGTAAAAATAAGGATACTACTTACGCAAATGATTATCAGGAAATTGAGGAACTGAAAAGATTAGCGGACAAGCTGAAAATTTCTCTTCTGCTTGTACATCATCTGCGCAAGCAAGGTGACAATGATCCTCTGAATAAAATCTCAGGCACAACAGGAATCAGCGGTGCGGTTGATACAACATTTATTCTTGATAAAAGTAAACGCAGTCAGAACAACGCAACTATGATTTGCACGGGCAGGGATATTGAATACAGAGAGTTGGAACTGAACTTTTCAAAAGACAATCATATGTGGAATTTAGTTTCGGACAGTGTAGAAAGTCCTGAAATACTTTTGCCGGAAGAAATGAATTCGTTAATTGAATTTACGAAACAAAAGATTGTTTTCAAGGGGACAAACTCTGAGTTCACAGAAGAATATAATTCTTTCTGCCGTAAGGAAATCTCTGCAAAAACGTTAAAACAGATGATGAATAAATGGCGTTACGAATTAGAGAGCAATAACATTTACTTTAGCTCATACAGAAGTAACGGTAAAAGGTTTGTAAATGTTCACTATATGCCCGATAGTGACTCAAGTGCCGTAAGTGACGTAAATATTATTAGCGCCAAAACTTGCGTTCCTTTCGTCACTTGCGACCCTGACGAGCTGTGTCAGCCAACGTGAGCCGATTTGTGCGATTATTTTGCAGAGGGCGAGAAAGTTACCCGTCTTCAAGTGAAAATCGAAATTTGGGCGAATTTACGGCAGAATTGAAAATTTATTTTCAGTAGCAGAGGTTTGGGCTACATTTCCCGGACTTGTCCGGGGCAAGCAGAGCGCCCGGCTGTCCGCCGAACACGTAAAAACCGAGCGAAGCCCGAACCCACTTTAACACGGAGGTGCATAAAAATAGAAAATCGTAAACGAAATCAAACCTTAAGTATCAGATTAACTGATTCCGAAAAATCAGCAATCTATAAAATGTCAAAGAAAGCTAAGCTGACATTGACTGAATATATTTTGAAATCTTCATTACAAAGTGAAATCAAAGTAGTTGATTTGCAACCGTTACTTGTTGAACTGAAAAGGATTGGCAACAATTTGAATCAGATAACGAGAAAGATAAACAGCGGTGCTTTTAATTCATACAACTTCAGCGAAGTGATTACTGTGCAGAGAAAAATCTATGGCGCAATTCTAAAACTGTCGGAGGAAAAGTAATGGCTACCGTAACATACATTCGTGAGTCCAAACAATCCATAAGTGCAATCAAAGGTGTAATTGATTACTGTTGTCAGGATAAGAAAGTCTATGATGAAATTTCAAATCAAAGACTTGTCAGCGGAGTTAACTGTGACGGTGAAAATGCCTTTGCAGAATTTCTTGCAACAAAGAAATCGTACAAAAAGACGGACGGTATGAATTTCTATCAGTACGTTCAATCATTCTCACCCGAAGAAAATATTACTCCGCACCAAGCTCATGAGATAGCTATAGAGTTTGTCGAGAAAGCGTGGACAGGTTATGAAGTTTTAGTTGCAACTCATTGTGATGTACAGCATATTCATTCTCACTTTGTAATCAACTCGGTAAGCTTTGAGAACGGCAAAAAGCTTCGGCAGAATCCAAACACACTTAAATCGTTACGAGCCTTGAGTGATGAAATTTGCAGACATCATAATTTTTCAACTCTTGAACCTTACAGCAAGGACGGTATGAAAATCTCAACAAGAGAATACCACACGGCAGTCAAAGGTCAGAGCTGGAAATTCAAACTGATGAATGACATAGACAAAGCTATGAACATAAGCGGAAGCAAGGAAGATTTCATAAACGCAATGTCAATTATGGGTTATTCGGTGACTTGGACTGATGGCAGGAAATACATCACCTATCAATGCCCGAACAAAATGAAGTGCAGAGATATTAAACTACACAACGATAAATATTTGAAAGGAAGTATGGAAAATGAATTCAGATACAGGCAAGAACAATATTTTGGAAAGCCTCAAGCAGAGGAACAGCAACTCACTGACAGCGATAGAGCTACTATCGGGAGAAACAAAAGTGATTTCGATTCCGTCACAGGTCAGAGAGGAGGAACTCAATCTGTTGAGAACGGCAATAACCTTTCAGCCGGAGCTGCACAATATGATTTCAAAAATCTCAACGGACGACCAGATGGTGGAATATCTGGAGAGGATTCTGGAAATCAACAAAGACAATATGGAATCAATCTCGAAGAGTTGTCAGTCGGAGCTGAAGAAAATTTCGGAACAGAGTCTGAATGGAATCAGGTCGGTGCAGTTGCAGATGACCGAGTTTATACAACAGGCTGGGAAGAGTCAAGAGCAGTTTTTGAACAGTACCTTGCAACAAGGTCAGGAGTTGGAATCAGCAATAGCATCACAGGTGAAGAGGTCCACTCTGCTGACAACCTTAAAATGGGTGGCAATAACTGTGCTGTCCTCGGCAGTATCAACTCTCTTGCTGAATCACTTTCTCGGATAATTGATGATGAATCGGAGGATGAAGAAGAACGCAAGAGGCGAATTGCAGCTGAGCAAAACGGCAGTGATATTGGTACTTTGCTTGGACTTACAGCAAGCATGATTGCAGGTGCAATATCAAAAGAAGAAAATATTGAATATGAAGATGAAGAAACGGGATTTAATATGAGCCTATAATCTTATCTATGAAAAGAGGATTTTATTATGTACAAATTTAGTATTAAAATACCAGTGGTAAAGGAGTGATGATGGAAAATAATTAAGCGTTGAGCCGTGTTGACTTATGGCACGCAAAGAAAATCCTATTATTGTTGAATCAGTTGAATTTGATTATGTAGGAACAGACGAACAGTTCAATACCTTTCTGAAAAGTATAATCAAGGATTACCTTACAGAAAATAATCTGTTGCCTGATGATTATGATGATAAAATTAATTTCAAAAAGTCAGCATAATCGCTGGATATTATAAAAAGTTGTGATATGTTGTGGTTGTACCGAGGTGGTGTGACCACAACATTCAAATAACAAACGAGAGGAGAAAGATAATGAAAGTGTGGCTGTATTACAGGCTGTCAAGAGATGAAGATGCTGAACTCAATTCTCTTAACAATCAACGAAACATTTTAGTAGAATATGCAAACGCTAATAATCACGAAATAGTGGGCGAGTCCTTCGATGATAATGTAAGCGGTATGCACTTCAATCGTGAGGGCATCAACAAGATTTATGAACAGGTCGATAATAAAGCGATTGAAGCAATCATTGTAAAAGACTTATCCCGACTCGGCAGACACAGGACACAGACTGCGATGTTCATTGACTATCTTCGTGAACACGATGTCAGGGTGCTGTCAGTTACAGAAAACATTGATACAAGCAATGAAGATGATGATCTGATGATAGGTTTCAAGGGGATTTTCAATGATATGTACGCTCGTGATATATCTAAAAAAATCCGTGCAGGCTATAAGCAGAAACAGAAGAACGGCATTGTAATTACAGTACAGCTTGGATATTTTAAGGATAAGAATACAAATGAAATTGTAGTTGTCGAGGAAGAAGCGGAGATTGTCAGAAAGATATTTGACCTCTACCTATCAGGCTATGGCTTAAAAGCAATAGCCAAAAAGCTGAATGATGAAGGCATAAAATCACCGCAGTACTATCAAAACAAAATGTACAACAAGAAATTACCCTGCAACAAACCTGAAATTACTGGCAGGTACTTATGGGTGAACACAACGGTAAAACGGATTTTGCAGAATGAGTTTTACATAGGAACAGTCACCTGTCACAAGACTTATACCAGTAAAATTAATCATATCAGAAAGGCTTTGCCCGAGGAAGAACAATTCAAACACGAAAATTTTGCACCTGCCATTATCTCAAAGGAGAAATGGGAACAGGTGCAATTTTTATTATCTTCAAAGCGAAACAATAATGTCCGAGCAAGCTCAAGTAATCCTTGCCACCGATACACAGGACTGATAGAATGCGGTGACTGCGGTTGTACATTCGTATGTAAAAAGCGTAAGTGGAAAGATAACCCTGAACGCATCGAATACAACTGCAACGGATATCACCGCTACGGCAAGGAACACTGCACAGCACATAGAATTGATGAGGAATATTTAGACAAGCTGATTTATGACGAGCTTATGTCAATCAAGGATGAAGCACTTGCAAACTACAAATCAATAGAATCGGATGTCAAGAAATGGATGAGCAACAAGGGAACAGTTGCTAATAAACTGAAACAGCTTAATACAAGCCTTGAACAGCGCAAATCTGACCAAAAAGAAATCCTGCTTGAGAGAATCAGGGATAGGGAACACGCAGATATCTACACAGAAATGCTTGAAAAATGCGAGTCAGATATTCAAAAGCTTGAATATGAAATCAAATCCATACAAGATTACAATTCCACAATCAAAAAGTGCAAAGCTGAAATGAAAGACAGCGTTGAAATCATTGAAGAAATTATCAAGGAAGGATCAATCAGTGACGCAAACCTCAGACTGCTTGTAGATAAAATCATTATCTTTGAAAAAGGCAAAAAGCTGAAAATCAAAATCAAGCTGAACGCTAAATTTCAAAGACATAAGGATTGTTATAATGATAATGGAATAGTTTCAGAAAAGATATTTATATAAATAAAGCAAAATTATTGACACGATGTTGCTTTTGATTATATAATTTTTTATGGTGATAAAATGATAAAAGTTGCATTTTGTGATGATGAAACTAAAATTTTAGAGGATTTATCTGTAAAGATAAAGAAAGAATTTGAAAAGATTAATTGTGAAATTGATTTATATACAACAGAAAACTCAATCGGGCTTCTTGAATATCTGAAAAGTTGTCCTGTTGATATTCTGTTTCTGGATATTGATATGCCGACAATCAGCGGTATGGATATTGCAGAAGCTCTGCTCAACAGCGAAATAAAAACACTCATTGTCTTTGTTACAGGTCAGGATGCCCTTGTGTATAAATCCTTTAAATATCATCCCTTCGGATTTATAAGAAAGACATATTTTGATGAAGAAATCACGGGAGTTGTAAAAGGCTTGATTGAGGAAATACAAAAAAGCTCTGATACATTCTTCTTCAAAACTAACGATAGCTTTAACAGAATCAAGCTTAAGGATATTCTATATTTTGAATCCGAGTCAAATTATCTTAATCTGCATACTGCAAATACTGTTTACAAATTCAGAAGTACCCTTTCGGCAATCGAAAAGGAGCTTTCAGCAAAGGGATTTATCCGCACTCATAAAGGCTTTCTTGTGAATCAGGAGCATATCTTTTCCGTCAAATCCGAGAATATTGTTCTCAGTAACAATCTCGTCCTGCCAATCGGCAGAACAAACAGAGATGTAATAAAAGCTCGCATAATGAGGTATATGAGATGATCGGAAAATATAAAAAGCTCAAGCAGGATTTTGAAAATCTTGAAAAGGAATATTCAAGAGAGGTTGCCAAAAATCTCGACTTGCAGTACAAATACGATAACCTGAAAGCTGATTATGCAAACGAAACGACTCAGCGTGCGGAAATTGAGAGGCTTCACGAAAACACACGAAGGCTCAAGCACGATATGAAAAATCATATTATGGTGGCTGTATCCTATCTTAACAACGGAGAAGTTGAACTGGCTAAGAATTATCTTTCAGATGTGCTTGATAATCTGAATAAAACCTATTCTTACATTCAGACCGGTAATTCTGTTATGAATTATATTATCAATTCTAAGCTTGAAAAAGCACATAGCAAGGGAATCAGATTTAAAGCAGAAATAGAAAATCTCCCCTTTGAAAAAATGGGAAGTGTTGATTTTTCTGCTTTGCTTTCAAATATACTTGATAATGCCGTTGAGGCAAGTGAAAAGACAACAGATAAGTTTATCTGTGTTGCGATTCTCAAAAAGCGTGCTTATGATACAATCCTCGTAAAAAACAAGATTGATAACTCCGTGCTTGAAACAAATCCCGAGCTTAAATCAAGTAAAAATAATACAGAACAACACGGCTACGGTATAAAGCAGATAAAGACAATAGCCGAAAAATATGATGGTATAGTTGACATTTATGAAGAGGACAATATGTTCTGCGTGAATGTGATGATACCTAGCTGAATCAGACTGTTTCAAATGAAGCAGTCTTTTTTATTTGACAGGAAACTGCATATAAGTAAGCTGTCAGGAAAAACAAAAAGCCAATTCCTTTTTCAAAATTTGTGTCAAGGCTCTTGCTTTTTGTCACAGCTCAGAAGCAGTTTATCCCAAATGGATTGTAAATTATCAAGTATATGTTTATTATTAATTTAGGTGAAGAAAATGATTATAGCCAAAAACTTAAGCAAGGAATTTCACAATAACATCAAAGCGGTGAATAATCTTTCGTTTCATATTAACAAGGGTGAAACAGTCGGGCTAATAGGTGCAAACGGTGCAGGCAAAACAACACTTATAAAGCTTATTTCAGGCTTGTTAAAACCCGACAGTGGCTTTGTCAGAATTTTTGAGGATAACCCGCTTGCAAGGAAAGCTAAAAACGGGCCGTTTATGGGTGTAGTGTCAGGTCAGAGGCCCTCTGGAACCTATGATAACGGCAAGGGTGCAAACACCGCGACCTTGCAGGAGGATTTAACGGTTGAACTGAATATGGAGCTTGTAAAGGCAATTTACAGGATTCCCGATGACAGATATAATAAAAAGCTTTCTGAGCTTACAGATGCTCTTGGATTAAACTCTTTTATGAAATACCGTGTTGACCAGCTTTCATTAGGTCAGCGTATGCGTGCAGAAATAGCTGTCGTACTGCTCTATGAGCCTGAACTTCTTATACTTGACGAACCATTTATCGGGGTTGACTTGATAGCCAAGGAATCAATAAGGCAAATTCTTCAAAAAATGTCCAAGGATAAGAACACCACAATAATTCTTACCACACACAATGTAGAAGAAATTGAGAAAATCTGTGAACGGGTAATCTTATTAGATAAAGGCAGTATGGTCTTTAACGGCAGCTTTGACCGTATAAAGTATTCTCACGCAAGTATCAATTCATTAAGTGCAGAGCTTACGGATAAAATTCCCGATATGCAGGATTTGCCCGTGACTAAATACATGATTGAAAATAAGAAAATTACCCTTTGGTACGACAGTAAGGTAATCAACACCAAAGATTTAACCGCTTACATTTTATCCCAGTGTAAGGTTAAGGACTTGCTGATAAGAAAACCTACTGTTGAAGAAATTATCAGAAATATATATGAGGAGGGCTCAGAGTGAGTAAAACTATAATTGATGTTCAGAACATAAGCAAAACCTTTAAAATCACAAAGAGAAAAACAGGTTTCAAGGGTACGTTAGCAAATATATTTCATCCTGAACACGAATACAAGAAAGCAGTAAACGACATCAGTTTTAATATAAAAGAGGGTGAGATGGTAGGCTTTATCGGATCTAACGGAGCCGGAAAGTCAACTACCGTCAAAATGCTTTCAGGTATTCTGTATCCTGACAGCGGAAATATTAATATCGCAGGATATATTCCCCACAAACAGCGTAAGGAATATGTTGCCAATATCGGTGTAGTGTTCGGTCAGAAATCGCAGATTTCATGGGATTTATCACCGCTTGACAGCTACGAGGTTATCAAGCATATCTATAAAATTCCCGATAAGAAATATAAAGAAAATATTGAACGCTTTACTGAGCTTCTTGATATGCGGAAATTCATTAATCAGCCTGTACGTCAACTTTCACTTGGTCAGCGAATGAGGGCAGATATTGCGGCGGCGCTTCTTCACTCACCTAAAATAGTTTTCTTTGATGAGCCCACAATCGGAATTGATGTTGTGGGTAAGGAGAAAATCCGCAGTTTTATAAAAACTCTAAATAAGACTGATAACATCACAATGATTTTTACAACACACGATATGCAGGATATTGAAAAGACCTGTGAGCGCCTGATAATTATTGATGACGGAAAAAAGCTATATGACGGAAGCCTTGAAGCTATAAAAAGCAATTATGTTTCATCACGAATTATAGAAGCAGAGTTTGAGCAGCTGCCTGAAAAAATTGATATTCCGTATGTTACTGTCAGTGATGTTGATAAAAACAGAATGAAAAAGGTCATCACATTTGATACCGGCAAAACAAGCATAAATTCGTTAATGAGTACCTTGCTCAATAATTACAGTATCAAGGATATTTCAGTAAAAGAGCCTGAAATTGATGCGATAATCAGTGATATTTATCAGGGTAAAATCATTGTACATTGAGTACGGAGGTGTAAAATGAGTACTTACATACAATTTGCCGCCATTAAATTCAGAAATAATATGGCTTACCGTTTTGAGTACATAATGGGGATTCTGAATACTGTTCTGAATTTTTTGGTGTATTGGTGTATATACAAGGCTTTGTATGGCGGCGCAAACGAGATTGACGGAATTACCTTTTCAATGGTAACTACTAACTTTATAATTTCGCTCGGTCTGACAAATGCTTTTTCAAAAAATGAAATGTTTTTACAGGATAAAATCAAACAGGGAACAATAGCAAACGAGCTTCTTAAGCCTGTGAATTTCAAATTCAGAATGCTGTTTGAGGATTTGGGTGACGGATTTTTTAAAGTGGTTTTCAATTTTCTGCCTGCTGTGATAATTGCAATGCTTTTTACTGAAATGATGCCGCCTGCCGGAATTTTTGGCTTTATTCTCTGCCTTGTCAGTGCAGTGCTGGGATATATTGTATTGTGGTATATAAGCTTTATAGTTCAGACATTGGCTTTCTGGCTGTTTAATGTCTGGGGATTGATTACAATAAAAAATGTAATAGTAAATATTTTCTCGGGTGCTTTACTTCCGCTTTGGTTTATGCCACAACCTGTTCTGAATATTATTAAGTTCACACCGTTTGATTCTATTTTCTTCACACCTGTTCAGCTGTATCTCGGACAACTGCAGGGTTATGAAATACTGTTGAATTTTGGTAGGCAGGTTTTGTGGATAGCAATACTTTATTTTATCGGCGAGCTTTTGTGGAATAAAGGAATCAAAAGACTTATAGTGCAGGGAGGATAAGTTATGAAAGATATAGTTTCTCTGTTTTTTGCTTATGCAAAATCAGGTATAAAAACACGCTTTCAATATAAGCTTGACTCCGTAGTTTCGTCTTTTGCCGTGTTTTTCAGAGAAGCGGCAGGAATTATTGCAATGTATTTTGCTTTGCTTAAATTTGATACAATCAATAACTGGAATATCAACGAGCTTATGTTTCTGTTCAGCCTGATTTTTATTACATATGGAATTTTTATTGTCTTTTTTATGGCTTTGCGTGACTTTTCCGACTGGATAAAGCACGGTGATATAGACAGAGTAATGGTAAGACCTCGTGGAATACTCACTCAACTTGTGCTGTGCGGTGCAGACTGGCTTGCAGCACTCGGTCACGGAACATTGGGCATTACACTTTTTATTTTGTCAGCCAATAATGTGGGTGTGGAATGGAATGCTGCGACTATTCTGTACTATGTTATTTCAATTGCAAGCGGTGTCCTTATACAAGGTGCAGTTTTTCTGTTTTTCTCAGCAATCAGCATTTATTTTATAGAAACACAGAGCTTAAAAGAAATTATGTACTGGAATCTGAGAAAATTTGCCGGTTATCCGATTAGCATTTATAATAAGTTTATACAATCACTTCTTATATTTGTAGTGCCGTTTGCATTTGTGAATTACTTTCCGGCACAGTTCTTGCTGCGCAAGCCTGATATGTCGACGTATCCCGAATGGTTTATGTATATTTCACCGTTTGTAGGAATCATACTTTATATCATCGCTTACTTTTTCTGGAAGTTCAGTATGAGGTATTATAAAAGTACCGGTAATTAAGGTTTATTGCAAAATATAAAATGGCAGACGCATAACATTAGTAAGTTTCAATTTAGCGATTATAGCTAAATTGAAGTGTGATGATTTGTACAATACGAACTACAAAATCGTCATCTTATGTTATGCGTCTGCCAACTTTATTTTGATTATAGAAACGAAAAAAGCCCGATAAAATCGGACTTTTCAGTGTGGTGCGGGTGACAGGACTTGAACCTGCACGTCGGTGAACACTAGAACCTAAATCTAGCGCGTCTGCCAATTCCGCCACACCCGCATATATTTCATTTTGCGTTTTGTTGTCTCTCAACAACGATATTTATTATATCTTATGATGTCCTAAAAGTCAACACTTTTTTGCAAAAATATTTAAAAAGTGATAAAAACGCAGAAAATCGCCCCAAAAACAGCCTATTAATGAGGTTTTGGCGATAAAAAAGTATTTTATAAATATCTATTGATTATAAATTCCAACTAATTATTTTTCTTTTTAAGCATAAAAAGTGCCTAGTAATTTCTTAAAAGAACTAGGCATTTTCTTGTGAAAAAATTTCTCTGGTGCAGTTCCGGTGCAGTAGCAAAAGATTTTCATTAAATTTTATATACTTAAATTCTGCTGACAATAGGTATTAAACTGTTCCATTGCAGGGTTATTTAGTCTATCAAAAACATCACAATATGTATTTATAGTTACAGAAATATCGGTATGTCCCATCCAGTTTTTCAAAACTTCTGCTGATATTCCTGACTCAATAACTCTGGTTGCAAAGGTATGTCTTAGAAGATGCTGACCACCACTGATTTCTATATTTAGCTTCTTACATATTCTGGTAAACGAACTATTCACTTGTGAGGTAGATATTGGTCTATTGCTTTTAAAATTATAAAACAGTAGTCCATTATCATTCTCTTTATAGTTTGTCAAAACTTCTTTTAGTATAGGCACTAAACAATCTTGAATTGGTACATCACGATAACCTTTTTGAGTTTTTGTTCTGTCCCCTACTTTTATTGCATAATTTATACCTCTTGTAACTGTATTTCTAACATGTATAAGTCTATTTCTCAAATCAATATCCTTAGCAGTCAAAGCACAAATTTCTCCCATTCTAAGTCCGGCAAAAAGTTCAATGTAAAACATAGGTCTGTAATCAATAGCATTTTTATTGATTTTCATATCTTTAAGATAATTAAGAAAATCATTTTCTTCTTCAACAGTAAAGGCTACTACTTTCTTAGTGGGTTTATCTGACTTTGGCTTTCTAATAAACGGACTATCCATCAGGTTATATCCCATTAATCTTTTATGTATGGCAAGGTTATAAGCTTTAGACATTGAAGAATATACTTTATCAATTACACTATTAGAATAGTGCTTTATTGAAAATAAAAAATCATTAATTTGATTTGTTTGTATCTTTGTCATTGGAATTTTAACCAGACTTCCTTTTTCTATAATTCGAACAGTCAGCAGTCTTCTGTTATAAGCAGAATCTTGTATTCTATTCATATTGTGGTCATACTCTGCATCTTCCTTAAGCAAATCAACTATTGTAGCATCTGTAGTTTCACAAATTTTTTGCTCCATAATATCTTTTAATAATTGATTTCTCTTTTTAATAAGTTCTGTTTTAGTTGATGCTGATAAACTTTTTCTTGCTATTTCTCCACTATACTTTTGATAACTTATTTGGCATCTCCATCTCTTACGACTTTTGTCATAGAAAATTGTGCCTTCGCCGTTACCTTTTCTCTTAGGTTTATTTGCCATAAAAAACACCTCTTATTGATTATTAATCCAAGTATTTCTTTCACTACTTTTTCTCTTTACTGAAAAGAAATTAATGAAAGCAGTTTTTAGTACAAGTTGTTTTCTGCCTAAATCTGTAGAAGGAAATTCAGGATGTCGAAACAACTCCTCTACTGTTTTCCTAGACCAGCCGGTCATCTTCATAACATCTTCGATATTAAAGAACAAGTTATTAACTACTTGATTATTAATGTTACGAGATATTTCTTCAATCTGTTTTTGCAATTCTAACAATGCAGGAATTGTTAATACAATATCTTCTTTATTTTCTGACTTTTCAATTAAATTTTTAGTTTTTTTCATAATAAAAAACTCCTTTTTGTTATATTAAATCAAAAACGAATAATCTGTATCTTCGTTTCACTGAATTATCAAACAAAATGGAGTTAAATTTTTATTCTTTACAAAAATTTATTTCCTATAAAGAACTATAGTATTTAATTTGACAAATAATATTTGCTAACTTCTTTACTGCTATAAAGCCTTTAGCAAATGCTATTTTATTTTGTTCGATTAATTCAGTTCTTATATTCTAATACAATTTATTCGATTTTGATTCTTTCTTATAGCATGATGTTAGCACAGTTACCTTAATAATACAATGTACATTTTTATGAATTTGTGCATAATTCAATCAATATTTAAGTAACCTTTCACTATGCACTTTTCTGTTTTGAAATTTGATTATTATAAATATAATTATGCAATATTCATCAGCAGGCTAAAACACATAGTACCTAATTAAAGATACTATGCTTGTATAAGTTTATCAATATTCATCAGAGAGCTAAAACCAACAACAGGTTGGTTCATAAAGTTGCTCCTAATTTTATTTACTTAAACTTTCCCACAAATTTTGAATCTGATGGTGAATGAGGCTTTATTAATTTTTTGTATGTTTTCACCTTTTTCTTTGGACAATTAAAAGTAGGTTTCTTGCCTATCATTTTAAATGCATTCAATCCTATGACACTAAAGTTATTTGACTTAATATTTATAGTTTTTAAGTTACGACATTTTGCAAATACCCTTGCACTTATTAAATATGTACCCTTAGGTATAGTAAAGGTTCTTAGTGAAGTACAATTATAAAAAGCACTATTCCATATTTTTTGTGTATTTTCCGGAATATTTACTTTAGTCAGTTTTGTACAATTGTTAAAGGTTGTTGACCTAATTTCTCTTATGTTAGGTAGGTTAACAGTTCTTAAGTTAGTACAGTTTTGAAATGCTCCACAATACTTCTTTCCGGCATAGTCACCGAAAGTATCCAGAAGGTATGTACCTACTTTTGCATCTCGCCACTTTTTTAAATAACCTTTTTTATAATAGTTCCAATAACCACTGTCAACTTTTGTTGCATAAGCAGTAATTGTCTTTAAACTCTTACAATTTGCAAATGCATATTTGCCTATGTATCGAACACTGGTTAGTACATTATTTCTATTAATTTTTGACAAGTTAGTGCAACCATAAAATGTACCATCCCCAATTGTCTTTACATTATATATTTCTACACTTTTTAAGTTTGTACAATACCCAAATGTACCCTCTTGCATTTCACTATCACAATAACCGTCAACATTACTTGATAGAGTCTTAACACTATTCAAAGCAATCGAACGCAAACTCTTGCAACCGAAAAAAGCTGAATGTCCAATATTTTTCACTTTATCCAATACATTATTGTTAATGGTTGTAAGTTTGCTACATTTATAGAATGTTTTTGCACCTATGTCTTGAACTAATGGACAAGAAACTTTCTCTAAGGATGTACATTCTTGAAAAGCAAGAAATTTTGTTTCCCTCTGATACACGCCTAAAGATGGAACAGTCCTGCCAATTACGGTTTGCACGGAAGATGATCTACAGGAAGCTCGGCAAACCGCAGCTGTCCGTCATGTGATTTTGGGAGCAACATATTGCATTGAATGTCTTGTTATTGTGTTGGTCTATTTCAAAAAAAAACCAAATAAAGTTTCAGAACTTGAATTGCTACAGATACACAAAAACCGCTACAGTTCCCGTCCAAAGTATGGACAAAAACTGTAGCGGTTTCCTTTAGAAGAAATGTCATGTTCTGTAGGCCCGATATTGCCATACGAAATTTTCTCAAATAATCAGACTATTTCCTCGTGAATAAGAATTTCACGCCAGCTTCTTTCAAGGGGCTCATACGCAAGACCGTTTTCTTCGCAGTACTGCTTTAACGCCTTCATAGCTTTAATGTTTGGACGAGCTTTCCCATTTTCCCATCGGTTCACGGTTGTAAATGATACACCGAGGGCACTACCAAATTCTGTTTGATTCATCAGACATGACAATCTGAAATTTTTAATTTCGGAACTAAAAGGCATCTGCAATGCTCCTTCACCTAACGATTAGTGTTATATCTCATTTGAGGAATCAGATCGCTTTATTTCTCGTATTCGAAGACAAGCCAATCTTTGATCCTTGTGAAGTCTTCTCTTTGCTTGATGGATAAGGTATTATCTCCAAGTCGCTGGCACAAAGCGGTTTTTAAGCGGTCACAGTATCCTACTTTAGAAACAATATCTTGCACTGTAAAAAGGTGCAACCAAGGATGCCCTGCAGCTTGCTCAACTACAAAATCATATGCTTTATCGTATTTCCCCAAACTTTGGTAAATACTGACCATTGCATAACTAATTTCTTGTTTTACTGTATGTTCATCTTTACCTATCTTCGCTCCAGCAAGAATAAGCTCATTTAAGTTCTCTTCCCAAAAATCCTGTCCCATTTCGACAGCATAAGCAGACTTACAGTGTCCACTCCCTAATACATCAAGATAAAAACGATACGCATCTCTATTGAGAGCTTGTTCTCGAGAAATGGTTTTTTTCGCATTCTTGTTTATTTCCGCTGCCGTTTTGTTTAACTGATTTTCTTTATCAAGAAGAGATTGTTCCTTTCGGCCTAATTCTTGGGCTTTTTGTGTAATGACAACAAGCTGCTTATGATATTCTGTCTTTAGTTCATCTGCTAAGCTCAGAATTGGCTTGTTCTCCTCCACAACACAAGGCTTGATATCGTCATCGAGTTGCAGGTAATATTGCTGAGCGATATATCCTCGCAGCACATTGCTCCCCTTAGAGAGTTCAATCCATTTCCAATTCTGTTTGCCGCTAATATCTGTCAGCGCAGAATATGTGGACGAACAAATAAAAATTGTTCCATGTCCAACAGCTCCGCTGAATTTACAGGCAAGGTTTGTACTGTTGCCAATCCAAGCAATGCCAAATTCATTTTCGGCATCCTCTTGCGCCTCTTTTCCTTTCATGCCAACTTTTGATAGCGTAATCTCACCTGTATGTATTCCAATGCCACACGAAATCCTGTGCTTAATTTCCCGATCTAAGACAGGGTTCAGCAATTTATCAACCACGGTCGTTATATATCTCGCAGCACGAACAGCTTTGTCTTCTGATTTTCCGTCCGCATTATCAACAAAGACAGCCAGGACTCCGTCACCCATGAAGTCCCTTACGACGCCACCGGAATAGCGAATCGCTTGTACCACAGTACGAATATAACTCCGGTATATCTTTACCAACTGTGCAGCATTAAACTTCTCGGGTAGCTTTGTTGATTCACGCATATCCACAAAAAGGACTGAAACTTTGCCACGGTATATCTTGTTCGAGTCCGTAAGATCGCTTGTTAGTGGCAGTTGTTCAGACATGACACTTTGAAGCACTTCAGAGGAGACGATCCTTTCAATGGCTGCGGATAGCAGATCAACCTCAGATTTTATAATTTTTTCTTCATTCATATGAATTTCCCTGAAATCAGTGACTTGACTCGAGATAATATGCATCTCCATTTCCAGCAGCAGTGAAGCGTATCCCGCCACCCTTGCTGGATGGCCATTCGTTTTTGACTTTTTTAGAAACCTTTACTTTGTTTTCGACTTCGTTAGCATAGTGGGATGCTATATTTATGCAATCTCCAAATGCTTTTACATCATAAGAATCAGCGATTCCTATTTTCGTAACAATAACACTATCAAATGTGACTCCCACACCGATGCTAATGGCTGGCCCAAGATTCTCATCCTGAACAATTTGATTAATCACATTCTCTCGAACCGTCAACATATCTCTGCCACACAAACCTGCATTTTGCACAGCAAAGGTCTTCACCATATTGTTCTCTTCACGTGCAGCTTGACCGCCCCAAAAAACCATCAGGCCGTCACCCATAATATCAATTACTTTCCCACGATAGTGTTTTACAACTTCCAATAACGCCGTAAGAAAGATATGCATTGTTAGGAATGTCTTCTCAGGGCCTACTTGCTGCGCACGTCGAGTAGACCTCCTCATATCAACGAAAAGAACTGCATAATTCTCTTTGTCGTATGAACCAAATTCGAGCTTATCAGCTTCAAATCCTGGGATTACATCAGAAATGGCATCGGCGCTATGCTCAAACATTCTTTTTTCAATGGCTATATTTTTCTGAGCCTGCTTAAAATGTTCAATCGTGCTTTTATAAACAGCAGAAACATCAACGGACATAGTGACCCTCCTTAGACTACCGAAAAAAGGAACAGCATATAAATAACCCCAATGGTTATCAAGGTTGCCGCAAACGAACGTAACGCCCATCTATATGTAGTGTTTTTCTGTCGATTAATGTCGTTCAGTTTATAAAGCTCTGCAGCCATATTCCCAATTATGTCTTCGCCGCTCATAGATAAGATATCCTCTTTATAGGCATCAAAAGAGTATTCCTTGGTGGATTGAGGAAGAAACCATTTTGAATTATATCCAATCTTCGAGGAGTGACTACGAATTGTCAAAATTCCAAAGACAAACACACCGGCAATGCTTACTACAAGCGCAGTCGTCGAAATAATCAGCGCTACACCTTGCCAACTGCAAGGCTTTACGAGGGAAATTAGTTTTTTAATGAGTTTGTAGCAAGCAGCCTCTCCCATAATAATGGCAACGACCGCAGCCATTATTATAGATACCTTTGTATCTACCAGTTGGATATAAGCCGAAATGTCAGAAATCGCACTGGAAAAGAAAGACTGCTTGACCTCAATCGTTTTCTTTTCAGTGTTTTTAGAGACAGTGTTATCCATTTGCTATGCTCCTTTACCAGTTTAATAAACTTATTATATCACAAATATAGCGTTTTTACAACATCGATTATTGAGTTTGGAATGATGTAACTCTGTGTTGTAAATAGATATGACCCATTTTAGGGTAAAATAAAATACGATTTAATATTTCGCTTGTTTTACTGACTTTTGATTATGAATATTAATTAATGAATGGATTTCAATTCTAACTTTTCACTCAATAACTGCATTGGACTCTTGTAATCAAGTGTTCTTATTGTTTTGTTATTACTCCATTCTAAATGTCCTTTTAATTTTGTGTTTGATTCTTCAATATTTCTGAATGTTTCCCAATCATAGAAATATCTTTGGTCGTTTCTATGACTTCTTTCTACCTTTCCGTTGTGCCAAAGTGTTCGTGGTGGTATTAATTTATGATTTATACCTAGTTTGTTTAATTCTATTTCAAAAGGACTTTTCACTTCACTGTTCTGATATTTATATGTGAACTCTCTCCCGTTATCTGTTTGAATAGTCTGTATTTTAAACGGAAATTCTTTCAATAACATTTTCAAGAATTTGGTTGAGTTTTCCGGTGTGTGTTCTTCAAACCCATATACAAATCTCATCCTTGTACATTCATCTATTGCAGTCCATTGATAAAAATGCTTTCCGTCCCTTAAAGCCTTACCTCTTAAGCAATTATATGGCACTTCTTTTACATCTATCTGCACCTTTTCTCCAGGTATTAACAGTTACGGATATCTTCTATGCTTACGGCTCTTTTTCTTGGTCTTTTTATATTTTACTAAGCCCATTCTTTTAGCTGCACATATCATTCCTGAGTAGCTTCTTGTATATCCTTTTCTCTTTAAATCACTGTATACTCCATCCCATCCATATCTTTCATAGCACTTTTTGAAAGAATTTCTAATTTGTCTTTCTTCTCTTTTTGTGTGCCTGTTAGGATGACTATGTGGTCTGTGTGATTTAGGCAATAGCGATTGCCATGTACCGTCATATTGTTTACACCATCTCTTTACACTTGAAAGACTTATACCGTACATTCTACTTGCTTTGCTTTTTCCTTTTCTTAGTGCGTATTTTACTATGGCTTGCTTTTTTCTTTGCTTCTTGTGTTATCATATTCATGAGGAGTACTTCTTTCTTAGGTTAATGTTTTTAGCGATTTCATTATACCATATTTTGAAGTTACTCCTCTTTTTATTGGGTCATATCATTTTAGCACATACAATTTGAAACAAAAATACCCTCAGCTATTATTTTCTTTGCGTTATATGTTTTTGATGTTCCCGGAGGTCCTTGAAGTATCATTTGGTGGACACCTAGGGTATTCATAATTCTTATATATTTATATTCCATAAAATCTTTTTCCATTATAATTTACCTCACTATTCTAATTAATACTAATACAATTCTCTCTAATAAGCAACACTTATTATAACTTAACATCACTATAAATGTTTAGGGTATGTTTTGCATCTTCTTTTAACTTTTTTATCAAAGACTTTGGCTCTAGTACCACAACATCATTTGAATAATTCTTAGCAAACTGAAACATAGAAATTTCATTTACATTTGCAGTGACAGTTACATCAACAGAACTTTCATCAGAAAATTTCAAGTTCTTTTCAAACATATCAACAACATCACTTAACAATGCTTTCCTTACCCTAAACTTTGCTTTTACCGTATCGCTAGCATACATATAAACATGCTCATCCATATATTTCTGCAAATCAAGTGGTTGTCCGTTAGCACCTCTTAAACTCTTAAATGGCTTTACATCTTCATCAAGAATTTTTATATTTGCTATTCTGTCTACTCTATAATTTGACACATCCATGTACTTATCATTGTTACAGATTAGGTAATACTTTCCCTCTTTTGCTACCATTTGATATGGGTTGATTTTGTATTCTCTAACAGTACCGTCAGAAGTTTTTCTACAATGAAGTTTCTTGTCTGTACCATATTCATAATAATTGAAAGACACTTTCTTTTTCACAGTAATTGCCTCATCAAGAATATCTATGGTATAAAAAAGTTCTTTGTTATCAAGGTTATAATCAGTAGAGGTTACAATGTGCTTTATGCTAGGCTTAAAATACACACTGGAAAGTTTCTCTAGTTTTTCAACAAGCTCTTTTCTCTGAGAATAAGGAATATGTCTTGAAAAAACCAGACTGTCAATCAGCAATCTTAATTCACTATTAGAAAATTCATTTGCATAATAAAAGTCAGACCAAACATAACTTTCTTCCATTTCACCTGTCTTTTTGTTAGGTGTCATTCTTACTGTTTCGGTGTATTCAATATCATAACCGGCATCTATCAAATCCATAATATTTCGCTTAATAGCTTTTCTGTCTACTGACATATCATACTCTTTTTTTAGAATATGTATTATTTCTTTTTGACCTAGTCTGTGGTTTTCATCGGTATATTTTCTTAGAATTTCTAGGATATTCAAAATAAGAAGTTTCTTAGGTTTGTATTTTAAGTCTTTCTGATAATTCTGCATAAAATCACCTCATACATGAATATTTTATCATTCTACTATCAAATCGACAATATTATATGTGATAAAAAAGGAACATAGAATTTTGTATAATATAGCCAACACACAAGGAGGTTTAGTAATATGAACAAAGATATTAAAAAGATAAAGTCTTCTCAGTATATTGACAGGTATGATATTGTCAGCATTGATATACCATATGGAATAGAAGAAATAGAATGTTGTGCATTTTATAATTGTCCTAACCTTCAGCACATTACAATTTCTAATACTGTTAAAGCAATAGGTTTTTCTGCTTTTAGATTTTGTTCTGAACTTGACAATATAGTTATCCCTGACAGTGTTACTTTTATCGGTCATGATGCTTTTGATAATACTAAATGGTACAGAAACAACAATGATGACTTTGTTATTTTAAGCGACAAATATCTAATTAAATACAGAGGTAAAAGTGAAAATGCCATAATTCCTAATTCGGTAAAATATATTAGCCCCTATGCCTTTGACCGATGTATACACCTTAAAAACATTACTATTCCCAATGGCATAAAGGTAATTGAAAGTTTCTCATTTTTAGGTTGTAGCAATATAAAGTCCATCATTATTCCAAACAGTGTTGAAAAAATCAGTGAATATGCATTTATAAATTGCAAAAAGCTTGAAAGTGTTTCTATCTCTGAAAATGTTAAGTATATCAGTAAAAAAGCCTTTGCCGGTTGCAGTGAAAACCTAACTATCTTTGCTCCTAAAAACTCTTATGGAAATAAATTTGCCGAAGAAAATTGTATTGAATATCTTGAACTATAAAAATGACCTGTGGGTAAAACTCACAGGCCATTTTTTACTTAACTTTAATGTATTTTGATTTACGACTTTTTATCTATTACTGTATAGAATTCGCCATATAAATTTTTTAAGAATTCTGTTTTAGCGATATTTCTATCTGCTATGTAATCTTCTATGTTATGGTTTTTATCATAATTGTTAAGAAAATTTCCAACAGATTGCAAGGTACTTTTCTTATAAAAATCTAATTTAGTTTCTATATCTTTCTGTTTATTGACTTCATTCAAATTTTTAGTTTTAGCACCTAATTGTCTATTTATAGTTCTTTCAAGGAACATTAAGTTACCTATACTATCCACATACTCATTATCACTATACAATGAATGTGAAAGTATATGTTCAATATCAAGGGATTTTTTTGACTCTTGATTTGAAGAATAGAAAATTGCATTTTTCACATTATAAATAGTTTCGTTAGTACTTTTACAATCATCAATATAACTTAGTGAAAGAAATAGATTTTTCGTACGATTATCAAATGCAGATTTATCCAGTACACTCTTGAAACCGGTAAAATCAAAATTTTCTTTTTCTAAAGTTTTAATTAAACTATTTTTCACACCTTCAATATTGTTATAAGGGTTGCTTTTTTCACAAAAATAAATCTTCTTAATATTTGTAAATACACGATAGACAATTCTTGAATATGAGGCACTGTATAGCGAACAGTATTGCCATAATAATTCTGTCAACTGCTCTGCATTTTCAATTATTGTTTCATTTATCTTTTTATCATTTATCCACTGAATAAATACAAGGTAAAAATACATATTTTTTAAGTTACCATAGCCACTTATTCCTAGTAATTCTCTTGAACAACCCTTTATCAAATCGCCACTATTTTTATCTCTATTATTCATTAGATAGTTTTGTGTTTTAACAATACAATCAGAAATATCCTGAAAAACTTTTAGCAAATCCACATTATTAAGTTCTTCAGGCAATGGTGAATTGAAAAATCCTTTTTCATCAAAAAAGAATTTATTGTTGCTCATTCTAAGGCAATCACTACTTTTATTAGTTTTTGAAATTAGATAAAACCTAAATGTATCAAGCAATACATTCTCATCAACAGAATAATTTTCTTTTAAAGAATTAAGTTGCTGATAAGCACTATTAATCTTGACCCAACCCCCAAAAGTTAGACCTAAAAAATCTAACTTTTTGGGGTCGGGTCATTAGTCAGGTAACTTTTTTAAAATTTTACAGGGCAGTAGCCTAGATAATATCCGGCTTTTCAGCGAATTCAAAAGTTGTAAAAAAGGGCTTTTTTAATGCATTATTTTTCACACTTTAAAAGCCTCTTTTTTTACACGTTTTGTGACGAAAAATTTAGCTATAATAATTGTAAAATCAAATACAAATTTGAATAAATTACTTAATGATTTTTCCCACTAAAAGCTTAAATATTATTTGACATAGAAAGTATTTTATTATACAATTTTATTAAGTAACTAAGGTTTTAGTATACTTAATTGAAAGGAGAACTTTATGAAAATTAAAAGAATTTTATGTGTAATACTTGCTATGACAGTATTACTATGTGGTGGTGTTGTAACCTCAGTATCAGCTGATACTACTACAATTAGTGCTAACACTACTTCAAAAGTTATGTGGAATTACAACAAAAACTCTAAAACACTTTATATTTATGGTACAGGTGATATGGGTAGTCTTCAAGACAGTAATAACAAATATAACTATCCATGGAAACAATATCGTGACGAAATAACTGCCATTAATATAGCTGAAGGTATCACAACTATTAGTGACAATGCATTTTTCAACTGTGAAAAGGTTATAAGTGTTACTATACCTAACACCGTCACTTCTATAGGTAGAAGTTTTGTTTTCTGTAGTTCGCTTACAAGCATTGACATACCGGCTTCTGTTACTTCTATTCATTATAGAACTTTTGAATTTTGTGGTAAATTAGAAAGTATCAATGTTAATAAAAATAACAAATACTTCACTTCAGTTGACGGTGTTCTTTACAACAAAAATAAAACTAAACTGGTAAGATATCCTGAAAGCAAAAGAGATGAATCCCTAGTAATACCTAGTACTGTTAAAGTTATCAATAAAGATGCTTTTTATTCATGTGATTATATAAAAAATGTTACTATTCCTAATTCCGTAACAACCATGGAATATAACGCATTTTTCCATTGTGATGAACTAGTAAATGTTAAGATGGGTAATTCTGTAGTAACTATGGACTCTTTTAGTTGTTGTAACAAACTTAAATCTTTATATATTCCAAAAACTTGTAAAAAAATAGATACACCTTTTGCATATAGTAATAGCAATATTACCGGTATAACTGTACACAAAGATAACAAGTACTTTAGTTCTTCAAAGGGTGTTCTCTACAACAAGGACAAAACTATCCTTTATAAATATACCAGTGGCAGTAAAAACACTTCATTTGAAATACCTAATACAGTTAAAGAAGTTGATACATCTGCATTTTCAAATAGCAAGAATCTACAATCAATTAAAATTCCAAACACAGTTGAAACCCTTGGCAACTGTGCTTTTGAAGGTTGTTCAAAACTTAAGAGTGTTAGAGTTCCTAATAAAGTAACTTGGCTTTCCCGTACTTTTTTAGATTGCTACAATTTAGAAAGTATTTCACTTCCAAGCTCTCTATATGAATTTGAAAGCTGTGACATTAAAGGTTGCGATAACTTAAAAAAAATTGTATTTAGAGGCAGAAAATCACAATGGAATGCTATGGAAGGTATAGATAAACTTGAAAAACCAAAAAATTGTACTGTCCGTTTTGAACTAAAAGAAAATCAATTTACAGTAACTAAAGAGCTAAGCAACATTGGTATTAGCAACAAAAGCAACATTGTAACAAAAGGTAAAAGTTTCTCAGCAAAACTAACACCATACAAAGGTTATGTACTAACTGAAGTAACTGTAAAAATGAATGGTAGAGATGTTAAAGCTCCTTTCAATAATAAATCTTGCAACATTAAGATTTCTAAAGTAAATGGTGATATTACCATTTTCGCTAAATCTAAAAAATCACAAACTATTAGTGTTAAAAAGTCTTTCACTAAGAAAAAAGGTTGCAAACCTTTCTACCTTAAAGCTAAAGCAAAAACAAAACTTACTTATTCTTCAAGCAACAAAAAGGTTGCAACTGTAAACAGTAAAGGTAAAGTTACTGTTAAAAGGGTTGGTAAAACCACTATCACAATCAAAGCAATATCCAATAGCACATATGTTTCAGATACTAAAAGAATTGCTGTTACAGTTAAGAAAAAGTAATTGTCTTATAACTTCATAAACAAAATTACACCTATCGTTTTTTACCGATAGGTGTTTTTTATGCTCTAAAATAAAAAAAGCAACAATCCCCACCATATAATGATGAGGATTATCTTTAAGGAATTAATATGAATAGTAGAATTCTGTTTTACACTACTTTGTTACAACTGTTTTTGCTGATGACCATGAAGAATAGATATTATAATTTTTGCCGGAGAATTTTGTTGTTTTATAGGTACGGACTCTGACAAAATATTTTTTCTTAGCCTTTAACTTAGTTATCTTTTTAGCAGAAACAGTATTCTTTACAGTAACGATTTTTGCATTTTTGAAATTCTTAAATGTACTGTACTGAATTTGATAACCTGTAGTTTGAGTTTTCTGTAGTTTTAAATTAACTTGCATACCCTTTGAAAGTCCTTTTACTGACTTAACAGAAGTTGCTTTAGGTACAACATTATAATAGAAAGTCTTTTCCCCACTATAATTACCTTTAAACTTAATCTTTACAGAATATCTGCCTACATTCTTTCTACCTCTAGAATATGTAACTGTATAATTGGTTTTATTCTTCAAGATTTTATTTTTACTGTCTTTTACTGTAACAGTCGGAGTTTGAGTTTTACCGTTATATGTGAAAGTAGTTTTTGAAATACTTACTAATAAAATCTTGCTGATTACATTGTCATACTGCACATTGTTACAAATTGAACACTTACTGATTTTTCTACCGTTACTTTTCATTGTAGCAGGTGTTATTGTAGTTACATACGAATGACCTTTTGCCTTTATAGTTTCGGTATAAGTATCTCCACAACCTTTACATACATAAGTTTTCACACCATTTTCTGTACAAGTAGGTTCTTTCACTACCTCATACTTATAATTGTGGCCTATCTTATCAACAAAATCACTCTTATATGTATCACCACAATTCTTACATACATTTAGTGTATAGCCTTGTGTTGTACAAGACTGTTTTTAGTTAATGCTTTAGCTGAACCGGTTGTTTTTATAACACTGTTAAAAGTATCTGACAATGGTAAAGCCATTGAAGTTACTGCCACTAAAAAAGCAACTAATACTGCAGAAAACTTTTTGACTTTCATTTTCATTTTCCTTTCTTAAATAATCTTATATTATCATAATATCACATTAAATAATTATTTTTCTATTGCCTATAATTAGAAATTTTTATAATAATTTTATGATACATAACGGATTTATTTTACAAAGAAAAAACCTCTCAAAAGAGAGGCTTAAACTTTTGTTATATAATTTTAGCAATTCTTATTTTACAACTTCTTCAACTACTTTTGACAAAGCAGAATAATCTTCTTCTGAGATTTTATATACTGAATTTTTATCAGTATTAACTGTAATATGATTTTCATTAGCAACAGTAAAGGTATATTCTACTTTACTGTCAACATATCCGTTAATGGAAAATCCACCATCATAATCATTACTGTCACTACTGCTTTCAGCATTTTTTAAAGCTGAAATGACAGTATCTTTTTGGTTAGAATTTAGAGTATATTCTTTTCCCTTATCAGTTACAACAGATAGCCTATCTATCTTGTCAAAATCAACCTTGTCGGTAATTTTACTGCATCCACACATAACAGACATAGTCGTTATAATCATTAATATAAATACAATTATTCTTTTCATAAATTCTCCTTATGGTGACTCAACACAATCAGCATATTGCTGAAGAATATAGTCACCGTAATAATCTGCTTCAATTTCTCTATCATCAACAGACTTTTCTACTCTATTTATCCATTGATAATAGTGCGTAATTTCGTGAGATAATGTATAAATAAAACTTGCTAATGCGTTATCCTTACCTATTTCGTTTAACAAATCTTCATAATCACCTGTAGAAATTTTAATATAAGGTTCTGTAAAATAATCATTAGGTTCAAAAAAGCTACCTACTACATAGTCACCATCTTTAGTTTTTACATAGTCAGTTGCTTTTACATAGATAGGTAATCTTATAGGAAATTTATAATTTTTTCTTAACCATTTAGCAAACTTTTTCAATGATTTTTTTACATCATCATTTACATTCTTTTCTATCCTTAAATATATTCCATTTGGAATATTAGCTTTTCCACTAAAATATTCTTGCCAATCTTCTGATAACCAAGGGTTCAAAGCATACTCCTAAATTAACTAATTTTAAACATTCAATTTTTTATGCCTATTATACATTTCAACTGCAATTTTATATAACTGATATACACACATAAAACCAACAACCAATATAAATGATGCAAGGTAAAAATACTTACCCAAAAGATATGTAAATGGGTCAGGTAGTTCATTTGTAACTTTTAGGTAATACCATTCTGTATATGAATTATCTAAAAAGTATGCACCTAAAATAACTGCACAGGTCGGTACAACTCTCCATATATTAATTAATGACTTTTGCTTTAAATCACAAGATACATTTGCATAAATCAAAAACAGTGGTGCTATCCATTGTAAATAAAGTGGTGAAAAATAATCAAAGAAAAACAATGGTACAATAAATAATGCAAATGAAATAACATACATAAGTATATTTCTTAAAACTAACCTTTTCATATAATCACCTCATATAATTCTATCATAATAATAAACAAAAATTAGTGTTTTTACAAGATTATTATATATTATTTATTAAACTTTAGCAAGAATATTATCAATATTTATAAAACACAAAATGCCAATAGAGCTACTCTACATAGTTCTATTGGCATTTATCATTATTTAATTTTTAAAACATAATAGGTTTTTGTATTGTAATAGTTTTTACTCTTTACAGTTTGGGCATAAATTTTTACTTTGCCTTTGCGTTTAAAAGTAACCTTTCCTTTACTGTTAACAACTGCAATCTTCTTATTACTGCTTGAATAAACAATTTTTCCATCTGTTTTTTTCTTAAGTTTATTTACATATGTTTTCTTACTTTTCTTTATTGTAACAGATGGTTTAGCAAATTTAACAGTTGGCTTTGCTTTATTAATTGAAAAGTACAAAGTTTTTGTTCCAACATAATTATTTATTCCACTAATAGTGATTTTACCTTTACCGGCATTTTTGTTATTTGAATAAGAAATTTTGTAGTCTTTATTAACAACTAATTTTCTGTTTTCATATTTAACTGTAACAAAAGGTTTTTTTACTTTTCCATTATAGGTAACAGCTATTAGTTTATTTGTTTTGCACTTATTAATATTTTTTCTTACTATAACTGTTGCTTTTTTGATTACTTTATTTTTAGTAAGGTTTTCTTTTGTAACTGTGTTATCAATATAGTTACTTCCAACTGCATTTTCTAAACTGTCAGATGTAGTAGTTAATTTATTATTCTTTACAGTTGTAGTAGTGTTACCTTTTGCAGTACCCTTAACTTCAAGCATACCTGTTTCTTTTGTTGCTGAATTAACAATACTATCTGTTGAGCAAGTAGCATTAAAGTTGTATTTTTCGTTACCATTACCACTACAAGTGATTTTTTTATTATTTAATGATAAATCAGCAGATTTAATGTTATTACCTTCTAATGACATAAAGGTTTTATCATTACTAATTGACACATTACACTTTTTATCTAAATCAGATACCTTAAAGTTACTACCCTCAATATCAATAGAAATCATACCTTGATTACCAATTGTATAGGAATACAAACTATTGATTTCGGTATTTGTATCAATTTTACCATCTTTAATCCGGACATATTTACCACTTTCATTTGTGATTTTCATATCCTTATTTATTGCCATTCTTATAGTAGAATCTGACCTATTGTGGTCATTTACGGCATATAATTCCGGCTTATCGGCAGCTTTCTTAACTTCATCTAAATCGAATAGTTGAATGTTGGTATAATTTTCATTATCAAACTTTACTCCACCACAATCATAAATAAAACTTTTATAGTCATCAGCAATTTTTAATGTGCCATACATACCGTTAGGATATTTTTGAGTAACAGTATTTTCATCAAATATTGTTAATGTATATTCTTTATTATCTTCACTATATTCTATATCAGTAATCAATACTGCATGACTATATCCCTCTTTAGTTGAAAAAGTAAACATATATGTTTTGTAATCTGAAGAGGTATTTTTAACTTTTTCAAGTATTGTTTTCAGACAATCTTCTTCACTATCATCTTTAATCCAATTATTAAAATAGTTTAGTCCTCTCAAAAACCATCCCATACAATAAGAACCGGTTACTGCAAGGCTTCTGCTTCTGCTATAACCAATATTCTGTATCATATAGTAATACTGAATATTATTTAAGAATTTTTTATCTTTATATGGCAAAGGTAATTGATAATAATTTTTGTTTGCAGAAGATGATATATCTTGACTTTTAATATTTTTGTTATATAACAAACCCATTGTACTGGCTATGCCAAAGCAAGAACCACTCCAAGAATTTTTCATATTCTTTTGCAAGTATTTAATTTCTGAATTATTTCTGCCTTTTATTAGTTTATTATAATAAGATTTGTCAAGGCTATAATCTTTGACACCTTTAAAACCTGATTTTGAAAGGTTTTCATTTGAATGATAATAACTATTATTATTCTTTCCTAAAGTAAATTTTGTTTTTTGTAATGGTTTATCAGAGGAGGTATCATCCTTTTTTCCATAGTGGATAGTGATATTTTCATCTAAATTTATATCAAGCTTTTCCCATTGAGATTTTGTTCCTTCATAGTATATATCTTTTAAACTTGTACAACCAGAGAAAACACTATAATTAATAGATGTTACAGAATTTGGGATTGTAATACTTTTCAGATTTGTACAATTTTTAAAAGCATAATTATCAATAGAAGTTACGGAATTTGGAATTGTAATATTTGTTAAACTAGAACAATGTTCAAAAGTACTCCAACCAATAGATGTAACACTATTCGGAATTGTGATATTCTTTAAACTGTAGCAGTAGCTAAAAGCATAATTATCAATAGAAGTTACGGAATTTGGAATTGTAATATTTGTTAGACTGTTACAAAAATCAAAAGTATAATAATTAATAGAAGTAACACCATTTGGAATTGTAACATTTGTTAGATTTTTACAATAAGCAAAAGCACCTTTGCCTATATTTTTTACTGAATTAGGTATAGTAATATTAAATGCTTCTGAACACCAAAAAGCGTAATTTCCTATAGAAGTAATTCCATTTTCAATAATAATGTTAGTCATATAATTATTATATTTTTTCCATGGTGCTTTAATATCATGTTCATTATAATCATCCATTTCTCCAGTGCCAGAAATAGTTAAAGTCCCTGTTTTGCTATCAAAACTCCATTTTATATTTGAATTATCAGTAGCACTTACGCTTAACATATCTGTACTAACGACAACACTAAATATCATAATAACAGTCATAAATAAAGAAATAAATCTTTTCATTTTTCTACCTCCAACTAATGATTTAATACTATAATTGTACCAATACATATTTTACCATTTTTTCATTATGTTTTCTAGGTTAACACCTTACAAATTTTGACTTTATACTTCAACTTTTTAACACACTTTCAACATTTGCCTATTATTCAATTCTTCATTTCCCTAAAATAATCACTATGAAAAATATATAGAACTAACTTTTTAATAACAAAAGAAAAACAGATGGCAATATAATCACCATCTGATTTCTTAATTGTATATATTCTGTTTTATATGAGGAATGTAAAAAAGTATTAGTCTGCAATCTTAGTCATATTACCATTAGAGAAAGTATATGTACCTTTTTCAAAATGATAGTTCTGACCGTTTCTGCTATCCCAACTACTGTTACCGTTGTTAAAGCAAACATTTGCATAAGTTGAAGCACCTAGGTCAATTGTATATTTATGAGTATAACCTGTCTTTTCGTTAGTTGCAGTCATTTTGTAACCAGGAGCATTAGTCCAAGAGCCATTACCTACCTGATAATAAATATATGGAGTTGAGTAACCCTTGTAGTAAATAGTTACTTCATTCTTATCAGGAGTAGTACTGCCATTTACAGTAATATCTTTTGAATTACCATTTAGTTTTACTGTACCGTTTAAATCTGACTTATATGTTTTATTATTGTTATTATCTACAATCTTAACATCTGATACAGATAGTGTACTGTCATCACTTGTATCATCAGCAAATTTTAACGTCCAGGTATAGTCACTAACATTATTAGAATTTAGATTTTGTACAATATTACTTAAGTCATATGCAAAATCACCTGTTGAATAATTTTTAGTACCATCAAAAGAACAACGATAGTTGACGTATTCTTTTTTATAAGATTGGAAATGTTCTACATTACCTTCATAAGTTTTACCGGTATTTTTATTTTTTGCAGTTAGAGCAATACTGACTTCATCACGATACTTAGTGTTTAGTGTGTATTCAAGATTAATATTTGAACAAGCATCAATAGGCTTTACGCTAACTCTCATTAAGTCAAAAATAGTAGGTTGATTTAAACGATTTGGTAGAGAGTCGCTAACTGCTGAATCATAATTTAATGCATCATATGAAACCCAAGCAAAACCATTGTTTCCATAATTGGTACCCCAAGAATTTACAATTTTGAAAGCACCTTTTTCAGCTTCTTGAATTTTGCCATCACCATTAATATCTACCCAAATATCATCGTCATATCCAACAATAGTCATTCTATGGCAACCACTATATCCTGTAGAATAAATAGCGATTTCATCATTAGCATATTTAGTGTTTTCAGGCACTCTGCTATCTTTTTGAATAGTTTTATTTTTCCAACTAAAAACATATGTTGTGTATGTTACAAGTTCATTATTATTTAGAGCAGCCTTAATTGGAGCAATAACTTCACTCTTAGGGTTAGTAATTTTATTATTATATGTATCCAAATAGAATAAATTATAGTTGTTTACTCTGTATTTAGGTGCTTCTGTAAAAGCTTCCTTAGTTGTTGTCCACTTTGCATTTACAGTTGTATTTGGAGAAGTTTTTAATGAAGGTACTCCAATTCTCTGTGCTAATCTAAAAGCATGAGTAATACTGGCACCTGTACTTGCATCTCCTCCGTTTGCAAAGTTATAAATCCATACCGGTGAACAAGTATTATCATGTGTAGCAGTTCTGTTAAGTGCTACATTTTCAGCATAACTCATTTGATAATAAATTTCTGCCCATGTTGTACATGAACCTAACGAATGTTGGTTACCGATAGAAGGGAAATACTTACTTTTACTATTATCAATTGAAGAAGGATAAGATGTAGCAGGAATATTATTAGCCTGTGTTCTTGGTTTTCCTTCTTCTTTATTTACTATTGAATAGTAATCAGAAATATTTTCAATCTTTGATAACTTTGATATTTCCTCTTCTGTTAAAGGTTTACATCCAAGATTATCGTGTTGGTTTGTATTATCTGTAACTGTAGTTTGTGTATTATTTGTTTTATTTTCAGTTGCAAATGCAGTTAGAACTGAAAAACTTGACACTGTCATCAATACACATAACAATACAGATAACGCTCTCATTGTTTGTTTTCTCAATTTTCTTCCTCCCATTTGTAGCTTTTGCTACATTTTAGAATTTGTTTTTATACAAATTTCACAATCAATTATAGTACGTTTTCGAACTTTTTACAACTAAAATTGAATAAAAATAAACTTTTCTAAAATAAACACTATATTTATTTCAATTCAATTATAGATTTATATACATTTTTATTTTGCAATCTTTTATTTATCAAAAAGTTGTACAAAACATTTTCATATTGTTTGTTTTAAATATCAATATATCATAATTAAAATATAGATATGTCAAATAGTATATATCTGATTAATTTATTTAGTAATAAATTTGCAAAAAATATACAATCACTATAAATACCGTACAGGAAAAAACATAAATATAAACTTTATTTAATGTAAAAGTACTTTAATTATACAAGGTACAATGATATAATTAATTTAAAGATTTATCTTTGAAAGGTGGTGCTATTATGGCAGAAACATATGAACAAAAGATTGAAAGAAAGTTGAAAGTTAAGCAACAAGTTATTACAGTTGCATCCGGCAGAGAAAAAGCTGACCTTGTACTGAAAAATGCAACATATCTAAATGTATTTTCTAATGAATTTTTAGTAGGTGACATTGCAGTTTCTAACGGTCTAATTGCCGGTATTGGAAAATATAACGGTAAAGTTGAAGTTGATGTTAGTGGCAAAATTGTATTACCCGGATTTATTGATGCACATATTCACCTAGAAAGCTCAATGGTATCTCCTACCGAATTTGCAAAGGCTGTTATCTCTCACGGTACAACTACTGTTATTACTGACCCACATGAAATTGCAAATGTTATGGGAACTGATGGCATTGAATATATGATTGAGGCTACAAGTAATTTGCCTTTAGATGTTCACTTTATGTTGCCGTCTTGTGTACCGGCTACTGAAATTGATGAAAGTGGTGCAGTTCTTGAATACAATGATATTGACAAATATTTTGAACACAAAAAAGTTCTTGGTCTTGCTGAAATGATGAACTATGTTGGTGTTATAAATGGTGACAGTAAAGTAGTTTCAAAGATTATTGCATCTCAAGCACACCACAAAAAAATTGATGGTCATGCACCTGAGCTTTCCGGTAATGACCTTAATGCATATATTTCAGCAGGTGTATATTCTGACCATGAATGTTCAACCTTTGAAAATGCTCTTGAGAAATTACAAAAAGGTCAATTCATTATGATTAGAGAAGGTACTGCTGCTCACAACCTAAAAGCACTAATGCCTTTACTTAATGACAAATACTATGCAAGGTGTATGTTTGCTACTGATGACAAGCACCCAAATGATTTATTATATGGTGGCCACATTGACTACATAGTTAAAGAGGCAATCAGAAATGGTGCTAATCCTATTATTGCACTAAAGGTTGCAACTCATCATTCAGCAAGATACTTTTTACTTAACAATAAAGGTGCTATTGCCTCAGGTTACTTAGCTGATATAGTAGTGGTAAACAACATTAGGGACTTTGACATTCAGCAAGTTTATAAAAGAGGTAAACTAGTATTTGACGGTAAAAAGGTTATTGACTTCCCTACTCCTACTATTGAAAGTAGATTAGTAGAGAAATGCCACAAAACTTTCCACCTTGACAAAGTTACACCTGAAAGTTTTGATATTAAAGGTGATTTAGGATTGATAGGTTTAGTCAGTGGTGAACTGCTAACAAAAAATCTCGGTACTGCTAACCATATTGATGTTGAAAATGATGTACTGAAAATTGCTTGTGTTGAACGACACAAAAACACAAACCACATTGGCGTAGGATATGTTAAGGGTTATTCCCTAAAGTCAGGTGCAGTTGCTACTTCTATTGCTCACGACTCACACAACATTATTACAGTAGGTTGTAGTGACTCTGATATTGCTATTGCAGTTAACGCAATTAAGGATAATAACGGTGGTATTGTTGTGGTTGAAAATGGTGAAATCAAAGCATTACTGGAATTACCTATTGCCGGTTTAATGTCGGAAGAACCATTAAAAGTAGTTAATGATAAACTTGAAAAAGCAAAAGCCTCTGCCTATAACTTAGGTGTTAGCAAAAATATTGACCCGTTTATGACACTTTCATTTATCAGCTTGCCTGTTATCCCATCACTTAGAATCACCACAAAAGGTGTTTTTGATGTTGATAAATGGAAAATTGTTGAATAAAAAAATTAATATAATATACAAAATAGTCACTACAAATTGTAGTGGCTATTTTTTAGTATTAACTATGAATAATAATTATTACTTTAAAAGCTGACACTATAGAAAGTGTCAGCTTTTGTATATGGTAAATTAATCATCATATAATATTTATAAACTTATAATATGCATATCAGGTAATATATTTTATGCAAGAATTGCGTAAAATATATCAAAAGTAATATGCAACTTTTGCGTATATTATTTTAAAACTTTACGCAATAATTGCGTAAAACAGTTGCATATCAATAAAATATATAGTATTATAATCTTGAGGTGATTAATATGACCCTTAAAGAATTAAGAAAACAAAAGAATTTAACTCAGGTAAAATGTGCTGAGTATCTTGGTATTCCTATTCGTACTTATCAAAACTACGAAAATGATATAAAAAAGCAAAACTCTTTCAAATATCTTTATATGATGCAAAAGTTAGAACAATATGGATTAATAGACGAAAGTCACGGCATCTTAACTGTTGAAAAAATAAAGGAAATATGTACCGAAATTTTCTCATCATATAATGTTGATTACTGCTATCTTTTCGGTTCTTATGCTAAGGGAAAGGCTACTGAAAACAGTGATGTTGACTTATTAGTATGTACCGAAATAACAGGCATAGCTTTTTATGATTTAGTTGAAATTCTTAGAGAAAAACTAAATAAGAAAGTCGATATTTTAAACCTTCAGCAATTAAATGAGAATTTGGACCTTGTAAATGAAATATTAAAGGATGGTATCAAAATATATGGATAACATAAAGGATGATAAATACTATATTGACAAAGTTATAACTGATATTCAGTTTATAATTAACCACACAAAAGATATTACTAAAAGCCAATTAGAGGAAAATGAAGTTCTTGTTGATTCGGTAATGTTTAGACTGATACAAATATCTGAAAATTCAAATAAACTAACTGATAATTTCAAAAATTACTATACCGATATACCATGGAGAGCAATTAAAGGTTTAAGAAACAGAATTGTTCATGATTATGGTCAAGTTGATTTATCAGTAGTATATGACACAATAAAATACGATATTCCGGGAATTTTAGAAATTCTACATAATAATATAAAAAGTTAATTTTACATAAGCAAAAGCTGGCACTATAAAAAGTGTCAGCTTTTGTTTTAGGGGTTATTACATTGTGGAAAATAATATATAAAACAAATTTATAAAACAAGTCTTAATATAACATAATAAACTTCATTGGAATACACCTTTTCTTAAATGAAATTCAAAATGTAAAACTAATCTAAAATGACTAATTTACTTTCATCAATCATTTTAGCAATCAGTAATTAAATCACTTAACAGTAACATTGCAAATCATTGTAACACCGTTAGATACAACTTTAATCTTTGCAATACCTTTCTTTAGGGCAGTTACTTTACCTAATGAAGTTACCTTAGCAACCTTAGTATTTAGTGAAGTAAATTTAGCTTTACCTACTTTACCTGTTACCTTTAGAGTTGCAGTTTTCTTAACCTTTAGAGTTAGTTTTGTTGCACTTAACTTAGGATTCTTTACAGTTAATTTAAATAACTTAGAAATACCATTGTTTGTAACTGTAATAGTAGTTGTACCACTCTTTACTGCTGTAACCTTACCTGTAGAAGAAACCTTTGCTATTTTTGAGTTAGAACTCTTGTACTTTGTAGCACCACTAGGGTTATTTACTGTTGCTTTAATCTGTGAAGTAGCCTTTACATATAGTGACTTAGGATAACTTGTAACCGATACAGAAGTTTTCTTAGCTGCCTTGTAAGAAACAAGTACATAACTACCTAACTGTTCATCAGTTGTAAAGGAGATTGAGTCACCTGCTACAATAACCTTATTAACTGTGTAACCATCCTTTGAGTAACCCTTTGTTACTGCTGATGAACCTACATATACAGGTGTGCTGTTTTCTACTTTGTATAGATAATAAATAGCATCTGTATCAACAGGTACTGTTACTTTAACCTCTCCTACGAATGGTAGGTAGCTACCTGTATATTTACCTACAACAGTTTCTGTTGTTTGACCATTAGTGTCAGTCTTTGTTCTCTTATTGTAATCACTTGTAAGTGTTACATTAGAAATATTGTAATTATAAGACTTAACTGTATTAATTTCATTTGTCTTTAGTTTGTAAGGAGTTGTATTCTTTACAGTAGTACCGGAAGTTGTTGTTAGCTTAGCATCAGGTACTAGTCTGTCACCACTAACTGTTACACCTGATTTACTGTCTGTAATTGTGCTGTTTGTAGCCTGACCATATGTCATATAGAATAAATCACAATACCACTTGTAGTATAGACTTGGTCTATATGAATATGGGTTTGAGTTATAAATATTATCCATAGTAGCCTTTGATAAGTCAAAGTCACCTACATAATATTTATTAAATGTATCCGGAGTTAAGTTCATATAAGGGTTTGCAGTTGTTGAACCATCCTTGTTGTACTGAACACCGGAAGAAGTATAGTTACCAAATACATGAGTACCTGTTGAAGATGAACTATCCAGACCCATACAAACTGATGCACCTGGGAAAATGTATGTTCTTTCAGAAGTTTTGTCACCTGTCTTTAGAGCATATAGACTAGTTACTTCTTTCCAAATATTATTTAGTTCTTTATTTGATGAATCACAATAAGCCGTATATAAATCATCAACTGTCTTACCATACTTAGCAAGAACATTCTTTACTGCTTCAGTTACAGGACCATCATAACCTACTAAGTTAGATGTAATCATAAAGTTGTTATCACGAAGCATAAAGCTTTCCAGTCTGTTCTGATATGTTAACTGCCATGAGCCATCCATACAACTGTTAGATGCAGCACCTGCAGTACAGTTAACTACAATTCTACAACCTTTTTCTGAATATGTTCTCTGTAGTTCCTGATAGTTATAAATATCAGCACAAATAGCTACACCAACATAACCAAATGGAGTTTCAAACACACCGTCATTCTCTGTGCTATAGGCTGCCCAGTTAGGTTCCGGGAAAGCAAGGTTTACTTTTCTGTATGACTTTAATGTATTAGGACCAAAGATACCAACTGAGTTCCAATATAAATCAGAGTCAACTTCATCTCTTTCAGGTAAACCAATCAGTACATACATACCGTAGCTTTCAGCTAGTTTCTGAATTTCTACCATATACTTACTTGGGTTGTTACCTCTGATTGTCTGTGCAAGTACATGTTGCATATAGTCATTACCGAACTTAGCTTTTAGCTCATCATCATAACTATCCGGTGTAACTACATCATAACCTGTTAAAGCCATTTCAGGAAATACCAGAAGGTCAACACCATCTTTGTGAGCATCACTCATAATATTTTCAATTAGCTTAACATTACCGTCTAAGTCACCCCATACAGGATGGAAGTTTACTGATGCAACCTTTGCATTATCTTTGTACTTACTACCTGCACCATATACCGGTTTTTCATAATCTGTAAGTTCACCATACCAGTTAGCAAGTTGACATAATCTTCTGGATGACATACCGTTACTTGCTTTGTTCTTGTTAACTTCACCTGAACGAACACCAGGTTCTTTTGTTGTTGCCGGTTTATAAATACCGTCTTTTAATGCACCACCAATTGGATATGCACTAGATGACTGTGATGATGAAGTAATCATATTACTTTCACCAAAGTAACTTGTGTTACCATTTGTTGTGTAAAGGTTAGCAGTTGCAACATATCTTGAGTACATACGAGCATATGCATATGTTTGTGTGTACATATCATATTCAGCTTGTGAAAGTGCTTTAGAATCACTTGTGTCATAACCATAAGCCTGACAAACAATTACACCGTTGCAAGAATAACCATAATAGTATTTGCCAAGTTCAGCAACTTCACCAAACTCATTACCTAATGCTAAACCAAAAGAACCAAATGAGGTTTTTAGTACATATGGTGTATCACCTACTGAAAATCCCTCTTTATATTCTGCATCAGTAAGATGAGTTTTATCATATGTATCTACATTACCTTCAGGATCACAAATAACAATTGAAGAATAGTATTTACTGTCTTCCTTTGTTGTTGCACCGAAAAGAATGTACATATCGTCATCATCTGCTAATTTTGCAATGTCCTTAACATAAGTATCTTTCTTAACATTAACTGCATCAGCCTTTGTGCCGGTTAATGAATACTCAGGGAAAACAACAATATCATCATTTTCCTTATTAGCATCGGAAATATACTTTTCCATTTTCTGATAGTTTTTAGCCTTCATATCAGTACCTGATAATACTGCATCAAAATCTACCAGACCCATTTTGTAGGACTTTTCTTCTGCTGCACTTGCTGTAATATTAATTACTGCTACGCTGGTAACAATCGACACACAAAGTGCAACAGAAACAATTTTCTTCACGACTTCTTTCATTTTTTCTTCCCCTTCCTTGTTTGTTCTTTTCTGACACTAAACAAACATATAAAAAAGAGGCCACGAACCTATTTCGTGACCTCTTTGTCAGTGAGATAAAACGCAATATTTATAATTACAAATTCCAATTCACATACAAATATTGCTTATAACAAAAATGGTCATCACACTTATTTGTGTGACACCCTTGTCTTTGTCTGCATTATAGACCTGTGATTTTTTAATGTCAATACAAAATTTTAAATTTTCTTTATGTTTTGTATATTTTAATAATAGTTTTTGTATTATAGTAATTGTTTTTATCAATTAATACAATATTCTTATAAAATCATTTAAGTTTTCTTTAGTGGTTTAATCATTGTTTATCAAAGAATTTTTTATACGATAAATTCTTAAATCTTGGCACATTATATGCAAAAGGAAGATTCATAAACCTTAAAACTGCTGAAGAAAAAGGATAAGTATGTTTACTACTAAATTCATCACAATCACTTTTGATATGTGCTAAATCTTTCATTTTTGCAAGTACAACATCATTTTTCTCTTTACAATAATCAAACATCACTCTCTGTGTGCAATAATGATAAATATCAAAATAAGAATTAATATCCTTATCAATATTTTTTGTCAATTTAGAAAGTTTTGCAATTATATTTAGGTGAACAATGTTGTTACGATAAGCCGTGAAAAATTTATTGTATTTTTCCCTATCTTTATCATTAGGCAGATACTTTTTCATTATATCTCTATCTTTTTCTTTAGATTGATAATTTACAGGATTATTTTATTAATGAATATGAAAATGAAGTTGAAAACTTTAAGAAAGAACAAGCAAAATATAATAATAAAAATAGTTGGGATAATATTCCTAAATCAACTAAAAATGCTAAAGGAAAAATCAAGGTTCATAATGTTACCTTAAAACTAAAAGTTGAAGATAATGAAGAATACATTTTTAACAGAGTTGCAAGAGAAAGCAGAATCGGTAAATTTTCTATTGAAAAGAATATACTGACCTTCACTGCAACAGTAACACAACCTATTGAAATGTATTCTTGGATAAAAACTTTTGCTAAGAGGATTTTATCTGTAACAGTAGATGAGGTTGATATTACAAAAAATGTCTTAAGTGATTTTGTAACAGAGACTACTGAAAACTCTGACAATAAATATAATTTTGAAAATCAACCACCTGCTAAAAATGAAAACGGTAATCTATATTCAAACCAAATCTTTAATGAAGTTTTTAACTTAGATTATGAAAAATCAGGTAACTGTATTATTCAACATTTAAAAGGTAGTGATATTCAATCTAATGGATTGTTTAAGAATGACTTTGACTTAACGGCACTTGATGTTTTTGAATTAAAGGACAATAGCATAAATATTTTTTATGATTTATTACCACTGACAAAAATAGAAATTCAATGGTTAAAGTATTGTGTTAACAACTCTAAGGCAAAGTTATTTTTAGAAGAAAATCAACTTTCTAAGCTGAAAGAAATTTTTACTGTTGAAGAAAATGATTTACCTATAAGCAGTACAAATTACTATGACAAATTTAAAAGTCATAACGAAATTGCAGATACTGACATTTACATTGACAATTTCAAAAAGATAGTTAAAGCTTTTACTGATGAGAAAGTCGTAAAAATCAATTATAAGTCAGTAAACAATTCAACAAGGACAGTAAACATTGGTTTGTTAGAATATTCTAACAAAGATGACAAGTTCAGAATTCATTGCAAAAAGGAAAATTCAGTTTCTATTTACAATCTTGAAAAAATAAATTCTGTAGAAATCCTCAGTGACGGTTATGACAGAAATTTGGCTGAGAAAAACATCAAAAATTACATTCTTAATCAGCGTAAAGAAATAACATTAGAATTTACTAACGTGAAAAATATTCCTGACAGATTGCTAACAGAATTTACACCATGGGAAAAGCTATGTACCAGACTTGATGATAGGTACAATGTAACAATAAAATATGATAAACAAGATTCACTTGAAATCGTTACAAGGCTACTTCCTTACGGTAAAAATATTAAAATCCTCAACGATACAGGAAATGTAAAATCAGAATTAGAAAATAGAATTAAAAAACAACTTTCTATGTAACAGAAAAGGCATTTGTGAAAATTCACAAATGCCTTATTTTTATTACATATATGATTATCTATATCCTTTTTCTTTCATATAATTAACAATAGTATCTACATTATGTCTTTCATAATCGTTAAATTGTGAGTCATCAAAATGACCGGGCTCTATTGAAGGTACATACCAATCCTTAGAATTAAAATACTGCTGAATACTTGTGGTATTAAACATTAAACCATATCTTGCATAAATCTCATTTAATGCAAGAGTTAATTCTTCCTTACTCATACCTTCAATTTCACTTTCTGAAATATATTCAGTATCTGAGTCAGGAAGTATATAATCACCATTATAATAAGTATCTTCATCCGAACCTAATGAAATATACAGTGTAACCATTTCACCATCACTAACTGTTTCACCACTAGGAATACTTTGGCTAGATACAACGTCTTCAGAATATATGTTATTATTTTCCTCCTCATATCTAATAGAAATATTTTGTTGTCTTAAAATTCTACTAGCCTCTTCTTTCCTCAATCCAACAACATTTGGCATTATCTTTGATACTGTTGCCTCTGTTGTAGGTTCTGTTGTTTGAGTTGTAGCAGTTGTTTCGGTAACAGTTGACGTTACTGTTTCCGATGCAGAAGTATCGGAATTACTGTCTTTGTCATTAAAGAAAATTAGAAATACGCAAACACATATTGCTATAACGGCTATAGCACTAACTACAATAACTGTGATTAACAAGTTTTTATTATTTTTAGGTGGTTTAGGATAATTATTCTGTGGATTTTCATATGATACATTTGTATTAAAATCATCATAGTAATCAAAACTTGAATTATCCTCTAAATTTGACTTGTTAATAGTTCCGTAATTCATATCACTATCAAAACCCAAATCCTTATCCAGATCAAATTTTGCATTATCAGCTTGATTATTCTCTACACCGGTATTATCCTTTAGCTTGTTTCCACAACCTTCACAAAAATATGCATTATCATCATTTTCATAACCACATTTTGGACACTTCATAATAATTTACCTCCCATTCGTATAATAAAATTATACATAATTCTAACATTTTATTCAAGTATATACATAATAATTATCTCAAATTACAATATTAGTAAAGTTTTTAAAATTATTATAGAAAAATTCATCTGGAATAAAATTCTTCCATAGTTTCAAGGCAAATACAGGCTAATTTGCCTTTAGTAGAAAAAGCACCACAATCAAGCGCAATATGATTATTACCAATAAAAATATAACCTGGCAAGGTATTTTCTTTTATACGCTGGGTTGGAGTATGACCGGTTACTAAAATCTTGTTACTGAAATATTTTTTGCTATAGTCAGGTCTATCCCAAACTAATTCTTCTAATGAATAATGGGCAATAGATTTTTCAACCGAAAAATCCCCTAGTCCTCCATGTACCAACAAATAATCAACACTGTTAATATTCAGTTCAACATAAGGCTTAAACTTTTCTACATAATCCAAAATCTTATTTCTTTCATCTAAAGACAATTCAGAAAGTTCACATAATGTAGACTCGGCACCATTATTAAGCCAATCTAAAATGTTTAAACAATTATTCTCTATAAATTCCGTAGAAAGATTATCTAGATTATTTATCATTTCTCTATTATTCAGCATCATTAACTCATGATTTCCCATAAGACAAGTACAGTTAGGCAAACCCATAAGCAACTGCAATGATTTGATAGGATATTCACCTTTATCTATAACATCACCCATTACATATAGCCAATCCTTAGAAGAAAAATCCATTGTATTTAATAATTCTAAAAGCTGATTAAATTCTCCGTGAACATCTCCGATAACATATGTACTCATTTAATCCCACCTTTTTAAATTAATTTTAGAGAGTATCAAACCCCTTGCAAAACAAGGGGTTCAACACAATTTCAGATATTATTTTTATAAATTTATTTTACTACAATCTTACACTTTGCATATTTTTTACTACCGTTAACATAAAAACTACTGTAAGCTGAATATTCCACCAAAAGTTGAACATATCATAAGTATAGATAGTAATATGCTAAAAACTTCTTACCTTTCATACGAAACCCTCAATTTACTAATTATAGTTACATTTTACCATATTAAAAGTTTACAATCTATTATGATAGTTTACAAATTGTTTATTTATCTGTTGTGCAACTTGCTTATAACAAAGATAAAGGCTACCCAATAGATAGCCTTTCGTAAAATTACTATTTAATTGTTACTTCTTAGTAGTAACATTGGTTACTGTCCAAGTTGAATATGCCTTACCGTTTTTATCATTATAATATGCACGGATACGGATATACACTTTCTTCTTTTCTATTAGTTTCTTAACTGTTTGAAAAGTAGCATTGCCACTCTTTACAGTAATTTTCTTTGCACCTGAGAAATTACGCTTGTATGAATACTGAATTTCATAACCCTTAGCACCTGAAACTTTCTTCCAATTTAGTTTGAAAGACTTTGACATTGCAGTTGCTTTTACACTAGTAGGCTTAGCAAGTTTTTTCTTTGCAATTGTCCTTTGTGGTTTTATAACCTTGCCACATACTGAGCAATGACTACCTTTAGTCTTACCATTTGCAGTATAAGTTGCAGATACTGCTTTATCAATGACTATTTTGTGTTTAGTCATAGAGATTAATTCACTATAATTTTCGTTACATCTTGAACAAGTATATTCTTTGTAACCTGCTGTAATACAAGTAGCAGGTAATTCTTTAGTCAACTTAAAATCATGACCTAAAGCAGCTTCATATACAACATATCTGTCACCACAACTTTGACAAGTATATGTTACACTACCTCTGGTTGTACAAGAAGGTACTGCTGTAACCTGTGCAGTATAGCTATGATTTAGTTTAGAAATAATTTGTTGTGGTACTAAAATAGTATCGCAAACATTACAATGGCTACCTTCTGTTAAACCGTTTTCTTTACAGGTTGCAGGTTTACCATAATCAGTAATTGGGTTATGACCTGTTTCTTTTACATAAGAATCACGATATGTATCACCACAATTCTTACAAGTATGTTCTATATAGCCTCTTTCTGTACAAGTTGGCTTTACAACATTTTCACTGTAGTTATGGTTAAGAGCCTTAATTTCTTCCCTCTTAACTATTTCACTACAAGTTGTACAGTGCATTACCTTTTCACCGGCATTTTCACAAGTTGCTTCTTTAGTATTAATCCATTCACCCGTTGGGTTATGAATAAACACTTCAAAACTAGCAGTCAATGATTTATATGATACTGTAACATGGTTTGATTCATCAGAAACACCGAAACCACTTAGAACATAATCAGTAACCGGTTCTGACTTCTTATTATTATAAACTGCATAAACAACCATACCTGTAGTATCCAGTTGTTCACCCTTAAAGTAAGTTGTCTTTTTAGGTTTTGTTACCTTAATTTTTACTAATGCTTTATCTTTGATAGTAACATTAATTGTTGTTGACTTACCACCATAGCTAACCTTTACTGTACCTTCACCTAAGGTAGTAGGTAATGAAGAAACATAATAATCAGTAACTACCTTTGATGTACCATCGTTATAGTAAGCAGTAACCTCCATACCTGTTGTATCAAAGTCACTACCGATAACATATGATGACTTAAGTGGTGCTTTTGTAACTGAGATTGACTCTACCGATTTTCCGATTACTTCAACAGCAACATATGTTGTTTTACCACCATAAGAAATTTCAATAATCTGTGTACCACTTTCATCAGTAATTTCTGATGTTTTGTAATCAGTAACTTCTTCTTTCAAGCCATTATTATATGATGCAGTAACTACCATACCTGTTCTATCAAACTTTTCATCAGAGAAGTAAGAAGTTTTTGTTGGTTGTTCTGTTACAGAAAGACTTAGTAATTCTCTTTCAGTAAAGGTTACATCAAATGTTGTGGTGTATTCATTATATGTAACAGTAACTGTCTGATTACCAGCCTTATTTTCATAATCTAACTTGTAATCTTTAATACTTTCAGAAGAACCATCATTGCGAGTTAAAATAATATCAAGACCATCTGTATCAATAGATTGACCTTCAATATATGTAGTCTTTGTTGGCAATGATTTTACTTCGATACCTGTAATTTTTAGAGGTACAACCTTTACAGTGAAGTTCACTGTGTAACTTTCATATGTATAAGTTACAATATATGTACCTGATTTTTTAATATCAGCACCGGTAGTATTTGATGGTGTTAAATTAACATTTTCGTAAGTACCGTCATCGTAAGAAATCTTTGCTTCTGCACCTAAATAATCAAGTTTAGTACCACGAACGAATTCTGTCTTTGCAGGTCCACTTACCAATGAAACACCAACTGCATTAGGTCGCTGAACTACATTAATATCATAAGTTAAAGCTTTATTACGATATGTTACTGTAACTGTTTGTTCACCAACTGATGACATATCATAGCCACTTAGCATATTCTCAGTAATGTCAATATCTTCAAAAGTACCATCCATATAGTAAACTGTGATTGTACCTTCTACATTAATTTCATCACATGTTCTATACTTTATCTTTGACGGTTCAGTCTTAAACTCAATGGTGTCAATTTTCGGTAATGTATCTTGTCTATTATCTCTTAACTGAGGATAAGCATATTCAGTAGAATTGTCAACAATCCAAGTGTTTTCAAAGTCAAACCCAGAGAAGTTAATTGCCTTTTTCATTTGCACATCTGAAAAAGCAGTTGCACCTGAAGTTAAAGTGTTCTTGCCATTTAGATAAAAGCAATCAACTACTGTATTATTACTAAATGGCTTTAATATTGTGCCATAATATGCTGAACCTACATTGTAGCAGTTTTTAATATTATTTTCACAACCTTCTCCAATGCCACAAATATGTTCTTTCACATCATAACCGGTAGTGTTATATACTTTGCCACTATTATAGCAGTTAGTTATTGAACTGTAAATCGGATAACTAGTACCAACTATACCACCTTCATACAAACAACCGGAATAATTTTTTTCGTATTCTTTTAAATTTCCACTATTGTATGACTGCATAATATTGCCATTATTTAAACCGATAATGCCACCCATATATATAAATGAATATTGTCCACTATCATTATATACAGAACCACTAATAGTTGCATTATTTGAACATTTATTAATAATACCACGATTTTCATTACGACCTGCAATGCCGCCTACATGTGTGTATGTACTAATTTTATCAGAATTAATATAATATGAATTAGCATCAATATAACCACCTAATACATGGCAATTCTCCACAGTTCCATTGTTGTAACCACAAATGGTGCCTATATTTTTATAACTGGATGTTTCTTTCACACATTTAATACTAACATCATCTAAAGATAGATTTTTAATTGTACCAGAATTGTTGGCAAATAAACCTAGATATCTATCAGAAGTACCACTAGGAATAGTGGCTGTTTCTAATCTTAAGCCTTTGATAGTATGGTTATTACCGTCAAACGTTCCCATAAAAGCAGTATTACTATATTTACCATTACTACCTATTGGATTCCAACCATTAGTACATAGATAACAATAGTCTCCGTCATTGGCTACATATTCTGTCATATCAATATCTGTCATAAGAATGTAATCAGCATTCATATCGTTACGAATATTATATAAGTCATCAATATTCCAAATTTCTTTAGCATTTTCATCTGCCAGTGCAGTTGTACCTAACACAGAAAATGCACTGATTACCATTAATACTGACAGTATTGAACTAATGATTTTTTTCATAAATTTTGCCTCCTTTGTAAAGAATATAAAATTTGTTATGCGTATATTTTATCACTAAATCATTTATATTTCTATAATAAATATGTATAAATTTAATTTTGCATATTTATGCACAATAACTAAGAAAAAATTTTTCTCCTAATGTTTATACTACATCAAGAGGGAATTTTGTATTATCAATTTTATATACTTGTACCAAAAGGATTAATATTTAGGGCAATTCTAACATAATAATATGGTATTATGCCTACTGATATCTTATCCATAGGTACACCCTATTTCATTGGAATTAATAATCATTAATGAATTATAATAAATTTCTACACCAAAATTGCAATAACTAGTTGCAGTTAGTAAAGTTTTTGAAATAGGATGAGCTTGTAAAATAAAGAGTGTAAGTTAGAAAAATAATTTGCACTCTTTTCTTGACAAAGCCTTCTAATTCTAAAAATAATAAACCAACACACAAAAATGCTACCCATTGGGTAGCATTTACACTTGCTATAATCTTTTTTAATGTATTTCATTTCATAACATAAGTACATTAAGTTAACAAAATACTGAAAATTTTTCGGTGCAATTATGGTGCAAATCAAAATACTATTGCACCAAAATGGATGCAAATAGTGTGCAATCCGAAAATAATTTGTATACCGATAAAAAATGAAAAAAGCCTTAAAAATGGCTTATCCATGGGCTTTTTTAGGTATAAAGAAAAAGAGAAGTACTAGTGTACTTCTCTTTTTCTTGGTGCGGGTGACAGGACTTGAACCTGCACGTCGGTGAACACTAGAACCTAAATCTAGCGCGTCTGCCAATTCCGCCACACCCGCAAATACTAACTTATTTAGTCGCTATCTCTCAACGACAAGATACATTTTACTATATATCTTAAAAACTGTCAAGAGTTTTTTCATAACTTTTTAAATATTTTTAATATTTTCTACACCTACTATTTAATTCAAAACAAATATAAAAATATTTACTTTTAACAGTACTAATCTATTCACTTTTAAACTACTATTAGTTATAATATAAGTGAAGTTTACATAAATATTTTTAAATACTTTTCATACCAATATAATCCAAACTTCTTATTTAACTTAGATTTAACATTACTACTCTTTTTATTTAACCTATCGGTGCTATAATATTAATAGAAAAGAACGGAGATGATATATATGATTTATTTCATAGAGGATGACCGTAGTATAAATGAAGCTGTATTTTATTCATTGAAGAATAGTGGCTTTGAAGTTAAAGGCTTTGAAAGGCCATCAGAATTTTGGAAAGCTATGAAAGAAGAAACACCTGACCTTATTCTGCTAGACATTATGCTACCGGAAGAGGATGGTTTACAGATACTCCGAAAATTAAGAAGCAGCAAAGAAACATCAGACCTACCTATCATTATGGTAACTGCTAAAGATGCTGAATATGACAAGGTTATAGGACTAGATAGTGGTGCTGATGATTATATGACAAAACCATTTAGTATGCTAGAACTTGTTTCAAGAATTAGAGCATTACTAAGAAGAACATCTAATCACAAGGATGATGGTGAAATCACGGTAGGCAAACTAACAGTAAATCCTGAAAAACACATTGTTACTGCAAATGGTAACAATGTTGTGCTTACATACAAGGAGTATCACCTACTTCTACTGTTAATGCAAAACAAAGGTGTTGTTTTCTCCAGAGAAAAGTTGCTTAACAAAATCTGGGGTTATGACTTTGATGGTGAAAACAGAACTGTAGATGTACACATTCGAACCCTTAGAACTAAGCTTGGTGAATGTGGCAATATGATTGAAACAATTAGAGGTTTTGGATATAAGATTGGTGAATAAAATGACAATGACAAAGAAAATATTTAAAAACATTTTTTTAGCTTGTTTTTCTATGCTTGTTGTTACAATCGTTATTGTCTTTGGTGTTATGTACAACTACCATGGAAAACAAATAATGAATGAACTTCATTCTGAAATTAACATAATTTCTGTTGGTGTTGAAGACGATGGTACAAAATATCTTGACACATTAAGCAAATCAGAAAAAGCCAGAATCACTTGGGTTAACAAGGATGGTTCTATTAAGTACGATTCTAATGTTTCTAAAAGTAAAATGGAAAACCACCTTAACCGTAAAGAAATTAAGGATGCAATGAAAAACGGTACCGGTGAAGATGTAAGAATGTCTGACACTTTATCCGAAAGGACTATGTACTGTGCAAAGTTACTTTCTGATGGTTCGGTAATTCGTATTTCCACCAACCAATATACTGTTTGGATTTTATTACTTAATATGTGGCAACCACTTGCAATTGTTGTGATAATTGCACTTGTACTTTCATATATAATAGCTTTCCTATCTTCAAAAAAGATTGTTATGCCTATTAATGACCTTGACCTGGAAAATGTTGAGGCAGTTACAACATATGAAGAAATTGAGCCATTGGTACACAAAATCAGCCATCAAAACAGAGTTATTCGTGACCAAATCAAAGAGTTAAAGAGAACTCAAGCTGAATTTAATGTTATCACAAGCAATATGAAAGAAGGACTTTTGGTTCTTGATTTACAGGGCAAAATTCTTTCATATAATAAGAGTGTGAAAAAGTTACTTAATATTTCATCACTAGATGATGAATATTTGGAAGACCTAAGTATTGATGATGAATTTAAAACTAACATTAACAATGCTATTCATGGAACTCATATGTCAGATACTTTTGAATATGGTGACAGATACTTAAGTCTATACTGCAATCCTGTTGAGGTTGACGGCAAAATTAAAGGTGCTGTAGCAGTTATCCTTGATGTTACAGAAAAGCATCAGAGAGAATTATTAAGAAGAGAATTCAGTGCTAATGTTAGCCATGAACTAAAAACTCCACTAACTGCAATTTTAGCATCTGCTGAAATTATCGGAATGGATGCAACTCCTAAAGAAACAGTAACTCACTTTGCACACAACATTACTAAAGAAGCTAACAGACTTATCACTTTGGTTAATGATATTATAAAGTTGTCTAAGTTAGATGACAAGTCATACGAACCTGAAGATAAAGAAGTTGACATTTTTGAAATTGCAAAGAATGTTGAGGATACCCTATCTCCTATTGCAGACAACTGTGGTGTTAAATTAACACTATACGGTGAGAAAACAATAGTACATGGTGTACCAACACTACTAAGTGAAATTGTTTATAACCTAGTTGACAATGCTATTAAATACAACAAGCCTAACGGCTCGGTAACAATTACTGTTGCACCGGTAAACGGTAAAGCCACACTGATTGTTGAGGACACAGGTATTGGTATCAGCAAAGAAGACCAAAGCAGAATTTTTGAAAGATTCTACAGAGTTGACAAAAGCCACAGTAAAGAAGTTGGTGGTACAGGTCTTGGACTTTCAATTGTTAAGCATGGTGTTGAACATCACAACGGTAAAATGAAAGTTGAAAGTGAACTTGGCAAAGGTACTAAGATTACAATTAAATTTTAACTTTTACTTTTTATTTTGTACTTCAAATAACTGTTTATAGCCTTATATTTATAATAAGCTATTCTATATTAACTCTAAAAAGGTGTAGTATAAAATTTTACTACACCTTTTTTCTCTGTTCATATATATTATAGTAATACAAATTAGGGTTTGTGGGTGTGAATTATAGCAAACTTTTGGCTCACAGTCGTAGGGGCGAACATTGTTCGCCCGTTTAATAGTAAAATGT
>ERZ837910.126-NODE-126-length-114870-cov-89.482306_pt1 | contig 114870 bp, 95 predicted proteins | sample MGYA00519940_ERZ837910 | MGnify/ENA primary metagenome ERZ837910 (study PRJEB31850, sample SAMEA3708825) | human gut metagenome | biome: human gut; feature: human-associated habitat; material: faeces | place: China | collected 2014 ... | reverse complement strand
ATACTAGCGCCTATGCAACGAAATTTGCTGGCTTAGTAAAGGATTTTAACTGTGAGGACATTATCTCGCGCAAAGAACAGCGCAAGATGGATGCCTTCATTCAATATGGAATTGTCGCTGGCGTTCAGGCCATGCAGGATTCTGGCCTTGAAATAACGGAAGAGAACGCAACCCGCATTGGTGCCGCAATTGGCTCCGGGATTGGCGGCCTCGGACTGATCGAAGAAAACCACACATCTCTGATGAACGGTGGTCCACGTAAGATCAGCCCATTCTTCGTTCCGTCAACGATTGTGAACATGGTGGCAGGTCATCTGACTATCATGTATGGCCTGCGTGGCCCAAGCATCTCTATCGCGACCGCCTGTACTTCCGGCGTGCACAACATTGGCCATGCTGCGCGTATTATCGCGTATGGCGATGCTGACGTGATGGTTGCAGGTGGCGCAGAGAAAGCCAGTACGCCGCTGGGCGTTGGTGGTTTTGGCGCGGCACGTGCATTATCTACCCGCAATGATAACCCGCAAGCGGCGAGCCGCCCGTGGGATAAAGAGCGTGATGGTTTCGTACTGGGCGATGGTGCCGGTATGCTGGTACTTGAAGAGTACGAACACGCGAAAAAACGCGGTGCGAAAATTTACGCTGAACTCGTCGGCTTTGGTATGAGCAGCGATGCTTATCATATGACGTCACCGCCAGAAAATGGCGCAGGCGCAGCTCTGGCGATGGCAAATGCTCTGCGTGATGCAGGCATTGAAGCGAGTCAGATTGGCTACGTTAACGCGCACGGTACTTCTACGCCGGCTGGCGATAAAGCTGAAGCGCAGGCGGTGAAAACCATCTTCGGTGAAGCTGCAAGCCGTGTGTTGGTAAGCTCCACGAAATCTATGACCGGTCACCTGTTAGGTGCGGCGGGTGCAGTAGAATCTATCTACTCCATCCTGGCGCTGCGCGATCAGGCTGTTCCGCCAACCATCAACCTGGATAACCCGGATGAAGGTTGCGATCTGGATTTCGTACCGCACGAAGCGCGCCAGGTAAGCGGAATGGAATACACGCTGTGTAACTCCTTCGGCTTCGGTGGCACTAATGGTTCTTTGATCTTTAAAAAGATCTAAGTTGTCATTTCCCACCCTTATAAAAGGTCCGCTTGCGGGCCTTTTTTCTTAGCTTTTATTCCGACTTGTTCCGTAGTGAACATGCTGCCACACTAACAATTCTCTGATAAGGAGCCGGTATGTTCTTAATTAACGGTCATAAGCAGGAATCGCTGGCAGTAAGCGATCGGGCAACGCAGTTTGGTGATGGTTGTTTTACCACCGCCAGAGTTATCGACGGTAAAGTCAGTTTGTTATCGGCGCATATCCAGCGACTACAGGATGCTTGTCAGCGGTTGATGATTTCCTGTGACTTCTGGCCTCAGCTTGAACTAGAGATGAAAACGCTGGCAGCAGAACAGCAAAATGGTGTGCTGAAAGTGGTGATCAGTCGCGGTAGTGGCGGGCGAGGATACAGCACATTGAACAGCGGACCGGCAACGCGGATTCTCTCCGTTACGGTTTATCCCGCACATTACGACCGTTTGCGTAACGAGGGGATGACGTTGGCGCTAAGCCCGGTGCGGCTGGGGCGCAATCCTCATCTTGCAGGTATTAAACATCTTAATCGGCTTGAGCAAGTATTGATCCGCTCTCATCTTGAGCAGACAAACGCTGATGAGGCGCTGGTCCTTGACAGCGAAGGGTGGGTTACGGAATGCTGTGCGGCTAATTTGTTCTGGCGGAAGGGCAACGTAGTTTATACGCCGCGACTGGATCAGGCAGGTGTTAACGGCATTATGCGACAATTCTGTATCCGTTTACTGGCACAATCCTCTTATCAGCTTGTCGAAGTGCAAGCCTCGCTGGAGGAGGCGTTGCAGGCAGATGAGATGGTTATTTGTAATGCGTTAATGCCAGTGATGCCCGTACGTGCCTGTGGCGATGTCTCCTTTTCGTCAGCAACGTTATATGAATATTTAGCCCCACTTTGTGAGCGCCCGAATTAGTCATGAAAAAAGTGTTATTGATTATCTTGTTATTGCTGGTGGTACTGGGTATCGCCGCTGGTGTGGGCGTCTGGAAGGTTCGCCATCTTGCCGACAGCAAATTGCTTATCAAAGAAGAGACGATATTTACCCTGAAGCCAGGGACCGGACGTCTGGCGCTAGGTGAACAGCTTTATGCCGATAAGATCATCAATCGCCCACGGGTTTTTCAATGGCTGCTGCGTATCGAACCGGATCTTTCTCACTTTAAAGCCGGGACTTACCGCTTTACACCGCAGATGACCGTGCGCGAGATGCTGAAATTGCTGGAAAGCGGTAAAGAAGCACAGTTCCCTCTGCGACTGGTAGAAGGGATGCGTCTGAGCGATTACCTCAAGCAATTGCGTGAGGCCCCGTATATCAAGCATACGCTGAGCGACGATAAGTACGCCACCGTAGCGCAGGCACTTGAACTGGAAAACCCAGAGTGGATTGAAGGTTGGTTCTGGCCAGACACCTGGATGTATACCGCCAATACCACCGATGTCGCGTTACTCAAGCGAGCGCACAAGAAAATGGTGAAAGCGGTCGATAGCGCCTGGGAAGGGCGTGCGGACGGTCTGCCCTATAAAGATAAAAACCAGCTGGTGACGATGGCATCAATTATCGAAAAAGAAACCGCCGTTGCCAGTGAACGCGATCAGGTTGCCTCGGTATTTATCAACCGGTTACGCATTGGTATGCGCCTGCAGACCGACCCGACCGTGATTTACGGGATGGGAGAGCGTTATAATGGCAAACTTTCTCGTGCAGACCTGGAAACGCCGACAGCGTATAACACCTATACCATTACCGGTTTGCCGCCAGGTGCAATAGCTACGCCGGGGGCGGATTCGCTGAAGGCTGCTGCGCATCCGGCAAAAACGCCGTATCTCTATTTTGTGGCCGATGGTAAAGGTGGTCACACGTTTAATACCAATCTTGCCAGTCATAACAAGTCTGTGCAGGATTATCTGAAAGTGCTTAAGGAAAAAAATGCGCAGTAAGTATATCGTCATTGAGGGGCTGGAAGGCGCAGGCAAAACTACCGCGCGTAACGTGGTGGTTGAGACGCTCGAGCAACTGGGTATCCGCGACATGGTTTTCACTCGGGAACCTGGCGGTACGCAACTTGCCGAAAAGTTAAGAAGCCTGGTGCTGGATATCAAATCGGTAGGCGATGAAGTCATTACCGATAAAGCCGAAGTTCTGATGTTTTATGCCGCGCGCGTTCAACTGGTAGAAACGGTCATCAAACCAGCGCTGGCTAACGGCACTTGGGTGATTGGCGATCGCCACGATCTCTCCACTCAGGCGTATCAGGGCGGCGGACGTGGTATTGACCAACATATGCTGGCAACATTGCGTGATGCTGTTCTCGGGGATTTTCGCCCCGACTTAACGCTCTATCTCGATGTTACCCCGGAAGTTGGCTTAAAACGTGCGCGTGCTCGCGGCGAGCTGGATCGTATTGAGCAAGAGTCTTTCGATTTCTTTAATCGCACCCGCGCCCGCTATCTGGAACTGGCAGCACAAGATAAAAGCATTCATACCATTGATGCCACCCAGCCGCTGGAGTCCGTGATGGATGCAATCCGCACTACCGTGACCAATTGGGTGAAGGAGTTGGACGCATGAGATGGTATCCATGGTTACGACCTGATTTCGAAAAACTGGTAGCCAGCTATCAGGCCGGAAGAGGTCACCATGCGCTACTCATTCAGGCGTTACCGGGTATGGGCGAGGATGCTTTAATCTACGCCCTGAGCCGTTATTTACTCTGCCAACAACCGCAGGGCCACAAAAGTTGCGGTCACTGTCGTGGATGTCAGTTGATGCAGGCTGGTACGCATCCCGATTATTACACCCTGGCTCCCGAGAAAGGGAAAAATGCGCTGGGCATTGATGCGGTACGTGAAGTCACCGAAAAGTTAAATGAGCACGCACGTTTAGGTGGTGCGAAAGTTGTCTGGGTAACCGATGCTGCCTTACTGACCGACGCCGCGGCTAACGCATTGCTGAAAACGCTTGAAGAGCCACCAGCAGAAACCTGGTTTTTCCTGGCTACCCGCGAGCCTGAACGTTTACTGGCAACATTACGTAGTCGTTGTCGGTTACATTACCTTGCGCCGCCGCCGGAACAGTACGCCGTGACCTGGCTTTCACGCGAAGTGACAATGTCACAGGATGCATTACTTGCCGCATTGCGCTTAAGCGCCGGTTCGCCTGGCGCGGCACTGGCGTTGTTTCAGGGAGATAACTGGCAGGCTCGTGAAACATTGTGTCAGGCGTTGGCATATAGCGTGCCATCGGGCGACTGGTATTCGCTGCTAGCGGCCCTTAATCATGAACAAGCTCCGGCGCGTTTACACTGGCTGGCAACGTTGCTGATGGATGCGCTAAAACGCCATCATGGCGCTGCGCAGGTGACCAATGTTGATGTGCCGGGCCTGGTCGTCGAACTGGCAAACCATCTATCTCCCTCGCGCCTGCAGGCTATACTGGGGGATGTTTGCCACATTCGTGAACAGTTAATGTCTGTCACAGGTATTAACCGCGAGCTTCTCATCACCGATCTTTTACTGCGTATTGAGCATTACCTGCAACCGGGCGTTGTGCTACCGGTTCCTCATCTTTAAGAGAGACATCATGTTTTTAGTCGACTCACACTGCCATCTCGATGGTCTGGATTATGAATCTTTGCATAAGGACGTGGATGACGTTCTGGCGAAAGCCGCCGCACGCGATGTGAAATTTTGTCTGGCAGTCGCCACAACATTACCTGGTTATTTACACATGCGGGATCTGGTAGGCGAACGCGACAACGTCGTATTTTCTTGTGGCGTGCATCCACTCAACCAGAATGATCCCTACGATGTAGAAGATTTACGTCGTCTGGCGGCAGAAGAGGGCGTTGTAGCGCTGGGTGAAACCGGGCTGGATTATTATTACACGCCTGAAACTAAAGTACGTCAGCAAGAGTCCTTCATCCATCATATCCAGATTGGTCGTGAACTGAACAAGCCGGTTATCGTCCACACCCGTGACGCCCGCGCCGATACGCTGGCAATTCTGCGCGAAGAAAAAGTGACGGATTGCGGTGGCGTACTACACTGTTTTACAGAGGACAGAGAAACGGCGGGTAAATTACTGGATCTCGGATTTTACATCTCCTTTTCCGGCATTGTGACCTTCCGTAATGCGGAGCAACTGCGCGATGCTGCGCGTTATGTCCCCCTGGATCGGTTACTGGTGGAAACTGACTCACCTTACCTTGCGCCGGTACCACATCGAGGAAAAGAGAATCAACCTGCGATGGTTCGTGACGTTGCAGAATACATGGCTGTGTTGAAAGGTGTTGCCGTTGAAGAACTGGCGCAGGTAACCACCGATAACTTCGCCCGTCTGTTTCACATCGACGCTTCCCGCCTTCAATCCATCCGTTGAATGAGTTTTTTTAAAGCTCGTAATTAATGGCTAAAACGAGTAAAGTTCACCGCCGAAAATTGGGCGGTGAATAACCACGTTTGAAATATTGTGACATATGTTTTGTCAAAATGTGCAACTTCTCCAATGATCTGAAGTTGAAACGTGATAGCCGTCAAACAAATCGGCACTGAATTATTTTACTCTGTGTAATAAATAAAGGGCGCTTAGATGCCCTGTACACGGCGAGGCTCTCCCCCCTTGCCACGCGTGAGAACGTAAAAAAAGCACCCATACTCAGGAGCACTCTCAATTATGTTTAAGAATGCATTTGCTAACCTGCAAAAGGTCGGTAAATCGCTGATGCTGCCGGTATCCGTACTGCCTATCGCAGGTATTCTGCTGGGCGTCGGTTCCGCGAATTTCAGCTGGCTGCCCGCCGTTGTATCGCATGTTATGGCAGAAGCAGGCGGTTCCGTCTTTGCAAACATGCCACTGATTTTTGCGATCGGTGTCGCCCTCGGCTTTACCAATAACGATGGCGTATCCGCGCTGGCCGCAGTTGTTGCCTATGGCATCATGGTTAAAACCATGGCCGTGGTTGCGCCACTGGTACTGCATTTACCTGCTGAAGAAATCGCCTCTAAACACCTGGCGGATACTGGCGTACTCGGAGGGATTATCTCCGGTGCGATTGCAGCGTATATGTTTAACCGTTTCTACCGTATTAAGCTGCCTGAGTATCTTGGCTTCTTTGCCGGTAAACGCTTTGTGCCGATCATTTCTGGCCTGGCTGCCATCTTTACTGGCGTTGTGCTGTCCTTCATTTGGCCGCCGATTGGTTCTGCAATCCAGACCTTCTCTCAGTGGGCTGCTTACCAGAACCCGGTAGTTGCGTTTGGCATTTACGGTTTCATCGAACGTTGCCTGGTACCGTTTGGTCTGCACCACATCTGGAACGTACCTTTCCAGATGCAAATTGGTGAATACACTAACGCAGCAGGTCAGGTTTTCCACGGCGACATTCCGCGTTATATGGCGGGTGACCCGACTGCGGGTAAACTGTCTGGTGGCTTCCTGTTCAAAATGTACGGTCTGCCAGCTGCCGCAATTGCTATCTGGCACTCTGCTAAACCAGAAAACCGCGCGAAAGTGGGCGGTATTATGATCTCCGCGGCGCTGACCTCGTTCCTGACCGGTATCACCGAGCCGATCGAGTTCTCCTTCATGTTCGTTGCGCCGATCCTGTACATCATCCACGCGATTCTGGCAGGCCTGGCATTCCCAATCTGTATTCTTTTGGGGATGCGTGACGGTACGTCGTTCTCGCACGGTCTGATCGACTTCATCGTTCTGTCTGGTAACAGCAGCAAACTGTGGCTGTTCCCGATCGTCGGTATCGGTTATGCGATTGTTTACTACACCATCTTCCGCGTGCTGATTAAAGCACTGGATCTGAAAACGCCGGGTCGTGAAGATGCGACTGAAGATGCAAAAGCGACAGGTACCAGCGAAATGGCACCGGCTCTGGTTGCTGCATTTGGTGGTAAAGAAAACATTACTAACCTCGACGCATGTATTACCCGTCTGCGCGTCAGCGTTGCTGATGTGTCTAAAGTGGATCAGGCTGGCCTGAAGAAACTGGGCGCAGCGGGCGTAGTGGTTGCTGGTTCTGGTGTTCAGGCGATTTTCGGTACTAAATCCGATAACCTGAAAACCGAGATGGATGAGTACATCCGTAACCACTAATCCGTAAGACGTTGGGGAGACTAAGGCAGCCAGATGGCTGCCTTTTTTACAGGTGTTATTCAGAATTGATACGTGCCGGTAATGCTGAAATTACGCGGTGCGCCGTAGACGATAGAACCTTCCACGTTGGTATCGTAGGTTTTGTCGAACAGGTTATTGACGTTCCCCTGTAACGAGAAGTTTTTCGTCACCTGGTAGCGGGTGAAGAGATCCACCAGCGCGTAGCTACCTTGCTCGGCGCGGAAGGTGCCATACGGTGTCACGGTGTCGGTATACACGCGATTTTGCCAGTTAACACCACCGCCGACCGTCAACTCTGGCATGACAGGCAACCGATAGCTGGTGAACATTTTAACCGTGGAGCGTGGCAGATTAGGATTAACGGCGTTTCCTTCGTTATCTTCTGCAATATAGCGTGTTGCGCCAAACGTCAGCTGCCAGTTGTCGGTAATTGCGCCGTTGAGTTCAAATTCCACACCTTTACTGACTGTCCCATCCACCGCTTTATAGGCGGTTTCGCCGTTGCTGCCGGGGATAGGTGTACCGGTGGACTGAGCTACATTATCCTGCTCAATACGGAAGATGGCTAACGTGGTGGTCAGACGGCTATTCATCCAGTCCGATTTCAGACCCAGCTCGTAGTTGTTACCGGTGATTGGAGCCAGATATTTGCCTGAACTGTCACGATCATTTTGCGGCTGGAAAATAGAGGTATAGCTGGCGTAGGTCGACCAGTTGTCATTGATGTCAAACACCAGACCAGCATAAGGCGTGGTGTGGTTTTTCTCCATGCTGTAAGTCAGCGTATCAACCCGCCAGTTGGTATAACGAGCGCCGAGGATCAGATGCAGCGGATCGGCAAGGGTGACACGAGTGGCAGCATATAACGATTTCATATGTGTGGTATCGTCCTGCGCCAGGCTCTGTGGTGACCAGTCGGTTTGTGGGAAATTGCCATTAAAGTTGTAGAAACTGCCAATTTCATCCGGGAAGATGTTGGCCCATGAACTGATGTAACGATTGTTTTGTTTGCTGTAACTGCCACCAAACATTAGATTGTGCTGACGACCAAACAATTCATAACTACCGTCAGCAAACAAATCCAGCGCATCAACTTTACGTTTGCCGCTGTTCCAACCGGTGCCGCCGACATAATCAAAACCAGGTCCATAATTACTGTATGGCCCAACCAGCATACCATCCGCTTTGTTTACATAGGCATCGACATACATCATTTTACTGTCAAATTCGACTTCGGAGTGGGTGGCATTCAGTGTCGCTTGCCAGGTATCAGCAAACCGCTGCTTGAGGGTCATAAAGACCTTGTTGATCTCTTTATCGTTATACGCCCAGTCAGGTGCGGTACTGCGTGCGCGATCGTAACTGTTGCTGCTGCCATCAGTATTCCAGCGCGGTAAACCGCCCCAGGTTGGGCTATTAACATCAATGCGCTGATATTCGTAACCGGCTGAAAGCATCGTAAGATCGCCTAAATCAGCATCGACAATGCCGGAGAAGAAGGTCTTTTCACTGTTGTAGCGGTCCAGCCATGAGTCGTTATTCTGGTAGCCGCCGACAATTCGTGCGCGGATTTTACCATCTTCGGTGAGTGGGCTTTGTAAATCCGCCACATACCGTTCTTTGTTCCAGCTACCGTATTCCGCCGAGACATCGCCTTTAAATTCACGACTGGTCGCGTGTTTTCGAACCATATTAATTGCCGCAGATGGATTACCCGTCCCGGTCATGAGGCCTGTCGCGCCACGCACTACTTCTACGCGTTCAAACAGTGCCATATCAGAAAGTGCGTCGCCCAGATTCCAGCGCGATTCAAAATAGGTGGGGATACCATCAACCATATAGTTATCGATCTGGAATCCGCGGGAATAATAAAGAGCACGATCGGAATCCGCCTGACTTTTGCTGATCCCCAGCGTGTTTTCCATCACTTCGCCCAGCGTTTGTAACTGCTGATCTTCCATCCGCTGCTGGCTAACAATAGTGACCGACTGAGGAATATCACGTTGAGTCATCTGCATTTTTGTACCCGCAGAGGTAGACGTTACGTTGTAATCATTTTCGCCATCATCTGGGGCTGTGGCTGAACCCTCAACAATCACCGTTTCTTCAGTGACTGGTGCAGCAAAAGCGGCGGAAGGTAATAGTGCCAGTGCTATGCAACCGGCAAGGAGTGACGGTTTGATGATAGCTTGATGTTGATTATCCCTGTTAAATTGTGTCGAAAGCATTTGAAATCTCTTGGTTTATGTTGGCGTCAGGCTCATGCCGGAGCAGGGTGATGAGCGGTTATATTTAGTGTGCGAATAATTTTGTATGTAAATGCAAATGAGAAATATACGCATTCATATTTAGTGTGTAAACCAAACAGAGAATGTCTTTTCAGCGCATTCGCAGGCAGAAATGGGAATAATGGCGATATATACGGCAGCAAAACGATTTTTTGCTTAAGAAATCGTGAGTTAAGGTTGAAAGAGCAGGTTTAACTCGACCATACTCTATACTCGCAGTGTGGCGCGGCGTAGCATGGCGCAACGCATGGCTATTTGAAAAAGGAAAATGTCGTGGCAGAAGAAACTATATTCAGCAAAATTATTCGTCGTGAGATCCCCTCCGATATCGTCTACCAGGATGATCTGGTAACGGCGTTTCGCGATATTTCGCCGCAAGCGCCAACGCATATTCTGATCATTCCGAATATCCTCATTCCGACTGTGAACGACGTGTCTGCTGAGCATGAGCAGGCGCTGGGACGCATGATCACCGTAGCGGCAAAAATTGCTGAGCAAGAAGGTATTGCCGAAGATGGCTATCGTCTGATCATGAACACCAACCGCCACGGCGGACAAGAGGTTTACCACATCCATATGCACTTGTTGGGTGGCCGTCCGCTGGGACCAATGCTGGCGCATAAAGGTCTGTAACGATGAGAAAAGGATGCTTTGGGCTGGTGTCTCTGGCGTTGTTAGTGCTGGTGGGCTGTCGTACACATCCGGAAATTCCGGTGAATGATGAGCAATCGCTGGTGATGGAGTCATCTTTATTGGCTGCGGGCATCAGTGCAGAAAAGCCCGTCCTTTCGACGTCTGATATTCAACCTTCAGCATCCTCAACGCTTTATAACGAAAGGCAAGAACCCGTTACCGTTCATTATCGTTTTTACTGGTATGACGCCAGAGGGCTGGAGATGCATCCTCTGGAAAGGCCACGCAGCGTTACCATTCCCGCACATTCGGCGGTCACGCTGTACGGCAGCGCCAATTTTCTGGGGGCGCACAAAGTCAGACTTTATCTATATTTGTAAGGGGTGAATCTTGATGACAAAAATGAGTCGCTACGCCTTGATTACCGCGCTGGCGATGTTTCTCGCCGGGTGTGTGGGGCAACGTGAACCTGCGCCGGTAGAAGAAGTGAAACCAGCGCCGGAACAACCAGCCGAGCCGCAACAGCCTGTCCCCACAGTGCCATCGGTGCCGACGATACCGCAGCAGCCAGGCCCAATTGAGCACGAAGATCAAACTGCACCGCCTGCGCCGCATATTCGCCATTATGACTGGAATGGCGCAATGCAGCCGATGGTCAGTAAGATGCTTGGGGCTGATGGCGTGACTGCGGGTAGCGTCCTGCTGGTTGATAGCGTTAACAACCGTACTAACGGTTCGCTGAATGCCGCAGAAGCGACCGAAACGCTGCGAAATGCGCTGGCTAATAACGGTAAATTTACCCTGGTTTCCGCCCAGCAGCTGTCGATGGCGAAGCAACAGTTAGGTTTGTCGCCGCAGGACAGTTTAGGTACCCGTAGTAAAGCCATAGGCATTGCCCGCAATGTCGGCGCTCATTACGTGCTGTACTCCAGCGCCTCTGGCAACGTTAACGCTCCGACCCTACAAATGCAGCTGATGCTGGTGCAGACGGGCGAAATTATCTGGTCAGGTAAAGGTGCCGTTTCGCAGCAATAATCCCATCACGCGCGACGAATTGCTGTCGTGCTTTTTCCCGCAATTTCATCCCGTCACGACGTTTAATAGTGGGCTTAGTGGCGGGAGTTTTCTCATTGAACATCAGGGCCAGCGTTTTGTTGTGCGTCAGCCGCACGATCCTGATGCGCCGCGGTTCGCGTTCTTGCGCCAGTATCGGGCTTTATCACAACTACCCGCATGCATTGCACCGAAGCCGCATTTATATCTCCGTGACTGGATGGTGGTCGACTATCTGCCCGGCGAGGTAAAAACGTATTTGCCGGATACCAACGAACTGGCAGGCTTGCTGTATTATCTACATCAACAACCGCGTTTTGGCTGGCGAATAACGCTGTTGCCGTTACTGGAACTGTACTGGCAGCAAAGCGATCCGGTGAGGCGGACAGTGGGTTGGCTGCGAATGTTAAAACGTCTGCGCAAAGCGCGGGAACCACGGCCTTTACGCTTAAGTCCATTGCATATGGATGTCCACGCCGGAAATTTAGTGCATAGCGCGTCAGGGTTAAAACTCATCGACTGGGAGTATGCCGGAGATGGTGATATCGCGCTGGAACTGGCGGCGGTGTGGGTGGAAAATACTGACCAGCATCGGCAATTGGTCAATGACTATGCCACTCGCGCGAAGATTTATCCGGCGCAATTATGGCGTCAGGTCAGGCGATGGTTTCCCTGGCTGCTGATGCTCAAAGCAGGGTGGTTTGAGTACCGCTGGCGACAAACCGGCGATCAACAATTTATCAGGCTGGCCGATGACACCTGGCGGCAGCTATTAATAAAACAATAAGGAGAGCAGTGTGGGTCCAGTAATGTTGGATGTCGAAGGTTACGAACTGGACGCGGAAGAGCGTGAAATACTGGCGCATCCGCTGGTGGGAGGGCTGATTCTCTTTACGCGTAACTATCATGATCCTGCCCAGTTACGTGAACTGGTGCGCCAGATCCGCGCAGCTTCGCGCAATCATCTGGTGGTGGCGGTTGATCAGGAAGGTGGACGCGTGCAGCGTTTTCGTGAAGGTTTTACCCGCTTGCCAGCGGCACAATCATTTGCTGCGCTGTTGGGAATGGAAGAAGGCGGAAAACTGGCGCAAGAGGCAGGTTGGTTGATGGCCAGCGAAATGATTGCTATGGATATTGATATCAGCTTTGCGCCAGTGCTGGACGTCGGGCATATCAGCGCGGCGATTGGCGAGCGTTCTTATCATGCCGATCCCGAAAAAGCCCTGGCAATTGCCAGCCGGTTTATTGATGGTATGCATGAAGCCGGAATGAAAACTACCGGGAAACACTTCCCAGGACACGGTGCAGTAACGGCAGACTCACACAAAGAAACACCGTGTGACCCACGTCCGCAAGCGGAGATTCGCGCTAAAGATATGTCGGTCTTCAGTTCCTTAATCCGCGAAAATAAACTCGACGCCATTATGCCTGCGCATGTGATCTACAGTGATGTTGATCCGCGTCCGGCGAGCGGTTCTCCCTACTGGCTGAAAACCGTTTTGCGTCAGGAATTGGGTTTTGACGGCGTGATTTTCTCTGACGATTTATCGATGGAAGGCGCAGCGATTATGGGCAGTTATGCCGAGCGTGGACAGGCATCACTGGATGCAGGTTGCGATATGATCCTGGTCTGCAATAATCGTAAAGGGGCCGTCAGCGTGTTAGATAATCTGTCACCGATCAAGGCAGAACGTGTTACACGTTTGTATCATAAAGGTTCATTTTCGCGACAGGAACTGATGGACTCGGCTCGCTGGAAAGCGATCAGCGCCCGTCTGAATCAGTTACATGAACGCTGGCAGGAAGAGAAGGCAGGTCATTAACCCTGGCTTATGTGAGGAAGCGATGATTATCTATTTGCACGGTTTTGACTCTAACAGTCCGGGTAACCACGAGAAAGTCTTACAATTGCAGTTTATTGACCCGGATGTACGGCTAATAAGCTACAGTACGCGGCATCCGAAACATGATATGCAGCATCTGCTCAAAGAAGTGGACAAAATGTTGCAACTGAACGTCGACGAGCGTCCGCTGATTTGCGGCGTTGGTCTGGGCGGATACTGGGCGGAACGGATTGGTTTTCTTTGCGATATCCGCCAGGTGATCTTCAACCCTAATTTGTTCCCTTATGAGAACATGGAAGGCAAGATTGATCGCCCGGAAGAGTATGCCGATATTGCCACTAAGTGTGTGACCAACTTCCGCGAAAAGAATCGCGATCGTTGCCTGGTGATTTTGTCGCGTAATGATGAAGCGCTTAACAGCCAGCGGACATCTGAAGAGTTGCATCATTATTACGAGATTGTCTGGGACGAAGAGCAGACGCACAAATTCAAGAATATCTCCCCGCATTTACAGCGCATTAAAGCGTTCAAAACCCTCGGGTAAATGCCCTCGTCGCATCAGGTAACCTTGCCGGTACCTGATGCGCTCCGGATTCTGTGGGTCGGAAAAGGCGTTCACGCCGCATCCGACAGTCGAGCATCAATGCCTGATGCGCTTCTTATCAGGACTACCAAACGCCCTCCATACACACCTCACTCTATATCATTCTCACAAATCAGCTCAAATAATAAACAACAAACTCTGTTTTTTGATCTCACCCGGTAAAGTCGCCTATCTTTTCAGCAACAAAACTTGATTAACATCAATTTTGGTATGACCAATGCACCATTCATGTTATTCTCATTAGCGAAGAACATTTTCATTGCTGTAACCTGTTGTTAATTAAGAGCTATGCCAATAACCATTAATTAACAATTGGTTAATAAATTTAAGGGGGTCACGTTGACTACGCCATTGAAAAAAATTGTGATTGTCGGCGGCGGTGCTGGTGGGCTGGAAATGGCAACACAGCTGGGGCATAAGCTGGGACGCAAGAAAAAAGCCAAAATTACGCTGGTCGATCGTAACCACAGCCACCTGTGGAAACCGCTGCTGCACGAAGTGGCGACTGGCTCGCTTGATGAAGGCGTCGATGCGTTGAGCTATCTGGCCCATGCGCGTAATCATGGTTTCCAGTTCCAGCTGGGTTCCGTCATTGATATTGATCGTGAAGCGAAAACAATCACTATTGCAGAACTGCGCGACGAAAAAGGTGAATTGCTGGTTCCGGAACGTAAAATCGCCTATGACACCCTGGTAATGGCGCTGGGTAGCACCTCTAACGATTTCAATACGCCAGGTGTCAAAGAGAACTGCATTTTCCTCGATAATCCGCACCAGGCGCGTCGCTTCCACCAGGAGATGCTGAATCTGTTTCTGAAATACTCCGCCAACCTGGGCGCGAATGGCAAAGTGAACATTGCGATTGTCGGCGGCGGCGCGACGGGTGTAGAACTCTCCGCTGAATTGCACAACGCGGTCAAGCAACTGCACAGCTACGGCTATAAAGGTCTGACCAACGAAGCCCTGAACGTAACGCTGGTAGAAGCGGGCGAACGTATTTTGCCTGCATTGCCGCCACGTATCTCTGCTGCGGCCCATAGTGAGTTAACGAAACTTGGCGTTCGCGTGCTGACGCAAACCATGGTCACCAGTGCTGATGAAGGCGGCCTGCATACTAAAGATGGCGAATATATTGAGGCTGATCTGATGGTGTGGGCAGCCGGGATCAAAGCGCCAGACTTCCTGAAAGATATCGGTGGTCTTGAAACCAACCGTATCAACCAGCTGGTGGTGGAACCGACGCTGCAAACCACCCGCGATCCAGACATTTACGCTATTGGCGATTGCGCGTCATGCCCGCGTCCGGAAGGGGGCTTTGTTCCGCCGCGCGCTCAGGCTGCACACCAGATGGCAACTTGCGCAATGAACAACATTCTGGCGCAGATGAACGGTAAGCCGCTGAAAAGTTATCAGTATAAAGATCACGGTTCTCTGGTATCGCTGTCGAACTTCTCCACCGTCGGTAGCCTGATGGGTAACCTGACGCGCGGCTCAATGATGATTGAAGGACGAATTGCGCGCTTTGTATACATCTCGTTGTACCGAATGCACCAGATTGCGCTGCATGGTTACTTTAAAACCGGATTAATGATGCTGGTGGGGAGTATTAACCGCGTTATCCGCCCACGTTTGAAGTTGCATTAATCGGCTTGTACTGGCGGATGGGGCATAAACGCCTCATCCGCCCTGGACAAATGGTACGAGCGGTAGGCCTGATAAGACGCGTTAAGCGTCGCATCAGGCATTCCTTCAGACTCCTCCGAATCCTTAAGTATTTCCAGCCATTCTCGCGCTTTTCATCTTCTGTCTGATAGCTGCTTTTCTCCTTCGCTTGCATGATTGGCATAACAGCAAAGAAGGAGGTGTTCCCGTGAATAAATCAATGTTGGCGGGTATCGGGATTGGTGTCGCAGCTGCGCTGGGCGTAGCGGCAGTGGCCAGTCTGAACGTGTTTGAACGTGGCCCGCAATACGCTCAGGTTGTTTCTGCAACCCCAATCAAGGAAACGGTTAAAACACCGCGTCAGGAGTGTCGCAACGTCACAGTGACCCATCGTCGACCGGTGCAGGATGAAAATCGCATTACCGGGTCGGTGCTCGGCGCTGTTGCTGGTGGCGTGATAGGGCATCAGTTTGGTGGTGGTCGCGGTAAAGATGTCGCTACTGTTGTGGGGGCGCTGGGTGGTGGATATGCCGGTAACCAGATCCAGGGCTCTCTCCAGGAAAGTGATACTTACACGACTACGCAACAGCGTTGTAAAACGGTGTATGACAAGTCAGAAAAAATGCTCGGTTATGATGTGACCTATAAGATTGGCGATCAGCAGGGCAAAATCCGAATGGACCGCGATCCGGGTACGCAGATCCCGCTAGATAGCAACGGGCAGCTGATTTTGAATAACAAAGCATAACAAGGTTGTACTCTGCAATTTAGCCCCTCATTCGCTCAAGCTGAGGGGCTTTTTTTGCGACCTATTTCAGCAGTTCCGGCCATAAACGCAAAGTCGTTCGGGCAATCTGCATCAGTTTTTCCTGCGATGCACCTTCGCGTGCGCTGATCGACATCCCCTGAATAATACAATTAAGGAATTCTGCCAGATGCGTCACGTCACAGTGGGTCGGGATTTCCCCGCGCGCTTGTCGTTGACATAAAAACTGCTGCAAAGTGCGCTCTTGCATCGCATGGCGTGATTTCAGCGTATTGGCGATATCTCCTGAATCCGGGGAGAGGGTGGTGCAGTTGTTGATCATGAAGCAGCCAGCCGGAGTGTCTTTGCTGGTAAAGCAGTTGGCGATGGCAGCAAAATAGTCAGCCAGCGCAGACTCCACGCTTTTCTCTTCACAAAACAGCTGTGCTTCATGCTTAGCGGCAAAACGATCGATATAGCGGTCGAGTACGGCGCGGAATAACCCCTCTTTGTTGGTAAATTCCGCGTATAGCGTGGGCGCTTTAGCTCCGGTCGCTTCAACGAGGTCCGCAAGAGAAGTCGCTTCATAACCGTGCTGCCAGAACAATTTCATGGCCTTATCAAGCGCGGCATCCCTGTCGAACACTTTTGGGCGGCCACGGCTTTTTTTTATACATTGTGTTGAGTCAGTTGCCATGATGCCGTTGTACCTGGTGACTGTGAATTAAAGGTTATTATAAAAATAATCACCTCCGTTCACCAGTCCAGAAACCATAAAAATAATCGCTTTCTATTTAACTGAAATTTAAAGATTTTTAAATTAATTAATGATTGTTATAAAAAATATCTTGTATGTGATCCAGATCACATCTATCATTTAGTTATCGATCGTTAAGTAATTGCTTGCGACGTCATTCATCTGCATAAGGCCACTATTATGAAAAACGTAAAAACCCTCATCGCTGCGGCGATTTTAAGCTCAATGTCATTTGCCAGCTTTGCGGCTGTCGAAGTTCAGTCAACGCCAGAAGGCCAACAAAAAGTCGGTACTATCAGTGCTAATGCGGGGACAAATCTGGGATCGCTGGAAGAGCAGCTGGCGCAAAAAGCGGATGAGATGGGCGCAAAATCTTTCCGTATTACTTCTGTAACCGGTCCGAATACCCTCCATGGAACAGCAGTAATTTATAAATAAGCATTAACCCTCATTAATGCCTGCTACTGCTGATTTTTTTCCCCGCGACATGCCGTGTCGCGGGGATTTTTTTTATCCAGGATTTACAAAGTTTGTGGGCTCACTTGATGACGGCGGACATCCACCGGCATCCCGGAACGGACATCCATCACATGTTGCATCACTTCAGCGTCAGTTTGTGCTGCATCTTTAAATGATTGCATTGCGCTATTCAGCGTAATTGGCAGCAGCTGCGGATCGTCATCAATCTTCTCTGACAGCGGTTGATGTACTTCAACCAGACGCGCACCGTTTGGTTCGGCAGAGACTTTTATCGGAATGTTGATGATATTCACTTTGGTGCCTGGGGTGACCTGGCTAAAGAGTGTTTTGATATCGTCATCCCGCAGACGAATACAGCCAGAACTTACCCGCATGCCAATGCCGAAATCGGCGTTCGTACCGTGGAGCAAATAAACGCCGCCATAGGCCGCCAGGCGAATCGCATGATGGCCCATTGGATTATCCGGTCCAGCCGGCACTACCGCAGGCAACTCAATTCCCTGTGCTTTATAACGGGCGCGAATGTTTGCCGTTGGCGTCCAGATTGGGTTTGCACGTTTGTCTGAAACGGTGGTCACCATCGTTGGCGTCAGCGTGTCACCACCTAACTGACCAATGCCGATGGGATACACGGTTACCGAATTTTTACCCGGCGGGTAGTAATAGAGACGCAGCTCCGCAATGTTGATCACAATACCTTCGCGCGGCGCGTCTGGAAGTAGGGTTTGCAACGGGATCGTTAACACGCTACCCGCGCGCGGTACGTAAGGATCAACGCCGGGGTTGGCCTGTAACAGAGCGAGAAAGCCGACGTTATATTTTTTGGCGATCGCTTCCAGAGAGCCACTGTCATTTTCCACCACATGAAATTTGTTTTCACCAACCAGACGACTGCCCGCTGGCGGCAGCGGCCAGGTGTTGGCTTTTGCCGGTAGCGCCAGCGCCACGGCAGCGGCGAACGTAAAAAACGTTAGCCAGCGAGAAAAACGCGTTTTGATCATCACCAAAGTCCATAATAAATATAAGGTTATTGTAATAAAAAGATAAGTCTGAATTATGGAGGGTGACAGTGTCGGATAGTGCAGGGAAGTGCAAAGAATTTGTAAATGTTGCAGATGGGGGCGCAGAAACGCCCCCGATTTACCATTAAGCGATCGCGTTCTCTTCCAGTTCACGCATAAACTGGCGTACCCATTCGATACGCGTTTTCCGCTCACTCAAATCCTGAATAAATTTCAGGCGCGTCGGACCATCAAGACGGTAATGCTGCGGCTGTTTTTGCAGCAAACCAATCAACCAGGCCGGATTAACGTGATTCTTCTCGGCAAATTCGATCACGCCGCCTTTCTCATTACCTTCCAGCTTCCTGATCCCCAGTTTCTGCGCTTGCTGGCGCAGACGGGCAATATCCAGCAGGGTACGCGCCGGATCCGGCAGCAGGCCGAAGCGATCGATAAGCTCGACTTTGATCTCTTCCAGTTCGTTTTCCGTTTTGGCGCTGGCAATACGTTTGTAGAACGACAGACGCGTGTTCACGTCAGGGATGAAATCATCTGGCAATAGCGACGGCATCCGCAGCTCGACTTCTGTTTGCTGGCTGGTGAGATCTTCCAGCGACGGCTCGCGTCCGGCTTTCAGTGCATCGACGGCGTTTTCCAGCAACTCCATATACAGCGAGAAACCGATGGTTTCCATTGAGCCGCTTTGTTCTTCGCCAAGCAGTTCACCCGCGCCGCGAATCTCCAGATCGTGCGTTGCCAGCGCAAAACCTGCCCCGAGATCTTCCAGCGAGGCAATCGCTTCAAGACGTTTTTGTGCATCGGTAGTCATCGCTTTTGGATGCGGTGTCAGCAACCATGCATATGCCTGATGATGCGAACGTCCGACGCGACCGCGCAACTGGTGCAACTGTGCCAGACCGAAGTGATCCGCGCGTTCAATGATAATGGTGTTGGCGGTAGGAATGTCGATCCCGGTTTCGATAATGGTGGTACAAACCAGCACGTTGAAACGTTGATGATGGAAATCATTCATCACCCGTTCCAGTTCGCGCTCACGCATCTGCCCGTGACCGATGGCAATCCGCGCTTCAGGTACCAGTTCTGCCAGCCGTTCGGCGGCTTTCTGGATGTTTTCCACATCATTGTAAAGATAATAAACCTGCCCCCCGCGCAAAATTTCACGCAGGATCGCCTCCCTGACCACCAGGCTGTCATACTCACGGACAAAGGTTTTAACTGCCAGACGACGGGCGGGCGGCGTGGCGATAATCGACAGGTCACGCATTCCGCTCATTGCCATATTCAGCGTACGTGGGATCGGCGTTGCGGTAAGTGTCAGAATATCCACGTTCGCCCGCATCGCTTTAATGCGCTCTTTATGACGCACCCCGAAGCGGTGTTCTTCATCGACAATCAGCAGACCTAAATCTTTAAACTTGACGTCATTTTGCAGCAGTTTGTGCGTACCGATCAGAATATCGATTTTCCCTTCCGCCACTTCCGCAAGGATTTGCGTCTGCTCTTTGGCGCTGCGGAAACGGGAGATCATTTCGATACGTACCGGCCAGTTGGCGAAACGGTCGCGGAAGTTGTCGTAATGCTGCTGCGCGAGAAGGGTGGTAGGCACCAGCACCGCCACCTGTTTGTGGTTATCTACCGCCAGGAAAGCGGCGCGCATCGCCACTTCTGTTTTACCAAAGCCAACATCGCCGCACACCAGACGATCCATTGCCAGCGGCTGACACATGTCGCTAAGCACCGCATTAATGGCCTGCGCCTGATCCGGCGTGGTTTCAAACGGGAAGCTGTCGCAGAACAACTGATACTGCTCACGATCGTGTTTAAACGCGTAGCCCTCTTTGGCGGCGCGTTGCGCGTAGATATCCAGCAATTCTGCCGCCACATCACGCACTTTTTCCGCCGCTTTCTGCCGCGCGCGTGACCACGCATCGCCGCCAAGTTTATGCAGCGGGGCGTTTTCTTCCGCGCCACCTGCGTAACGGCTAATCAGATGCAGTGACGACACAGGAACATACAGTTTGGCGTCGTTGGCATAGGTGAGCATCAGGTACTCGCCAGTAATGCCGCCCGCTTCCAGCGTGGTCATTCCTGCATAACGACCGACACCGTGCTCCAGATGGACCACCGGCTGACCAATATGCAGCTCCGCGAGGTTACGGATCAGTGTATCGGGGTTGATGGCGCGGCGAGAATCCTGACGACGGCGGGCAACGCGTTCACCGAGCAGATCGCTTTCGCAGATCAGCGCCAGATTACGTACCGTATCGACAAAACCATGTTCGGCAGCGCCAATCATCAGATAACGCCCACGGTCGCTGGCTTCATCAAGACGCATAATGCGTTGAGGAGCAATTTTAATTCGCGCGAGCAGTTCACCCAGTGCTTCACGGCGACCTTCACTTTCTACCGAGAACACCACCGGACCGTCGAAAGACTCGAGGAACTTACGCAGCGCATCCAGCGGCGCTTTTTGTTGTGCCTGAACGGCCAGGTCTGGCAGCTTCTGAAAACCTAAATTGGCATTCGCTGCTTTTGTCGGTAAATGTTCAGTTTTTAGCTGCACCCGCGGCCAGTTTTTCAGCTCTGAGAAGAGATCGTCCACGCGCAGCCAGAGCGATTGTGGCGGTAATAGCGGGCGCATCGGATCGACGCCGCGATTTTCAAAACGCGCCAGCGTGTCAGTCTGGAAACGTTCGGCACTGTTTTCCAGATCGCCAGTATTCACCAACAGCGTATTGGCAGGGAAATAACTGAACAGTGGCGGCAGCGGTTCGCTGAAGAATAGCGGCTGCCAGTACTCGATCCCGGCAGGTAATGTGCCTTTACTCACTTGCTGATAAATATGTTCCGGATCGCGCTTCACTTCGAAGGTATCACGCCACTGGCTGCGGAACAGTTCAATTGCCGCTTTATCGGTCGGAAATTCGTGCGCGGGCAGCAGATTGATCTCTTCTACTTCCTCCAGCGTGCGCTGGCTATCGACGTCAAACACTCGCAGGCTGTCGATTTCATCATCAAAGAAATCAAGACGATAAGGCAGCTCACTCCCCATCGGGAAGAGATCCAGCAACGCGCCGCGCGTGGCGTATTCGCCGTGCTCCATCACCTGGTCAACATGGCGATAACCGGCGCTGTCCAGTTGGGTTCGTAATGCATCTCGTGACAGGCGCTGACCTTTTTTCATCACCAGCGCATGACCGTGGAGAAAACTGTGCGGGCAAACGCGCTGCATAAGCGTATTCACCGGAACAATCAGTACGCCACGCTGCATCGTCGGTAGCTGGTAAAGGGTGGAAAGGCGCGAGGAGATAATGTCCTGATGAGGCGAAAAACTGTCATAGGGAAGGGTTTCCCAGTCCGCCAGATTCATCACCATCTGATCGGTAAACTGGCTGATTTCATCATGCAAACGCAGAGCATTTTGCATATCTGGCGCAATAAGCACCACCGGTCCGGTGTGACGTTCGGCAATTTCCGCTACCAGCGTCGCACAGGCAGCGCCGGTTAACTCGCCCAGCAGACGCTGCTCACCCGCTTTGACGGGCAGCGTATAACGATATTGTTCAGGCATAACGGTTGTCAGATTCTCGTTAGGATACGCCTCAACATATGGGGGCATATCTCTGATAAGCAATGCTGTTCATTATCCGTAATCGACATGGTTTAGCAAATTGAATCGCCCCGGCTGGGGCGATGGCTTAGCGGGAGTAACTGACGGCCGCGGGCAGAGAAGGCGGGGAGAACAACAGATCGCTGAATGCGCGCTGTGAAAGTTTTCTTACCAGCAAGCCCGCAACAGTACAGATGAACAAACTAACAAAGGGGTAAACCAGCAGGAGTGTCAGTTCGACTTGCGGCGACAAGCGTGCTGCGTTCATTTGCGCAAGCAGAGTTAAGCTGAATATTTCAACCAGAATGCGATGGGTGGTGTAGATAGCAATGGTGTTGGAACCAATCACATTCAGCAGGCTGGTGGAGCGCATACCGAAACGTTGCTCGTATTGATAAAACAGCTTTATGATCACCACAATCGATACCAGCGACAACAGCAGCGAGATAGTACACAACCAGGCACCGACCGCCAGAACGGTCAGCAAAGAAGCCATCAGCAGATGGCGGCGCAACGGCACCTCTTTAACACAGGTCATTAATGTTGCGCCAAACCATGCGCCAAGGCTGTAATAAGGCAAATTGCGGATCACACTGTTCATTCCCCACCACGGCGTGGGAACGAAATTAACCGCCACACTCATCAGTACAAACAAGGCGAATAGTGGCAGCGCCAGACGGCTAAAAATTTTACATACCACGAAATAGACAATTAACGCATACAGATACCACAAACTGGTGCTGGCGGTGATCATCCCGTGCAGGAACTCACCGGTGGAATCGGCATACGCGGCATTGGAGGCATTGCTTAAATCGCGCTCAGGTGCCAGCCACTGGTTCAACGCACTTAACGCCAGCCACTGCACCACGCCCCAAAGCGCCAGCACCCAGAAGATGTTCCAGATGCGTTTATCGAGACAATTTCCCCACGGTACGCTGTCGATATAGCGGCGAATCAAATAGCCGGAAATAAAGAAAAAAACCGGCATACGAAAGGGGGCAAGGTAAAGATTGAAATAGATCCAGCATTTGCTCAGGACTTCCGATAACGGATGCTGAAAAGTGGTGAGATGCGGATAAAAGGTAATGACCGAGTGATAAATCACCACCAGACAAATACATAACCCTTTGATCTGGTTAATCCATAGCTCTTTTTGTTTCATCAGGACAACACGCTCTTTTTATTTAACATGCTGTTGATCCTGAGGGGCCAGTCGCGTGGTGTAATGCGTATCTGTCTGTATTTGGTTATTTTTCAGATAAAGATCAGGCCACAAGGCCAATGAGATAATGAGGCCCTTTAGTCGATTGATTTGCTGGTACTTTTCAGATTAGCCCTGACGATCACTTACAGTTCAGACGTTTACCCATCCCGCTTTCGCTTATATACTCGTGTCTTTGCTACAGCAACCAGACGGATTTCATGTACCAACCTGTCGCTCTATTTATTGGCCTGCGTTACATGCGTGGGCGTGCAGCGGATCGCTTCGGTCGTTTCGTCTCCTGGCTTTCTACCATCGGCATTACCCTCGGGGTGATGGCGCTGGTCACAGTATTGTCAGTGATGAACGGCTTTGAGCGCGAGCTGCAAAACAACATCCTTGGCCTGATGCCACAGGCAATTCTCTCTTCTGAGCATGGCTCTCTTAACCCGCAGCAACTCCCGGAAACGGCAGTCAAACTGGACGGCGTTAATCGCGTCGCACCTATTACTACCGGTGATGTGGTACTGCAAAGCGCGCGCAGCGTGGCGGTCGGGGTGATGCTGGGTATCGACCCGGCGCAAAAAGATCCACTAACGCCGTATCTGGTCAATGTGAAACAAACTGACCTCGAGCCGGGGAAATATAATGTCATCCTCGGTGAACAGCTTGCCTCACAGTTGGGCGTCAATCGCGGTGATCAAATCCGCGTGATGGTGCCATCTGCCAGCCAGTTCACGCCGATGGGGCGTATTCCAAGCCAGCGCCTGTTCAATGTGATTGGCACTTTCGCCGCCAACAGTGAAGTCGATGGCTATGAAATGCTGGTGAATATTGAGGATGCCTCGCGTCTGATGCGTTATCCGGCAGGCAATATTACCGGCTGGCGTTTGTGGCTGGATGAGCCGCTGAAAGTTGACTCTTTAAGTCAGCAAAAACTGCCTGAAGGCAGCAAATGGCAGGACTGGCGTGACCGTAAAGGCGAGCTGTTCCAGGCCGTTCGCATGGAAAAAAATATGATGGGCTTGCTGCTGAGCCTGATTGTTGCCGTAGCGGCGTTTAACATTATTACCTCGCTGGGGCTGATGGTGATGGAGAAGCAGGGCGAAGTCGCGATCCTGCAAACGCAAGGCTTAACTCCGCGACAAATCATGATGGTCTTTATGGTGCAAGGGGCCAGCGCCGGGATTATCGGTGCGATCCTCGGAGCGGCGCTTGGTGCACTGCTTGCCAGCCAGTTAAATAACCTGATGCCGATAATCGGCGTCCTGCTTGATGGCGCGGCGCTGCCGGTCGCTATCGAACCTTTACAGGTCATTGTTATTGCGCTGGTGGCGATGGCTATCGCGCTGCTGTCTACGCTTTACCCTTCATGGCGCGCTGCCGCCACACAACCCGCTGAGGCTTTACGTTATGAATAAGATCCTGTTGCAATGCGACAACCTGTGCAAACGCTATCAGGAAGGCAGTGTGCAAACCGATGTACTGCACAATGTCAGTTTCAGCGTCGGCGAAGGTGAAATGATGGCGATCGTCGGTAGCTCTGGTTCCGGTAAAAGCACCTTGCTGCACCTGCTGGGCGGGCTGGATACGCCAACCTCCGGCGATGTGATCTTTAACGGTCAACCGATGAGCAAACTGTCTTCGGCGGCGAAAGCAGAACTGCGCAACCAGAAGCTGGGCTTTATTTATCAGTTTCACCACCTGCTGCCGGATTTTACTGCCCTGGAAAACGTGGCTATGCCGCTGCTGATTGGCAAGAAAAAGCCCGCTGAAATCAACAGCCGTGCACTGGAGATGTTAAAAGCGGTGGGTCTGGAGCATCGTGCGAATCACCGCCCATCTGAACTTTCTGGCGGCGAACGCCAGCGTGTGGCGATTGCCCGTGCGCTGGTCAATAACCCGCGTCTGGTACTGGCGGATGAACCTACCGGTAACCTCGATGCGCGTAACGCCGACAGCATCTTCCAGTTGCTTGGGGAGTTGAATCGTTTGCAGGGCACCGCCTTCCTGGTGGTTACTCACGACCTGCAACTGGCGAAACGTATGAGCCGCCAACTGGAGATGCGTGATGGTCGTCTGACGGCGGAACTGAGCCTGATGGGGGCGGAGTAATGGCGATGCCTTTATCGTTATTAATTGGCCTGCGTTTTAGTCGCGGACGGCGGCGCGGCGGCATGGTGTCGCTGATCTCCGTCATTTCTACCATCGGCATTGCCCTCGGCGTGGCGGTATTGATCGTCGGCTTAAGCGCGATGAACGGCTTTGAACGCGAACTGAATAACCGCATTCTGGCGGTGGTGCCGCATGGTGAAATCGAAGCGGTGGATCAGCCGTGGACTAACTGGCAGGAAGCACTGGATAACGTGCAGAAAGTGCCGGGTATTGCCGCCGCTGCGCCGTATATCAATTTCACCGGACTGGTAGAAAGTGGTGCCAATCTGCGCGCAATCCAGGTGAAGGGCGTTAACCCGCAACAGGAACAGCGTCTGAGCGCATTACCCTCGTTTGTCCAGGGCGATGCGTGGCGCAATTTTAAAGCGGGCGAACAGCAAATTATCATCGGCAAAGGCGTGGCGGATGCGCTGAAAGTGAAGCAGGGCGATTGGGTATCGATTATGATCCCCAACTCGAATCCCGAGCATAAACTGATGCAGCCAAAACGTGTGCGTTTGCACGTTGCCGGTATTTTGCAGTTGAGTGGTCAACTCGATCACAGTTTTGCCATGATCCCGCTGGCGGATGCCCAACAATATCTTGATATGGGTTCCAGCGTGTCAGGTATTGCCCTTAAAATGACGGATGTTTTCAACGCCAATAAGCTGGTACGCGATGCGGGTGAAGTGACCAACAGCTATGTTTATATTAAAAGCTGGATTGGTACTTACGGCTATATGTATCGCGATATCCAGATGATCCGCGCCATTATGTATCTGGCGATGGTACTGGTGATTGGCGTGGCCTGTTTCAACATCGTCTCCACCTTAGTGATGGCGGTGAAAGACAAGAGTGGCGATATCGCAGTATTAAGAACGCTGGGGGCGAAAGATGGTTTAATTCGCGCCATCTTTGTCTGGTATGGATTGCTGGCAGGGCTGTTCGGCAGCCTGTGTGGGGTGATTATCGGCGTAGTGGTTTCACTGCAACTTACCCCGATTATTGAGCGGATTGAAAAGCTGATCGGTCATCAGTTCCTCTCCAGCGATATCTATTTTATTGACTTCCTGCCATCGGAATTGCACTGGCTGGACGTCTTCTACGTACTGGTCACAGCATTGTTGTTGAGTCTTTTGGCAAGTTGGTATCCGGCGCGGCGCGCCAGTAATATTGACCCTGCGCGAGTCCTTAGCGGCCAGTAAAGGCAGTACATTAAAACAAGGAGCGGCAATGTATTACGGGTTTGATATTGGTGGAACAAAAATTGCGCTAGGCGTGTTTGATAGCGGTCGGCAGTTGCAGTGGGAAAAGCGGGTGCCGACACCGCGTGACAGCTATGACGCATTTTTAGATGCAGTGTGTGAGCTGGTAGCTGAAGCTGACCAACGTTTTGGCTGTAAAGGCTCTGTCGGCATCGGTATTCCGGGAATGCCGGAAACAGAAGATGGTACGCTGTATGCCGCCAATGTCCCCGCTGCCAGCGGTAAACCGCTGCGTGCCGACCTGAGCGCACGTCTTGATCGCGATGTACGCCTTGATAACGATGCCAACTGTTTTGCCCTTTCAGAAGCCTGGGATGATGAATTTACTCAATATCCACTGGTGATGGGGTTGATTCTCGGCACCGGCGTTGGCGGTGGGCTGATTTTCAACGGCAAACCGATTACCGGTAAAAGCTACATTACCGGCGAGTTTGGCCATATGCGTCTGCCGGTTGATGCGTTAACCATGATGGGGTTGGATTTCCCGTTACGCCGCTGCGGCTGTGGTCAGCATGGCTGCATTGAAAATTATCTGTCTGGTCGCGGTTTTGCGTGGCTGTATCAACACTATTATCATCAACCGTTGCAGGCTCCTGAGATCATTGCGCTTTATGATCAAGGCGATGAGCAGGCAAGGGCGCACGTTGAGCGTTATCTGGATTTATTAGCGGTTTGTCTGGGAAATATCCTGACCATTGTTGACCCTGACCTGGTCGTCATTGGTGGTGGCTTATCGAATTTCCCGGCAATCACAACGCAACTGGCGGACAGGCTGCCTCGTCATCTCTTACCTGTAGCTCGTGTTCCGCGCATTGAACGCGCGCGCCACGGTGATGCGGGGGGAATGCGTGGTGCGGCCTTCCTACATCTAACCGATTAATCAACAGAGGTTGCTATGCTGTCGCGTCGGGGTCATCGGTTAAGTCGTTTTCGTAAAAATAAACGCCGTCTGCGCGAGCGTTTGCGTCAGCGTATTTTTTTCAGAGATAAAGTGGTGCCGGAAGCAATGGAAAAACCAAGAGTACTCGTACTGACAGGGGCAGGGATTTCTGCGGAATCAGGTATTCGTACCTTTCGCGCCGCAGATGGCCTGTGGGAAGAACATCGGGTTGAAGATGTGGCAACGCCGGAAGGTTTCGATCGCGATCCTGAACTGGTACAAGCGTTTTATAACGCCCGTCGCCGACAGCTGCAGCAGCCAGAAATTCAGCCTAACGCCGCGCATCTTGCGCTGGCTAAACTGCAAGACGCCCTCGGCGATCGCTTTTTGCTGGTGACGCAGAATATCGACAACCTTCATGAGCGTGCCGGTAACACCAATGTTATTCATATGCATGGGGAACTGCTGAAAGTTCGTTGTTCACAAAGTGGTCAGGTTCTCGACTGGACCGGAGACGTTACCCCAGAAGATAAATGCCATTGCTGCCAGTTCCCGGCACCCTTGCGACCGCACGTAGTGTGGTTTGGCGAAATGCCACTCGGCATGGATGAAATTTATATGGCGTTGTCGATGGCCGATATTTTCATTGCCATTGGTACTTCGGGGCATGTTTATCCAGCGGCTGGGTTTGTTCACGAAGCGAAACTGCATGGCGCGCACACCGTGGAACTGAATCTTGAACCAAGTCAGGTCGGTAATGAATTCGCCGAGAAATATTACGGCCCGGCAAGCCAGGTGGTGCCAGAATTTGTTGAAAAGTTGCTGAAGGGCTTATAAAGCGGGAAGCATTGCCTGATGCGCTACGCTTATCAGGCCTACAAGGGGACGCAATTAATTGAATTTGCGGGTTTTGTGGGCCAGATAAGGCGTTCGCGCCGCATCCGGCATAATAGACGCACACTTTACTGCCTCTTTTACCGTTTACTCGTCAATAACAACGCGGCAATAAACGTACAGACACCAATCAGCCCTGCCCAGAGCGGCGATATTCTGGTAATTGCAAAGCTATTATCGATATACAGGCATAAAGCCTGATAGCCCATATTGGCAACAGTCATCGCCACTGCAAACTTTAATGCATAATTAAGGCGCGTCGTGTAGTTAAAAAATGCCGTAAAGACGATGAATGCAACCGCCCAGGCAAAAAGGCCTAATGTCGTGGTACTGCCGGGAGGATCATTCTCCTGCTGTTGTCCGGGATGCGGATAATATGTCAGTGGCGGCGTCGGTTGTTTTAATATCTGTGCTTGTAAAACAGCCAATGCATTATTGATTCCCTGATACCAGAGATCTACATGTAAATAAGCCAGAGTGTGATTTTCTACCAGAAGGCCGAGATGTTTATCGTCCATACTGCTTTCGACCTGGCCGTTGGTTATCATAATTAACCGTGGCTCGCGGGTAGTAAAGAGTAACAGAACACTTCCTTTTACATTACTCATTGAAGATGCCGCATGCGCCAGCATCGCTTTGCCATTTTGCCTGAGACTGGCTTCATTATTAATGTCGGGTAAAACCACAATAAACGGTACAACTCCGGTTTGTTGGCGAAAAAGTTCGGCTTTATGCGCGATCTCTTCAGCATCTGGTACAGTACCGGTAACATCCGTAAAAAGTGTCTTCATTATTGGAATTAAGGGCTTACTGATTGCCGTCAGAGGCAGGAACATCAGTAAACTGAGCAGTATCATGATTTTTTTCATGGGCGGGACTTCCGTTTCCTGCGTGTCTTTTTAGAGGAGGGCATACTGATTAATAAACCGACGGCGATAAAAATAACGCCCATAATGCCGATAAACCCCCATTTAAAAAAATTAACCCACGGGTTATTTATCTCAGCCTTTTCAGGATGTCCTGGAGAATAATAAACATTAACTTTATCGCCTTCGCTGTCTTCATAAAAATCGCTGCCAATACTCGAATTGAAAATTAGCGTGTAATCTGGCGTCGGACGAAAGGCAACGACGGGATACCACGAACCATTTTTACCCGTGCGATGAGAATGACTGGAGTGCCAGACGGTATCAACAATGACGCCTTCAGTATGAATCGCGTCTTTGCTATAGGTGAACTGGTTATAAAAGATAACAACAGAAATGAGGATCAGTACCAGACCGATACCGAAGAATATACGAAAGAAAACTTTACTGTCCTGACTCATTAGCCACATCCTTGCTAAATAAAAAACGGGCGGTAATACCACCGCCCGCTTGCTGAATTAACGTCCTGCTTTCAGCTTCTGATAATACTCTTCATAAATGCTGCTGGCTACGCCAACGTCATTCTGCCATTCACCATTTTTAATGGTTTCAGCATCCGGGTAGAGCGTTTTATCGTTCGCCACTTCCGGACTTAACAGCTTACGCGCCGCAAGGTTTGGCGTTGGATAACCGATAGTTTCAGCAACCTGTTTTGCCACATCCGGGCGCAGCAGGAAGTTGATCAATTTCAGCGCGCCTTCTTTGTTTTTGGCATTTGCCGGGATCGCCAGGCTGTCCATCCAGAAAATGCCGCCTTCTTTCGGCCACACCACGTCAATTGGCGTACCCGACTGCCGTGCAACGAAAGCAGAACCGTTCCAGATCATGCCGAGGTTAACTTCGCCTTCCATATACGGGTTAGCGGGGTTATCGGAGTTAAACGCCGCGACGTTTGGCATCAGTTTTTTCAGCTCGTTGTATGCAGCTTCAATCTCTTTCGGATCGGTGGTGTTACCGGAGTAGCCTAGCTTACGCAGCGCCATCTGGAACACTTCACGGGCATCGTCGGTCAGCAGCAGGCTGCCTTTGTACTCAGGCTTCCACAGATCGGCCCAGCTGGTAACGGATTTCGGATCTACCGCATCACCGTTAACGCCAATCGCCGTCGCCCCCCAGATATACGGAATGGAGTAATCGTTATTCGGGTCAAACGGCTTATTGAGCATGTCTGGATCGAGATTGCTGAAGTTCGTTAACTTCGACTTGTCGATCTTCTGGATCATCCCTTCTTTACGCATTTTATCGACGTAATAGGTTGAAGGAACCACCAGGTCATAGGCACCGTCTTTGTACGTTTTCAGCTTGGCATACATGGTTTCGTTCGACTCGTAAGTCGAATAGATAACCTTAATACCGGTTTCTTTGGTGAACTGTTCAAGCAGTCCTGGCGGCACGTACTCGGTCCAGTTGTAGAAATACAGCGTGTTGTTGTCATCGGCGTGAGCGGCGCTCATGCCCAGTGCCAGAGCACCCGCCGCGAGCAGGTGGCGTGACCATTTTTTCATTTAACGTCCCCTGTGTTACCTTTCGTTTTATCACGAGCAATAAGCTGGCTGGCAATTACCATCACCAGCGACAGCACCAGTAATATGGTTGCCAGCGCGTTAACTTCCGGCGATACGCCGACTTTGACCATCGAATAAATTTTTAACGGCAGAATTTCATAACTCGGCCCGGTGACAAACGAAGAAACTACTACATCGTCCATCGACAGGGTAAAGCTTAACACCCAGCCCGCCGCTACCGCTGGCATTGCCAGTGGCAGAATGATTTTTCGCAGAATGGTAAATTCGCTGGCACCGAGATCTTTCGCCGCTTCCAGCATTCGCACGTCAAAACCTTTCAGGCGCGAATACACTGTCACTACCACAAATGGCAGGCAGAAGGTGATATGCGAGAACAGCAGCGACCAGAAGCCAAGCTGAATACCCAGCAGCATAAACAGCACCAGCAGCGAAATCGCCATCACGATATCTGGTGACATCATCACCACAAACAGCATTCCGCTAACGAACGGCTTACCACGAAAGCGATAACGGTACAGCGCAACTGCCGTCAGTGAACCGATAAGCGTAGCAAACGTCGCCGAAAACACCGCCATTGTTAGTGAATGCTGCGCTGCCTGTAACAGGCTGTCGTTGTTCATCAGCAGGCTATACCATTTGGTGGTAAAACCTTGCCAGTTGATGCCAAAGCGCGAGCTGTTAAAGGAGTTCACAATCAAAATAATGATTGGGATATACAGGTACGCGTAGATAGCGGTCATAAAACCGCCGCGAAGCAGTCGACCGATCATTCGAGTTCCACCTTCTTATTCAGCAAACGAGAAGCGCGCCAGTAAACCAGCAACATCAGGCCCATTACGATAGTCAGCGTAATGCTGGTGGCTGCACCAAACGGCCAGTCACGAATATTGAGGAACTGTACTTTGATGACGTTACCGATCAGCAGGTTTTTCGCACCGCCCATCAGGTCGGACACATAGAACAGGCCCATCGCTGGCAGCATCACCAGCAGACATCCGGCAATAATCCCCGGCATCGTCAGTGGAATAATGATGCGGATAAAAGTCTGTAACTTGCTGGCACCGAGATCGCGCGCCGCCTCAAGCAACGGCTTATCCAGTTTTTCGATACTGGAGTACAGCGGCATCACCATAAACGGCAGCAGAATGTAAACCAGACCGATAATCACCGCACTGGGCGTGAACATGATGCGAATTGGTGTATCGATAACGCCCAGCCAGAGCAAAAACTCGTTGAGATAGCCTTTGGTGCTGAGGAAAATTTTCAGCCCGTAGATACGAATCAATGAGTTGGTCCAGAACGGAACAATCAGCAGAAACAGCAGCAGCGGACGCACCTTGTGTGGCAACTTCGCCAGAAACCAGGCAAAAGGATAGCCCAGCACCAGGCAGGCGAGGGTGGCGATCAGCGCCATATTCAGCGAGTGCAATAGCACTTCAAAATAGAGCGGATCGAGCAGACGCGTGTAGTTATCCAGCGTAAAGACCATTTTGACGAAACTGGCGTCGTCGCGGGTCAAAAAGCTGGTGCCAATGATCATCAGGTTGGGCAGAAAGACAAACAACACAAGCCAACCGACAATAGTGACAATCACTACATTCTGGAACTTACTTGTGTTCTTCATCAGCCAGTACGACCTCCCAGCTTTCTACCCAATTAATGGCCATTTTTTGGTCGAGAGAGTGGTCAAAGTCAGGATCGTCTTCATTGAAGAATTCGCTGACCATCACCATCTTGCCATTTTCCAGTTCAACAACCGACTCCAGCGTCATGCCTTTGTAGTTACGCTCGCGAACGTAACCAATCAGCCCTTCAGCGTGGTTGTCGTCGTTAATCTCTTCAACACGTAAGTCTTCCGGGCGCAGCAGAACATGCAGTTTTTGCCCCGGTTCAACGGCGAAGTTAACGTAGATATTACATTCGCGGCCTTCAACGTTGGCGCGTACGCGCTGCTCGTCGAGACGTTCGATGACAGTGGCGTTAAACATATTGATTTCGCCAATAAACCCAGCAACAAACAGGTTTTTCGGCTCTTCATAGATTTCACGCGGCGTGCCGTCTTGCTCAATGCGACCATCGCGCATCACCACGATCCTGTCCGACATGGTAAGTGCTTCTTCCTGGTCGTGAGTCACGAACACGAATGTAATGCCAAGCTTACGCTGTAACGCTTTCAGCTCGTTCTGCATTTGCTTGCGCAGTTTGTAATCCAGCGCTGAGAGCGACTCATCCAGCAACAACAGACGAGGCTTGTTAACCACCGCGCGAGCAATGGCGACGCGTTGCTGTTGACCACCAGAGAGCTGATGCGGTTTGCGTTGAGCGAAGGTTTCCAGCTGCACCATCCGCAGGGCTTCCATCACGCGGGGCGTAATTTCAGCAGCGGGGGTTTTTTGCATGCGCAACCCAAAGGCCACATTTTCGAACACGGTCATGTGGGGGAAAAGTGCGTAGCTTTGGAAAACAGTATTCACATAGCGGTTTTCCGCCGGAACGTGGGTGATGTCCTCGTTATCCAGCATGATACGTCCGGAATCAACAGTTTCCAGACCTGCAATCAGGCGAAGAACGGTTGTTTTACCGCAGCCAGAAGGGCCAAGCAGCGTGAGGAACTCGCCATTGTTGATAGTCAGATCCAGCTGGGGAATGACCTCTTTACCATCAAAGCATTTGCGAATTCCCGCCAATTGCACCAGCGGTGAAAGCGAACTCGGTTGTTTATTCAATTTTTTACTCTGTCCCATGTAAACGCAACGGATGGCTTACCGATGCGGGGTTTGTGGTTAACCACCTTGGTGACTCTTAATGAGGGCGGTAATTCTACGGCAAACCGCTTGAATCGCCAATCTTTGTTGTGAATTACTGGCTTAGCTTTATATTCATTAAGGTAATGCTGATAAATATTCCCGCTTGCAGGGGTAAAAGTGACCTGACGCAATATTTGTCTTTTCTTGCTTCTTAATAATGTTGTCACAAAAAGTGAGGGTGACTACATGGATAAACTACTTGAGCGATTTTTGAACTACGTGTCTCTGGATACCCAATCAAAGGCAGGGGTGAGACAGGTTCCCAGCACGGAAGGCCAATGGAAGTTATTGCATCTGCTGAAAGAGCAGCTCGAAGAGATGGGGCTTATCAATGTGACCTTAAGTGAGAAGGGCACTTTGATGGCGACGTTACCGGCTAACGTCCCTGGCGATATCCCGGCGATTGGCTTTATTTCTCATGTGGATACCTCACCGGATTGCAGCGGCAAAAATGTGAATCCGCAAATTGTTGAAAACTATCGCGGTGGCGATATTGCGCTGGGTATCGGCGATGAAGTTTTATCACCGGTTATGTTCCCGGTGCTGCATCAGCTACTGGGTCAGACGCTGATTACCACCGATGGTAAAACCTTGTTAGGTGCCGATGACAAAGCAGGTATTGCAGAAATCATGACCGCGCTGGCGGTATTGCAACAAAAAAACATTCCGCATGGTGATATTCGCGTCGCCTTTACCCCGGATGAAGAAGTGGGCAAAGGGGCGAAACATTTTGATGTTGACGCCTTCGATGCCCGCTGGGCTTACACTGTTGATGGTGGTGGCGTAGGCGAACTGGAGTTTGAAAACTTCAACGCCGCGTCGGTCAATATCAAAATTGTCGGTAACAATGTTCATCCGGGCACGGCGAAAGGCGTGATGGTAAATGCGCTGTCGCTGGCGGCACGTATTCATGCGGAAGTTCCGGCGGATGAAAGCCCGGAAATGACAGAAGGCTATGAAGGTTTCTATCACCTGGCGAGCATGAAAGGCACCGTTGAACGGGCCGATATGCACTACATCATCCGTGATTTCGACCGTAAACAGTTTGAAGCGCGTAAACGTAAAATGATGGAGATCGCCAAAAAAGTGGGCAAAGGGTTACATCCTGATTGCTACATTGAACTGGTGATTGAAGACAGTTACTACAATATGCGCGAGAAAGTGGTTGAGCATCCGCATATTCTCGATATCGCCCAGCAGGCGATGCGTGACTGCGATATTGAACCGGAACTGAAACCGATCCGCGGCGGTACCGACGGCGCGCAGTTGTCGTTTATGGGATTACCGTGCCCGAACCTGTTCACTGGCGGTTACAACTATCATGGTAAGCATGAGTTTGTGACTCTGGAAGGTATGGAAAAAGCGGTGCAGGTGATCGTCCGTATTGCCGAGTTGACGGCGCAACGGAAGTAAGCGAAAAGGGATGCGGCATGTGATGCCGCATCCGGCTTAAATCCAAACTTACCCTTCGAAGAACCAGTATCCGCTATTGACCAGCGCCGCGAGCATCGCGAGGAATGACGGATCTTCCAGCGCATCGCCAAAATTCTCCGCGGTCAGCGCAATGTTGCTGGCGAGCGCATCCAGTGCCGGACGGTGCGGGGAATCGATCTTCTCACCATTGGCATACACATCGTCGCCAATGCGCAATACGCGCAGACCCCCCAGGCGCACCAGCACATCACCTTGTTTCAGCGCATCGTAGATTTCATCCGGCTGATAAGGCGGCTCTGGCGGCGCGATATCCAGTTCATGACGTGACTGGGATATAAACTCGCCAAACCATTGCTTAAAATGTTCCGGCTGGTTGATCAATTCGAGCATCATCTCACGCAGTTTATCCATCTCTTGCGGCAGAACGTCCGCAGGATGAGCGCGAGGTGGAACATCAGGATCGCTGTAGTAGTTGCCGCCCAGTTCACGTTGCAGCACATAATCGGCAAATCCACTAATCAGTTCCCGCGTATTTGGCGCGCGAAAACCTACGGAATAGTTCATCGCATTTTCCAGCGCGTAGCCTTCATGCGGGAATCCTGGCGGAATATAAAGAATATCACCAGGCTCCAGCTCTTCATCGATGATGGCTTCGAACGGATCGACCTGTAACAGATCCGGATGTGGGCAGTGCTGTTTCATTTGCAGCTTTTCACCCACTCGCCAGCGACGACGTCCGGTACCCTGAATAATAAACACGTCGTACTGATCGAGATGTGGGCCGACGCCGCCGCCAGGTACGGAAAAAGAGATCATCAGGTCATCAATACGCCAGTCCGGTAGTTCACGGAACGGTCGCATTAGCGCGGCGGTCGGCTCATGCCAGTGGTTCACTGCCTGTACCAGTAACGACCAGTTGGTTTCACCGAGATGATCGTAGCTTTCGAACGGGCCGTGGCTGACCTGCCATTTGCCATCCTGGTGACTGACCAGTCGACTGTCGACTTCGCTTTCCATCGCCAGACCCGCCAACTCGTCTGGAGAGATCGGGTCAATAAAATTATTAAAGCCGCGTTTTAACACCACCGGGCGTTTCTGCCAGTGACGTTCAAGAAAATCGGGCCAGTTAAGAGTGAGTTGGTATTCCATGTTAAGCATCCACAGGCTGGTATCTGCAACCGATTATAACGGATGCTTAACGTAATGCGTGAAGTATGGACATATTTATTCATCTTTCGGCGCAGAATGCTGGCGACCAAAAATCACCTCCATCCGCGCACCGCCCATCATGCTCTCTCCGGCGACGATTTTACCCTCATATTGCTCGGTGATTTCGCGGGCTACCGCCAGCCCCACACCTTGCCCAGGGCGTAAAGTATCAACCCGTTGACCACGGTCGAAAATGACCTCTCGCTTGCTTAATGGAATACCGGGGCCATCATCCTCGACCACAATATAGAGATGCTCGTCGGTTTGCCTTGCAGAAATTTCGACAAACTCGAGGCAATATTTACAGGCATTATCCAGCACATTGCCCATCACCTCGACAAAATCGTTCTGCTCACCAACAAAGCTGATCTCTGGCGAAATATCGAGAGAGATATTGACCCCTTTGCGTTGATACACTTTGTTCAGCGCCGAGGTGAGATTGTCCAGCAGTGGGGCGACCGGATGCAGTTCGCGGCTGAGCAATGTCCCGCCGCGCATACTGGCACGATGCAGGTAGTAGCCAATTTGCTGTGAAATGCGGCTGATTTGCTCCAGCATTACCGGCTCAGCATCACTGACGCTCATCTTCTCACTACGCAGAGAACGCAGCGTACTTTGCAGCACCGCCAGTGGCGTTTTCAGACTATGGGTCAGGTCGGTGAGCGTTGTACGATATTTGTCGTAACGTTCGCGTTCACTTTTTAACAATCGGTTCAGGTTTCGTACCAGACTTGTCAGTTCTCGCGTTGTGGCTGGATTGAGCAATTCGCGGTTATGTTCTTCCAGTTCGCGGACTTCTTTTGCCAGGGCTTCGATGGGGCGTAAACTCCACCAGGCGGCGACCCACAGCAGCGGGATCACTAACAGCAGATTGGCTGAGAGCACATAGATAAACCAGCTCCAGACCATATAGGAACTTTTTAGCTCCACCGGAATGGTATCCACCACCACAATGGTTAACTTTGGCATCCGCGATGTTGCCGGGTAGACGTTTACCGCCACCGAGTGGGTCATCTCCGCGTCGTCATCATCTTCCCGCACTTCCTGCAACTGTTGCTGTATCGAATGATCTCCACTCAGCAAGAGGCTGGTATCGTTAACATCCGCTTCAATTTCATGAAAACCATTCGATTTCAGCCAGTCAGGCTGGATCATCTTCATCAGCCAGGGCACGTCACGTTGCGCCCATAAAAGCTGCCCGTTCTCATCATAAATTAGCGTCATGGTGGGGCTTTGCTTGTCGATATTTTCGGGTAACTCGACATGCAACTTATTGTTTTCCCACTTCGCAAGGGTATAGAACAGATTGCTCTCGCCACGTAACAGCCGAAACGTAGTTTTATCGAAACTGACGCTATAACCGATCAGCGCGACCATTCCGTAGGCAAGCGAAAGCACCAGTACTACCGCTGCCGTTGCCAACAGAAAACGTACCCGCAGCGAGAGCGGGAAAAAAAGACGCAGTAATTTTTTCATCAGCGCAATTCGAACAGATAGCCCTGGCCGCGAACGGTGGTAATCACTTCTTGCGGATATTGTGCCTGAATTTTTTTGCGCAGACGTCCCATCAGTACATCAATGGTATGGCTTTCCCGCAGCTCCGCATCCGGGTAGAGTTGTAGCATTAACGAATCTTTGCTGACCACTTTGCCATTATTGCGTATCAACGTTTCCATAATGGTGTATTCGAACGCGGTCAGTTTGATCACTTCGTCATTAATAGATAATTCACGGCGGGAGAGATCAACCTGAAACGGTGGTAGCGAAATGACCTGTGAAGCCAGACCGCTATTACGCCGCATTAATGCCTGCATTCGCGCCATCACCTCTTCAATATGAAACGGTTTAGTCACGTAATCATCAGCACCGGCACTTAATACTTCGACTTTGTCCTGCCAGCTTTCACGGGCGGTTAATACCAGAATCGGCAGTGAAACATCATTGCTACGCCAGCGGCGAATCAGTGACAGACCATCCTCGTCAGGCAATCCGAGATCGACAATCGCAATATCCGGTAAATGTTCATTGAGATAATAATCGGCTTCTTTGGCATCTTCTGCGTCATCGACCTGATGACCAGCATCCTGAATCTGAACTTTAAGGTGGTGACGTAACAACGCATTGTCTTCAACAACCAGTACGCGCATTTTTATTTCTCCCTGTCTTAATTATTAAAATAGTGTAACGCGATTATGTGGTTATGGGGGTAAACATTAAATAAACCAGCGGGGGAGGGGAGGTAAAGTGAAAAAATAAAAAGCGGATAATCTTAATAAGCAGGCCGGACAGCATCGCTATCCGGCACTGATACGAGTTTATTTCAGCTCATCAACCATGGTGATGGCGCGACCAATGTAGTTTGCCGGCGTCATCGCTTTCAGGCGGGCTTTCTCTTCTTCTGGCAACGCCAGACCGTCGATAAACTGCTTCATGCCTTCGGCGTCAACGCGCTTACCGCGAGTCAGCTCTTTCAGCTTCTCGTACGGTTTTTCGATGCCATAGCGACGCATAACTGTCTGGATTGGCTCAGCCAGCACTTCCCAGTTGTGATCCAGTTCATCCAGCAGATGGTCACGGTTCACTTCCAGTTTGCTCACGCCTTTCAGGGTGGATTGATACGCAATCAGCGCATAACCGATACCCACGCCGAGGTTACGCAGCACGGTGGAGTCGGTCAGGTCACGCTGCCAGCGGGAAACTGGCAGTTTGCTTGCCAGGTGCTGCAATACCGCGTTGGAAAGGCCCAGGTTTCCTTCGGAGTTTTCGAAGTCGATCGGGTTAACTTTATGCGGCATGGTGGAAGAACCAATCTCACCAGCAATGGTTTTCTGTTTGAAGTGGTTAAGGGCGATATAACCCCAGACGTCACGGTCAAAGTCGATCAGAATGGTGTTGAAGCGCGCAACGCAATCAAACAGTTCGGCAATGTAGTCGTGCGGTTCGATCTGGGTGGTGTACGGGTTCCACTGAATACCCAGCGAGGTGACGAACTCTTCGCTGAACTGATGCCAGTCAACTTCCGGGTAAGCGGCGATGTGGGCGTTATAGTTACCGACCGCACCGTTGATTTTGCCGAGGATCTCCACCTGGTTAAGCTGGCGGTACTGGCGCTCCATACGGTAGGCGACGTTAGCCATCTCTTTACCGATGGTTGACGGCGTGGCTGGCTGACCGTGGGTACGGGACAGCAGCGGGATATCGCGGTACTGAGCGGCGAGATCTTTAATGCCATCAATCAGTTGACGCCAGTACGGCAGGATCACTTCATCACGCGCGGTTTTCAGCATTAATGCGTGGGAGAGGTTATTGATATCTTCCGAAGTACAGGCAAAGTGGATGAATTCAGAAACCGCGTGCAGTTCCGGGATCTCCGCCACTTTTTCTTTCAGGAAATACTCAACCGCTTTAACGTCGTGGTTAGTGGTACGCTCGATGGTTTTGATGCGTGCGGCATCTTCTTCGCTGAAACTGGCGACAATTGCATCAAGGTAACCGATTGCGTCGGCAGCAAAAGCAGGAACTTCCTTGATCGCTGCGTGCGCGGCCAGTTTTTGCAGCCAACGTACTTCAACTTGTACACGGAATTTCAGCAAACCATATTCGCTGAAAATCCCGCGCAGCGCGCTGACTTTATCGCCGTAGCGTCCATCGACAGGGGAAACGGCGGTCAGTGAGGATAATTCCATAGATCACAACTCCGGGGTTAAATGAGCAAGAATTTGTTTTGCCTGAGTGGTCAGGCGATTACGAGAAAACATCAGTTGCAGACGTCCGCCGCCAACCTGGTGCCAGAGCACGGCGGCGCGAATGCCTGCCAGCAGGGTTGCGCGAACTTTCGCCTGCACTTGTGGGCTTTGCAGTACAGCAGGGGAACCGGTTACCTGAATGCGCGGGCCAAGCGGGCTAATCACATCAACATAGATAGCAGCCATCGCGCTCATCAGCGTTTCGGACTGTAAATCGAAGTGTTCGAGCTGGCGTTGCAGGCCGTTGATCCGGTTGCCCAGAGTGTCGAGCGCACCTTTCGCTGAGGAGAGTTTGCGCTCAAGCACCATCAGGCTGAGTGTGTAGCGGGTTAATTCAGCGTTTAAGCCCTGGCGACTGCTGGCATTGAGCACGCCGAGCAGGGTTTCCAGCCCGACGCGCAGGTTGGCTTCGCTGCCGCCAAAAACCGCCAGCGTTGAGCTGGGGTTCATATCGATAATACTGTTGAGTGAGACGTGTAGCGCATCGCCATCACAATGCCCCTGGTGAGCGAGTTGTTGCACCAGGCGTGCCGACTGACAAATACCGGCCAGGGCGAGGGTGATGTCATAGTAATTCTTTGCCACGTTCACTGCTTCCTTGTTTTAAGTAAAGATAATAATCAGACCGGCAGCGGCAGACGCTGCTCAATAATACCGCCACCGAGGCACACTTCACCGTTATAGAAAACGGCAGACTGGCCCGGCGTCACGGCGGCAACCGGCTCATCGAAAATCACTTCAATGCGATCATCGTCCAGCGCCTTGACGGTGCACGGGATGTCGGTCTGGCGATAGCGGGTTTTTACTGTGCAACGCATAGTACCGGTGAACGGCTCGCGATCGACCCAGTGCAGCTGCTGGGCAATCAGACCGACAGACATCAGACGCGGGTGTTCATGGCCTTGCGCAACAATCAGAATGTTGTTTTCGACGTCTTTATCGACCACATACCACGGTTCTTCGGTGCCGTCTTTGGTGCCACCGATACCCAGACCTTTACGCTGACCGAGGGTGTGATACATCAGCCCCTGGTGCTCACCAATTTCATCGCCATCGACGGTAATGATTTTGCCCGGTTGCGCCGGGAGATAACGGCCCAGGAACTCGCGGAATTTACGCTCGCCGATAAAGCAGATACCGGTAGAATCTTTTTTCTTCGCGGTGACCAGACCGAGATCTTCAGCAATCTTACGCACCTGCGGTTTTTCCAGTTCGCCGACCGGGAACAGGCTTTGCGCAATTTGCTCATGGCTGAGCGTATAAAGGAAGTAGCTCTGGTCTTTATTGCTGTCCAGACCACGCAGCAGGCGGCTCTTGCCATCGACATCTGCCCGACGTACGTAATGACCGGTAGCGATATAATCGGCACCTAAATCTTCGGCGGCAAATTCGAGGAAAGCTTTAAATTTGATCTCTTTGTTGCACAGAATATCCGGATTTGGCGTGCGACCGGCTTTATATTCGGCAAGGAACAGTTCGAAGACGTTGTCCCAGTACTCGGCAGCAAAGTTAACGGTGTGCAGTTCAATGCCGAGCTTGTCGCAGACAGCCTGGGCATCAGCCAGATCCGCTGCCGCTGTGCAATATTCCTCACCGTCGTCTTCTTCCCAGTTCTTCATAAACAGGCCTTCGACCTGATATCCCTGTTGTTGCAACAGCCAGGCAGAAACGGAGGAATCGACACCGCCGGACATGCCGACGATTACTTTTTTTGCGGTTTCAGACATTGGATCACTCACGACATTGAACTTCAAGGCGGCGTATTCTATCACGCAGCCTTTTAGATGACACCCTTTGTAAAAGGCCAGTTAAAATCGCCAATCATCTCCAGCGGATAGCGTTGCCCGCTTTGATAACAACGAATACTTTCCGCCACCAGCGGCGAACGCAGATTTGACGCCTGTAAAATTTCTTCGGCGCTAACCCAACGGCAGCAGTCGATATCGCTGTCATGAGGCTGGGTCGGGCATATTTGCTCAAGCTCAATGGCAAAGAGGAAACGCAAAAACGGCGTTTTATCTGGCGCAATCCACTGATGCATACGAATAAAGTGTTGCGGCTGCGCGCTGATGCCGGTTTCTTCCCACAGCTCACGGGCGGCGGCTTCCACTAAGGTTTCATCGGCTTCCAGATGCCCGGCAGGTTGGTTCCATAACGCTTTACCATTAATCGTCTCTTCAACGACTAAAAATTTGCCTTCTGCGTGCACCACGCAGGCAACGGTAACGTGCGGTTTAAACATTTTGCATCCTTAATCTGTCGCGTCTCGCCATTCGCCATTGGCAAGATTATCCAAAGAGTAATCACCCATCGCATAGCGAATCAGTCGCAGCGTGGGGAAACCAACATGGGCGGTCATGCGGCGCACCTGGCGATTACGTCCTTCATATAAGGTGATCTTCAGCCAGCTGGTGGGAATACTTTTGCGTTCACGAATTGGTGGATTCCGCGGCCATAACCACGCGGGTTCGTCAACCAGCTCTACGCCTGCGGGCAGGGTAGGGCCATCATTTAAGGTTACGCCATTGCGCAAGGCTTCAAGTGCGTCTTGTGTGGGAATACCTTCCACCTGCACATAATAGATTTTTCCGGTGCGTTTACCCGGCTGGGTTAAACGCGCCTGCAACGCGCCGTTATTGGTCAGCACCAGTAACCCTTCGCTATCGCGGTCAAGACGACCTGCTGCATAAACGCCCTGAACCGGGATGAATTCTTTTAATGTTTTGCGTCCGGCTTCATCGGTGAACTGCGGAAGAACATCGTAGGGTTTATTGAACAGGATCACACGCGTGGGCTGGTTTTCAGGTTTACGCTTAGTGGAGTGTTGCGAGTTTAGTCGACTAACCTGTTTTTTTCTAAAAGAAGATTTAGAATCGCTAAAGTATTTCATGGTAAATTCCAAATAGAGCTATACGCAGAGGGTAGCACAGTGTCGGATTGCATTGGACTTTTAAGGTACTCGTTAGAGGTTCAGGGTTCAGGCTCTTCAGCGCGGTTTCATCAATACCTGGGTTAGTGAGCAGCGGTTGTGTGGCTGCATGGTGATAAATATGGCCCAATGAACACATTTTACATTGATGAATTGAATAAATACTGGTATGAAAAATAGTGTTTCTGTATTACTGATGGGTGACAGCACTTCACTGTTCAAGTTTAGGATGATGCTTTACCACTACCATCATCAGCAGTAATAAGAGGGGCATCGCAGCCTTCTTTTTTATTCTACTGATACAGCCATTTTCCCGCTTCTGCTGATTCTGCAAACATCCGTACAGTTAACGGTAAACGTGTTGTTTCTACCTCTTCCCGCTTGAGCTTGAACCATCGTTGAAGCAATGGTGCAGACTCCCATGGAAGGTACAAAGACCAGTCCAGATTATCCAGGTTAATCCCAAACCTCTCTTTGTATTTCCGTATAGCGTCCTCTAAATCATCTCGTGGATAGTCGAACAAATCAGAGTCCAGTTCTAACGGAATTTCCTTCCCGTGGTCATCCTGATAACCTGGAATCTCATCACGGAACAGTGCTAAAACTTCGTCTGTGATTGTTGTCGCCATTAGAAGGAAGTCCACTTAATACGGTCTTGAGGTTTGGCAATCAGATTGTATTTTTCCTGGGTACGAGTCGAAACCCTGTAAAGACTCATCGACAGTGAAGCCCAACCAATCCACGGGACCCAACGAGCGATAATTGCAGCAAGCTTATTAGATTTCTGCATCCTTACACCCACTGGTGTATGAACAGAAATACCAAAAGGCATGCGTGCATCTCTCATCAGTATACGCGCATACTTTGAGACAACACTTGTTCCCAGGGTTGCCCCTTGCGGCTTCGCTCTTGTACCCAGCCACGGTTGACCAGATAAGATTGCTGCACCTGATACCGAATCAATCCCCAATTCCTTACAGAATTCTTCAAGGAATATGACGTTGAGTAGTTCTATTTTGGACAGGTTCGGGTGTCCTCTGTAGAAATATGTTCCATTGCGTTCTTCGGTAGTATCCATTTGTCAACACTCCATTGTTATATAGTGTTTCTGTTACTTGAAGTTGATTTCTTCGGTTGCAGCAGATGCAGAACCAGTAAAGGCAACGAGTTTCACAGCTATCAGTGCAAAGCGTTTCATGTGAACCTCAAAAAGGGGGATGCCATAATTTACTCGTTGCTTGTCGCTTCAACCATGACTTTTGATAATTTTCCCAATAGTGCTCAAAGTGAGATAGTCGCTGAGTCGAGTAATGTCAAATTTTGACCAAATAGCACCTTGTTAGTTATCTCTGGTGTTTTTTTTATTGCTTAAAATCTGATGTAAATTATTGATATTTAATACCTTATTTGAAGGTCAGAAAAATACTGTCTTTGGTCTAAAAGAAGTTTTTTGCATGGTATTTTCAGAGATTATGAATTGCCGCATTATAGCCTAATAACGCGCATCTTTCATGACGGCAAACAATAGGGTAGTATTGACAAGCCAATTACAAATCATTAACAAAAAATTGCTCTAAAGCATCCGTATCGCAGGACGCAAACGCATATGCAACGTGGTGGCAGACGAGCAAACCAGTAGCGCTCGAAGGAGAGGTGAATGGAAAGTAAAGTAGTTGTTCCGGCACAAGGCAAGAAGATCACCCTGCAAAACGGCAAACTCAACGTTCCTGAAAATCCGATTATCCCTTACATTGAAGGTGATGGAATCGGTGTAGATGTAACCCCAGCCATGCTGAAAGTGGTCGACGCTGCAGTCGAGAAAGCCTATAAAGGCGAGCGTAAAATCTCCTGGATGGAAATTTACACCGGTGAAAAATCCACACAGGTTTATGGTCAGGATGTCTGGCTACCTGCTGAAACCCTTGATCTGATTCGTGAATATCGCGTTGCCATCAAAGGCCCGCTGACCACTCCGGTTGGTGGTGGTATTCGCTCTCTCAACGTTGCTCTGCGCCAGGAACTGGATCTCTACATCTGCCTGCGTCCGGTACGTTACTATCAGGGCACTCCAAGCCCGGTTAAACACCCTGAACTGACCGATATGGTTATCTTCCGTGAAAACTCGGAAGACATTTATGCGGGTATCGAATGGAAAGCAGACTCTGCCGACGCTGAGAAAGTGATTAAATTCCTGCGTGAAGAGATGGGCGTGAAGAAAATTCGCTTCCCGGAACATTGCGGCATCGGTATTAAGCCGTGTTCTGAAGAAGGCACCAAACGTCTGGTTCGTGCAGCGATCGAATACGCAATTGCTAACGATCGTGACTCTGTGACCCTGGTGCACAAAGGCAACATCATGAAGTTCACCGAAGGCGCGTTTAAAGACTGGGGCTACCAGCTGGCGCGTGAAGAGTTTGGCGGTGAACTGATCGACGGCGGCCCGTGGCTGAAAGTTAAAAACCCGAACACCGGCAAAGAGATCGTCATTAAAGACGTGATTGCTGATGCATTCCTGCAACAGATCCTGCTGCGTCCGGCTGAATATGATGTTATCGCCTGTATGAACCTGAACGGTGACTACATTTCTGACGCCCTGGCAGCGCAGGTTGGCGGTATCGGTATCGCCCCTGGCGCAAACATCGGTGACGAATGCGCCCTGTTTGAAGCCACCCACGGTACTGCGCCGAAATATGCCGGTCAGGACAAAGTAAACCCAGGCTCTATTATTCTCTCCGCTGAGATGATGTTACGCCATATGGGCTGGACTGAAGCCGCAGACTTGATTGTTAAAGGTATGGAAGGCGCAATCAACGCCAAGACTGTAACCTATGACTTCGAACGTCTGATGGAAGGCGCTAAACTGCTGAAATGTTCAGAGTTTGGTGACGCGATCATCAAGAATATGTAATTACTACATGTGTTAAATATTGTAACGGGCGTATAACACGCCCGTTGTTTTATTTATGTGGGTATTATTAATAGCACATTGAGCATATTTATATGAAGCCCATTACTTGAGCCCATATGGGCATATTTTTATAATGCAACTATTATGCAAACATTTATTTGTTATTTTGCTTTCTCCTGGAGGACACTCTTGACTGCTTTTGAGTAAACTCCATAAATCCTTGTTGAATGGTGCGATGTTATAAATAGTAATAGGATATTCTTTATCCTTAAGGATAATACCAGATTTAACCGGTGTAAATATCCTGCCAGGAGGAAGAAATATAGTGGATTGATACCAGATGATCATTTTCATATCACCCCATATGGCTGAAAAAGATATGCCGCATGTAGGTTGAATTACCGTGTCAATTACTATCCACTTCATTTGTTATGTCTTATCCCACGGTGCTTAATATAGTTCATTTGGATGTTCATTTCTTGATTTTGCATATGTGTATATTACTCCCAAAAAAATAAATTAATTAAAAATTAATGTCATTATCTATATAAAACAAAATTTAAAGCAAGGAATCTCAATAGAGATTAAACAAAATGAGATTTAGTGAAAACATTAAATTATTCACTTCGTTTTAGATTTGTTTAGCTAAAATGTTATACATTCAAATGACTGAATATTCTGTAATTAAAACATAGCCTTTATGCTACTTTGAGCCAATTTGCTAAACATTATGGTTGGCCTTTTAATATAACGATAATGATGAATATAAGCATGACCTGAGAATAAGGTTTCAATTTTTTAGTTATATAAAAATGGTTAAACCCGTTCCTGACTAAAATACATATAATCGGATGATGACTAAACCAAAACACATGTGCGTTAAGTATTGAAACGGGCGTATGGCACGCCCGTTGGTTTTATAAATATGTTAACCGTTATAAAATAACGTATAGAAAGTCAAGTGATCACATTTCAAATATTAAGTTGATAGTATTGGCCTGGTGATTATTTATGGGTGGCAATAAAAAGACAGTATTTATCATCCATAGGGATAGTCTCTGCACTTTTATTTCCATTATGCTAATGCCTTACTGAATTATGAAGCATTTCTTAAGCTTCCAACTTTAGCTAGATTAATGGTTTATTGTTTTCTACATCTTCAATATATAAAAGCGTATTATCAATGGCGTAGTAACTGCGTTTGTTATGATTAACATCAGTAACCCACCGGAAAACGCCCGCGTCTGCCAGTGTTGAACAGTATTCCCGAAATGTAGATTTTCCGCAAATATGAAGCAATGCGGCCTCTTTTATTTTAGCAGGGTTCTTGGTCGTACTAACTTTTAACAGGTTCCTGGTTCCTCTTAATAACAAAACCGTGTCATCGTGAGTAATAATTCTGATGTTATCCGTAGCTAGATAATAAATGTAATGTGCAATACGGTGATGTTTTAATTCTGAATAAAACCAGGAGAAGTTTTGCTCTTTTCTCACTTGCTCAAACATCTTTTGAAAAACAACGACCTGATCCATCAGGATAATAACCTCTTGTTAGTTGTGAGACTGCGTAGTGTGCACGATCGGTTTTACCACTTCAATCTGGTCTGTCCTTTGGCTGTGATATGTACAAAGTGTGAAAGGGGGATTACCTGAATTCTCCCGGTGAGCATTTTGTAATGGACCAGCTCCGGTACAAACGCTGTTGTGGGTTCAGATTATAACATTCTGTCTAAGGGGCGGGATAAAGGTGAAATTAGGGGGCATGGAAGATGACTTTATAACCTTGCTCACCCCAGTGTTGTAAAAGTTCGTTTTGCCTTCTCGTTGGTGCCATGCCTGTCCAGACAATTAATGTTTGCGTCGGGAACAGTTCCGGGCGCGGCGATTCAATGGGATCAGCAAGAACAGAAATGTGCCATCCTGACAATGATAAACGCCATGCTTCCAGCCACAATCGTGCTCTCTCTTCAACATTCCACGCCATCAGAATGGCTTCTTTACCGGGCTTACGGCGCATTTCGAAAAGCGAGGCTGCTGCGTATTCAATTAATGCGCCGTCAAACATACTGCTCATAATGCGGGAGGTGTTGTGATCAAGCACGAGACGCTGGCGAACAGGAAGGTAAACATGATTAATCAATTGATCTACTGGGTACTCTCGGCCCAGTGAAATAATTCTCGCGCGTAGTTTGGCAGGATTAGCCATACGAAGAATTGACATCATCTCTTCTTGCAGGCGGCTCCAGTCATCTTCCGTATCCTGGCTGGTGGTTTCCAGTAATGCTTTAACTTTGCCTACAGGGACGCCATTACTTATCCAACGCTTGATCTCTTCGATGCGTTGTATGTCTTCTTCATCAAAGAGTCGGTGTCCGCCTTCACTGCGCTGTGGTTTTAACAAACCGTAGCGGCGTTGCCAGGCCCGGAGAGTGACAGGATTAATCCCGCAACGTTCAGCAACATCACCAATGCTGTAATAAGCCACAATTCCTCCTTGCGGTCACAAATCTCCGTCGCCTGTACACGACCCAATAATACTTTGTACAATATACGCTAAAATTGTACAAAGTATAAATAAGATTTCAGCTAAATTGAATGAAACATTATTTTTAATGTGGATTAAATTTAAACATAACGTATTCATTTTCACGATGATTTTCAGAAATCATACGAAATAATGTGCTGGAAATTATTTTTTCTCCGGCCACGCAACTGAAGGGATACCATTCAATTTAGCTTTCGCAAACAGATCTCCCTGAAACATCTCAATTCCTGCAGATTCAAGCCACATCCACTCTTCTGGTGTTGTCACACCCATAGCAGAGACTTGAATTTCAAGTGATGTACAGCATTTTATGATCGCTTGAATAATTGCCTGCCGTGGCCCGCTTTTATGAACATTGGTAATCAATTCCTGACTGATTTTAATTCTGTCAGGCTGGAAGCGTGACAGGAGTAACAAACCGGCAAAACCTGCGCCAAAATGATCAATTGCTACACTGATACCGGCAGCCTTAAGCGATTTAATCGCTTCTGCAAACTCATCAAACCGAGATATGACTTCACTTTCAGTAAATTCAACGATGATTTGTTCAGGCACCAGAGCATTGGCCTTTATTTCATCAAGTAAAAAAGAGACTGCGTCAGGTTCGTTAACCAGGGTCATAGGTAATAGATTGATTGAAATCATTTTATCACCGAGCTCAAGTGCGTGTGCCATCGCGAATGCAAGCGCCTTACTTTTGAGATCCGCTGTATAGATTTCCCCGTCTTTACGCTGCCCAACCGCTATAGCTGATGGGCTATCTTCATTTTTTTGCACAATGGCTTCAAAAGCGATTATCCGCCGCGATAAGGGATCGACAATAGGATGAAAGGCAAAGTGGTCGTTTATAGTTGGTGAAAGGGTACAGGAATCAAGTTCTTTATCAGATCCGTCAGCGATAAAAAGCCAGGAGTCTTCGGCAGGGATCTCGAAATAGGTTGCTTGTTCGGTTGCAAGGACAAAAGTACGAAAAAATTGTAGCGCTCTGTCATCATAAGTTAGCTGAAATTTTGATGTGCCTTTGTCGAATACGGCCTGTAAAACGTCATCTCGCTCGTGCAGGCGCAAATCAAATAATTCCATTCCCGCTTTGTCAAAACGGCGAGCAGGCGCGTAATCGCACATCAGCTCAACAATATTATAGTGCCGTGGATCCTGGCATATAGCCCGATATATCATTTTAACCTGTTCTTCCGGACCTTCCAGAAGCTGGAAAAAATGAGAACCATTAAACAGTAAGATCCCTGTTACGTCAGACAGCATGTTCCTGCGATTTGCTATCGAAACCATTTCTTCGATTTTTTTGACAGGTTCGTCGTCACGTATATGGCTACGATAAATAAGGGTGGTAAGCATTAACTGTCCAGGGTAATGGGAGAGGCGAGAGTAAGACGGTAACAGACATATCTTCCGGTGTCTTTCTTTTAATACCAAAACATAACTGTTTCTTTACATTGATAAAAAATGGAAAAAGTTGAAGATGAGTTGGCGAAAATTTTTGTATAGGTTGTTATTTAAATGATGCAATATTTTTTATCATAACCTGTTGTTTTGTATGTATTAGCACTAAATGCAAAAAATTAATTTATCATTTTGTACACATATTTCGTACAAGTTTGCTATTGTTACCTCACTTAACATTGATTAACATTTTTAACAGAGGCGTAGCATGCATCAAAATTCAGTGACTTTAGATTCTGCGGGAGCAATCACTCGTTACTTTGCAAAAGCTAACTTGCCTACTCAGCAGGAAACTCTCGGAGAAATTGTGACTGAGATTTTGAAAGATGGACGTAATCTGAGTCGAAAGTCGCTTTGTGCCAAACTTCTAGGTCGACTGGAACAAGCGACAGGGGAAGAGGAACAGAAACATTATAATGCACTAATTGGGTTGCTTTTTGAATAATGCAACAGCCTGATTATTTAACAGGTTAGCTATGAAGTCGTTATGAAGACATCTGATAATGAAAGTACAAAATATGAAATTACTGGCCAGGCGGTGCTCCAGATACTGCGCATGAAGATAAATTTTTCGTTGCAGACTCTTATTAAGCAATTACTCGTAATGAAATCTGTTGAGGAAAATGCTTTCCGACGAGATTTAATTGACAGCATAATTCGTGATTTTAGTAACAGTGATACAGGAGGGCCAAACAGAAGAACAGCGATAACTGACAATAAAAGTATTTTCAATGGTAAGAAAATAAACAGAATACATTAAAATTTCATAAGTAAGATGAGAGGTTACTATGCTTGAAGATACTACTATTCATAATGCAATAGCTGATAAAGCGTTATCAAGTTACTTTCGCAGTTCGGGTAATTTGTTAGAAGAAGAGTCAGCTGTGTTAGGGCAGGCTGTCACCAATTTAATGCTTTCAGGCGATAATGTTAATAATAAAAATATTATCTTAAGTCTGATACACTCCCTGGAAACAACAAATGATATCCTCAAAGCTGATGTGATCAGAAAAACACTGGAAATCGTGTTGCGATACACAGCGGATGATATGTGACTTTTAATTATTAAGTATAAATTTATAGAAAACTCATTCATCTTATTTTTGTCTGTCGCTTTAGACTATACACAGCATAATTTTATTGGGTTAATATTTCTACGAGGCTGACATGAATAATTCAATCCCAGAGAGATTTATTTTGCAATGTGCTTTGTTTAAAAATCTCGAGAGGGAGGTGTTCATGACGCATGGGTATGTTGATAGTTATATTATTGATCAGGCTTTACGCTTGCGTTTAAAAGATGAAACCAGTGTGATTCTTTCTGATCTCTATCTGCAAATATTGCAGTACATTGAAATGCATAAGACTACACTAACGGATATCATTATTAATGACAGGGAATCCGTGATCTCTTAGAACTTGAGTAAGGTTATAGAATAAACATCAGCTGTATTACCATGCTGGTGCAAAGTGAGCATTTCAGGCGTTATGCTTTCTTAATATGTCCGCAATATCAGGTGTCAAGAATGGAGAGTTCTCGCTCTCCATTCTTGACACCTGATATCCCGCCTAATTTATTTTATCCTATCTACATTATGCTCAATAATTAATGGGTTAGATCAAGATGGAGAAAATTTTATCTTCGGCGTGGATATTTCTTATGCTCTCTACCATGCTCTCTGTAGACGCCAGCGCGAGCGAATGAACGTCATTTTCATGTATTAAACCCTTTGTTCGGGACAAGCGAATGCGCAATACACTCATACCCATCCTCGTTGCGATATGCTTGTTTATAACCGGTGTCGCTATTTTGAACATCCAGCTCTGGTACTCCGCAAAAGCAGAGTACCTGGCGGGAGCGAGATATGCCGCCAACAATATCAATCATATACTTGAAGAAGCATCACAGGCGACTCAAACAGCGGTTAACATTGCCGGGAAGGAATGCGACCTCGAGGAGCAATATCAGCTTGGCACTGAAGCAGCTCTGAAACCTCACCTGCGCACAATCATCATTCTCAAACAGGGAACGGTCTGGTGTACATCCTTACCGGGGAATCGGGTCCTGCTGTCTCGTATTCCTGTTGTCCCGGACAGTAATTTACTGTTGGCTCCGGCAATCGACACCGTTAATAGATTACCTATCCTGCTCTATCAGAGCCAATTTGCAGATACGCGCATTTTGGTTACGATAAGTGATCAGCATATTCGCGGGGCGCTTAATGTACCCTTGAAAGGGGTAAGGTATGTATTACGCGTGGCGGATGACATTATTGGACCTACGGGTGATGTGATGACGCTTAATGGACATTATCCCTATACCGAGAAGGTTCACTCCACAAAATATCATTTCACTATTATCTTTAACCCGCCACCACTCTTTAGCTTCTACAGACTTATCGATAAAGGCTTTGGGATATTGATATTTATTCTGTTAATCGCCTGCGCCGCTGCTTTGCTGCTTGATAGGTATTTCAATAAAAGCGCAACGCCTGAAGAGATCCTGCGACGGGCTATAAATAATGGGGAGATCGTCCCTTTTTACCAACCTGTGGTAAATGGTCGGGAAGGGACATTGCGGGGAGTTGAGGTGTTAGCCCGCTGGAAACAACCTCACGGTGGATATATATCACCCGCGGCATTTATTCCACTTGCTGAAAAATCCGGATTAATCGTTCCGCTTACGCAAAGCCTGATGAATCAGGTTGCCAGACAGATGAACGCTATCTCGAGTAAACTGCCGGAGGGTTTTCATATTGGAATTAATTTTAGCGCCTCGCATATTATTTCGCCGACGTTTGTCGACGAGTGCTTAAATTACCGTGACAGTTTTACCCGCCGCGATTTAAACCTCGTTCTGGAAGTCACCGAGCGTGAGCCATTAAATGTTGATGAAAGTCTGGTTCAGCGGTTGAACATTCTGCATGAAAATGGTTTTGTCATCGCGCTGGATGATTTCGGTACTGGCTACTCAGGGCTTTCTTATCTGCATGACCTGCATATTGATTATATCAAAATTGATCACAGTTTCGTTGGCCGCGTCAACGCAGACCCAGAATCAACCCGAATTCTGGATTGTGTATTGGATCTGGCGCGTAAACTTTCGATCAGTATCGTCGCTGAAGGTGTCGAAACGAAAGAACAACTTGATTATCTGAACCAAAATAATATCACATTTCAGCAGGGTTATTATTTCTATAAACCTGTTACATACATCGACCTGGTCAAAATTATCCTTTCTAAACCGAAGGTGAAGGTTGTGGTTGAGTGAAAATCGATCAGTAAGGCCATGGTGCGGTGTAATTATAGACAGCTAATTAGCTCGTTGCCTCTTGTTACTATTGTTCATTATTTTGTTTGCTATAATTGTTTGAAAGTTTTGACAGGATTGCCATTAGTAGCATGAACAATAGTAATAATCTGGATTATTTCACTCTCTATATCATCTTTTCCATTGCATTTATGCTGATCACTCTCCTGGTCATCCTTATTGCAAAACCCAGTACCGGGCTGGGAGAAGTGCTTGTGACGATAAATTTGCTTAATGCCCTTGTTTGGCTGGCGATCAATCTGGTTAATCGATTAAGGGAAAGACTCGTCAGCCACAGGGATCAGCACTAAACTTTCAGTTTCTCACTGTCAGTATGCGGCTGAATGGGTTGCTGGCAGTGAACGCCTGGATCATTGAAGGAAAGGTATTATTGCGCAAATAGTTGTCAACCCTGGTGTTATCACAGTTGTTTTTATATATCATCGAAATAATTCCCATGGCAACTATTAATAATTTTGATGTCGAAGAGTTATTTGTTAAACAAAATCGTCACTCCAAAGTGATCAATGTCATGAAAATAAGGTGAAAAATGATAATGCTGACTTATTTATCATTTATGTATTGTCGCTGTTTATCTATTTAAATTTCTTGTGCTTTTGTTTTTGTCTTTACCCTCCGTTTTGGTAATCTGAACTCATAGGTTATTTGACCAGGAATGTTTGTTAATCCAATGAATGGATGGTTAATCTATGAAACTGAAAAAACTCCCCGGGTTTAGTTTATGACTTATTGCTTTGGCGGTGGGTAATGCATATGCTGGATAGTTTATTCAGCACGATGAACCTAAACATGTTGTTGAAATAAAAGATGGAGAAGTAAAAGATATTGATAATGCGCTAGTTATAACAACGGGTAATGGAAGTTACGGTGTATCTGTTGCAGGAAAGGGTAGCAATTTAACCATTAACAATGGCGTCATTGTAACAACGGGTGGTTTATATCCTTCTGGCAATAGTCCTCTAAGCACAGTATATACAGCTAGCGCAGTCGTAAGTGAATATGGCGGTGCAGTTATTTTGCAGGGTAATAATACGATTGTCACAACGGGGGATTACTCAATTGGTTTGCTAAGTCAAACGAATGGAAACCTGAATACTGATACCATAATAAGAGTCAACACTGACGGTTCGGTTAACCCCCATTTATCTGACGAAGGTATTACTTTTATTGTTACTGCGGGTAATCACGCAGTCGGCGTTCTTGCTTGTGCATCTCCCGGAAGCGCGCGTGCGTGTGTATCTTCTCTTGATGAAGAAAGTACTGCCGATACAGGAAGTAATGAAAATAACACCAAAGCAAAACTGGATATGGCAAAAGGGGAGATAACAACCCACGGAACAGAAAGTTATGCCGCTTACGCTAATGGCACTGTCGTCAAGGCGGGTAGCAAGCTTGATTATACCAATGCCAGCGTTACATTAACCGATGTTGATATTACCACGCATGGGGACAATGCTCATGCCATCGCTGCTCGCCAGGGGACTGTTTCATTTAACCAGGGAGAAATTCATACAACGGGTCCTGACACCGCGATTGCTAAAATTTATAATGGCGGCAAGGTGACGCTGAAAAATACATCTGCAGTCGCGCATCAGGGGGCTGGATTTGTGCTGGAGTCTTCCATAAATGGTCAGGAAGCAACGGTAGATATTTTATCTGGTAGCTCACTACGGTCAGCAAATGAAATCCTCTACAATAAAAATGAGACGAGTAACGTGACCATTACGGATAGTGAGGTATCATCGGCTGCAGATGTTTTTATTAATAATATTAAAGGTCATTTGGCCATCGATGCATCTAATTCAAAAATAACGGGTTCAGCCAATCTTTCAACAGATGATAGCACTCATACCTATCTGTCGCTTTCAGATAATAGTACCTGGGATATTAAAACTGACTCAACGGTGAGCAAGCTCACGGTTGACAATAGTACGGTCTATATTTCCCGGGCAGATGGAAAGGATTTCGAACCAACAAGGTTAACAATAACTGAAAATTACGTTGGTAATAATGGCGTATTGCATCTCAGAACTGAATTGGGTGATGATAATTCAGCTACTGATAAAGTTGTTATTAATGGAAATACCTCCGGAACAACCCGAGTAAAAGTTACCAATGCTGGGGGCAGCGGGGCTTACACGTTAAATGGGATAGAGATTATCAGCGTTGAGGGGGAATCAAATGGGGAATTTATTAAGGATTCGAGGATTTTCGCCGGTGCCTACGAATATTCATTAACCCGAGGTAATACCGAAGCGACCAATAAAAACTGGTATCTGACTAACTTCCAGGCAACGAGCGGCGGTGAAACAAACTCCGGAGGAAGTTCAGCGCCTACTGTTGCGCCTACCCCCGTTCTGCGCCCCGAAGCTGGAAGTTACGTCGCCAACCTGGCAGCCGCTAACACTCTTTTTGTTATGCGTCTGAACGATCGTGCAGGTGAAACGCGCTACATCGATCCTGTAACTGAACAGGAGCGTTCAAGCCGACTTTGGCTACGTCAAATTGGCGGGCATAATGCCTGGCGTGACAGCAACGGACAGTTGAGAACGACCTCGCATCGCTACGTCTCGCAGTTAGGGGCGGATCTGTTAACCGGTGGTTTTACCGACAGTGACAGTTGGCGTTTGGGAGTGATGGCTGGTTATGCCCGCGACTACAACTCAACTCATTCCAGCGTGTCGGATTATCGTTCGAAAGGGAGTGTCAGAGGCTATAGCGCAGGGCTGTATGCCACCTGGTTTGCCGATGACATCAGTAAAAAAGGCGCATACATTGACGCCTGGGCGCAATATAGCTGGTTTAAAAACTCGGTGAAAGGGGATGAGTTAGCCTATGAATCCTATAGCGCGAAAGGCGCAACCGTCTCGCTGGAAGCGGGTTACGGCTTTGCCCTGAATAAATCCTTTGGTCTGGAAGCGGCGAAATATACGTGGATCTTCCAGCCACAGGCACAGGCTATCTGGATGGGCGTCGATCATAATGCGCACACGGAAGCCAATGGCTCACGTATTGAGAATGACGCAAATAACAACTTCCAGACCCGACTTGGTTTCCGCACCTTTATTCGTACTCAGGAGAAAAACAGCGGTCCTCACGGTGACGACTTTGAACCTTTTGTTGAAATGAACTGGATCCATAACAGTAAAGATTTTGCTGTCTCAATGAACGGTGTGAAAGTTGAACAAGACGGGGCGCGTAATCTGGGGGAAATCAAACTTGGCGTAAATGGCAATCTGAATCCGGCGGCCAGTGTCTGGGGTAATGTGGGCGTGCAGCTGGGTGATAATGGCTACAATGACACCGCAGTGATGGTGGGCCTGAAATATAAGTTCTGATCCCCGTTAGCTAAAAAACCGCGTCGATTTCATCGACGCGGTAACATATTAAATATTATTTTTTGCCGATAGCACGCATGGTGTCATCAATTGCCGTGATCAACAGCATTTGCGGGTCTTTAGCGCAAACCTGATTCAGTTTTTCTACCACTTTGGCGCTCAGTTCCGGAGATTGCTCAATTTTTAAATCACGGCTGGCAACGCTGGCATTACCCATTACCGCAACAATTTCTGCAACCTGTGCGCTGTCAGTTTTTGCCATTTCGTTGGCTTCTGCGCAAGTAATATAGGTTTCTGACGGCAAACCGTTTTTAATATTATAGTCCTGCGCCCAGGTCATTGGTGCGAAAACAAACAGACCCGCCAGTAAAGCAAATTTTTTCATCATCATTCCTTATTTCATTTTACCCAGAATTGCACCACCCGTACCGCCAATCACGGCACCTTTAATCGCCCCTTCGAGGCCATTGCCGGTCAGAACGCCAGTGACAGCACCAACGGCGGCACCCACTTTTGCACCTTTACGCGCATTTTTACCGTCGCGGCCTTTTTCTGTTACTGCACCAACACCAGCGCCAACAGCTGCACCTTTCAGTACGCCATTAACACCATTGCCAGTAAGTAAACCAACGCCTGCGCCTAGCAATGCACCTTTCGTGGTGCGATTCATATCCGCCATCGCTGGCGTGGAGCAGAACAATGCTGAGATAAGCCCGAAGGCAAGTATTTTTTTCTTCAACTTAGATGTCCGGTATTAAGTAAGTTGCACACACAATAATTTCGTCTTCAATTAAGATCGGCTTAACTAAAGAACGCTCGCTATTATTCAGATAATTCAAAATGAGCGTGACTGTGATGATAGGAATTATGTTTTTTACGGGAATAAGAATAATCTCAAATGAGAAATAACTCATTGATTGACAATATTTTTATTCAAGAAGTGTCATTGAGTGTTAATACAATGTTGTAAAGGTAAGATAATCTGATTTATGAATATTATTGTGTGATTTTTATGTGAGCAGAAAATATTCATCAGCAATGATTACATTAGTCATTTTATTTTGCCGACGGCCTCATTGTCGAAAAATAAGCGTACAACAGTATTATCAGAAAAGAGTGATTTTTTATCCAACTACACTTCAGCGCACTGCGTTTAAAAAATGCCTCTTTCTTATGCGGGATATCATTATTTCATCATGATGTCTTTGATGAGCGGTGAACACAATACACCTGCGCTGTCTCTTCAGGATCAATCCCCTGGTCTGGTGCCTGCGGGCTGATGTTGCAGCAGAGCTAAGGTCACTTAGACGCTACTATCATTTATCCAATGGCATGGGGTCGAAATCAGTCGATACCCGCAGTATATATCGTGAACTGGGCGCAACGCTGAGTTACAACATGCGTCTGGGGAACGGCATGGAAGTTGAGCCGTGGCTGAAGGCGGCTGTGCGCAAAGAATTTGTCGATGATAACCGGGTGAAAGTGAATAATGACGGTAATTTTGTCAATGATTTGTCGGGCAGACGTGGAATATACCAGGCAGGTATTAAAGCCTCATTCAGCAGTTCGTTAAGCGGGCATCTCGGGGTGGGGTATAGCCATGGTGCCGGTGTGGAATCCCCGTGGAACGCGGTGGCTGGTGCGAACTGGTCGTTCTGACCATCAACGATTAAACTGCGCTTCGGCGCAGTTTCCGTTTACAGGATGTTAAAAGAGAAAATTCTGCGGCAAAAAAAGCCCGCCAGTTACGGCGGGAAACCTCATCCTATGGGAGAACAATGAATAATGAAATTGCGGGGTTATCATCTCCCAGCATACCCATACTAACAATAAGGTTATTTACTCAGCCAGGTATAAACAATTTGTTCTGTGTGGGGGGAACGGCATTAAGGTGTAAAGGGGGGGAAGCAATGAGTAGCATCAGCAAGAATACTCGCCGCTCTTATCAAACGTGGATGAGGGGGATGAAAAACTCAAGGCAGAGATGACTCTGCCTTGAAGATAAATGCGCTTTTACAGCGGGCTTATTTCAGCTCTTCTGCTTCCGGTAAGGTCACGTTCAGCTCAAGAATAGAAATATCGCCATCTTTTTGCTCAAGCTGTACGGTTACCATCTCAGGATCAATTTGTACGTATTTACAAATGACCTCAAGAATATCTTTACGCAACTGCGGCAGATAATGCGGTTCTGCATCGCTGCGACGGCGTTCAGCAACAATAATCTGCAGCCGTTCTTTTGCAATGTTGGCCGTGTTTTTCTTCCGCGAGAGAAAGAAATCGAGTAATGCCATAACTTATCCTCCGAACAAGCGTTTGAGGAAGCCTTTCTTCTCTTCTTCAATGAAGCGGAAAGGACGTTCTTCTCCCAACAGACGTTCTACGGTATCTGCGTAGGCTTTACCCGCATCGGCGTTAATGTCGAGGATGACCGGTTCACCCTGGTTAGAGGCGCGCAATACTGATTGATCCTCAGGGATCACACCGACGAGTTTGATGCGCAGGATCTCCAGCACATCTTCCATGCTCAGCATGTCACCTCTGCTTACGCGGCCTGGGTTATAGCGCGTTAACAGCAGGTGCTCTTTAATAGGCTCTTCGCCATTTTCTGCGCGGCGTGATTTCGACGCCAGAATGCCTAAAATACGGTCAGAGTCGCGTACTGAGGAGACTTCCGGGTTGGTGGTAATAATGGCTTCGTCTGCAAAATAGAGTGCCATTAGCGCACCGGTCTCAATCCCTGCCGGGGAGTCGCAAACAATAAATTCAAAGTCCATCGCTTTCAGATCATCAAGAACTTTGGCGACCCCTTCACGGGTGAGGGCATCTTTATCGCGAGTTTGCGATGCCGGAAGAATATAGAGATTTTCAGTACGCTTATCTTTAATTAACGCCTGATTTAGCGTTGCATCGCCCTGAATGACGTTGACGAAATCGTAAACGACCCGACGTTCACAACCCATAATCAGGTCGAGATTACGCAGGCCGATATCAAAATCTATCACGACAGTTTTCTTTCCCTTCTGGGCCAAACCAGTGGCGATGGCCGCGCTGGAGGTTGTCTTACCAACACCCCCTTTGCCCGAAGTAACAACAATAATGCGTGCCATAGAAATTCCTTGTTAAAAAGGGATCAATTTAACGGTTGAACGGTCAAAGCGTTTTCAACTAACTGCAGTCGTGCCGCTTTGCCATAAAATTCTGCTGGGATTTGATCACTCAGCCAGTATTCACCTGCGATGGACACCAGTTCCGCCATCAGGTTCGTACAAAATATTTGCGTTTCCCGGTTACCACTTGCCCCTGCCAGCGCACGACCGCGCATCATGCCATAGACATGAATGTTACCATCGGCAATCAATTCGGCCCCAGCGCTAACGTGGCTTGTAACAATCAGATCACATTGTGGAGCATAAATACGCTGACCGGAACGCACCGGGGTATCTATTAAACGCGTTTTTGTGACCGGCGTTGTATTTTGCGCTGGAGCCTGCGGTGCGGGAGCTGGACGCGGCGCTTTTTCCTTTCCTTCCGTCAGGATAGGCAGCCCCATTTTTTCAATTTCGGCTTTAAGTTGCGCATCTTTGCAGCCACTTACGCCAATAACCCGCAAACCGGTTGCCGAAACCGCCTTATGCATCGCTGACCAGTTTACCGGGTCTTCCAGTGCACTGACGTTGAGTACAACGGGGGCATGTTTTAAAAATGCGGGGGCCTGAGCGATTTTGTCTTCCAGCGCCTGATGGATAACCTTAGGTTCTGCCTCATGCAGATGAACCACAGATAAAGTGAAGCTACTGCCTTTAAGCTCGATTGGCGTGTTTGACATCCTGGCCTTACTCAATTAGCTATTAATCATCGCCAGCGCGCGATGATGTTCCGAAGACTATAAGGCATGTTATAGTCTGGATTATATTGAGGCAAGTCACCCTCCCATTTATTCAGAGTAAAAGTCTATTCTGTGATAAATGGCGCTGATACATAGCTTAAAAAATACCCTTGTCAATCAACCCATTGCCGTCGTACTTTTGATTGTTCTTATTTACGCTTCCTTTTTCCACACCCTAATCGTGACAGCATCTCCAGACCTGTTTAAATATCCAGTATTGAGGCAAGTGTATTTTTTCACCACGCCAGGTTTTCTTAACTTTCCATTTTTTGCGGCATCATTAAAGAACAGATACCCGTTATCTTAATATCCGCCACAGAATTGCTCTATCATAGAAACCGCAGAAGACGTCTGATACTTCTGTCAGGTCATCGTAACTCGTCCAGGTCAGCGGTTTTGATTACGGATTGATGACGAAATGAGCATAAGTGTTGTACGGTTGGATTATCAGGATGTGCTATGAATATGATGCGTATTATTTATATCGGATTGTCAGGTGTGGGGATGATGTTCTCATCAATGGCGTCTGGAAATGACGCTGGCGGACTTCAATCTCCGGCGTGCGGCGTTGTTTGCGACTCGTATATTTGTGTTAACTCAGATGGCATTTCCCCAGAGTTAACAAGGAAATATCTCGGCGAAAAAGCCGCTGAAAACTTACAATCAGTACAAGGTTACGATCCCAGCGAATTTACATTCTCTAACGGTGTATTTTGCGATGTTAAAGAAAAATTATGTCGTGATGATCGTTATTTTGGTGTAGATGGTAAGCGGAGTGGAAAAATCAATCAAACCACCACAAAGATGTTATTTATGTGTCGTGAGTGATGTCTTGTTTACATGATGTTCTATTCGTCATTAACCTCTTGAGCGACAGAGAGGAGTGGGGCGTTAACGTTTATGACGGGGAGAGTCCCCGTCGGTTGACATTTACTTAATTTGAATATCGACGTTATATTTTTTAGTTTTGTTTTTACGGGCGTCGTTTCGGGTTTGCAGCACTCGCAGCTCATATTTGCCAGAAGCAGGGAGTGCGTATTGTCCGTGACTATCGAGTTCTGGGGAATATCTGGATAAATCAACAGAATCATCGATTCCTGGCCCGAAGAGGTAAGTATCAGCGCCTTCATTAGAGATACTCACATGCACTTTCTGACCTTTTTTGGCATAGAAGGTATATGTATCGTAATCGTATCCCTTTATTTCGCCGGAGTACTGAGCGCTGCTATGGCCTTTTCTGAACTCAACATTGACATTCTTACCCGCAGCAAAGCTCGTGGAGGTTAGCAGTGCAAGCAACAATACAGCCTTACTGATGCCCTTAATTTTCATTGGTAGTCTCCTGTTCAGAATGAGTACGATGAACTGTTATAATATAACAATTCATCACAGGAGAATTCCAGTGGCTTTCCTGCGTTCGGTTAAATCCCGGCGCGGCATTTTTGCCGGGGGATCACTTATTAAGGGCGCATGGACTGAACAAACCGCAGAAATCTACAGCTGGCTGGCTTGTGGCGCGGGTTTCATTGATGTTAGCTTATGCCAAAACCTGGCATCTTAAAGAGTAAAAGTATGTTTTGTGTGATTTATCGAAGCAGCAAGCGTGACCAGACCTATTTATATGTCGAAAAAAAAGACGATTTTTCGCGTGTTCCTGAGGAACTGATGAAAGGTTTTGGTCAGCCTCAGTTAGCGATGATTCTGCCGCTGGATGGGCGGAAGAAACTGGTCAATGCCGATATTGAAAAGGTTAAACAGGCATTAACCGAGCAAGGTTACTATTTGCAGTTACCGCCACCACCCGAAGATTTGCTGAAGCAACATCTTTCCGTCATGGGGCAGAAAACAGACGACACGAACAAATAACCGACATCCGGCGGTGGCATTATCTTTGTCGGCGCGGGTTTTCATATCCACGATAAGGTGAGGGGAACGTTATGTATCAACATCACAACTGGCAAGGTGCGCTGCTGGATTATCCGGTGAGTAAAGTAGTCTGTGTTGGCAGTAACTATGCCAACCATATTAAAGAGATGGGCAGCGCAGTGCCCGAAGAGCCAGTGCTGTTTATTAAACCAGAAACGGCACTGTGCGATCTGCGGCAGCCATTGGCGATCCCATCCGATTTCGGTTCAGTTCATCATGAAGTCGAACTGGCGGTATTGATTGGCGCGACGCTGCGTCAGGCTACGGAAGAGCATGTCCGCAAAGCCATTGCCGGTTATGGCGTGGCGCTCGATCTGACATTGCGTGATGTTCAGGGAAAAATGAAGAAAGCCGGGCAGCCGTGGGAAAAGGCTAAAGCGTTTGACAACTCTTGTCCGCTTTCCGGGTTTATTCCCACGGCGGAATTTACCGGCGACCCGCAAAATACAACGCTGGGCCTGAGCGTAAACGGCGAACAACGCCAGCAAGGTACGACTGCGGACATGATCCATAAAATCGTTCCGCTGATCGCTTATATGAGCAAGTTCTTTACCCTCAAGGCCGGTGACGTTGTGCTGACAGGCACGCCTGATGGCGTCGGCCCGTTGCAAAGCGGTGATGAGCTGACAGTCACTTTTGATGGGCATTCTTTGACAACTCGCGTTTTGTAATACTTTTTGCCGCCTGAAAGCGACGGCAAAACTTGCATCGCTGTGCCAGACTGGTTATAAGGTGCGTTTTAACGTAATGGCGGAACACCTGATGAGCGATGTACCTTTCTGGCAAAGTAAAACCCTGGACGAAATGAGCGATGCGGAATGGGAGTCGTTGTGTGATGGTTGCGGTCAGTGTTGCCTGCATAAACTGATGGATGAAGACACCGACGAAATCTACTTCACTAACGTCGCCTGTCGCCAGCTCAATATTAAAACCTGTCAATGTCGGAACTACGAACGTCGTTTCGAGTTTGAACCTGACTGCATTAAATTAACCCGTGAAAATCTGCCAACATTCGAATGGCTGCCAATGACCTGCGCTTATCGCTTGCTGGCGGAAGGTAAAGATTTACCTGCGTGGCATCCGCTGCTTACTGGTTCGAAAGCGGCAATGCATGGCGAACGTATCTCTGTGCGTCATATCGCAGTGAAAGAATCAGAAGTGATTGACTGGCAGGATCATATCTTAAATAAACCTGACTGGGCGCAGTGATAAATTTAATAGATGTTGATGGGGGCTTTCTTAATATACGTCTGGATGCTCGCCATTTCGTAGCCCTGTTTTTGAAAGCGCTCTGTCATAATGAGAGTTACCCGATACCTTATTATCAACAGGTAACTCTCAATCTTTAAAAAACGTCTGTATTTTTAAATGTGATAAACTTTATACCTTGAGTACATGGAGAGAATAATCGCTGATCAGACTTCAGGTACCTCAAAGAGTGTCTTCTTACCGTGTCTTTTCTGATACTCATTACAGGTGTTAATCATTTTTTTGGCCGCTTCTTTTAGCAAAGAAAGCATTAAATCATCATAATCAACGTAGAATCTGGTTGTTTCAGTTTCCGTTTTTATCTCCCCGATGGCGGCTATTTCGGTGGTTAATTTCAATTTGGCGGCATCGATATCTTTATTCGCTTGTTTAACCGTGTTAGACAGGGTGGTAAAGAAACTCTGCACAGATTTTAACTTGTTCTTCAATTCTGGAATCAGTTTCCCTTCAACTACGCCCGCAGCAATAGAATAGGAAATGATTAAACCAAATGGACCGGCGACGACACCGGCTGCGGCACCGGCATACGCTTCCTTCCTGATTTTATCTACCTGTGACTGGAAATAGCTGCTTTTTTCTGAAAAATCATTGGTTAACTGGCTATCTAACGCCAGCAGTTTCCCGGAAGCGTTGTTGAAACTTTGTGAGCTTACCAGCAGGGATTTTTGCGCTTCATTCAGCTTCGTGATACCGTCATCCAGTACCTTAATGAGAATGTCTTTCTGGGCGGATGCTTTCTTCTCATTGTACTCATCAAATAGCAAAATATACGCTGCGAGCAATTGCGTCGCAACACCACACCATTCATACACTGTTTGGGTTGCTTCAAAATACTTATCCTGGCTATCCATAAGTAAGGTTTTAATATCGCCAACTAAAACGGAGGCTGCCTGTGAATACTCCTGTTTAAAGCGACTTAACTCTTTTATGGTTTCATCAAAGGTCTGCCAGGGGATGACCTGATCGAGATATTTATTATAAAGATCTAATGCTCCATCTGCGGTTTCGATTGCGTTTTTAACTACCTCTACCGTTTTATCTGCAACGATTTCAGTCATAATCATTCGCCTCTTTAAATATATAAATTGTAATGAAACTCCTGTTTTACAACTATTAAAGAATTTTACTTCATCTAATTCATAGTTAGCCGGGCGGGATGCGTCAATGTCTTTATTTCTATTAATATGATAAATATCAAACAATGTTTAATGTCATTATGGCTGATGCTTCTATTCTATTTTTTAGCCGGGTGATATTTTTCATTTCTGCTGGATGAGCGTCGTCGCCAGAAGGCGCGTGAGCACAGGATAAGAGAACGAAAAATCAGCAGTCTATGCAGCGACAAATATTGATAGCCTGAATCAGTATTGATCTGCTGGTAAGAACAGACTACTGTATATAAAAACAGTATAACTTCAGGCAGATTATTATGTTGTTTATCAAGCCTGCGGATCTCCGCGAAATTGTGACTTTTCCGCTATTTAGCGATCTTGTTCAGTGTGGCTTTCCTTCACCGGCCGCAGATTACATTGAACAGCGCATCGATCTGAATCAACTGTTGATCCAGCATCCCAGCGCGACTTACTTCGTCAAAGCAAGTGGTGATTCTATGATTGATGGTGGAATTAGTGACGGTGATTTACTGATTGTCGATAGCGCTATTACCGCCAGCCATGGTGATATTGTCATCGCTGCTGTTGACGGCGAGTTTACGGTGAAAAAATTGCAACTACGCCCGACGGTACAGCTTATTCCCATGAACAGCGCGTACTCGCCCATTACCATCAGTAGTGAAGATACGCTGGATGTCTTTGGTGTGGTGATCCACGTCGTTAAGGCGATGCGCTGATGTTTGCCCTCTGTGATGTAAACGCGTTTTATGCCAGCTGTGAGACGGTGTTTCGCCCTGATTTATGGGGTAAACCAGTGGTTGTGCTATCGAATAATGACGGTTGCGTTATCGCCCGAAACGCTGAGGCAAAGGCGCTGGGTGTTAAAATGGGCGATCCCTGGTTCAAACAAAAAGATCTGTTTCGTCGCTGTGGCGTGGTTTGCTTTAGCAGCAATTATGAGCTTTACGCAGACATGAGCAATCGGGTGATGTCGACGCTGGAAGAACTATCGCCCCGCGTCGAGATTTACAGTATTGATGAGGCATTCTGCGATCTGACCGGTGTGCGTAATTGTCGCGATCTGACTGATTTTGGCAGAGAAATTCGCGCAACGGTGCTACAACGAACCCATCTTACTGTTGGTGTGGGGATCGCCCAGACCAAAACGCTGGCTAAGCTTGCCAATCATGCGGCAAAAAAATGGCAGCGGCAGACGGGTGGGGTGGTGGATTTATCAAATCTGGAACGCCAGCGTAAATTAATGTCTGCTCTCCCCGTGGATGAAGTCTGGGGGATTGGACGGCGGATCAGCAAAAAACTGGATGCGATGGGGATCAAAACCGTTCTCGATTTGGCGGATACAGATATCCGGTTTATCCGTAAACATTTTAATGTCGTGCTCGAAAGAACGGTGCGTGAACTGCGCGGCGAACCCTGTTTGCAACTGGAAGAGTTTGCACCGACGAAGCAGGAAATTATCTGTTCCCGTTCGTTTGGTGAACGCATCACGGATTATACGTCGATGCGGCAGGCCATTTGTAGTTACGCTGCCCGGGCGGCGGAAAAACTTCGCAGCGAGCATCAATATTGTCGGTTTATCTCCACGTTTATTAAGACGTCACCATTTGCGCTCAATGAACCTTATTACGGCAATAGCGCGTCGGTAAAACTGCTGACGCCCACTCAGGACAGCAGGGATATCATTAACGCCGCTACGCGATCTCTGGATGCCATCTGGCAAGCGGGCCATCGTTATCAAAAAGCGGGCGTGATGCTGGGGGATTTCTTCAGTCAGGGAGTCGCGCAGCTCAATTTATTCGATGACAACGCACCGCGCCCCGGGAGTGAGCAATTGATGGCGGTAATGGATACGCTAAATGCTAAAGAGGGCAGAGGAACACTCTATTTTGTCGGGCAGGGGATCCAGCAACAATGGCAGATGAAGCGTGCCATGCTTTCACCACGTTATACAACGCGAAGTTCTGATTTACTGCGGGTCAAATAAACATAGCGGCAGGAAAAAAGCGCTCCCGCAGGAGCGCTGAATGGATTAGCGACCGAACAGGTCACGTTTTTTCGCTTTAAACGGCTGGGAAATCACCACCAGCACCGCGACAATCAGGTAAGCGATAAAAATACCGAGCAACCACTGCGGCATTTCCAGACCTAAAAAATCCCACTGACGCTCGGCACAATCGCCAGAGGCGACAAACACTTGCGGCACCCATTTATCCAGCGGCAGCCATTCCGGGAAACGAACCATAAAATCACAGGTGGCAAACGGCGAAGGATAGAGCTGAAGCATGGTGTGCTCGTAAGTTAACTGCACACCGCGGAACGCACTATACAACCAGATAACCATCGCTACATAACGCAGTGGCGTTTTTGGGGCGATCGCGCCAATCAGCGCAGCACCCAGAACGCCGAATAATGCGCAGCGTTCATAAATACAGAGCACGCAAGGTTTCAGTAACATCACATGCTGGAACCACAGCGCCGTCAGTTCCAGTGCCAGAGCAGTAAACGCCATCAACAGCCACGCGCCCCGGCCTTGTGAACATTGGTTCAAAAATCGCAACATAATCATTTCCCTGCAATATGCATAGAGTGCGCAGTTTAAACCAATTCATTCGCTGCGCCACCAGGAGGCAGCAAAAATAGGACGCAATTGGACAATTATCGGGCGAAAAGGCAAACCGGGCATTTATATGCCCGGTAAGTTGTTATCAAAGCGTTGCTATCCAGCCCATTTGCATAAACCATTCGGTTACAGGGGCAAGCGTAAACTCGACGCAGAGCAGTCCGACGAGTGTCAGTACGAGGGTGTAAGGCAGGGCCATCCACACCATGCGGCCATAAGAGAGGCGAATCAATGGCGCGAGTGCAGAGGTCAGCAGGAACAGGAACGCAGCCTGACCGTTCGGTGTAGCGACAGAGGGCAGATTGGTACCGGTATTAATGGCGACCGCCAGCAGCTCGTATTGCTTCAACGTGATAGCGCCACTTTCCATTGCCGCTTTCGCTTCGTTGATATAAATCGTCCCCACGAAGACATTATCCGAAATGGATGACAGCAGGCCGTTAAAAATATAGAACAACGACAGCTGGGCGTGTTCCGATGCCTGTAGGACAAAATGAATGATTGGTGAGAACAGTTGCTGATCAATAATTACCGCGACGACCGAGAAAAAGACAGTCAACAGTGCGGTGAATGGCAGAGATTCGGTGAAGGCTTTACCGATAGCATGTTCATCAGTGACACCAGTCAATGATGTCGCCAGAATAATGACCGACAAACCAATCAGGCCAACCTCCGCCAGATGCAACGCCAGCGCGGTGACCAGCCAGACGCCGATAATCGCCTGGACAATCAGACGAATTTTATCCTGACGGGTACGCTGGTGGCGACTTTGATCGTCAAACTGTTGCAGCACTTCGCGGACTTTCTCCGGCAGCGTTTCGCCGTAGCCAAAACAACGCAGCTTCTCCACCAGCAGGCAGGTCAACAGGCCACAAATCAGAACCGGAACGGTCACTGGCGACATGCGCAGGAAGAAATCGCCAAAATGCCAGCCAGCTGCTTTAGCGATGATCAAGTTCTGTGGTTCGCCCACCATGGTCATCACGCCGCCTAATGCGGTGCCAACACCGGCATGCATCATCAGGCTGCGCAAAAAGCCACGGAACTGTTCCAGAACCACTTTGTAATGCTTGTCGATATGACTATCGTCTTGCAGGTCGGTATCTTCAGTACGGGAAGAGGCAACACGATGATAAATACCATAAAAACCGACTGCGACGCTGATCACCACCGCCACGACGGTTAAGGCATCGAGGAACGCGGAGAGGAACGCCGCCGCCATGCAAAAAGAGAGCGACAGCAGCATTTTGGAGCGAATGCTTAGCAGCAAACGGGTAAATATGAACAGCAACAGCTGTTTCATAAAATAGATACCCGCCACCATAAACATCAGTAACAGCAAGACTTCAAGATTCGCCGCCACCTCTTCACGAACATGTTCCGCGCTGGTCATGCCGATGAATACCGCTTCGATAGCCAACAGACCACCGGGGAGCAGCGGATAGCATTTGAGGGCCATCGCCAGAGTGAAAATAAATTCCGCCACCAGCAGCCAACCGGCAACAAAGGGGCTGATGATGAAAATTAACGGATTAAGAATTAAGAAAATAATGAGGGCGAGTTTGTACCAGTCGGGGGACTGGCCCAAAAAATTGCGCCATAGCGCACGGCCCCAGGAGATCTCCATGATGGTTTCCCTTACCTTAGAAATAATCAATGATGTTTTTATCTTAGAACGCAAAGCTTAACGGTCAGGAGGGGATCGAGGCAAGTGTTGATGGTCTGGAGAAAAGAGATGTAGAAAATGAAGCCTTGATCCCTTTTTTCTTCTTTTTGTGTGCTATCAGCGTAGATAGCCCTCTGGTATGATGAGTCCAACTTTGTTTTGCTGTGTTATGGAAATCTCACTATGGTCATTAAGGCGCAAAGCCCGGCGGGTTTCGCGGAAGAGTACATTATTGAAAGTATCTGGAATAACCGCTTCCCTCCCGGGACTATTTTGCCCGCAGAACGTGAACTTTCAGAATTAATTGGCGTAACGCGTACTACGTTACGTGAAGTGTTACAGCGTCTGGCACGAGATGGCTGGTTGACCATTCAACATGGCAAGCCGACGAAGGTGAATAATTTCTGGGAAACTTCCGGTTTAAATATCCTTGAAACACTGGCGCGACTGGATCACGAAAGTGTGCCGCAGCTTATTGATAATTTGCTGTCGGTGCGTACCAATATTTCCACTATTTTTATTCGCACCGCGTTTCGTCAGCATCCCGATAAAGCGCAGGAAGTGCTGGCTACCGCTAATGAAGTGGCCGATCACGCCGATGCCTTTGCCGAGCTGGATTACAACATATTCCGCGGTCTGGCGTTTGCTTCCGGCAACCCGATTTACGGTCTGATCCTTAACGGGATGAAAGGGCTGTATACGCGCATTGGTCGTCACTATTTCGCCAATCCGGAAGCGCGCAGTCTGGCGCTGGGTTTCTACCACAAACTGTCGGCGTTGTGCAGTGAAGGCGCACACGATCAGGTATACGAAACAGTGCGTCGCTATGGGCATGAGAGCGGCGAGATTTGGCACCGGATGCAGAAAAATCTGCCGGGTGATTTAGCCATTCAGGGGCGATAATCCCTTCCGTTTAAAAAGCAAACCCCTCAAACGAGGGGTTTTTGGTTGTTTTTACAGATTTCCCATTCTTGGCGGGCAACGTTCCAGCAACTCGACGCTGCCGTCTTCGTTTTGCTGTTCCAGCATCACATCAAATCCCCACAGGCGATGCACATGCTTCAGTACTTCTTTGCGCCCCCGATCCAGCGGTGCGCGATTATGTGGAATGTAACGCAGCGTCAGCGAACGGTCGCCGCGCAAATCCACGTTCCAGATCTGAATATTCGGCTCCAGATTACTTAAATTATATTGCGACGATAACCGGTTACGGATCTCCCGATAACCTTCTTCATTATGAATAGCGGAAATCTCCAGATAATTATGCCGATCGTCGTCCAGCACGGTGAAGAAGCGGAAATCACGCATCACTTTCGGTGATAGGAACTGACTGATAAAGCTCTCATCTTTGAAATCACGCATCGCAAAATGTAATGTGTCCAGCCAGTCAGAACCGGCGATATCCGGGAACCAGTATTTGTCTTCTTCCGTTGGCGACTGACAAATCCGTTTAATATCCTGGAACATGGCGAACCCGAGGGCATACGGGTTGATGCCGCTGTACCACGGGCTGTTATAGGGCGGCTGGAAGACCACATTGGTGTGGCTGTGCAAAAACTCCAGCATAAAACGTTCCGTTACTTTCCCTTCATCATACAGATGGTTAAGGATGGTGTAGTGCCAGAAGGTCGCCCAGCCTTCGTTCATCACCTGAGTCTGTTTTTGCGGATAAAAATACTGGCTCACCTTACGCACAATACGCAGGATTTCACGCTGCCATGATTCCAGCAGTGGCGCATTTTTCTCCATAAAATAGAGCAAGTTTTCTTGTGGTTCGGACGGATAGCGGCGCGCTTCAGCAACCGTTTTCTCTTCCTCGCGCTTCGGCAGGGTACGCCAGAGCATATTGACCTGACTTTGCAGATACTCTTCGCGACTTTTCTGCCGGGCTTTCTCTTCTTGCAGCGAGATTTTTTGCGGGCGTTTGTACCGGTCCACGCCGTAGTTCATCAGCGCGTGGCACGAGTCCAGAAGCCGTTCTACTTCATCAACGCCATAACGTTCTTCGCACTCGGTAATATATTTACGGGCAAAAATCAGATAATCGACAATCGAACTGGCGTCGGTCCAGCTACGGAATAAGTAATTGTTTTTGAAGAAAGAGTTATGCCCATAGCAGGCGTGTGCCATCACCAGCGCTTGCATGGTAATGGTGTTTTCTTCCATCAGGTAAGCGATACACGGGTTAGAGTTAATGACGATTTCATAGGCCAGTCCTTGCTGACCGTGCTTATACAGCCGTTCAGTCTCGATAAACTTTTTACCGAATGACCAGTGCGGATAGTTAATTGGCATGCCGACGCTGGAGTAGGCATCCATCATCTGTTCTGAGGTTATCACTTCAATCTGGTGCGGGTAGGTATCCAGCCGGTAGAGTTTCGCCACCCGGTCTATCTCTGCCAGATAAACATCCAGCAGGTCGAACGTCCAGTCGGGTCCATCGCTCAAACGTGTGGTGTCCTTATTCATAGAATCGATCGTCGCCATACGCGCACCTCATTGTTGTCGGCGCTCTCTGTGTGGAGCACCTCATTTCAAGCATAGAACACCTGTTAAAAACCGCGTCGCCGGAGAATTTTTTTCTTTGCGATTTCTTATTATTAGAGTGCCACTAATCCGCTTCTGAACGGAATTTTATGCTGGATAAAAAGGGCGTTCAGCAGGAGATACTAAAGACGCCATATTGCCGCAGAGTCAGGGAGATGTGAGCCAGCTCACCATAAAAAAGCCATATGTTGAATAATATTTTCAACTGAGTTATCAAGATGTAATTAGATTATTATTCTTTTACTGTATCTACCGTTATCGGAGTGGCTATGCGAGTTGTCATACTGGGAAGTGGTGTGGTAGGCGTTGCCAGCGCCTGGTACTTAAATCAGGCAGGACATGAGGTCACCGTCATTGATCGGGAGCCGGGGGCCGCCCTGGAAACCAGTGCCGCGAATGCCGGGCAAATCTCCCCCGGATATGCAGCACCGTGGGCGGCACCAGGTGTGCCTTTAAAAGCGATTAAATGGATGTTCCAGCGCCATGCGCCGCTGGCGGTTCGTCTCGACGGTACGCAGTTCCAGTTGAAATGGATGTGGCAAATGTTACGTAACTGCGACACCAGCCACTACATGGAAAACAAAGGGCGGATGGTGCGTCTGGCGGAATACAGCCGTGATTGCCTGAAAGCATTGCGCGCCGAAACCAATATTCAGTATGAAGGGCGTCAGGGTGGGACGCTGCAACTGTTCCGTACCGAACAACAGTATGAAAATGCGACCCGCGATATCGCCGTGCTGGAAGATGCCGGCGTACCGTACCAGCTGCTGGAATCCAGCCGTCTGGCGGAAGTGGAGCCCGCGCTGGCAGAAGTGGCGCACAAACTGACGGGGGGGCTCCAGCTGCCCAATGATGAAACCGGAGACTGCCAGCTGTTTACCCAGAATCTGGCGCGGATGGCGGAGCAGGCGGGGGTTAAATTCCGCTTTAATACGCCCGTTGACCAACTACTTTGCGACGGCGAGCAAATCTACGGCGTGAAGTGTGGCGATGAAGTGATTAAGGCCGATGCGTATGTGATGGCGTTTGGTTCTTACTCGACGGCGATGCTCAAAGGCATAGTTGATATTCCGGTGTATCCTTTGAAAGGCTACTCGCTGACCATTCCCATTGCGCAGGAAGATGGTGCGCCGGTATCCACCATTCTTGATGAAACCTACAAAATCGCCATTACCCGTTTCGATAACCGCATTCGTGTTGGCGGAATGGCGGAAATTGTTGGCTTTAACACCGAGCTGTTGCAACCGCGTCGTGAAACGCTGGAGATGGTGGTTCGCGATCTCTATCCACGCGGCGGTCATGTCGAGCAGGCGACTTTCTGGACTGGTCTGCGCCCGATGACGCCAGACGGCACGCCGGTTGTCGGGCGTACACGCTTTAAAAATCTGTGGCTGAATACCGGTCACGGCACGCTCGGCTGGACGATGGCTTGCGGTTCCGGTCAGTTGTTAAGCGATCTGCTCTCTGGTCGCACGCCAGCGATCCCGTATGAAGATCTAAGCGTAGCGCGCTACAGCCGTGGATTTACGCCATCACGCCCGGGCCATTTACATGGCGCACACAGCTAAGGAAACGAGATGACCCGTCCGATACAGGCCAGCCTCGATCTGCAGGCATTAAAACAGAATCTGTCCATTGTCCGGCAGGCCGCGCCGCACGCGCGCGTTTGGTCGGTGGTAAAAGCGAATGCTTACGGGCACGGTATTGAGCGTATCTGGAGCGCGCTAGGGGCCACCGATGGCTTTGCATTACTTAATCTGGAAGAGGCAATAACGTTACGTGAGCGCGGCTGGAAAGGACCGATCCTGATGCTGGAGGGATTTTTCCATGCACAGGATCTGGAGATTTATGACCAGTACCGCCTGACCACCTGCGTCCACAGCAACTGGCAGCTCAAAGCACTGCAAAATGCGCGGCTAAAAGCGCCGTTGGATATTTATCTTAAAGTGAACAGTGGGATGAATCGGTTGGGCTTCCAGCCCGATCGCGTGCTTACCGTCTGGCAGCAGTTGCGGGCGATGGCGAATGTTGGCGAAATGACCCTGATGTCGCATTTTGCCGAGGCGGAACATCCTGATGGAATTTCCAGCGCGATGGCGCGTATTGAGCAGGCGGCGGAAGGGCTGGAGTGTCGGCGTTCGTTGTCCAATTCGGCGGCGACTCTGTGGCACCCGGAAGCGCATTTTGACTGGGTTCGGCCTGGCATTATTTTGTATGGCGCTTCGCCGTCCGGTCAGTGGCGTGATATCGCCAATACCGGATTACGCCCGGTGATGACGCTAAGCAGTGAGATTATTGGTGTCCAGACGCTAAAAGCGGGCGAGCGTGTGGGCTACGGCGGTCGCTATACTGCGCGCGATGAGCAGCGAATCGGCATTGTCGCCGCAGGATACGCCGACGGTTATCCGCGCCATGCGCCTACCGGTACTCCTGTTTTAGTGGACGGCGTGCGCACCATGACGGTGGGGACCGTCTCGATGGATATGCTGGCGGTTGATTTAACGCCTTGCCCGCAGGCGGGGATTGGTACGCCGGTTGAGCTGTGGGGCAAGGAGATCAAAATTGATGATGTCGCCGCCGCTGCCGGAACGGTGGGCTATGAGTTGATGTGCGCGCTGGCGTTACGTGTCCCGGTTGTGACGGTGTAACTTGTTGTAAGCCGGATCGGAGGCAGCGTCTTCTGGTTGCGAAAAAATCATCCATCCGGCTGGTCAGCAACTGTAGTTGGTGATGTGACAGAGCCATTTCCCATGATAGTGTCCATTACAATGATGGACACTATTTCCCCGGAACCTGAACTCACCGCACAGGCGTTCTACATAAAACGCTTACGTTTCATTGTTGACTCGAACTCGACTTCAGATAAATCACGCTTCACCCTTGATGCAGATTCGGGTTCATGTTCAGATTGTTGATTAACAGGCTGCGAGTCCTGTTGTTTTTCCAGACTCAACAGGCCCAACTGTTGATCCAGGAGCTCCAGGTCCTCCTGTACCTTCACGCGCTCCAGGAGTTCCGGGTCATCCAGGAACTCCAGATCCATAAGGTCATCCAGGTCCTCCAGCTCCTCGAGTCCTTCCAGGTCAACCAGACCTTCCTTGTGCAAAAAGTCCAAAAGCTCCTCCAGACCCTCCTGGTTTTTCAGGCCCTCGACGGCTTTGAGCAGCGTCGGTAAATTGTCTTTGTCCCACGGGTTACCATTACAGCTAAACACCTTCAGGCTTCGGGGCTGCGGCACCGGTACAGTTTTAAACTGGTTTTCTCCACAGTAGTATATGATTAGTTTGGGCGGCAGCCGTGGTGAAGAGATCAAATCGTTACTAGAACAGTCAAATACCTTCAGGCGAGTCAAGTTCTCCAGCATCTCATCAGGTATTAAGCTAATACTGTTGAAAGCACAGCGCAGTGTATACAGGTACTGGGGCATCGACGGCGGTAAAAATTGCAAGAAGTTTTCAGAACAGTCAATCACTCTCAGGTTAGTCGACAGCTCAGGCAGCCAGATAATATAGTTTTCATAGCACTTCAGTACCATCAGTTTCGGGGGCTGCACCTTCGGTAACAAGATCAAAAAGTTCTCCATACATTCAAGCACTCTCAGCCCCTTTGGCATTACCTCCGGTAACGCGGTCAACATGTTTCTACTGCAGTTAAATTCAATCAGATGTGGAGGCAAATTTTCAGGGAGTGAAGTCAGTCCAAGGTTGCTAAGATCGAGCATACTCTGTCTTGTTATGAGACATTCCTTCATTCTGCGCAATGCTTCTGCCCGGTCTTCAATCTGGCTTGCTGACTGGTTTTCTTTCAGGATATCTTCCTTGATTTCTTTCAGCCTTTCTTTCAGGTCTTCTTGGGGAATTTCTGACTGTTTGTTTTGCCGGTTTTCTTCCAGGACCTCGTGCAGTTTTTTTTGCAGGTTTTCTTGCAAACCATCCTGCTGTATAGCCCATTCGCACCATTTGGCGACCATCATGAACTCGTTATGTTGCTGATTCAGGGGAGTCCCCAACGTGATGATGGTATTGTTGTCCACCTGTATGTTCACTTTGCCCGCGGTACTAAGGTCAATGATCTGCCAGGGGGCATCACCCCAGCTGAATTTTTGCGGGCTGAGATACTTCATGTTCTGCAAAATTTGATTCTTGAGTTCCGCCGACAGGAAGAGCCGCCCTGGCGGGCGTCGTACGCCTGGGTTAACGGAAGATGGAGGAATGGCGGGGGCGAATGGGCAGATGTCTTTAAAGCTAGCCATAATGCTACGTATCCTTGAAATAAATATCCTCTGGCAGCGCCGGAGACGTGAATGTGGTCACCGCAAAGGAGCCACAGGACGTCATTTGCGCTGATATAACTACTCATCGTTGACTTTTTCCCTGGTCAGAAATGCCGTGTCGGGTCTGGTACATGCTGTATTACGGCCCAGGTAGCTCTGACGTATTAAAGAAAATACGAGAGCGAACGACCCGGAAATAATCGTTATTAAGCAAAGGAATAACTATAAGAAATCGCTCATGCATCCGGTACTACAGGCGGATGAAACGCCTATTGTGTGGGCTACGTCAGTGCGGCAGGTTGCGTGGGGGAATATGTTCAGGCGATGTCAGGCAGGGGCCCCTGATGGTTGACGGGGATACCGGTAATGCGGGGCTGGTTTTTCTTCACCTGTTGCAGTCGGAAGAAACCATTACGCTGACTTTCTTGAGCCGGTGTTTTGAGTTCATTAGCCAGAGCCTGCAATGGTTTGTCATCCATAATTTAACTTTCTTCTGATGTTGGAATGAACATATCAAAATCAGGAAATGACAAGTTTATTACAGGCTCAGGCAGCGGTCAGTAAAGCATCGCATCCGGCGATAGATGCTGCATTAAATTTAAGATTCAGCTTCCTCTTCAGCCACCCGTACGCCAATCTTCAACACTTCATTATCTTCTTTCTCGGCCACCGTCCAGATCATCCCGGCAAACTCTACCTGGTCACCGACAACCGGTGCCGCGCCTAACAACTGCTGGACGATTTCACCAAGCGTTTGCTGCTTATCACGATATTCTCGCCCGTCTTCCAGGCCATATATCAGCGCAACATCAGCATATTTGGCGCTGGCTTCGAGAATGAAGTCACCAAAGAAGCGTTGATCCAGCGCGACCGGTGGCGACTGGCTGAACAGTTTACCGAGCGCCGGAAGATCGCGTTCCCGACCAATTACACACAATACATCGCCTTCGCGCAGTCGGGTGCTGCCGGTAGGATGAAGCAGCTGGTTATCACGAAACAGTGCCGCAATACGCGTCTCTTTTGGCATATGCAAATCGCGCAGTGCCGCGCCCACGCACCATTTATCGGCACTCAATTGATAAACAAACTGCTCCCACGGATTTTCCGGATGAATATCCAGGCCAACGCGTGACACCGGACGTCCGACGGGCGGAACCACCACTTTGGCTTTTTTCGCCGCCCACGAGAGTGATGTTCCCTGCAAGAGCAGTGAAACCAGAACCACAAAGAAGGCGACATTAAAGAACAGACGTGCATTCTCCAGCCCCGCCATCATCGGGAACACGGCCAGAATAATCGGCACCGCGCCGCGTAATCCCACCCAGCTGATAAACACGCGCTCACGCAGATTGAAGCCACGGAATGGTAGCAATCCGGCAAATACCGAAAGAGGACGGGCGAAGAAAATCATCCATGCGGACAAAATGAGCGCCGGAATGGCAATAGGTAGCAGATCGCTTGGGTTAACCAACAGCCCCAGCACCAGGAACATGGCGATTTGCGCCAGCCAGGCGAGGCCGTCGAAATTTTGCAGAATGCCGTAGCGGTTGCGAATCGGGCGATTACCCAGCAGAAAACCGCACAGATAAACAGCCAGAATACCGCTGCCTTCCAGCGCCGTGGTTAAAGCAAAAATTAAAATACCGCCGCTTAATGCCAGCAATGGATATAATCCGGCGGGCAGGGCGATGCGATTAATCATTTGCAGCAGTAAATAACCACCGCCAAGCCCGATGACAATCCCGAGGCCAAATTGCTGCAGAATATCGACCACGAACATCCAACTGACACTGCTTTCATGTTGCTGGATCATCGCAATCAGCGTAATCGTCAGAAAGACCGCCATTGGATCATTACTGCCGGATTCAATTTCCAGCGTCGAGCCAACACGTTCGTTAAGCCCCTTACCACCCAGCAGAGAAAAGACCGCTGCAGCATCGGTGGAACCGACGATAGCGCCGATTAATAATCCTTCAATCAAATCAAGATTAAACAGCCACGCCGCCATCATGCCGGTTAAACCTGAGGTGATAAGTACGCCCAGCGTCGCCAGCGACAGTGCCGGTCCTAACGCCACACGAAAGGAACTGGCCTGAGTGCGCATCCCGCCGTCGAGCAAAATAATCGCCAGCGCCAGGTTACTTACCATGTAGGCGAAGGGGTAATTATCAAACGGGATACCGCCGACGCCATCGACTCCTGCCAGCATGCCGATCGCCAGAAAAATAACCAGAATAGGAATGCCAAGACGGGAAGAAAATGAACTAAGTAATATACTGCTGGTGACAAGGATGGATCCTAAGATGAAAAGGCTAATTATTGTTGTGGCATCCAACGGTCGGTTACTCCTGATTACGCTGTCTCTTATATAAACCCTACCATATTAGCGGCAGAGACAGCGTTTTACTTAGCCCTGAAGCGTGATTTTTTTACATTTTAAGAACAGGATGACCGCTAATCGTCAACTGAGTGCCTTCCTGAGTGTTATTAAGCATGGCTTGTGCGCCCAACGGCAGCGTAACCGTACGTTGTTCATGACCAAAATCGAGGCCGGTAATGAGTGGAATCGACAGTCGGGAACGCAAAAACGCGTACACTGACTCCAGGTTGTAACCTGCGTCATAATCATTAGGCGTGCTGCCGCTAAAGCTACCGAGAATAATCGCCTTCTGACGTGGCAAAATTCCAGCATGATAGAGCTGCAACAGCATACGTTCGACGCGGAAAGGATGCTCGTTAATATCTTCCAGCACCAGAATACCGTTTTCGATTTGCGGCATCCACGGTGTACCAATCAGTGAAATCAGCATCGCGAGATTGCCTCCCCATAACGTGCCTTCGGTCTGACATGTCGGGCCTTCCCCTTGCCATTCAATGGTGAAGGTTTCATTGCGTAACGCCAGCCAGAAATGGTGCTCGGTAAAGGCGTTCAGTTCATCCGCGCCAAAGTTTGCTACCAGCATGGGGCCGCTAAAGGTGATGACATTGCCATGCGCCAGAAGACCGCACTGAATGGCGGTAAAATCGCTATGTCCGCAAATGAGCAACGGGTCATGTTGTTGGCGAGCCACTAGTGCCTGCCAGTCAATATCTGCCAGTAAACGACTGGCACCGTAACCGCCGCGTACAGCCAGCACGATGGTGTTGGGGGTAGTCAGTCTGGCAAGAGAATTGAGATCTTCCAGACGCTCCGTTTCCGTACCCGCAAAACGCTCACAACGACGGGCAATAACCTCGACGTTATTGACCTGATGCCCCGCGTCGGTAAGGCGCTGGATACCACGCAGCGCGGCGTGCTGTTTAATGCAGTAACCCGATGGGGCAATTAAGTGAAACAGAGACATGGCAATTCCTTGCTGACAACAGAAACGAAATGTATATCATGCCGCTTAGGTGTGCCGTTGTCACCTCAACGGCGATTCCAGGCTATAAGGATAGAAGAAGTGAAATTTAGATGGTTTGCCTTTTTGATTGTGTTATTAGCGGGTTGTTCATCAAAGCATGACTATACGAACCCGCCGTGGAACGCGAAAGTTCCGGTGCAACGTGCGATGCAGTGGATGCCAATAAGCCAGAAAGCCGGTGCAGCCTGGGGCGTCGATCCACAATTGATCACGGCGATTATCGCTATCGAATCGGGTGGTAATCCGAACGCGGTGAGTAAATCGAATGCCATTGGTTTGATGCAGATAAAAGCTTCAACCTCCGGACGTGATGTATATCGTCGTATGGGCTGGAGTGGTGAGCCGACGACCAGCGAGCTGAAAAATCCGGAGCGTAATATTTCAATGGGAGCGGCTTACCTGAATATTCTGGAAACCGGCCCGCTGGCAGGTATTGAAGATCCGAAGGTACTGCAATATGCGCTGGTGGTGTCATACGCTAACGGGGCAGGTGCGCTGCTACGGACTTTCTCGTCAGATCGGAAAAAGGCGATCAGCAAAATCAACGATCTGGATGCTGACGAGTTCCTCGATCACGTAGCGCGAAATCATCCTGCGCCGCAGGCTCCGCGCTATATCTACAAACTTGAGCAGGCACTGGACGCGATGTAAATCAGTCGCGCACTTTGTCCGCTTTTTTCCGGGCTTCTCGCTCGAGAGAGAAAATAATCCGCTGTAATTGCCGCTCCACCGTCGGGCTGACGTTAAGAAAACGGAAGCTCAGACGGGGAGTGGTGATGGTTTCATTCTTGCCATCAATCACTTTGCGCTCGCTGATGGAGATTAACTGGGCGTCAAAGTGAAAAACACCCCATTGCCCCATGTTGACTTCAATCTGAGCGAAGCGCATGCCTTCGTGCAATCCGGCAGGCTTTGCTGTTTCCAGTAATGCGCCCATGCCGCCTAACGATAAATCATACAGGCGGAAACGTAACGTACTGTTATCCGCCAGTTTGGTCTGGCAAAAATAAGGCGGATGGAGTGGGGCGGAGATGCGGAAATATCGGCGTCGTTGTACAAACCACAAGGTGGGAGGCGGTACGGTAATAAATGCCGGAAGCTGCAAGTATTCACTCTGCTGTAGTTGTTCAACAGTAAACTCGACTTTCGCACCCTGAGTTTCGGCGGTAATGGTAATGTGCTGCGCCTTTAGCACGGCGATGTTGTCTTCGGCCTGGCTGCCGAAATCCAGCACCAGTTTATCCGGAGTTATTGCCAGTATTTTGCTGATCAGCTGCCCGCCATTCCAGCTAATACGCAAAGGAATTGCGGCTTTGTGCAAATCGCGTAACACGCCCAGGACGGCTAACGGATTTTGTTTCAGGAACTGCTCATGGTAATGACTCACGCGGAAAAACTCCTGACTGACAAACTGTCTTAGGTTTATCGGTCACAGTTAACAAAACTTAATACAAATGCGTGAATATTTTTTACATGTCGTTCTTAAATCAGCCGACATACGCCCAGCATCGATCCCGCCCTTGCCTATACTTAGAGCGTTGACGTAAGCATTTCTTGCGTCCGATTCATCGAAACGAGGGCCTGAACATGGGAATTATTGCCTGGATTATTTTTGGCCTGATAGCCGGCATAATCGCCAAGCTAATCATGCCGGGACGTGATGGTGGTGGATTTTTCCTGACCTGTATTCTCGGGATAGTCGGTGCGGTGGTCGGCGGCTGGCTGGCGACCATGTTTGGCATTGGCGGCACCATCAGCGGTTTTAATTTGCACAGCTTCCTGGTGGCGGTGGTGGGCGCTATCCTGGTGCTGGGCGTATTCCGCCTCCTGCGAAGAGAATAAGATTTTCATAAGGCGGATAGTGATACAGATGCCGCTATCCGCTTTCACATCAGAACGTATACTCGATACCTGCCCAGAAATTGCGACCTTCTTCAATAAACCCTTCACTGTAGGCATATTTGGTATCAAACAGGTTATTGACCGACGCATTGACGCTGAAGCCATGACCTAAGGTGTAATCGGCTCGAATGTGGGTCACCGCAAAACCGGCGGCTTTTTGTGAACCGTCACTGTTGCTGTAGCTGGAGGAACGCGCCTCTTCCGACAGCGTTACGCTTAACGGCTCCCACGGTTTGAGAGTCATCCATGCGGTCATTGTCTGCGTTGGCAGATCGGTTATCTTGCCGATGTCTTTGCGTTTGGCGTCAGCGTGGATCAGGGCGTAGCTCAATCCTACATCCAGTATATTGCTGATTTTCCCCTTAATACCGGCATCCAGACCGCTGTAATCCACCGTGCCGCTGTTCTGATTTTGAATGGTATCGGCATCGATATTGTGCGAGAGGATGGCATCACTCACCCGGTTATAGTAAACGCTGACCTCAAACCCCCAGTCGTGCGTGAAGGCACCATTCCAGGTTAAATCCACCCCGCGCGCGCGTTCCGGTTTGAGCTGCGGGTTAACAATCGCTATCTGGTTATACGCAGGTTTGGACGTGGTATAGCGTTCTTTCAGCGTCGGAAAGCGTGTGCGGTCATAGTACGAAAGCGCCAGCGTGTCTTCATTGGCAAAGTGGTATTTCCCCATCACCTGCCAGTTAAAAGCTGACTGATTGTTGTCGTCATAATGGGTGATACTGCCATCTTTCTCATGTTTTTTCGCTTCTACGCTATCGCGCCAGTCATAGCTGATTCCAGCCACGACATCGACATTATCGGCAGCAGCCCATTGATATTCACTGGCGAGCGACCAGGTACGATCTTCATAGCGATCGTAAGCGGCGTGCGGCGCACCTTTTTCCCGGTGTACGTCATCTTTCCAGTTAACGGCAAACGACAGCAGATCGTTTTCACGCACATCGGCTGCCAGTTGTAACCCGGCACCGTCGCTGTAATCGGAATAATGGCTGTAGCTGCCTTTTTTATTTTTCAAATCAGCCAGCGAGTTGTACATCATTAGCGTATTTTCAAAGGTGTCGCGATACAGCCGACTTTTCAGGGTAAAACGATCGTTTAGTTGGGTCGTTCCCTGATAATAAAAACTTTCTTTGTCATACTCTGGCCACTGCCAGTAGCGTGATTTTTGACCACTATTTCCACTGTATGGCGGGTTATCTTTTTCACCATCCTGCTTAATGTAAGTCAATGTGTATTCATCGTTTTCGCGTGGTGTAAAACCGAGCTTCACAATGCCGCGTTTATCATCAGCCGATGAATTAATCATCTTGCCGTGTTTGCCTGCAATATCATTATTTACACCATGCGGCAGGCCGAGAAAATCCTGCTTTAGCTGGCTACCGCTGACTTGCAAATACCCCAGATCGCTGCTGGCGGCAAATGAAGCATGCATATCGTAGGCATTGTCCTGGCTACGGCTCCATCCCTGGCGATATCCCAGACTTGCTTCCAGAGGTTTTGTTGGCTTCTGGGTGGTGATATTAATGGCTCCGCCCATCTGATTAGGCCCCTGAAGCAGCGACGAATACCCTTTGGAAACTTCAACTGCCCCCAAATTGTTGGTCAGAATCCGCGCCAGATCGAGGTTGCCGTCATAGGGAACATAAATGGGCACACCGTCGAAATAGACTGGCACCTGACGACTATCAAAGCCACGAACTTTGACCTGTTCTTCGTTGCGGCTACCTGACTTTTGCAGCACCACGCCGGGGACGACACTTAATGCCTGAGCGACATTCTGTTTATCCAGGGCCTTCATGGTGGGTTGATCGAGAACGGTGGTCGTCGTCGATGATACCGGACTGGACCATACGGTCAGCGTGTCACTCTCCTGAGCCGCTACGGCCTGCTGGGTAAAGGCAAGTGATAATGCTGTGCAGAGATAACGTTTTTTGAGTCTCATAGAATAAATTCCGTTTAACAAAGAATTAAATAGAGGCTGCGGGTTGCAGACTGACTTTAATGTCAGCTGGTGTCGCGTAATAAGGCGCGGAGGTAATAAAAAGGCGAATGCCGCAGTCGAGGTAATTTTTGAGTGTTGTCAGATTAATTCCGCCGGTCAGAGCCAGCGTGCAGTGAGGAGCCAGCGACGGTGCTATTTGCGCAATTTCAGTTGCCTGTTGCGGATTAAATTTGTCGAGCTGAAGTACGTCTGGTTGCGCGCGTAACGCGGCGATTGCCTCTTTCGGCGTGTCGGCTTCAACAACTATTTTCTTCTCGGGTGCGTGGCGACGTAACTGATTGATTGCGCCTGACCAGTCCTGATTGTCATGAAGAAAATGACGGTGGTTGGCAAACAATAATATGGTTTCCGCACATCCGGCACGATGAATCAGTCCTCCGGCAGCCAGAATTGCCTGCGAGGCCAGTAAGCGGGTGCCCGGAATTGCTTTTCGGGTGCAGGCGATATTGCCATCAGGGTAACGTTCACGAAGTAACGCCAGCATTTGAGCGAGATAATCAGAAACACCGCAACTCCACTCCAGCACATTCTGGACTGCCTTCCATCCCTGATGAAGTGCTGCGGCATTACCTTGCGCACGGATTAGCCGCTGACCCGCGTTCGCTTGTGAACCGTCGCTGACTGCGTCATCAATAGTTAATCCCAGCGTAGTTAACATCTTACACGCGACAGAAATTCCGCTGACGCAGCCGCCCTGACGGTGAAAAAACTCTATATAGCCATGCTGGTGTCCAATATTTAATGCTCGCGTGGTCAGGTCACCGCCCTGGATATCTTCCAGAAGTAACGCATCGATTTGTGCCTGAGAAAGGAAAATCATCGCAGTGCCTCCTGCGGTACGCTATCCCACCAGATGAGCGCCCAGTCGCGGCTGGCAGGGGCGAGGGCACGAGCATCTTGTTGTTGATACCAGTGATATAACCGCTCACGCTCATCGTCGTTAAGCGCGCCAATACTCCAGCTGACGTTCTGCTCAAAACGTTCCCAGGTGCTGTTATCCTGTTGGCAATTTTGTCCACGGATAAAATCAACGTGGGCATAAATTCCCATCTGATACAGGACGTTGAGCGCAAATATATAGTTGGGTAATTCGATCACTTCCCGACCAGCCGCCCGCTGAATGGCTGGAGAGACGAACGAGGTGCTGACCAGATGAGTCGTATAGACGCGAAGCCGTGCCTGATTATTCAGTTTGCTCATTGCCTGGCGCATATCAGCCACCAGAGTGGAGCGGGAAGCCACGGCAATATCGCAGCGTGGCAGGTCACTCCAGTCCTCTTCCCAGGCGCGCTGGATCCAGTGGACATTGTCTGCCTTTAGCGCGGCGGCGCGACGGGCGGCAACGTTCAGCATCCCCTGACTGTAATCAACGCCATAAATCGTCGTGAGTTTGTCAGCCAGCGCCAGCGATACGGTACCCGGTCCGCAGCCCATATCGAATAAGGTTTGTGCGCCTTGCAGATCAATTTTAGCGGTCAGTTGTTGCAGGTAGCTGTCCGTAGGCGAGGCGCAATTTTCCGCCATTTTTTCCGCCCGTTGATCCCAGTGATCCGGCGTTTTTTCTGTGCGATGGGCCAGCCTGAGTTGCTGAAGGTAAAGGTCTGCAAAATCAATATCATCAATGAGCATGATTGTTCCTTAGTGCTTAATTGCAGAGAGGTGATGGTGAATCTGGTCGGCAGAAACCCGGTACAGGGCAGCCAGTTTTTTCGTTGTTAACTGTTCGGTCGGTAAGCCTTGTGTTACACGTCCATCTGGCTCTACCTGGATAATGCTGTCGGCAATGGCGTTGGCATGGAGCGGATGATGAGTCGACATTAACATTGTCATGCCGTTATTTTTGAGCTGCGCCAGCGTGTCCAGTAGTTGGATCTGATGACCGAAATCGAGGCTGGAGGCAGGCTCATCCAGTAATAACAAGCGCGGTTGCTGGACGAGTGCACGGGCGATTAAAGCCAGCTGACGTTCACCGCCGCTAAGCGTATTCCAGCGTCGTGTCGCCAGATGCAAAATGCCCAGCTTTTCCAGTTGCTCCGTTGCTTTCAGGCGTTCTTGCTTACCGGGAACGGAAAAAGCGCCTATGGTGGGGGCCAGGCCCATCAACACCATATCCAGCACACTAAAAGCAAAAATGCCGTCGTGCGCCTGCGGCACCCAGGCAATAGCCTGCGCGCGCTGGCGATGGCTGAGTGTCTGCACAGGGAGGCTATCCAGTAAGATCTCGCCTTTTAATAACGGTATAACGCCAAGAATGGAGCGCATGAGTGTGGTTTTGCCGCAACCATTGGCTCCTAACAGACAACAAATTGTTCCTTGCGACAGGGTGAAGGACACGTCGCGTAGCACCGGATGGCGGGAGTAACCCAGAGACGCATGACGGACGGCAAGCAAAGTCACTGGCGACCTCCGCGTAACAACAAAAACAGGAAAAACGGTGCGCCAACAAAAGCGGTCAGAATGCCAAGTGGGATTTCTGTTGTTCCAATGCTGCGTGCCAGCGTATCGGTAAGCAGGAGCAGAATCGCGCCAGTACACATTGCCATGGGCAACAGCTGCTGATGGTTATGACCGGTCAACAAGCGGGCAATGTGCGGAACGACCAGGCCGACCCAACCAATTATGCCCGCTATTGCTACCGTGCTGGCGGTGATGAGTGTGGCGCAGACAATCAATCCAAAGCGCAGACGTGTCACGTTCAGTCCCAGCGAACGGGCTTCGTCGTCGGAAAGTGTGAGTAAATTCATGCGCCAGCGGAGAAAAAACAGGGGCAAGGAGCCTATGAGAATGATCGGTGCAGCATAGCAGAGATCGCGTAAGGTCACGGTGGACAGTCCTCCCAGCAACCAGAAGGTAATTGACGGTAACTGGGTGTAAGGATCGGCCAGCGTTTTTATTAGCGATATCCCCGCTCCGCACAACGTGCCTAACGCAATGCCTACCAGCACCAGGGTTAAGATCGGATCGTGGCGGGTTACCCGACGCGTAATCAACCAGACGCCCGCGACCACCATCAGCCCGCCGCAAAATGCGTACAGCTGGATGTAAACAATGGATAATCCCCACAGGATTGCCGCGCAGGCACCAAGTCCGGCACCGGCGGAGACGCCTAAAATATCCGGTGACACTAAGGGATTACGGAACATTCCCTGATAGGTGGTTCCGGCCCCTGCCAGCGCCGCGCCCAGAAACAGCGCAGCAAGAATACGCGGCACGCGGATTTGCCAGAAGACAATTTGTTCCTGCACAGGAACATTTTCTTGACGAAGAATGAGCGCCAGCAGTTGCTGCATATCGAGATGATAAGCCCCACTTACGGCGGCAAAAGTGATACTGATAGCTGCCAGCAGCAAAATACATCCGTTTACGGTTCTCATTAGTTCGCCACCAATTTTTGATAGTCGGCGTCACTGAGTGAACAATGCCAGAACAGTTGGGCATAATGTTGCATGTCACTTTTAAACTGACGATTGATGGCGGGATCCAGCCAGGCGTGAAGTCTGCGTAATCCCAGAAGACGGTTGATTCCCGGCGGGGCATCCAGCCAGCCAAAGGGCAGGCCACTTAAAAATAAGATGCGTTGTTCCGCAACCGCTTTCACGCCCTGCCAGAGAGGATCACGACGAATAAAATCTGCAGTAACGGCCTCCTGAACCAGAATAATATCCGGCTGCCAGCGCAGGAGATTTTCCATGGAAACCTGTGTCAGACCGTGGCGATCGGCTATTTGCGCGACGTTATGCAAACCTAATAATTCCGCCGCCTCGGTATGCAACGAACCCTGTAAGCCCGTTTCCAGCCCTCGAGGACCGCGCGCAGCATAAAAGCTGAGGTTAGCGGCGGGTGAGGTGGCGAATGCCTGAGCTTCACCAACGAAGCGGCTGGCGAGATTGGCTTGTTCTGTGGCGCGGTGCTCTTCGCCTAACGTTTTGCCAAGCGTTGTTAACTGTTCTGCTGATTGTTCCAGTTTCCCGTTAAGCAATAACCAGGGTATTTGTGTCTGTTCGCTAACCTGCCGTGCCTGGGAGATCCAGGTTTCATCCGTATTGCCGCAATCAACGACCAAATCGGGATGTAACGCCATAAGCCCTTCCAGCGAGAGTGTGCTGGCGCGCCCGGCGAGTCGTCCCAGCCTGGGGAACTGGCGAATGTGCTCTGGCAATGGAATTAATGCCTGACGGGCAAAATCAAAAGAGGAAAAACCGACCATTTTTTCTGGCGCGACAGCCAGCAATAGTAAATCGGCGGGCGCGCCTGCGCTGACGATGCGTGTAATGTTTTGGGCTTCGGGAAGCGTCAGTGAGGCCCAGAATTTGACTGATTGTGCAAAGGACGGCAGATGATGCAGGAACAATGTCGACGCAAGAATCTGTGTAAACCTCCGTCTGGTTAGTGACATAAGTAATATCCTGATAATTAAAACCGCTATATACTTACACATATAGCGAAAAAGATCATGTTTGATGTCAAAATTTGTCTAAAGAGACAGAATGATTTGCTTGTTGCTTAAATAACACTTTGTTCCACAAGAAAATTGTCAGGGAGAATGGGGAGTGGGGGAAAATATAAATAGAGGTGTAATGATTAACAAGTTGATAAAATAAAATTAAAATCTTCTCTAATAAAAGAAAATAAAGGCATAGACCGTAGAAAGAGTGGTATTTCGTGGTGAAGAAAGAGCAATGCCAATTTTATGCATGTAATGGCATTGCTCGATATACAGTAAAGTTAAGGCGTAGGTTCCGCCTCTTTTTGTTTTAGCGGTTGTGTTGTTGATTCACTGAGTGGACGCGTCGCCGGAACATTGTCACACGGTTGCTCTTTCGGGCAGATCAAATCCAGCATTTTCAGCGTCACGCCATTGGTCCAGCCAAAGCCATCCTGTAATGGATATTCGCCACCGCCGCCCCCCGTTCCGGTGGCGCTGACATCATATTTTTCCACCAGCTTTTTCTCCCGGTCATAGGTGTGCTGAACATTGGTCAGGAAGTGCCAGCTAATGTCCATCGCCACCTCTTTTTGCCCGTAGTTTTGTAATCCTTCTGTCGCGACCCACTGCAACGGTGCCCAGCCGTTTGGCGCATCCCATTGTTGTCCACTTTTCACCGACGTGGTGTTCAGGCCGCCGGGTTGCAGCAGATGTGTTTTCGTCGCCGTCGCCATTTTGCTGGCGCGATCTTTCGCTGCCGCATTGACGTACAGCGGGAACAGGGCGGCCGCGGTTAACTGATTGCGCACTTTATGACTTTTCAGGTCGTAATCGGCATACCAGCCTTGTTGATCGTTCCACAGGTATTTTTCGATCCCTTTTTGACGGGCATTCGCCAGCGTTTCGTACTGGTTTGCCATCGCGTTATCTCCGGCAGCTTTGCTGGCGCGGGCGAGGATTTTTTCCATTTTAAACATCAGGCTGTTCAGATCGACCGGTACGATGCTGGTGGTGCGTAAGGTATTTAACTGCTGCGGATTGTCCATCCAGCGTGAGCTGAAATCCCAGCCAGACGCAGCGGCAGAGCGCAGGTCGCGGTAAATTTCAGTGGCAGGTCGATTCGGATTGCTTTTGGCGGTGGCAATATCTTCCACCCATGACTCTGGTCGTGGCGTATCGCGATCGTCCCAGTAGCGGTTGAGAAGGGTACCATCCTGAAGTTTGACAATGCGTTTTTCCTGTTGTCCGGCTTGCAGGTTTTCAACACCGTCCATCCAGTAAGCATATTCTTTTTGCATTTGCGGCAGGTATTGTTTCAACGCGGCGTCGCCTTCATGCTGCGTCAGTAACTCTACCATCAGGGCAAAGAAGGGCGGCTGCGAGCGGCTTAAATAGTAACTGCGGTTGCCGTTGGGAATATGCCCGTAAGTGTCTATTTCATGAGCAAAATTGGCCACCATATCCGCGACTTTATCCCAGTGACCGCTTTCGGCAAGTCCTAACATGGTGAAGTAACTGTCCCAGTAATATACCTCGCGAAAACGTCCGCCCGGCACGACATAAGGTTCCGGCAGCGGTAACAGAGAATCCCATTTTTCGGTGTTTTCGGTAGAACGCGTTAATACCGGCCAAAGTCCGTCAATATGTTCGCGCAGTGACTGCCCCTCTGGCGGAACATATTTCTCGCCCTCTTTTGGCAGGGTGAAATTGACGTTAACGAAATGGCGCAGATCAAATCCGCTCTGGTTTTGCTGCATCCGATAATCAGCAAGGATCATCAGCGGATCGCTGTTCGGCACGGCATCGGCAAAGGTTTTTTGGTCCGGAAAAAGTTTGGCGTTTTGCACATCATTAAACAGCGGCCCTAATAAAATATCAGGCGGCTGTGGCGTTACCGATGTTTCTTCTGCCTGCACCGATAGCGCAGCAAAACACAAAAAGATGCAGGCTGGAATTAACGCCATTTTTTGCGGGCGAGAAGGGGTGGGGGATTTCATCAATCATTCTCCTTTGGCGAAACCGAATAAAACGGTATTCAAGTATCAGAAAACCTTAGTTCAGGATCGCACTAGCTGCATGATCGAAATCACATTCTGCGAACTGACAGACATTTTAGAAAAGGGAATTAAAGGGATAAATAACGGCGAAATAGAGTGATAAAATAACATCTGTTTATTAGTCAGCCAGCGACGTTGGGTTCGCGATTAGCGAAGAAAAATCATCATAATTTGGTGAAAAATATAACAGGTAGTTAAAAAACATCAGTGCAGAGTAAATTGCCGGATGACATCAGAATGATGCCATCCGAACGGTGGTTTAACCCTGACGGTTGAAACGTTGCGTTTTAACGTCCAGCGTTAGCGTTTCTTCTGGTTGTATCGCATACAGTTTCTCACCCTGCTGGCAAATCCAGCCAATTCCCAGTTCACGGGCGATTAGGGCACTGTGGGATAGCGGACTTCCGGCGCTAAGGCAGATACCTTTTACAACCGCTGGATCCAGTTGCAGTACTGTGGAGGGATAAATGTTCTCCGCCAGTAGAATAGTTGGCGAGTTAAACTGCGGGAGTTCTTCTTTCGTTTGGGTCAGGTGGACCAGGGTGCGATGCAGAAGATCGTCCACATCGATATAGCGAGCCTGTAGATATTCATCATCCAGCTGTTGGTATTGCTGGCTAAGTTCTTTAAGAACGTGCTGCCAGGCATATTCCGCCGTGCAATGTTCATGCTGAAGGAGTTCGCTTGCCGCCGCCTGCAGTTCCGGATCATCTAACAGTGTATGGTGACCAGAAAAGATTGCGGCAATATCGTCAAGCCCGCTGGTTTCTGCTTTCGCTGTTAACGTCATCAGATCTAATAACGTGAAGTCAATGGCCTGGCGTAATCGTTCTTGTTCTTCTTCCACGGTCAGGATTGATTTTGCCTGTACCGTACATAAAACAGGTTGATAATAAAAGGCTTTACCCGAAACAGGCGGAACGGGACGCAGAGTAGGTGGAGCAACTTCCTCCGTTTCACCAAAGTTATCTTCAGCCAGCTGACGGAAAGCGATCAGTGCCTCTTCAGCTTCTGGTCCTTTCGCAATCAGGCGCAGCGTATCGTTATAGCGAACTTGTAGTAACGCAATCTGATTAATACTCTCCGGTGTAACGCATTTGCCGTTTTTCTCCAGCAACATATCGGCATTAAATGTCGATAAGGTATAAACCAGTCGGGAGGCCGGACGTACATGCAGGCCGTTACGGTTTTTTATGACCACCGACAGAGAACGGGCTTCTTCATCGTACGGAGGACATGTGTCAGAGATTTCAGTGTCGGAGGACGGTAAACCCAGTTGTTCACGTTTGGCTTCCAGCGCATGCATGGCGTCAAAGATGACTTTGTCGATATCCGCCCCCGAGGCCGCGCTGACCGTTGCTGCCAGTGTACCTTCGACCAACGGCGCAGCACACAAACGTACTTTTGCGGCGATCTCGGGAGCCAGCAATTCCAGCGCAGTTTCAGCACTCAATAATGCGCTTCCCATATCCATCATGACCAGCACATGGTCGGCATCGGCAACAGATTCGATGGCCTCCATCACTTTGACGGCATCGGTACCAATGGGATTTTGTGGATCGTCAATTCCCGCGGCAATGGCGATTTTACAATTATCACTCATTAACATCTGACGGGCTAATTCACCGACACCTTCTCCCAGTCGGCTGCTATGTGAAACTATGACCAGGTTTACCATCACCAATTCCTTACTCTTTTGCGGCTAACGCCAACATTTGCATCATAAACATCACCGAGGTCGCGCCGGGATCCTGGTGACCAATACTGCGTTCACCGAGATAACTGGCGCGGCCTTTGCGGGCTTGCATCGTAATCGTACTTTGTGCAGCGGATTCGGCGATGCTACTGGCAGCGTCGAGCGCCGCCGGAACAGGGAGATTTTGCTCGCAGGACTGACGTAACGATTCCACCACCGGCACCCACACATCACACATGGTTTTATCGCCAGGTTCGGCTTTCCCGCGACTGATTACGCCGTCCGCGCCATCGCGGAACATCTGATAAAGCTCTTCCAGCGTCAGGCTTTGCCGTGCCTGGGTTGTCTGTGCGGCGCGGATAAAGAAGGTACCGAACAGCGGACCACTGGCACCTCCGACGCTGGAAAGTAGCGTCATGCCGGTATTCTTGAGAATGAAACCGATATCTTTATCTGCGATAGCAGGGAGTTTTTCCACCACTTTGCTAAAGCCTCGATTCATATTTAGCCCGTGGTCAGCGTCGCCAATCTCGCGATCCAGTCCAGTAAGATACTCGCTCTCGGTGCTGAAAATATCGCCACAACGAGTGAGCCAGTTAACAATTTGAGTTCTGCTCAGTGACATTGCTTTCTCCTTATTTACCCCAGTTAAGGGCCGGGGTGTGGACAGGGGCGTCCCAGAGTGCCAGCGTTTCGTCATCAACTTTCAGTAAGCTGATTGAGAAACCGGTCATATCCAGTGAGGTGCAGTACGCGCCAATTAAATTACGTTCGATAGTCAATCCCGCTTGCTGGCAACGTGTGGTCAGGCGGCTATAGACGCCGTACAGCTCAGAAAGCGGAGTTGCGCCAAGATTGTTAACCAGCGCAATCACCCGATCGCCAGACTGGAGCGGTTGTTTGGTTTGTGGTTCTTCCTGCCAGCTGCCTTGTTGATAATCCCAGAAACGCAAAGTGCGATGGTATGAGCCATTTTCCAGCAGGGTGTCGAACATTTCATCGACGGTTTGATCAAGGGAAGAGAAGGGGCGGCGGTCAATACCTGGCTCACCATGAATGCCGACGCCAAACTCCATCTCATTATCCGCCAGGGTAAAAGAAGGTTTGCCCGCGGCAGGAACGGTACAGGCACCGAGAGCGATACCTATTGAATGGCCTTGATTATTCAACTTACGCCCCAGTTCCGCACAGGCGTCCAGTGAGTCGCCACGCTCCGCCGCTGCACCTACGAGTTTTTCAATTAATACGGTGTTGGCAACGCCGCGCCGCCCGGCGGTATAAAGACTGTCTTTTACTGCAACGTCGTCATCAATGACCACAGTGGTCACTTTTACGCCGCTATCGTGCAGTAACTCGGTTGCTGTTTCGAAGTTAAGAATATCGCCGGTGTAATTTTTGATAATCAACAGTACACCTTCGCCGCCATCAATTTGCATGGCGCATTCAAAGATTTTATCGGGCGTCGGTGAGGTGAAAATTTCGCCCGGACAGGCCCCAGAAAGCATCCCCTGACCGATATAACCACAATGCATCGGCTCGTGTCCGCTGCCGCCACCCGACAGCAGGGCGACTTTTCCTGCCACGGGGGCATCAGCTCGGGTGACATACACCGGATCCTGGTGCAGTATCAGCGATGGATGCGCTTTCGCTAGTCCTGCCAGTTGTTCGTCCAGTACGTCTTGCACATCATTGATCAATTTTTTCATTATTTTGCTCCAGCAATTACGGTAGGGCATGGATGATGTTCAACGACACGGCGACCACTGACTGCCGATGAATCCATTGTGCATCAGGCAAGGGAAAAGAAAATTAGCCCAAATTATGTTTCATAGTGAAACATATTCTTTAATGAATGTTCCATATTGAAACTTTTACGTGTATTAATACTTAAAATTGCGAGCCGGAACACCTTTTGTCATAAGGGATGCGGGATATGAGTGGCGCTTTTAACAACGATGGTCGGGACATATCTCCCTTAATTGCAACCTCCTGGGAGAGATGCAATAAGCTGATGAAACGGGAGACATGGAACGTACCACACCAGGCCCAGGGCGTGACATTTGCTTCTATTTATCGGCGTAAGAAAGCGATGCTGACGCTCGGGCAGGCTGCGCTGGAAGATGCCTGGGAATATATGGCACCGCGAGCGTGTGCGTTGCTTATCCTCGATGAAACCGCCTGCATTCTCAGCCGTAATGGCGATCCGCAAACCTTGCAGCAACTAAGTACACTGGGATTCAATGACGGCACGTATTGCGCCGAGGGAATTATTGGTACTTGTGCGCTATCGTTAGCGGCTATCTCTGGTCAGGCCGTGAAAACGATGGCCGATCAACATTTCAAACAGGCACTCTGGAACTGGGCCTTTTGCGCAACGCCGTTGTTTGACAGCAAGGGCCGATTGACGGGAACAATAGCGCTGGCGTGTCCGGTTGAACAAACTACCGCAGCTGATTTGCCGTTGACGTTGGCAATCGCACGCGAGGTCGGAAATTTACTGCTGACGGACAGTTTGCTCGCTGAAACTAACCGCCATTTAAATCAACTTAATGCCCTGTTAGAAAGTATGGATGATGGCGTGATTAGCTGGGACGAGCAGGGTAATTTGCAATTTATCAACGCCCAGGCGGCGCGAGTCTTGCGCCTTGACGCGACGGCAAGTCAGGGACGAGCAATCACTGAACTCTTAACGTTACCCGCCGTATTGCAACAAGCAATAAAACAGGCACATCCGCTCAAACACGTAGAAGCAACCTTTGAAAGTCAGCACCAGTTTATTGATGCGGTGATAACCCTTAAACCGATAATAGAAACGCAGGGAACCAGCTTTATTTTGTTGCTCCATCCTGTGGAACAGATGCGGCAGTTAATGACCAGTCAATTAGGAAGAGTCAACCATACTTTCGCTCATATGCCACAGGACGATCCGCAAACCCGCCGCTTGATTCATTTTGGTCGCCAGGCGGCGCGCAGTAGCTTTCCTGTCCTGCTTTGTGGAGAAGAGGGCGTGGGCAAGGCACTGCTAAGTCAGGCAATTCATAATGAAAGTGAGCGTGCAGCGGGGCCTTATATCGCCGTCAATTGTGAGTTATATGGTGATGCGGCGCTGGCGGAAGAATTTATTGGCGGCGATCGCACGGACAATGAAAATGGTCGTCTGAGTCGACTGGAACTGGCGCACGGCGGCACGCTGTTTCTTGAAAAGATTGAATATCTGGCGGTGGAGTTACAGTCTGCTTTGCTTCAGGTTATCAAGCAGGGTGTTATCACGCGACTGGATGCGCGGCGTTTAATACCCATTGATGTCAAAGTGATTGCCACAACGACCGCGGACCTGGCAATGCTGGTGGAACAAAATCGCTTTAGTCGCCAGCTGTATTACGCGCTGCATGCATTTGAAATTACCATCCCGCCTCTGCGTATGCGGCGTGGCAGCATTCCGGCGCTGGTGAATAACAAATTACGCAGCCTTGAAAAACGCATCTCTACGCGGCTGAAAATTGATGACGATGCCCTCGCTCGCCTGGTTTCTTGTGCATGGCCAGGCAACGATTTTGAACTTTACAGCGTCATCGAGAATCTTGCACTGAGTAGTGATAACGGGCGCATTCGCGTCAGTGATTTACCTGAACATCTGTTTACCGAGCAGGCGACAGATGATGTCAGCGCCACTCGCCTTTCCACCAGTCTGTCATTTGCGGAAGTTGAAAAAGAGGCAATTATTAACGCAGCCCAGGTCACAGGCGGTCGCATTCAGGAAATGTCGGCTTTACTTGGAATCGGCCGCACTACGCTGTGGCGGAAAATGAAGCAACATGGCATTGATGCAGGGCAGTTTAAGCGCCGTGGATAGCGGGAGAGTATGTACTTTCCCGCTATGAATTGCTAATTAATAGCCACCATGACTGCCGTGATTTGGTCCACCATTTGAAGGTGGCATTGCCTTATCGGAGGGCGCAGGACCACGAGGGCCATCGCTGTGGCGGTGATGATGGTGGGGAACACAAGCACTCAACAGGCTTGCAAAGACAATTGCTAACAGGCTGAAGGTAAATGTTTTTTTCATGACAAACTCTTGAACGGTTAATGCACTGTGATTGTTATCACATAAAAGCTGCATTGTTAATATTGTCAGGAGTCTGATTATGAGTTTTGGTAACTCAGAATTGAAAGAAGACGCGTAGCAGGCGTAAAAAAGCCATTACGTGCAACTCACATAATGGCTCGTTATTAACCGCCAGAGTAGTATTAGCGGAATTAGACGTTGAACCATGACTTTTATTGTATTTTATTGATATTTGATGTTTTAATTTCTACTGTTCTTTAGTTATACTCATTCTTGTACTCATTTTGGAATTGGCTCGCTTTCGAAATGAACAGTTCGTATGTTCGACTCCATAATCGGCACCATTTAAAACTTTTGCCAAGTCTACCGAAACCAACTCAAAGCCCGTATACGGCTAGTTTCTAGCCCGTACCTTATCTTTTGGTATCAACTGGAATCAAATCACAGTTGGGGGCATAAGTGGGGGGCAATCTGTGTTCGGTCCAGGGATATGCCCTAATGAAGTGTAAGTATCCCGGTAAGCCGTGGTGCGACAGAGAAACCAAGAAAGTTCGCCATAGCTCCGGTGAAGTCTTTCATTACGCCATAGTTACCAGCCGTACGGAATACAATCCCGCAGCGGATCTAACCAGCGTGATGTCAGGACATGAATCAAAACATTATCCCTTCCTTATTGTTGTGGAGTCAGAGAGTAAATGGCATTTATTAGTCATTAAAAAAATAATCAGTTGAATTGGTTATCCATGACTTCCCCGACACACTTAAATGTGTCGGGGAAGTGAGTTTGTTATGATGTGAATATTTTTATATCTACACCCATCTCATCAGCACTACTTAACCAATCTTCGATTAGTTGAAAAGCTTGTATTGTTTCAGATTGCTGGTCAGTATCTTTTGACATCTCTTCAATGAAATGTTTTTTCGAAAAAGAGTTGCCCATTACTATCCATATTTCTTTATTGCACAGTGGTGATTTTCTTCTATTAGATATTAACTCCCAGGTTTTTTCCTTAAGTTTATTTTCTTTATTAGGGATCTTTCCAATTTCGTTAAAGGCTAATCTAAAACGAGACTCAAGTTTATGTTTGGCTTTATGGGATGGCCATGCTTTATCCCAAATAGAATAGTTTCCTGGGGTATTAGCATCTGAGTGTGAAATCAGATAGGTTAAGTTTTTAATTGCTTGACTTCCGACTTCTGCTATCGCTCCTGCTGAGGATTTTGGAGAACTGAATGATTTCCCACATTTTACATGAATGAAACATAATTTATCCGGTGATGATACGATAAAATCACATGGTTCTGTATCCATGTCAGTGCAAAGAACGAGATCGCAATTTGGAATATAAGGATGAAAGGGGCCCAATTGTGGAAGAGTAGCATTGCTATTTGAGTGGTTTTTTAATTGATCAATTAAATAAAATATAGAATTCTTATCAAAGCTTGTACTTGTAGTATTAATATACATATCTTTTTTATCATACTTTCCTTTTTCTTTAAGACCCTTTGAAAGCAGGGCTGGAATGCTTATGAGTGAACGTCCTGCCCAACTTTCCTCAGCAGTAATACCTTTTTCAAAAGGAAGTGAAAATTTATAAAATTTCGACGCACTGTATGTTGTTCCGTCTAAGAAAAGAATTCTAAAATAGTCATTATTTAAATAAGAAATTATTTTATTGAAATCATCATAATTGTTAGTGGTTGTCAAAAGGTAACTATGTTTATCTTCTTCATACTGAATTTGTATTTTAAATGGTTTTGAACCAACAAATAACTCCGCACCTTCACTTTCTGAATATTGAAGGTAATAATAGTCCGGTAGGAAATTCTTTTCGGAAATTAATTCGGTATCGAAATCTGATAAATCTAGAATAATTGAAACTATATCGGAATTGGGTTTTTCATTGATGGGTTGTGAGAATGACTTTATTAATCGGCCATTATTAGTTGCTTCTTTTGCTGTTCCTAAATCAATTTTTTCAATCCATTCAGATAGTTCTTCTATACTAAAATTCCTTTCCATTTGGTCAGAGACACGACCAGACCTAGCCCCTATATAGAAACTACTGTCATTTTTCCCTTGTTCATCCTTATTAACTACTTTCAATGTTGTTAGTGCGTACATGGCATTGCGCTGAGTGCTATTTATATTTTCTAGGTTTTTACCTTTTAAGGACATCGCTTCCGGTCTATTTTTTGCAGTACCTATAGCCCTTGAGTGAGCTTCTTTTATTTCACGGACTTTTGTGGCTGCAGCTAATGCTGTTAATCTATTAATATTTATAGGGTTTGCAAGATTTAAGTCGATTCTATTTGCATACTTGGCACCAGCGCTGTCAAAGATAGCTATGCTATTAGATAACTCTTTAATTATTATTATTTCTAGCTTTGGTTCAAAAAATAATTTATCAGAAAGATACCTGGAGCTATTGAATGATATGTATAGATACATGAATACATTATGGTCATTTTTTATTTCTTTAACAAGTGAACCTTGTGTATGCAGTTCCCAATATATTTTATCCAAAAGAAGGGGAGTTGAGTAATTAGGCCCTTTTTCTATAAAGCAAACGGATGCCAATGGTATTGAAATATCATTGGCATTTATGGATTGCAAGTCCAATCGTTCTCTGAAACGACTAGAGAAGTAGCTGTATTCAGGGAAGTTATCAAGAAATCCTTTTATTAGGTTAGTTGTGCTTAGCGATTTTATAAATCCTTTTGAACCGCTAGGTGTGGATATGTAGTCATCAAATACGCGGTAACTTTGCCACATTCTTTCATTGGATGAACTAGCTAGATCTATTATCATCGGTTCTATTGAATTGTAATTCCTAACAACTCTCCCAATAGTTTGAACCAATTCTCTACCACTTCCAACTTGATAGGTTAAAACTAGTAATTTTGCTTCAGGCAAATCTACACCTTCATCAAGTTTATGTTGATGAATTAGAACTCTTATGTTGTCAGATTTTAATGCGGAATTTACTGATTTAAATTTACCGCTAGCTTCATCATTTCTAAATGTCTCATGTATACTTACTGTTTTGAATTTTTTAGAAATTGATTCGTGGTATCGAGATATATCATAGGCATCTTTACATTTTATTATGCATTTTATATTTTCATTTTTTTCTAGAAAAAGCTGTACTTCTTGAAGCATTTTCTCCATTGAATTCACTTGAATGAAATTTGGCTCAGTAATTATTTTATCAGAAATAGCCTGTTTAAATGTAAAGATAAAATAATCATCTAAGTCAACGTTTAATTCGAAAAGATCATTCCTATATGGTGTTGCCGTTATTACAACTTTTATTGCATCTGATTGTCGTACGATTTCTCGCCATACAGGAGATGGTTCAGAATGACCTTCATCAATAATAATAAGATCAAAGAAACTTTGTGTCTCATCTAGGTCTTCTGGTGATAACATTGATAGTTTTTGAAATGTTGATATATATATACCTTCTTCATTTAAATTATTAATGTTTTTAAAGGTATTCTTTAGTTTTATATCTGGATCGTTTAACGTCACTCTAAAAAATCTACTTGATACTTCTCTATAAAGCTGTTCCTTAACTGCTCTCCTATGACAGATAATTAAAATATTTCGCTCTTTACTTAGATGTGATATTAAACTTATGACACCTGTTTTACCCGCTCCCGTTGGCAAGTTAATTAAGCATGCTTTATCACGAATATTTTTTTCTTAAATTTAAAAAATTTCTCCACAGCTTCTTCTTGACATTTCCTTATTTTGTCTGTAGAGGATTTTAATAAATTTCTTTGCATGTAATCTCCTTTGCATATTTAAAAAACTCAATAAATACAATTATGATAAGATGGTTTATAACCAATCACCTTGGTCCGCACTATGATCTTCTCTAATTGCATCTTGTTGATAGCTTATAGCAATGCGGTCTAAGCACGCTGCGGTTCGAGGCCATTCAAATCTAAGATCATCAGCATCTTGTTTATAGCGTTCTACTAATATTCGTTCTTGCCCCCCACCATCATGTGGCATGCGTACAGTTACGCCACGGCGGTTGTAAACACCAACTTCAAAACCACTCTCCATTGCTCGACTTCTAGCAAACTCAAGAACTTCGCGAATTGCTTCTGGTGGCCACGTTTCATTTTTTTTTCTTTTTGCGGCAGAGAGAATCATGCCAATCTTGTCATCACCTATTTCACCACGACCTGCAGACTTCAGTAATTGGCGAGCTTGCTTGACCCACGACATCAATGCATAAGAGTCAATAGTACCGTTCTCATCGGTCCCGGGTACAATTGCCCAATCATGCAAAACTTGATATGCCTGGCTTGCTAGATCACGGGCCTGCTTAGGATTTGCCGGTTCAGATTCAACTACACCACTATCTTCTTCAGGTAGATAGAGTAATTTCATTAGTGAGGTAAAAAATACAGGGTCTTTAGCAAGAGCCTGATGTAAGTTTCTGGCTGGATGTCGTGAATGCCGTAAAACTTGAAAATAAATCCATTCGAGCCTCACAAGTTCTTCTTTTGAAGTATTTACATCACTCTCCAGGTAATCTAGGAGAATACCAATATAATAGCTCGACATCGTATTATCATTATTGGGAGAGTCTTTAGTGCTTGCAGCGGTATGCATTACTCTAATAATAACTGAGCCTTCTGGTTCTATTTTTATATTATTAGCAAGCCACGCAAGAGCATCGTGACTTCGGTCTGCCAGAAGTAAATGGTCAATGACATACTCAAGCTCTAAATCTGCAGAAAGCCTAAATGTAGGGATCGTCTGCCAATATATTGTACTAATATTAACTGGTCTCGATTCTATTTTCAGCCAAAGCGACATTACAGGTGGTAATACTTGGGAAATGCGTACTTCCGCTAACTCCCCCCAATTATCAGTTATAGCTTGTTCCCATATTTCTTGAACCCAAGTTTCGCTTTCTGAGCCTTTCGTGGCTTTGAGTCCATAAAGAATTCCCAAACCAATATTTGCTATATCTGAATCACCAGACATTAGAGCTTTTTTCATTAGAAAATGTTTATGCCCACACTTTGTTGAGGATCGCGCTAAAGCAAGACCAAAATCGGAGTGCAGCGTAATTGTTGAAGAGAAATGAAATATTTGTTCAAATTCAAGTTCTGCAAGTAAGAACTCTACTGCTTCCAATTGTCTCTCTTCGAGCCTATTTCGTTGTGTTTGCCAATCATAATTTTCGCCTAACTCATTGGCCCCTGCACAAAATAGCCAGCGAAAACGCTCCTCGACATTTTCTGGTGTTAGTGAAAGAAATATAGCATCCAACGGTGCTAATTCTTCTTCAGACAGAGCCCATGGAGCATCTTTGAAGCCACGGTTTCTCTGTAAAAAATGCCGTAACTCATTCCACAACCTTTCTTTTTCATCAGAAGATGTGAGGTTCAGGGAGTAATCAGCTAATTGCTTAGCTGCTGAAAATTTCCAGTTTGAATCAAAATTCCCCCAAAGGTGGAAAAGTTCAAACCACCGTTCGCACCTCCCATTTATATGCATTAATAATCTTTCACCGATTTCACATGCTGCTGTTGCAACAGAGGACCAGGTAATCGACTCCGGCTCATTAGGAGTGAAATCACGCCAATTTGGCATAGAAGAAGGTTCTGAAGTATCGTGTGAACGAGGTGCTAATGCGAGCAATAACTTCCAACCAGCAATTGGATGCAGCGATATGATCCGATCAATGACCTTAATACGTTGTGATGAATTAGCATAAGTTTGTGGTGACCAACTAACAAAAATCCGCCTTAAAGAAACTGCTGGACGGTTTCCCCATCGACCTCCGGGATCAACATCATCTAACCAAGCCAGTAAAAGTGCAGATTGCATTAGATAACGCGGGCTACGCGCTAACATCTCTAATGCCCATAACAAATTTGAAAGATACTCTGTGGGATGCATTATCCCTTCATCACTTCGGAATAATGACAAAATCTGAGGTGAATCGCCTTCCAACCCAGCTTCTACAGCGTCTAGAAATACCGTTGGGGCTGCTTCTGCAAGATTATGGAAATCCTGAGACAAAGACCACCAAAGTGGCTCAGTTGCATTATTAAGCAACTTATACACCGCACTATTCACATGAGAAGATACATCCGTAATAAGCGTTGCTACCTCTGGGAAAACAGCCAAGGCAATCATCGATTCTGTTAAGCCACGTCTGATGCTACCTGATGGTTTCCCTACGCTATTATCTTCATAGAAGGTATCGGCATTAGGTTGAGTCTCAAAATGGGGATCAATGGCGCTCACCACCGAATGGAATGTATTCTCAAAGCGCTTTAGTTGGTGGGAAGTTAGCTGATTACCTACTTGAGTCCAAAGATCTCGTAATGAAACTACTTTCCAAAGATTACCAGAGCGAATTAATGGACCACCAAAAGTGGATGCTAACGGTGCCAAGATTTCTTCTACCTGCTCATAAGAGCAACCAGCTAAATCACTAATAATTTTTTGATCTTGAGATGAGGTTTCATCCCAGCTCCCCGCGAACATTGCGGCAATAAGCTCAGATGAAACATGTTCAGCCCATTGTGGTTTATAGTTTGGGGCTATGGGCATTAAGCGCCTTAATACCGTAATACTGCGGCCTGATGCGTGGGCATAACGATGAGTATCCTCCTCATTTAATCCAGCATGAGTTAATGCTATTTTTAGCTCAAATCTCCATGGGCGAGGAAGGCGTATTGAATGACCGGATAGATGAGACACATCTGAGCCATAGATAGCGTAGACATGGTGACCATTATTAACAAGAGATTGTGCAATCCCCGGTTCTGAAATAGTGAGAACAATGATTAATGGCGTGCCTAAACCAGCTAATTGCCGGGCTGTTGTTGCGTTGTCAACTACGACACATTTGCTCCAATAGAACAGCTTATGCTCTTCAGGCAGAGGACTTATAGATGCATAAAGAAAAGCTAGTGCTTCATCGGGAGCTTCGGCTTGCACCGAGAGTTGTTGCGGTGAATCTCTTAACCACCTAAGGACTTTTGTTTGTTCTTCATCACGTCCGGCCAAGATAACATCGGGAGTGAGAGGTGTTCTCGTTGCGTGAATCCACTCGCTCCATGACTCTTCAATATTACGCAATCCCTGTGGCCGATGACCTATTTTTACTGACAACCACTGAGCGACCGCAGGATAAATTTCTAACCAATGGACAAGATCATCAGCATCAATGGCACAGACATTCAGCCAAATATTGAGAGCTTTTTTCTCCTCTACCCACTTATTTTTACCAGGAAAGCGTTGTGGAGTAACGAATACATACGTTGTTTTATCTGGACTATACCCGAGTGGATTCCCAGATCTTTTATTAAAATCTTCTTCTGCCTTAGCGCGGATAGAGGTACGTTGAGCACCAATTTCCCAAACAGAATCACCCTCAGGAACGAAGCCCAAACCCAAACTCGTTTTACACTCACCATCCCAACCAGGATATTGCACACTCTCATCTGATGGGAAATGAACTTTTGCGGCAGGACCTACTGTTGCAAAAATTAAACGTCGTAATAATTCAGGAATACCACTCTGACCATCTCTCCGTTCACCCCACTGTGAAAGGTGAGTTGCATTAATCCAGCGCATCAAAGAACCAGGTTTTACATTTTCAGGTGGCTGCAGCATACCCCTTTCAACTACCCCACCAGCTATAAACTGCAAACCTTCAGCTTCTAAGGCATCACGGATAGCTTGGGCATTATTTGCTACTGGAGTACGAAAGCCACGCTCAAAATCCGCAAGTGTAGATGTTGCCACATTTGCTTTGGAGGCCAGTTCTTGTTGAGACCAAGCGAGAAGAGCTCTTGCAGCTTTAACTTGCTCTGGTAAAAGGAGCTCATTCATTACAAAACCTCATATTTTTAATATGACACCACAATATCTGTCTAAAAGATGAGCGTCAATGCACAATCGAGTGGATATAGTCCAGACCTGTTACAACTTGGATTTGGGGCCATCTAAACATGACGAAGACCGCGTGGGGTCAGTCCAGGTCGTGTATACGAGTGTCTATCGCTATCGGTGCTCCTTGAGCACGAGACCATTTTCGATATTACAAGAGCCAAGATTTGGATAGCTGGTTAGCAAGATCATTAAGGATGTTTGAATCTTTGTTTGGAAGAGAATTTAGTGCACATCGATTGGGTAAAAAAATATAATGTCGATAGGTATGCCAATAGTTAAAGGCTGGGTCAGCGCAAGATAAACAATGGGCGACAGCTTCGAAAGGAAGAAGCATGAGAGAACAGCACACGTTACCTGAGGATAAAAGCCCAGGGACAAGCACGCTTGCCAGTGGGCCTGCAGGTACTCATTTTGAGGCCCAAGTTGCGGCGTCGTACATGCTAGCCATGCTCGCTGGTGCCCCTGCACGTGGCCTTCCCGGTGCGTCAATAGATCGAGTAGCCTTGCAACAGGCCAACGCGGGGTATCCGCTTGATGACGTGATCATTCACGGGCATGACAATATTTCCGGGAAAGTGGCTGTTCTCGAAGTTCAGGTTAAGCGGTCTATCACCTTCGCCGCTTCTGATCCGGTCTTTCGTAAAGTCGTGGGCCAAATCGTCAAAGCTTCTCAACGACCTGATTTTTCAACCCAGCGATACGAGTTAGCGATCGCGACGACTAAAGGGTCTCGCAAGATAGATGGAGCATATCAAGACGTACTCACACTAGCCCGCCAAATTAGCGACGCAACTACGTTCGCCGCACAAATTGATCTGGCTGGTGTAGCGAACGACGATATGCGCTCATTCGTCAAGACGTTCAAAACCCATTTACTTGATGAAGGTTCGCCCGACGACAATGAAACTGTTTGGTTTTTGCTGCGTCGGATCCAAATTTTGACCTTCGATTTTACGGCACCCGGCTCTGCATCGCATGACTTGGCACTGGAACGGGCCCTTCGTATCCTCCATGCTGATGACGGATCGCGTGTTGGGGCCTTTTGGGGCAGTCTTATTGAACTTTCAATCGATGTGGCAAAAAGCGGTGGAGACAAAACCCGCGACACGGCACTAGTGACACTTGCACAATTTGGCTATCGGTTCTTAGGTGAGCGACGCCACATGGCGGCCCGTGCTGCATTGACTGAGTCTTCACGTTTGGCTCTTGCTGATATTCGTAATCGAGTTGGTAAAGCAGTCCTTGCTAGGCAGGAGCGTGTTGCCGCTATACATGCAGCACTGGGGCTTGGGCGCTATGTAGAGATCCGTGGAGATGCAGGGGTCGGAAAATCAGGGATCCTACGGCAGATGGCCGAAGCCATGCAAACTGAGGGGCCGGTCATTGTACTCAGCCCAGGGCGATGCGTTCCCCGTGGGTGGGTGGCATGGCGTGCACAGCTAGGCTTCGACGGTACGCTACGTGAGTTACTTGTCGAGCTTGCAAACGACGGTGGAGCCACGATATATATCGATAACCTCGATTTTTTCAATGCAGAAGAGAGGCTCACCGTTGTAGATATTGTCAGCGAAGCATCTATCGTTCCAGGCTTGGTCATTGTAGCGACAGCGCGGCTTGAGTCTGGGCTCGATGAGCCCAATTGGCTACCAAACGATGCACTAGCGCGTTTGGGACTAACTGAACCAATCATTATCGATGAGCTGAGTAAGGCAGAGGTCGAACAGCTAAAAGCGATTGATCCTTCTCTTGCGCCCCTTCTCACCGAAGGTCATCCCGCACGTCAGGTCGCGAGGAACTTATTTCGCCTCTCACGTCTAGCAAGCCAGACCGCATCTGAGCCGATGCCCCGTACCGAAGTAGATATGGCCGAGCAATGGTGGATTAATGCGGATGGTACACGTGATGCCGGTTGGCGTGATCGCTCTCGGCTACTGCAGGACTTGGCTTTTCAGATTTTGTCTGGTGCCGACTTTCTCGATATAAAATGTCACAGTGCTATCCCGATCGATGCCTTAGTGTCCAGTGGCACGCTGCGAAATCTAAGCACCGACCTCGTCGCATTTCGCCATGATGTACTGCGAGAGTGGGCGATCGCGAATGCCATTCACTCTGACCCAAGGCTTATTGACGGTTTACAACTAGATCGGCCGGCAACCGCGATGTTTGCTCGTGGAATTGAGTTGGCAGCTCGTATGGCGGTCGAGCGGGCGGTTGATGGTGTAAAGTGGCTCGCGATTGTTGAGCGTTTAAGCCAGGTGGGAGTGCATCAGTCTTGGCGCCGAGCTGCGTTGCTCGCATTAGCTCGGTCAGAGGCTGCGGAAACACTTCTCAGTCGTGCATCACCTGAACTTCTTGCCAATAGGGCCGCATTGTTGCGGGAACTCATCCGAATCGTCATGGCTGTCGATGTACTTCCGGCTGCAAAAGTCTTTGCTGCTGCGGGAGTGGACCCAGCACTGATACCCCCATCAGTCAATATCCCACGCGGTCCAGCATGGATAGCGTTGATTACCTGGCTGTTGGACACTGCGGAAATAGCTCCAATTGAAGCTATTCCCGACATCGTCCAGCTATACACAGCATTTTCCATTGGTACACTTGGCATTACCGATATCACGGCCCTTACAACACGACAGATATACGGTTGGCTACGGCTGTTAGAGCCAAGAAACGAGATGCTTTTGCCGGGTGAAGAGCCTTTGTTCAGGGGGCATCTTGATCGGAATGGTACTCAGTCTCTTAAATCTGACCTTCGCGATGCGTTCATCATATTTGCACGTACAACACCGGAATTGGCTGCCGAATACCTGACAGCAGTGGGAAGTTGCGAACACAACGAATATATTGTGCGCAGTATCTTGAAGATGCGCGGCACGTTGGCACAAGCAGCCCCAGTTGAACTGGCCAATTTAACCGCACAGGCGTTGATCTCGGGTCCCCGGGGACGCAAGCGCCACTTCGGCACGGAACGCGAAGAGGCGTTTACCTATCTCGATCACGTATTCCTTCCGGTATCCCCGGACCAAGGCCCATTTCTCGATTTATTGATTAACTCACCCAAGAACGGCCTGGCTCTGATCCATCGCTTGGTTACACACGCAGTCGCACATGAGAGCCAAGGAGCCGATTCTGGGATAAATGGATTCAAGCTGGTCTTGCCGAAGGGTGTGCGCACGTTCCCATGGAGTCAGACTTACTTCTGGTCACGCAACAGTAATTTCTACGCCGTTACATCCTCGCTTATGGCACTTGAAGCGTGGGCTCATCGCCGCGTAGATGCAGGTGAAGCATTTGAAGATGTACTAACAGATGTTCTTGGTCCGCCAGGCTCATGCGCTGCGTACTTATTGGTGGGAGTTGATCTCATCATCTCGCATTGGCCCAAATCGCTTAGGATAGCCACGGCTTTTCTCGGCTGTCCCGAACTGCTGTGCTTAGATCGCATACGTCAGGTGCATGATAGAGTCGAAATACCCGAATTCTTCGATCTCAACACTGCGCGTAGCGAGTCGCAAGGTAATATGATTGCGGCTGATCTTCAGCGTCGCTCATCCAGACGGACTACTCTTGACGAACTGATTGGTTCTTTCACGTTTCAAGCATCTTTGGAACAACGTACCGCGCTGAGGATGCTGCTGGTGAGCGAGGCGGCTCGTTTAGGCGAACCCGTCGCGAGCTCTAATCTCAGAAGCCCGGAATTTATGGTTCGGTATGCGCTGAATCTATCAGATGCCACAAATTGGCAAGAATTTGAAATGACTCTCAAGGACGGTTCATCCACGACTGCGCGCAAGTATGTATCACCTCCGGCAGAGCAAACCCATCTACAGGCTTTGCGCGATGCCGCAACCGAGCGAGAGTCAGATTTCGCCACATGCTCTGTGTTGACACTCGCGATCGACGATCCATCTCAGTTACTGCCGGAAGGTCGAATAGTGGCTGTAGCTTGGGCACGACGTTTGGCGATGGCTACGACAGACATTGAATCCGACGACGATGACGACGAGCGTTGGATGCAAGAGGAAGCGTTTGTGGCGGCCGCCATGATCGTGATGCGGGATGGTAATGATGCCTTGTATGCTGAACACGGAGAATGGGCTCGGTCGCAACTGGGCAAGACGCTTGTGGCGCTTGACGACAATCCTGTGCGTCAGATGCGAGGGGGCCTTCGCTTCAATCCGACTGCAATCGCCTATGCTGGATTGATTCACGCCTTGCGACATCGATCAACAACAGAAGATGTGCGGTCACTTCTTGAGGTAGCGGCTAGGGGAAATCACGCTGCCGCGCACGGCTTAGGGACGTCCGTCTCAGTCCTCGCGGCCGTCGATAGTCGTCTTCCGAGATCTATTCTCCGATGTGCATTCAGCGCTTGTGTTGTTGAGGAGCGGGTTTGGGATGCGTCGGAGGAAGAAGTAGAAGCTCGTAAAGCGCGCAGCCACGAACGAGCACGGGCAGCCGTTGCCGCCGAGATCTCATGGCTTAACAGCGATGGGACGGAGCCATTGTGGCCAGTTTTTCCAGAAGAGCGCGCACGGCCGGGAAGGCGACTACGCTTGCGAGAAGTTAGCATGGCTGCATCAAAGCAGCCAGAAGTGTCAATTGCCCCACCAAAAGTGCATGCAGATCATCAGGCGGCGGCACTCTGGCTACGCCAAGTGAATATTGTCTCCGAGGATGCTGCGCTGTCCTGGCTCAGCGAAGTCGTGAAATCCTACATGCCGTGGACGATCGTCGCAAATGGAGCAAACCTAGACGACGGAGATGAAACGGATCAGCCTCCATCTGAATGGAACAATACATTCTTTGATTTGGCTGCGCGTTGCGTTGTCGGGCTATCGTCGTCTGAAGTCATTGAGTTAGTCGTACAGCACATAATTACTCTCCCAGACCAGAATTTCTACGACGTACTCGTCGATTTTTTGCGCAACTTCGATGTGGTTTACTTTGGTGGCAATAGTATTCCGACGCAGATTGCCATAGATGTTCGCAAAGTACTTGTTGACCATATGCTCACCACGCGTGGATGGGGGCGTCTCAACCGGAGCAGGGACTTGTCAATCGAAATGCACCTTGGCCCGGCAATCGCAGTGTTGTTCTTCAACGACCAAATGTTTGGGAAGGGATCGAAATGCTATCTACTTGAGAAAGGAATGGATCGAATTGGTCCGTTTTTACCTATTCTGGATAAATTAGTCAGCAAAGGGCCGTCACCGTTCGTCGCATTGTTGTTACTCAACTTACTTGAGGTTGCGCCCCGGGCTGAACAACTGAATATGCTCGTTGGGGCTGTATGTGTATGGCTTGAGGTCTATCCTGATTTCCAACAACTATGGATTGACTACGGCGTGGGCCGCCGATGGTGCTTGGTGATGGAGGCTATACTGGGACGTAGCCCTTGTAGTTTCAGTAATAGCGCACCGCTGCGGCCTGCCATCGACAACTTCGTCGCATCACTTGTCGCGCTCGGTGTACCCGAGGCCGCACGGCTGGAGGAGGAACTTGGCAAGCTTTGAATTACTAATGGTCAATCGGTGTGCTCTTGACCGCTTGCTGTGATGCAGAAGCGCTCCAGTTTCCATGATGAGATAAATCGAAATTTCATACATTGCTTGAATAATTTGATATTCCAATTTCTATAGAAAATTTTAAAGCCCGCGCCATATTAGATAATGGTGCGAGCAGGTGATACAAGTCTTTTGATTATAAGCCTGATACGTTTATATAGGACTGACCTTTACCTTCATCAGTTTTCTGAATCCGATAGGTGATTGGTAGGGAATTTTGCAGGTCAGGTTTTGTGAACGTTAAATCAGCCGCGCACTGATAAACATCCAGACCTGATTCATAGCTAATTGTTCTGACATTTTCTACAGAAATACGCACATCCTTATCCAGCGTCATACCTTTCTCGATGGTCTTTCTGGCAATATCTACGACAAGATTTTTTGCATCGTCACTACTACATTTTGGCGTTTTCTCGCCGCAACCAGCCAGCAAACCAGCTGCTATTAATACCAGAAGCATTGTTCTTTTCATCTATAGTTCCTTCGTTAATTAACTATACTTTTATTTCTTATTAAACAGACCATCCATTGCACCTGTTGCGGGGGCTCCGCAGTAACCTTCGCAACCACGAGTCATAACGCTGGCCTTACCGTTTTTCAGTTCACTAATTACTGCAACACACTGGCTGGCATTGTCATTCCAGACCCAGCGACGTTTCTGGCTTTCTCCGGCAGCTATTTGCTGTGCCGTACCATCCATATTGCATACGCCCGAACCATCCCCTGTTGAGGCATTAATGTTGAATTCAGCATTGCCCTTTCCCGGATTCAGGGTTAGAACCGCTCCGGGTTTTACGTACTGCGCTGCCGCGACAGGTAGCGTTATGGCTGCCATCAATAAGGCCAACAGTTTTCTGTTCATTAATTAATTCCCTGTTAAGTGATACGGATGTTTTTGGTGATTTTCCCCAGTGCCAGAGGTCTGCGTTTTTCCACAAAGAAATAAACGACGTTGAATGCGGACTTGCGATGATTCCCTCGACCAAGAGAAGGCCAGTTGCGGAAGGACTCAATCTGTTCTTCTGAATAAGGCGCGTCAGAGAAGTCAAACAGCACAAGCAAGGCTTTGCCATCGTGCTTCATCAATTTCTTTACTTCTGTACTGTTGACGGTCGCGGAGACATTGGAACGTGCCGCAGTTGGTTTACGTACTGCAAACTCAACGGCTACATCATCAATGACAAAATCAATGTAACCGTGCCCGGATACAGTTCCTGGCAGTTTGCTTTTTACTTCCGGTGAGACGTTATCTGCAAACCAACCCAGCAAATAGCAACGTACCAGAGGCAGTAATTCCCGCTCGCTACATTCGTTCAGACGCAGTGTTTTGACGAACTCCCGGCGATAAAGAGAACTGAAAAAATACTCAAAGCATTCCATTATCTCAGTAATGGTGGTTGCCACAATGTTCTCCTTTTTGCCACCTTTGCTCTGCTGCTCAACTGAGTGGGCTTCCAATCCAGCTTAGTTGTTCGGTTGCAGGTATCTTTGTCTATAAATGATGTGATAGTTAATTTTATGTCCATTAGTGATGTTCATGCAAGAGTAAAAAAGCCCCAGAATTCCTCTTATGGACGTTCTGGAGATAAAGTGATGGTTAAACTGATGGCAGATTCAGCTGATAAGCTGGTAGGGCAGCGTATTCAGACCAGACGTAAAGAAGCAGGGCTAACTGCTGCCGATCTTGCAGAGACTATCGATATCTCTCAACAACAACTTTCCCGCTATGAACGCGGAACGAATAAGATCAATATTGCTCATTTAGTCAAAATTGCTGTTGCTTTAAAAACTCCAATAAGCTGGTTCTTTATTGATTGTATGGAGGATTTGAATGTTTCTGATATCCCGATTAACTATGCCACTGGGCTTGACGTTGAATTAAAACAACGACTCGAGCAAGTCTGGAATAAGCTGGATAACCCTAAGAGGAAAAGCTTAATTATGTTTTTAGATGAGTTTATAAAATAAAAACAAAAATAGTTTCCGGGTGAAATTATTTGCATTAAAAGCATGACCCTGGTAAAATAACATTGCTGGATAGTTTCATATTGTCCAGTAGCTGATACAAACTGATTGCAACTTAGCATTTCATTTTATTATTCTATCCTGATGGGAGGACGTCTATCGTCTGAAGAGTCAGTATGGGCAATTATTTGTTTGTATCATCAATTCAAATGCATATTTACCGGAATAAAAACGATGAGTGCTATCCGTCAGGAAGGGCTAGCTATGCCCGTCGATCAGGAATTAATAAATATTATAATAAATGAAGCGGGAAATCCACCGCCGCATAAAGCCAAAATTACAGCCGTCAGTCTGTTATTTAAAGACCAGTGTTACAGCACTGAAAAGGGCGGTTACCATCCTGTCGAAATACGGCTTATTTCACGCAATGATGAATGGTATTTCGATTACATCACCGACTTCAGTTATATGGGAGTGGTGTACCCCGAACTGGAAAAGGAAATTGATATCAGCTGGAGTCAGCAATATGTCTTTCTTGCTTATGTTGGTGACCTGCCTGTTAACGCTGGAAGGGAGCTGTTTGAACTCTGGCAATCCAACTTTATTCAGTATCACGCCATGAACGTCTACACCATTACCGTCCTGTGGGGAAGCTAATCCTTCTGCACTAACTATCACTACTTTATGGGGAATTATCTGTGACGACTGACAGAGGGATACGTGCGTCTCAACAGGGCGAACTGGACTGTCTTTGCGGTGCTTATTGCGTGGTTAACATGCTGAGCTGGCTGTATGACGGCAGGGTGAAACGACGCCCGTTAATGAACCGGCTTATTCAGACTTATCAGCAGCGCTGGCCTTTGCATGAATGGCTGACTGAAGGAATTGAAGAAGACCGCTTAGACTGGTTAATAGCTCAGGTGTTGCAGAAAGGGCATTACCGCCGCCAGTTCCCGGTTGAAATCACCAGACCCTTTGCAGGGAAGCGGGGGTTAACAGACGGGCGGCTGTTCAGGGAAATGCAGCGGTTTCTTGACGTCACTGACCACTCTCGCCTGATTATGCTCAGCGACCAGTTTCACTGGTCCCTTCTGGTCAAAATGGACGAAGAAATGCTCTGCTTCTTCGACAGCAACGGGCGAACCACCATGTCCCGTAAAGCTTTCTCCCTTCGTACTGGCGTAACCCGCCGCCAGCTGTTCCCAGACGCCATTTACTTCATTGAACGGGAGTTCTGACATGACCATGTTTACCCAGCGTGAAACCCGTATCCTTGACCAGGCGCGTGACATTATCAGCCGGTACTACCAGCGTGGCGTTCAGCTCTGTTCCCCTGATGATGTTCGGCGGTGCGTAATGGTTGAGCTGGCACCGCTTGAACATGAAGAGTTTGGCATCATCCTGCTCGATAATCAGAATCAGCTGCTGCACCGCGAAATCCTGTTCAGGGGTACGTTAAACTCGGTCAGCGTTCACCCCCGTGAAGTTATTAAGCGTGTACTGAAAAATAACGCCGCCGCAGTCATCCTTGTCCACAACCACCCCAGCGGCGAGCCTGAACCCAGCCGGTGTGACATCCAGTTGACCAAAAAGCTTCAGGAGCTGCTGGAAATGCTGGATGTCCGGTTGCTTGACCACTTTATCGTGGCGGGGACTGAAACGGTGTCGATGGCTGAACGGGGGCTGGTGTGATGCTGAAAGTTACCTGGTTTAATGTACGTTATTGCGGGTTACGCGCATGAGCAGGGCAGTGTTACGTCAGGTCGTGCCGGTGGTGCAAACAACCGTGTTTGATGCGTATACTGGCGGTCTGGCACCCTCAGGGCGGCGAGGCATCACCAGCCTGTTAAACCGCAGCGCCAGCATACTTAAACGCGGTACTGATGCAGTAGACTACCCGTGGGAACAACTTAACTACGCCGCCGTCGCTAAAGTACGTGCGGCACTGCTGGATGACGGTTACGCCGTGTCGTCGGTGAACATGGCGCTGTCAGCACTCCGGGGCGTGGCACAGACAGCCTTTAACCTCAATTATATGGATGCCGAAACGCTGGCACGTATCCGGTCAGTTAAGCGCGTGAGCGGCGATATCCAGCGTAAAGGAAGGGCATTAGACAGGCAGGAAATCCGGGCGCTGATTCAGGCCGCAAGACAACATCCGCAACCGGTACGGCGCTGTCGTGATACCGCCATAGTGCTGACTCTTTGTGGAACGGGCCTGCGGGCCGGGGAACTGGTCAAACTTGAGCGCCGGGACTATGCCAATGGCATCCTGACAGTCAGGCAAGGGAAGGGGCGCAAATACCGTGAAATTCACGTGGCGGATGCAGTGGATAAAGCTATCCGCGTATGGCTGAAGGTCAGTGCAGACGAGGCTGACAGTGCGTTGTTCAGGCGAATTCAGCGTAGTGGTAAGGTCGCAAGCCAACCGCTGACTACGACCGGGTTAACGGGTATCCTGGCTGATTTACAGCAGACGTCAGGTATTGCACGTTTCACCCCACATGACATGCGGCGCACCTTCATCACCCGTTTACTGGAGCAGGGCGTGGATATCAACACCGTCCGCCAACTGGCAGGCCACAGCGACATATCCACGACGACGCGCTATGACTGTCGTGGTGAGAGCATGAAAGTCAGCGCCAGCAAACGCATCAGGTGTTTTTAGCTTTTGAGCCGTTTCCAGACGCGGCTTTAGTTTTATCTTCAGCACTCAACCGCGCGTACTTTTGATTCTGGACGTTAATCAGTGCATTGATATTTTCAGGCTGAAGTACCCACGCAACATCCTCACGCGCCCATTCTTTACCGTCAGAGAGTCGTTTTAACCGGGGTTTCCATATTCCATACTCATTAAGTTTTTCTGCTACCGAAGCATATTTCTCACGATCTGACTCCCCCGTATGAAGCTTGTCAAAACGACCTTTTACAAGCTGGTAAACAGTGTAGATTTCCAGTGCCTTAGGGGACCTGGCCGGGACTATCATGGGGTGTTCCTCCGACCTATAAATCCCGTTTAGCTCTCCCTCATTGAGCAGGTCATTAAACATGTGGTTCACGCAGGCACTCAGCACATCCGCCGCTTTCTCTGCAGCGAATTTATCCGGGCTAAAACCCGCTCCCGTCAGTTTCCGGGCAATCAGTGCCAGCTTTTGCCGGGTATCCCGCCCCAGATAGAGCTTCTTCTCCAGAAATTCAAAGACCTCGTTACTGCTTTTCCGTTCCCGGTGGCATCTGGCGTCAGCCTTGTTGCTTTGGTTACCAATCATAGTCACCTCCATGAGAGCATTTTGTACAAAATATCACCATTGAGCCTCAGTGAAAATTGCTTCTTTATATGACCGTTGTGGAGACAGAAATAGATGATCTCGAATGACATCCACATTAAAGATGCCCTTAAAGTGCTCAACGAAGGCATCGTTGAGTGAATCCTTGCGTTTTTTGGTGGTTGTAAATAACCCCGCTCCTGAAACAGCTCAAAGGAGCACAAGCATGAACACCAACCGTATTTTGCGTAAAAAAGAGGTTCTTCATCTGACGGGGATCTCGTCAGCGACGTTGTACCGACTCATCTCGAAAGGAGCCTTTCCTTTGTCAAAGAAGCTAACGGGCGACAGTGGCCGGGCGGTGGGTTGGCTGGAGAGTGATATCAATAACTGGGTTAACAGTCGTATGCAGGCGGGAGAATAAAATGAAAGAGATAATAGCTAAAACAAGTTCTGCGAAAGAAATAGCAGTCCCCTGGTTTGAAACCATGGGGAAACAGGTTGGGTTATCGAAACGTACTACCGCTGCCATATTAAGGGAACAACAGTTGCGGATACGTAAGCTTAACCGGGTATCTGCACGGATTTTGTCTGATGCCATCAAAAGAGGGGAGCACTGGTGGGAGGATTGTAGTGGTCAAGTAATATTGGCCACGGTTTTACAGTAAAAACGGTATCTGTTCTCTGATTCTTCCGGCGTCAACCCACCGTTGTAATGGTGAGGCCTGA
>ERZ837910.119-NODE-119-length-116625-cov-76.922227_pt1 | contig 116625 bp, 101 predicted proteins | sample MGYA00519940_ERZ837910 | MGnify/ENA primary metagenome ERZ837910 (study PRJEB31850, sample SAMEA3708825) | human gut metagenome | biome: human gut; feature: human-associated habitat; material: faeces | place: China | collected 2014 ... | reverse complement strand
TGTTAGGCCTGCCGCCAGCGTTCAATCTGAGCCATGATCAAACTCTTCAATTTAAAAGTTTGATGCTCAAAGAATTAAACTTCGTAATGAATTACGTGTTCACTCTTGAGACTTGGTATTCATTTTTCGTCTTGCGACGTTAAGAATCCGTATCTTCGAGTGCCCACACAGATTGTCTGATAAATTGTTAAAGAGCAGTGCCGCTTCGCTTTTTCTCAGCGGCGCGGGGTGTGCATAATACGCTTTCCCGCTACAGAGTCAAGCATTTTTTTGCTTTTCTCTGTTGAGATTCTCAGGAGAACCCCGCTGACCCGGCGGCGTGTTTGCCGTTGTTCCGTGTCAGTGGTGGCGCATTATAGGGAGTTATTCCGGCCTGACAAGAGGAAATTTAAAATAATTTTCTGACCGCGCATTTTTTATTCTTTATGCTTATTTCAGCGTCGGTTTGTCGGTTAAATGGGCGATTTCTCGGGCGAAATTCGCCACCTGCTCCCAATCGGTATAGACAACTTCTTTGCGCGTATCCGTTTCACCGCCTGACATCTTCATAATCAGCTTGATCATAAAACGGTCGTACCAACGATAGCGTGGATAACGCAGCGCCCCGGCAATGACGGCACAGCGATCGGGGCGCCATTGTGAGTTCATCAGAAACTTTCGGGCGTAGCTGTTGGTCTGCACAGTCCGCTTCTCCGGCTTGCGTGCCACCAGGTTGACAGAGTAAAAGGCGCTCGGCATTGAGTTCAGCTGGGTGGCATGCTTTTTGACAAATGCCTGGAACGCTGAATGGTAATGACCGTAGCGAATAGAAGCTCCAATGACCACACGGTCGTAGTTTTCCCACTGTGGTTCTTCAATGCGGTGTACATTAGCAACATCCGCCTGGATACCCAGTTCTTTCAGTTCCGAAGCCAGGTAGGAGGCAATCTCGCGCGTTTGTCCGTCCCTTGTTGAGAAAAGAATTAATGTTTTCACGTATTACTCCATCATTCACGCCAGAAAGTCGGGGTAAAGAGCACCAGCAATGTAAAGACCTCAAGACGACCAAACAGCATGTTGGCAATCAGGATCCATTTAGCCACCGGGTTCATACTGGTAAAGTTATCAGCAACCACACCAAGCCCTGGCCCCAGGTTATTCAATGTCGCAACAACCGAGGCAAAGGCAGAAAAGTCATCCACGCCCGTGGCGATAATCGCCAGCATACTGACAATAAACACCAATGCATAGGCGGAGAAAAATCCCCAAACGGCTTCGAGGATACGTTCCGGCAGTGCGCGATTCCCCAGCTTAATGCTGTAGACGGCGTTCGGATGCACCAGTCGTTTCAGCTCACGGTTCCCCTGCTTAAACAGCAGCAGGATGCGGATCACTTTCAGGCCACCGCCCGTTGACCCGGCACAACCGCCGATAAAAGCTGAACATAAGAGCAGTACCGGCAAAAAGAGCGGCCAGCGGGCAATGCTGTCAGTCGTAAACCCGGCGGTTGTCGCCATCGACACCACCTGGAAAAACGCCTGGTTAATTGTCATCAGCGCCGAACTATAGACATTATGAAACCACAGCACGAGGGTACAAATAATCACCAGCGTAAACTGTACGCCGATAAACATGCGAAATTCCGGATCGCGCCAATAAACCTTCAGACTACGCCCACTTAACAGTGAAAAGTGCAGACCGTAGTTACAGCCGGAGATCAGCAGGAAGATAGCAATGATAGTGTTAATAGTCGGGCTGTCGAAATAACCGATACTGGCATCATGTGTCGAGAAGCCGCCAATAGCGATAGTCGCAAAGCTATGGCCGATGGCATCAAAGGCATCCATTCCGGCAAACCACAACGCCAGCGCACAGGCGACGGTCAGCAAGACATAAATCAACCACAGGGTTTTCGCCGTTTCCGCAATTCGCGGGCGCATTTTGTTATCTTTCAGCGGGCCGGGCATTTCTGCGCGATAGAGCTGCATCCCACCCACGCCGAAGATAGGCAGTATCGCAACCGCCAGCACGATGATCCCCATCCCGCCAAACCATTGCAGCATCTGGCGATAAAAGAGGATGGCATGAGGGAGCGAATCCAGCCCCACCAGCGTAGTGGCTCCCGTGGTGGTCAGGCCAGAGAAAGATTCAAAAAACGCATCGGTAATCGTGAGGTTCGGGCTTTCCGAGAAGATAAAAGGGAGCGCACCGACGCTACCCAGCACGGTCCAGAACAGCACCACTATCAGAAACCCCTCACGGGATTTCAGTTCGCCCTTCTCTTTGCGGTTCGGCCACCACAGCATAGAGCCAATGGCGAGGGCGACAAAAAAGGTCTGGGTAAAAGCGCGGCCCGCTCCATCCCGGTAGATGAGTGCTACCAGCCCAGGGATAATCATGGTCCCTGAAAATAAGATGACCAGTAGTCCAACGATTCGGGTAATGGCGCGAAAATGCATCTCTGCCGCTTCCTTAGTTCTGCAAAACGAAGTGGGGATTATTCTTCAATCGCTAACAATTGCAATGAACCACGGCTAAAATCCGCCAGCTTTGCGGAAAATTCAGCCACTTTCGCCGCCGGAAGCGCCACCCGCAGCAGAACGAATGCCTGATAATCACTGTTGATAATTTTGCCGTCACACTGCCCCAGCAACGCTTCAATGCCGGTTAACTGACTATATTCACATTGCAAAGTATATTCGGTTAATGGCGTCTTGCGTTGGGTCGTTAGCTGGCGCAGCGCCTGATTCACGCCGCCGCCATACGCTTTCACTAACCCACCGGTACCAAGCAATATGCCGCCGTAGTAGCGCACCACCACAGCGGTAATTTCCCCGACGCCGCTGCCCATTAGTTGGGCGAGCATCGGTTTACCGGCCGTTCCCGCCGGTTCCCCGTCGTCAGAGAAACCGAGCTGTTGAGAATCATCCGGCGCACCCGCCACCCACGCTACGCAATGGTGGCGGGCATCGGGGTGTTCTGCCCGTACCGATTCAACAAACGCTTTCGCCGCCTCAACGCCATCGGTATGCGCCAACATCGTTATGAAGCGGCTTTTTTTGATCTCTTCAACGACCGTGACCGGTGCCGCAGGAATTAACCAGCTTTCCATCACGCCAGTTTCAGATCCCGGGTCATGTTTTCCACGCTGTTTTCGTGGATCACCACATTGTCTTCGATACGAATGCCGCCGAACGGTTTCAGTGCTTCAATTTTCTGCCAGTTGAAGTGCTTGCTGAACTGCCCTTCACGCCACGGTGCCAGCAGCGATTCGATGAAGTAGATACCCGGTTCGATGGTTAACACCATGCCCGGCTGGAGAATACGGGTGCAGCGCAGGTACGGATATTTTGCCGGTGCCGCGAGGTGCGTACCGCTATCATCTTGCATAAAGCCAGCTACGTCATGCACCTGCAGGCCCAGCGGATGACCGATACCGTGCGGCATAAAAGGTCCGGTGAGATCGTTTTCGACCATCGCTTCTTCACTCATATCGGTGATGATTTGATGTTTACGCAGCAGTTTGGCGATGCGCTGATGGAACTGGATGTGATAATCCACATAGCTGACGCCTGCTTTCATGGTGGCGATCAGCGCCAGTTGTTCATCATTTACGTCTTTCACCAGCTGTGCGTAGTCGTTGTCGCTTTTTGCCGACCAGGTACGGGTCAGGTCAGCCGCATAGCCGTTATATTCGGCCCCGGCATCCAGCAGGAAGCTGCGCATCTCTTCCGGTGCCTGGTGGTCCAGTTTGGTGTAATGCAACACCGCAGCGTGTTCGTTAAGCGCCACAATGTTGCTGTAAGGTACGTCAGTATCACGATGACCGGTCGCGGTCAGATAGGCAATATTGATATCGAACTCGCTCATGCCAGAACGGAACGCTTCTTCTGCCGCACGATGACCGTTGACCGCCATTTTCTGCGCTTCACGCATACAGGCCAGTTCGTACTCGGTTTTGAAGGAGCGGTAGTAATGCAGGTAGTCGATCACCCCTTTCGGGTTGATGTTGCTGGCCTCAATACCCAGTTGCAGCGCACGTTCCGGCACCGGACCGATATAACCGATATTGCCGCGCGCAGCAGGCAGCAGGCTACCAATGCCATCGGCTTTCGGCAGCGCGATCACTTCCACATCTTCAGTCCAGAAGGAGTTCGGCAGCGGTTCGACGTTGTGCCAGTAATCAACCGGCAGATAAAACCACAGTTTCGGCTTGTTCACGCCATCCACCAGCAACCAGCAGTTTGGCACCTGAGTTACCGGCACCCACGCTTTGAATTGCGGGTTCACTTTAAACGGATAGGGATGATCGTCGAGAAAAACGTTGAACAGTTCGCCGGAGTGAATAAGTAACGCATCCAGCTTGAAGCGCGCCAGCGCATCGCGAGTCCGTTCTTGTAAGGTAGCTATATGATTTTTATAGAGTGAGGCCAGTGATTCCATTTTTTACCCTTCTGTTTTTTTGACCTTAAGTCTCCGCATCTTAGCACATCGTTCATCCAGAGCGTGATTTCTGCCGAGCGTGATCAGATCGGCATTTCTTTAATCTTTTGTTTGCATATTTTTAACACAAAATACACACTTCGATTCATCTGGTACGACCAGATCACCTTGCGGATTCAGGAGACTGACATGCTTTACAAAGGCGACACCCTGTACCTTGACTGGCTGGAAGATGGCATTGCCGAACTGGTATTTGATGCCCCAGGTTCAGTTAATAAACTCGACACTGCCACCGTCGCCAGCCTCGGCGAGGCCATCGGCGTGCTGGAACAGCAATCAGATCTAAAAGGGCTGCTGCTGCGTTCGAACAAAGCAGCCTTTATCGTCGGTGCTGATATCACCGAATTTTTGTCCCTGTTCCTCGTTCCTGAAGAACAGTTAAGTCAGTGGCTACACTTTGCCAATAGCGTGTTTAATCGCCTGGAGGATCTGCCGGTGCCGACCATTGCTGCTGTCAACGGCTATGCGCTGGGCGGTGGCTGCGAATGCGTGCTGGCGACCGATTATCGTCTGGCGACGCCGGATCTGCGCATCGGTCTGCCGGAAACTAAACTGGGCATCATGCCGGGCTTTGGCGGTTCTGTACGTATGCCACGTATGCTGGGCGCTGACAGTGCGCTGGAAATCATTGCCGCCGGTAAAGATGTCGGCGCGGATCAGGCGCTGAAAATCGGTCTGGTGGATGGCGTAGTCAAAGCAGAAAAACTGGTTGAAGGGGCGATGGCGATTTTACGCCAGGCCATTAACGGCGACCTCGACTGGAAAGCAAAACGTCAGCCGAAGCTGGAACCGCTAAAACTGAGCAAGATTGAAGTCACCATGAGCTTCACCATCGCTAAAGGGATGGTCGCGCAAACGGCGGGGAAACATTATCCGGCCCCCATCACCGCAGTAAAAACCATTGAAGCTGCGGCCCGTTTTGGTCGTGAAGAAGCCTTAAACCTGGAAAACAAAAGTTTTGTCCCGCTGGCGCATACCAACGAAGCCCGCGCACTGGTCGGCATTTTCCTTAACGATCAATATGTAAAAGGTAAAGCGAAGAAACTCACCAAAGATGTTGAAACCCCGAAACAGGCCGCTGTGCTGGGCGCAGGCATTATGGGCGGCGGCATCGCTTACCAGTCTGCGTGGAAAGGCGTGCCGGTTGTCATGAAAGATATCAACGACAAGTCGTTAACCCTCGGCATGACCGAAGCCGCGAAACTGCTGAACAAGCAGCTTGAGCGCGGCAAGATCGATGGTCTGAAACTGGCTGGCGTGATCTCCACAATTCACCCAACGCTCGACTACGCCGGGTTTGACCGCGTGGATGTTGTGGTAGAAGCGGTTGTTGAAAACCCGAAAGTGAAAAAAGCCGTGCTGGCAGAAACCGAGCAGAAAGTACGCCCGGATACCGTGCTGGCGTCTAACACTTCAACCATTCCTATCAGCGAACTGGCCAACGCGCTGGAACGTCCGGAAAACTTCTGCGGGATGCACTTCTTTAACCCGGTGCACCGGATGCCGTTGGTGGAAATTATTCGCGGCGAGAAAAGCTCCGACGAAACCATCGCGAAAGTCGTCGCATGGGCGAGCAAGATGGGCAAGACGCCGATTGTGGTTAACGACTGCCCCGGATTCTTCGTTAACCGCGTGCTGTTCCCCTACTTCGCGGGTTTCAGCCAGCTGCTGCGCGACGGCGCGGATTTCCGCAAGATCGACAAAGTGATGGAAAAACAGTTTGGCTGGCCGATGGGGCCGGCATATCTGCTGGACGTTGTGGGGATTGATACCGCGCATCACGCTCAGGCGGTGATGACAGCAGGCTTCCCGCAGCGGATGCAGAAAGATTACCGCGATGCCATCGATGCGCTGTTTGATGCCAACCGTTTTGGTCAGAAGAACGGCCTCGGTTTCTGGCGTTATAAAGAAGACAGTAAAGGCAAGCCGAAGAAAGAAGAAGACGCCGTCGTTGACGACCTGCTGGCAGAGGTCAGCCACGCGAAGCGCGATTTCAGCGAAGAAGAGATTATCGCCCGCATGATGATCCCGATGGTCAACGAAGTGGTGCGCTGTCTGGAAGAAGGCATTATCGCCACTCCAGCAGAAGCGGATATGGCGCTGGTCTACGGACTGGGGTTCCCTCCGTTCCACGGCGGCGCGTTCCGCTGGCTGGACACCCTCGGTAGCGCAAAATACCTCGATATGGCACAACAATATCAGCACCTCGGCCCGATGTATGAAGTGCCGGAAGGTCTGCGTAATAAAGCGCGTCATAACGAACCGTACTATCCCCCGGTTGAGCCAGCCCGTCCGGTTGGCGACCTGAAAACGGCTTAAGGAGTCACAATGGAACAGGTTGTCATTGTCGATGCAATTCGCACCCCGATGGGCCGTTCGAAGGGCGGTGCTTTTCGTCACGTGCGTGCAGAAGATCTCTCCGCTCATTTAATGCGTAGCCTGCTGGCGCGTAACCCGGCGCTGGAAGCGGCTGCCCTCGACGATATTTACTGGGGCTGTGTACAGCAGACGCTGGAGCAAGGTTTTAATATCGCCCGTAACGCGGCGCTGTTGGCAGAAGTACCACACTCTGTCCCGGCGGTGACCGTCAATCGCCTGTGTGGTTCATCCATGCAAGCATTACATGACGCAGCGCGAATGATCATGACCGGCGATGCGCAGGCATGTCTGGTTGGCGGCGTGGAGCATATGGGCCATGTGCCGATGAGTCACGGCGTCGATTTTCACCCCGGCCTGAGCCGCAATGTCGCCAAAGCGGCGGGCATGATGGGCTTAACGGCAGAAATGCTGGCGCGTATGCACGGTATCAGCCGTGAAATGCAGGATGCCTTTGCCGCGCGGTCACACGCCCGCGCCTGGGCCGCCACGCAGTCGGGTGCATTTAAAAATGAAATTATCCCGACCGGTGGTCACGATGCCGACGGCGTCCTGAAGCAGTTTAATTACGACGAAGTGATTCGCCCGGAAACCACCGTGGAAGCCCTCGCCACGCTGCGCCCGGCGTTTGATCCCGTCAGCGGTACGGTGACGGCAGGTACATCTTCTGCGCTTTCCGATGGCGCAGCTGCCATGCTGGTGATGAGTGAAAGCCGCGCCCGAGAATTAGGTCTTAAGCCGCGCGCCCGCGTGCGTTCGATGGCGGTCGTTGGTTGTGACCCATCGATTATGGGTTACGGCCCGGTTCCGGCCTCGAAGCTGGCGCTGAAAAAAGCGGGGCTTTCTGCCAGCGATATCGGCGTATTCGAGATGAACGAAGCCTTTGCCGCGCAGATCCTGCCGTGTATTAAAGATCTCGGGCTAATGGAGCAGATTGACGAGAAGATCAACCTCAACGGTGGCGCGATCGCGCTGGGTCATCCGCTGGGTTGTTCCGGTGCGCGTATCAGCACCACGCTGCTGAATCTGATGGAACACAAAGACGTCCAGTTTGGTCTGGCGACGATGTGTATCGGTCTGGGTCAGGGCATTGCAACGGTGTTTGAGCGGGTTTAACCACTTGCCGGATGCGGCGTGAACGCCTTATCCGGTCTACCGATCCTGCACCCATGTGGGTCTGATAAGAAGCGCCAGCGTCGCATCAGGCATCGTGCACCGATTGCCGGATGCGACATAGATCTAAATGCCACTGTATAAAGTTTTAGTTGCCGTTCTTCCCGCCTGTCAGGGGCGGGTTTTTTATATCTCAGATAAATGCAAACGCATCGCCAAACAGGCGATCTTCCCGCGCATTACGCTCGCTGCAAAACAGGTCACGGGCAATTTTCGCCATCTCAAAACGTCCGGCAATATAGATATCATGCTCTGCCAGCGTACCATGATCCTGCAATACCGCCGTTAACACGGTGCCAGTACGCCCACGCCAGCCCGCTTCCGGTTGTTCAACCACCGGCACCACTTGTAGACCAGGATGCTTCAACGAAAGCGCCTCAAGCTCGGAGAGATCATAAAGATGCTGCTCTTCACGCCCGCCCCAGTAAATGGTGATATCACGGTTTGGGTTACGCGCCAGCGCCGTCAGCAAAATCGAGCGCGCATAAGAGAACCCGGTGCCACCCGCAATCAAAATCATCGGACGTTCTTCATCATCGCGCAGCCATGCCTCACCGTGCGGAATATCGACCACGATTTGATGATCTTTAAGAATGCGGTCCATGACTGCTTTCGCGTAAAGGTTGATTTCAGAAGCGCCAATATGCAGCTCGATGAAACCTTTTTCATCCGGCGTCGAAGCCATTGAGAACGGACGTTTGTCACGCTCATCCATCACTACCATCAAATACTGACCAGCACGAAAAGAAAAGGCCGCGTCTGGTACGATTCGGACACGGTATACGGTATCCGTGATAGCTTCTACCGAGGTCACTTTACAGCTTAAGGTTGTCATGCGCTTTCTCTGTCGGATCGATAAATAGGGCAAAACAAACGCGCATCAGGCGCTTTTACCGTTGTTAAAAATAGCCAGTTCATCCCAGATGGCGTCAATATGCGCGACAACATCTGGATCTTTTTTGATGGGACGTCCCCATTCACGCTGGGTTTCCCCCGGCCATTTATTCGTGGCATCCAGCCCCATTTTTGAACCCAGCCCGGACACAGGCGAGGCAAAATCCAGATAATCAATAGGCGTATTTTCGACCAACACCGTGTCCCGCGCCGGGTCCATACGGGTGGTAATCGCCCAAATCACATCGTTCCAGTCGCGTGCGTTGACGTCATCATCGCAAACGATCACAAACTTAGTGTACATAAACTGGCGTAAAAACGACCAGACGCCCATCATGACGCGCTTCGCGTGTCCGGCGTACTGTTTTTTGATCGTCACTACCGCCAGACGATAAGAACATCCTTCCGGCGGCAGGTAAAAATCGACAATTTCCGGGAACTGTTTTTGCAGAATCGGCACAAACACTTCGTTCAGTGCGACACCCAGCACCGCAGGTTCATCCGGCGGACGCCCGGTATAGGTGGAATGGTAAATCGCATCTTCACGCTGGGTAATATGCGTCACGGTGAATACCGGGAAACTATCGACTTCGTTATAGTAACCGGTGTGGTCGCCATACGGCCCTTCCGGCGCAGTTTCGCCTTGTTCGATATACCCTTCCAGCACAATCTCCGCACTGGCGGGCACTTCCAGGTCATTGGAGATACACTTCACCACTTCGGTCTTGGTGCCGCGCAGCAATCCGGCAAACGCATACTCTGAAAGCGTATCCGGAACGGGGGTGACTGCGCCGAGAATCGTGGCGGGATCGGCACCCAGCGCCACAGAAACCGGGAAACGTTCGCCCGGATGCGCCGCACACCACTCCTGATAATCCAGCGCGCCACCGCGATGCGACAGCCAGCGCATAATCAGTTTGTTTTTACCAATCAGCTGCTGGCGATAAATGCCCAGATTCTGACGCTCTTTATGCGGACCGCGCGTTACGGTCAGCCCCCAGGTAATCAGCGGCGCGGCATCTTCCGGCCAACAGGTCATAATGGGAATGCGATTGAGATCGACGTCATCGCCAGAGACGATTTTTTGTTGGCAGGGCGCACCACGCAGTCGCTTTGTCGGCATATTCAATACTTGCTTAAACTGCGGCAGTTTATCAAACAGGTCGCGGAAACCTTTTGGCGGCTCCGGCTCTTTCAGAAACGCCAATAATTTACCAACTTCACGCAGCGCCGAAACATCTTCCTGCCCCATGCCCATCGCCACGCGCTTTGGCGTACCGAACAGGTTGCACAGCACCGGCATTGAGTAGCCTTTAGGGTTTTCGAACAACAGCGCAGGCCCACCGGCACGCAAAGTGCGGTCAGCAATTTCAGTGATTTCCAGGTGCGGATCCACCGGGAGCGTGATACGTTTTAGCTCACCCTGCTGTTCAAGCAGCGTCAAGAAGTCGCGTAAATCGTTATATTTCATGGCGTCCATTGTAGCCTCTTAATCTGCGCCCATTATACGGCGTTCATCTTTGCGATGCTGTAAATTTGTTAAATTAGCGTGAACTCTGACGGTATAACGCATACCGGGGAATATAATTAACTTAGCGTAAAGCTTTTGCTATCCTTGCGCCCCGATTAAACGGATAAGAGTCATTATGCAATCCTGGTATTTACTGTACTGCAAGCGCGGGCAACTTCAACGTGCCCAGGAACACCTCGAAAGACAGGCTGTGAATTGCCTGGCACCGATGATCACCCTGGAAAAAATCGTGCGTGGCAAACGTACTGCAGTCAGTGAGCCATTGTTCCCCAACTACTTGTTTGTGGAGTTCGATCCGGAAGTGATTCATACCACGACTATCAACGCGACCCGCGGTGTCAGCCACTTCGTGCGCTTTGGCGCGTCGCCAGCGATAGTCCCATCGGCGGTGATTCATCAGCTATCGGTATATAAACCGAAAGACATTGTCGATCCGGCAACCCCTTATCCGGGTGATAAGGTGATTATTACCGAAGGCGCGTTCGAAGGTTTTCAGGCCATTTTCACCGAACCCGACGGCGAGGCTCGCTCCATGCTGTTACTTAATCTTATCAATAAAGAGATTAAGCACAGTGTGAAGAACACCGAGTTCCGCAAACTCTAAAACGCAATCCCAAACAGTGTTTTAACATTGGCATCCGTGGTGGCAGCCAGCCATGCGGCATCTTCTCCACGCCAGTGCGCAATACGTTGCAAAATATGGGGCAGATGGGCTGGCTCGTTCCGCCGGGATGATGGTTTCGGCGTGAGATCGCGCGGGAGCAAATACGGCGCATCAGTTTCGATCAGCAATTTCTCCGCCGGAATCAACGGCAACAGTTCCCGCAGCTCCAGTCCGCGTCGTTCATCGCAAACCCAACCGGTAATGCCGATATAAATTCCACGCGCCACGCACGCCTGCATCTCTTCGCGTGTGCCGGTAAAGCAATGAAGAACCGCACCAGGCAGTTTATCCAGCCACGGCTCCAGCAATGTCATAAACCGCTCGTGGGCATCGCGACAGTGCATAAATACCGGCATGTTTAATTCTGCGGCAATGCGTAGCTGGGCAACAAAAGCGCGTTCCTGCTCTTCCGGCGTCGAAAAGTTGCGGTTAAAGTCGAGGCCACATTCACCAATCGCCACCACTTCTGGCTGCGCGGCCAGCTCAATAATCGCTTCTTCAGTCGCAGCTTGCCACTGGCTGCTGTCGTGAGGATGTACGCCCGCCGTTGACCAACAGGACGAATACTGACGCGCCAGCTTTTGCGCCTGCTGGCTTTCACGCAGGTTAGTGCCGGTGATGAGTAGCCCATTAACTCCCGCGTCAAAAGCGCGCGCTACAACATCATCACGGTCTTTCGCAAATTGCGAACTGGTCAAATTAACGCCGATATCAAACATCCTGTACTCCATATGACAACCGCCCTGACGGGCGGTTGAATTTATTCTTCAGTTTTTTCGCTTTCTGCTTCAGCGTCGTTTTCCTCTTCCCGGTTTCGACCCTTACCAACGTAAAAGCGAGAGAAGAAGACACCGATTTCAAACAGGCAGTACATCGGGATCGCCAGCAGCGTTTGCGAGAAGACATCCGGCGGCGTCAGCAACATCCCGACAACGAATGCACCAACCAGCACATACGGGCGTTTTTTGCGTAAGTCTTCTGGCGAGGTAATCCCCATCCAGCACAGCAGCACAATTGCCACAGGCACTTCAAAGGAGACACCAAACGCCATAAACAGCGCCATAACGAAGCTTAAATAGCTGGCGATGTCGGTGGATACCTGTACCCCTTCCGGCGCGGTATTGGCAAGGAAGCCAAATGCCAGCGGAAAGACCACAAAGTAGGCGAACGCCATGCCGATATAAAACAACAGAGAGCTGGAAACCAGCAGCGGCACCACCAGGCGACGTTCATGCTTATACAGCGCTGGGGCGATAAACGCCCACACCTGATAGAGAATCACCGGCGCTGACAGAATCAGCGACACCATAAAGGTCAGCTTGATCGGCGTAAAGAACGGCGAGGCCACGTCGGTGGCGATCATCGTTGAACCTTGCGGCAACTGCTTGATCAATGGCGCGGATACCAGGTGATAGATGTCATTGGCGAAATAGACCAGACACAGGAATATCACGATCACCGCGATAATGCAGTTCAGCAGACGCTTACGCAGCTCAATCAGATGCGTGATAAGCGGTTGAGTATCTTCTACAGACATGTTTACGGTTTATCACTCGACGAAGGGGAAGGTGCAGCGGTTTTCGGTTCAGCGTCCGCAGCAGGTTTTACCACCGGCTCTGGCGTGGTTTCTGGCTTCTGTTCCGGCGAACTGGCCTGCGTTTGTGCAGCGGCAGGCGTTACGCCTTCATGCGCAGCTTCATTGTCTTTCACCACCGGGTTATGGATGGTGTGCGCTTCATCGCTCGCCTTTTCAGGATCGTTTGCAACGTAGGAACGCTTCATCGACTCCGCGGCCTGGCGTAATTCATCCATCGACGCTTTCAGTTCGGGTGTCAGGTTAGTGAGGCTCGCCTTTTCAACCTTTTTCAGACTGTCCTGAAACTCCTGGAGTTTTAACTCCTGGGTCAGTTCGTTCTGCACCGTTGTCGCCAGTGAACGCAACGCGCGAATCCAGCCCGCGACCGTTTTTACCGCCACAGGCAGTCGTTGCGGCCCCAGAACGACGAGGCCGATGATGAATACCAATAGCAGTTCGCTAAAACCGATATCAAACACGGATTACACCTGCTCTTTATCGTGGCGCTTCGCGTCTTCTGTTTTAGCCTGTTCCTGATTCGTATCCGCCTGCTTATCGGCGATAGTTTTCGCAGTAAAATCAGCATCCTGACTGGTTTTATCCTGCTTTGGTTCATCATCGCTCATTGCTTTTTTAAAGCCTTTGATCGACGCACCAAGATCGGAACCGATGGAGCCGAGCTTTTTGGTGCCAAAAAGCAGTACAACGATGACGGCAATAATCAATAACTGCCAAATACTGATACCACCCATACATGTTCCTCTGTGGTAGATGATGATTAAACAAGGCCGCATTATACGTTACACGGCCCGCCTTGAGCGATGAAAAAATCAGCGTGTTTTGCGCCAACCGACAAACCAGGCGATCAGACCACCTGCCATTAACCAGCCGGGCATCAGCCCCCATTCAGGTCGGCTGACCAACAAGAATGTGCCACTTAATACTAACGTAGCGCCAATTCCGAGAAAATAACGCGATTGTCCCTGACGTACATGATTTGACTGAAGCTCGCGGGCAATCTTATCAACACTGTGCTGTAAATACTTGCCCTGGCGCAAACTGTCGTAAACCAGTTCAGGCAGTTCTGGCATTTTTTCGACCCAGAACGGCGCTTTTTCTTTAAATGCTCTCACCAGCGCAGGAATACCGACCTGATCTTTAATCCACGACTCCAGGAAAGGCTTCGCCGTTTTCCATAAATCGAGCTGCGGATAAAGCTGGCGTCCTACCCCTTCGACGTAGAGCAGGGTTTTCTGGAGTAACACCAGTTGCGGCTGCACTTCCATATTGAAGCGACGCGCCGTATTAAACAGATTTAACAGTACATGTCCAAACGAAATTTCGGCCAGCGGTTTCTCAAAGATAGGTTCACAGACCGTACGAATGGCAAATTCGAACTCTTCAACGTTGGTATCTGGTGGCACCCAACCAGAATCGACGTGTAGCTCTGCCACTTTGCGATAGTCGCGATTAAAGAAGGCGATAAAGTTTTCTGCCAGATAGCGTTTATCTTCTTTGTTTAGCGAGCCAACAATCCCGCAATCAATGCCGATATATTTCGGGTTTTCCGGGTGTTCATAGCTTACGAAGATGTTGCCAGGGTGCATATCGGCATGGAAAAAGCTGTCGCGAAAGACCTGAGTGAAGAACACCTGCACGCCGCGTTCCGCCAGCAATTTCATGTTAGTGCCGTTTTTCTCCAGCGCCGCAACATCAGACACCGGAATGCCGTAAATGCGCTCCATCACCATCATCCCTTCACTACAATAGTCAGGGTAAACTTCCGGGATGTAGAGCATCGGGCTGTCTTCAAAATTGCGCCGAAGCTGAATGGCGTTGGCAGATTCCCTCAGCAAATTCAGTTCATCAATCAAGGTCTTTTCGTACTCGCGCACCACTTCGGTTGGGCGCAGACGGCGACCATCCGGCAGCAAACGCGGCACCCAGCGAGCCAGCCGGTAGATAAGTTTCAGATCCGCTTTAATAACCGGCAAAATATCCGGGCGGATAACTTTAATCACCACCTCCTTACCATTCGATTTCAATCGCGCGGTATGAACCTGGGCGATAGAAGCAGAAGCCAGCGGCTTGATTTCAAAATCATCAAACCACGCTTCTACCGGCAATCCGCCCATTGCAGCTTCAATCTGCTGCTTCGCCAGCTTGCCATCAAACGGAGCGACTTTGTCCTGCAATAACGCCAGCTGATCGGCAATATGCGGCGGAAAAAGATCACGGCGGGTTGATAACATCTGCCCGAACTTGATCCATACCGGTCCCAGTTCTTGCAGGGCCAGTCGTAGTCGCTCACCTAAAGGTTTGTCTTTATGCCGATTTGGCATCCAGAATAATGAGTATCGCCATAGCCGTAGCGGCAGGGTGATACGCATTTTGGGGATCAGTTCATCAAGTCCGTAGCTTAAAAAAGTGCGAATGATGAAATATAGGCGCCGTACTTCACCTGGCGTCATTTAGCCTCCAGTTTTTCCAGCCGTTTGGTCAGGGCATCAACAGCACGCTCGACGGCAGCCGTCTCTTCCGCAAACCAGGCCACTTCAAGCGGACCGGGTGCCATACGCCACTCTTCAGTAATGGCTTCCGCCACATAACGTTGCTGGCGCTTAATGCCGTGATGCAGGAACTTTGCGCCTCCGCGCATGGCTTTGCTGATTCCTTCAGCGGCGATATCACCGGTATAAGGGGCCAGCAGTTCCGCAGGGTCGAACTCTGCCAGATCTGCCAGCGCAACGAAGTTTTGCACCACCTGAATATCGCCCTGCACTTCCAGCTCACCACTGCGAATCAGTGCGGCAAGCTGCTGGCGATCGCGAAGTTTCGGCAACACACTGGCGTAGGCGATAACGGTGCAGTCAGCATCGCCTGCCCATTCGCCCAGTACATCAACCTGGCGTTCGCTGAACACCAGAATTAATGACGTCGAAAAGCCTTTTACCTCCACGCGCAGCACTTTGCCCAACAGACGCGAGCGGGCCGTTTTCAGCGCGGGTGAGCGATACAGGAAGGTGTTGAGCAGACTTTCAATTCCTGCCGTCACTAAAGGTTTAAAAGGCATTTCCGGTCTCCTGTCAGAACTTATAACCACGATGCAACGCCACAACCCCTGCCGTCAGATTGTAGTAGTCGACACTTTCGAATCCGGCATCCTGCATCATGGCTTTCAGGGTATCCTGATCGGGATGCATACGGATGGATTCTGCCAGATAACGGTAGCTGTCGGCGTCGTTCGCGACCAGTGAGCCAATACGCGGCAGCACATGGAAGGAGTATGCATCATAGGCTTTGCTCAGCGGCTCGATAATTGGCTTCGAGAACTCAAGCACCAGCAGGCGGCCGCCGGGTTTCAGCACGCGATACATTGAACGCAGTGCTTTATCTTTGTCGGTGACGTTACGCAGACCAAACGAAATGGTGATGCAATCAAAGGTGTTATCCGGGAACGGCAGCGCCTCAGCGTTCGCTTGAACATACTCAACGTTGCCAATCACACCGATATTACGCAGCTTCTCGCGTCCCATTTTGAGCATGGATTCATTGATATCAGCAAGGACCACTTTGCCAGTTTCTCCGACCAGGCGGGAGAATTTCGCTGTCAGGTCGCCGGTGCCACCAGCCAGATCCAGCACGGTCTGCCCACGGCGTACGCCGCTGCAATCAATCGTGAATCGCTTCCACAAACGATGAATACCGAATGACATCAAATCATTCATGACATCGTATTTTGATGCCACGGAATGGAAAACGTGGGCGACCATATCCGCTTTTTGTTCCTTCGCGACGGTCTGAAAACCAAAGTGCGTCGTTTCTTGTGACTTATCCACCATCTCAATGCCTGCTCATCAAAAAATTGTTCCAGAAGTGTAACAGATTGGGCGTCGATGCCCTAGATTTCTACCCGGCTTAACTACCCCCAATGGGCTAGCGCGACTGCTGATTATATTCATCATCGCGTTGATAAGCTTCATCATTCGGTTGCTCCGGAACCGACCGAAGTCGATACTCTTCATCCTGGCTCACCGCCTGTTCAGCCAAATCCGGATTAATCTCGCGTTTAATTTCTACCCCTAAACCGCGAAACGCTTCTGCCTGCGCCAGCACATTTCCGCGACCTGAAGAGAGTTTTTTCATTGCCTGGCGATAGTTATCCTGCGCTTTGTCGAGACTTTGACCAATCGCGGACATGTCATCGATGAACAAACGCATCTTGTCGTACAGCTTGCTGGCACGATCGGCGATTTGCTGGGCGTTGCGGCTTTGATGCTCATAACGCCACAGGTTGGCGATAGTGCGCAGCGCCACCAGCAGCGTAGTCGGGCTAACCAGCATGATATTGTTTTTCAACGCTTCGGTGATCAGCTCCGGCTGGCGATCCAGTGCCAATAAAAATGCTGGCTCAACGGGGATAAACATCAGCACGTAATCCAGGGTTCGCAGCCCCGGCAACTGTTGATAATCTTTGCGTCCAAGCAAGCGGATGTGGTTACGCACCGACGCGATATGCTCCTGTAGCGCGCTTTCACGTGTGTAGTCATCTTCAGCGTTGAAATAGCGTTCATAGGCGACCAGCGTCATTTTGGCGTCGATCACCACATCTTTTCCCTGCGGCAACCGCACGATGACATCCGGCTGCATCCGCGAGCGGGCGTCATTTTCGATGCTGACCTGGGTTTCATATTCATACCCTTCACGCAGACCGGAAGCCTCCAGCACCCGCGTCAATACTACCTCGCCCCAGTTGCCCTGGGTTTTATTGTCGCCTTTCAGCGCACGCGTCAGGTTGATCGCTTCCTGGGCCATCTGGGCGTTGAGTTGCTGGAGGTTGCGGATTTCGTGAGTCAGGGTATGACGTTCTTGGGCTTCTTTACCAAAGCTGTCCTGGACCTGACGGCGGAAACCGTCCAGTTGTTCACGTAGCGGCGACAACAGGCTGTTCAGGCTCTGACGGTTTTGCTCATCAACCCGGCGATTGCTGTGCTCAAAAATACGGTTGGCGAGGTTTTCAAACTGCTCACTGAGGCGCTGCTCGCTGTTAATCATCTGGCGAATTTTATCGTCAGCATGTTGCTGTGCAGCTTCCATCCGCGTGGTTACTTCACGCAGATCGGCCTCCAGAGAGGTGTTAATACTTTGCAGGCTGCGCACTTCGTTATTGAGTAACTCGCACTCAGCGCGCCAGTGCTCGCTTTGAGTAATTTGTTGTTTTGCCGCGCTTAACTCCGCGACCATCTCTTCACGTTCAGCTAATTGCTCGGCTTTTTGCTGCGCATGTTGATAACTGGCAAACAGCCAGCCAATTGCCACACCCACCAATGCAATAACTGCGTAAACCATGATTGAGAAATCCACAACGCCTCCTGACGCAACAACTTACCCGCACAAAATAGAATTGTGCTGTACAAACGTCCAGTTTGAAAGAAGTTTCCTGCGAGGCGCTACGCAAAACGATCGTTAATTTTCATTATTTTATCCCACAATATGAGATGGAGTTTATATTGTGGGATATATCACCTTTTCCCCACGTCATTATGTGGAACACTTCAGCAATATCATCAGGAGAAACGTATGGCAGAAACCTCTTCAACCACCGCAGGCGCACAAACGTTATTACGTGGACTGGCGGTTCTTAATGCTGTTTATAACGGCTGCCATGACCTAAAAAGTATCGGCGAGTTCACCGGCACGACCCGGAGCACAACCCATCGTTTAGTCACCGTTCTGGTGGAACAACGTTACCTGCGCCATGTCCCAACGCAGGGCTACCAACTGGGTGCCAAACTGATCGAATTCGGTGCCAGAGCACTGGAAAGCACCTCGCTGTACGAAATTGCCCAGCCCGTTTTGCAACGCCTTGCCCGTTACACCCTGGACACCGTGCATCTGGGGATCGTTGAAGGCGACGAAGTGCTGTATCTGGAGAAGATCAACAGTCAGCGCGGGCTGGAAATGCGCTCACGCCCAGGCCATCGCATGCCACTGGCAATCACCGGCATCGGCAAGGCATTGATCCTCAACCGAACAGAAGAAGAGTGGCGCACGCTGTTTAAGACCTGTGGTGATGAAACAAAACTGGGCGCATTTATTCAGAACATGCGTCGTTATGCCGCCAGTGGTTTTGCTTTTGATCTGGAAGAGAACGAGCCGACTATCCGTTGCGTTGCAGCGCCGGTTTACAACGCCCGGGATGAAATTGTGGCGGCTATTTCTGTCGCCAGTACCACCACGTATATGTCGCTGGCGCGTCTGGAAGAACTGGCACCTTACGTCAAATCCTGTGCAGAAGAGATATCCGCTGAACTGGGCTGGGGTAAGCACGTCCGCAAAGATAAATAAACCATGATTAAAGGAAACGACTAATGCCGGGAGCACCCTCATTTATTGCCCTGGACTGGGGAACGTCATCGCTTCGGGCATGGCGTTTTGGCGAATCACCAAATCCACAAGAAAAACGTGAATTCCCCTGGGGGATCATGAAATTACCCTCCCAGGCAGCAACACGTGAGGACGCTTTCCACGATACGTTTTTACGTGTCTGCGGCGACTGGCTGGCACAAACCCCATGCCCGGTACTGGCTTGCGGCATGCTCGGCAGTGCGCAAGGGTGGCAACCAGCAGCTTATTTACCTTGCCCGGTCACTCTCGAGGGTCTGGCGAAGCAGTTGACGCCTGTTATCCACCAGCAGCAGACAATGCTGCACATCATTCCTGGCGTGATTAAAGAAGGTGAAATGCCCGAAGTGATGCGTGGCGAAGAGACACAAATCTTCGGTGCTATCTCGATGGAACCGGCCCTGCAAAACGCGATCCATCAGGGTATGCCAGTGCTGATAGGCTTACCCGGCACACATGCGAAATGGGCAGTAGTTGAAAACAACACCATTACCGATTTCCGAACCTTTATGACGGGCGAGTTATTTGATGTTTTATCCCGCCATTCGATTCTCGGTGCCACCATGCATCCTGGAGATGAACCGCACTGGGATGCCTTCACCCACGGGCTGACAGCAGCACAAGAGCATCATCAGACCGGATTATTATCGACGCTGTTTTCGACCCGTTCGCGCCTGCTGACCAGTAATCTTACGTCGTCCTCGCAGGGGGATTACCTTTCCGGATTACTGATAGGCCATGAATTATGTGGTCTGGCATCCAGTTTGCTACGTGATTTACCCGCCACAACACCGATCGCCTTAATCGGTAGCGCAAATCTGAACAGCCGCTATTCACAAGCATTCAGCCACGTTTTTCCCGACAGACAGATACACGCCATTCCTAATGCCACTGAACAGGGATTATGGCGAATCGCCCACGCTGCCGGGTTACTGTCCACCAACGCCAGGGAATGTACCCATGCCATTTAAGACGCTTTTGCAAAAAACCGGGTTAGTCGCCATTTTACGCGGCGTGAAACCGGATGAGATTGTCGCCATCGGTGAAAAACTGTACGCCGCCGGATTCCGCCTGATTGAGATTCCTATGAACTCGCCGGAGGCGTTGCAAAGTATCAGTTTACTGCGCGACGCCCTGCCTAAGGATTGCCTGGTCGGAGCCGGAACTGTGCTTTCGGTAGAGCAGGTGGTTGCGGTTAAAGAGGCTGGGGGCCAGATTATCGTGATGCCGCATTGCGATACTGCGGTGATCCGTCGCGCCCGTGCGCTGGGTATGTATTGTGCGCCTGGCGTCGCCACGCCCACCGAAGCCTTTGCTGCCATTGAACATGGTGCTAATGCCATCAAGCTGTTCCCGGCTGAACAAATTACGCCAGAAGTTACCAAAGCCTGGCGTGCGGTTATTCCACAATCCGTTCCGATGTTACCGGTTGGCGGTATCACACCGGAAACCATGGCGCGTTATCTGAGCCACGGCGCAAACGGCTTTGGCCTCGGTTCTGCGCTATATCACCCCGGCATGACGCCAGAGCAAGTCTATGAAAATGCAGTACTGTTTATGAACGCATGGAACAATTTAAATAGCAACTAACTGATAAATAAGGATATAAAAGCAATGATAAAACATCTTACCTTACCGAAAAAAATGGCTGCAATGGTACTTCTTGCAGGCGCTGCCCTCAGCACTGCACCTGTACAGGCGGCTTCCTGGCCAACCAAACAGATCGAGTTAGTCGTACCCTACGCGGCCGGAGGCGGTACGGACCTGGTTGCCCGAGCCTTTGCTGATGCCGCCAAAAACCATTTACCCGTCAGCATCGGGGTTATCAATAAACCTGGCGGTGGTGGCGCTATCGGCCTGAGTGAAATCGCCGCTGCCCGCCCTAACGGTTACAAAATTGGTTTAGGCACGGTTGAACTGACCACCCTTCCCAGCCTCGGAATGGTGCGTTTTAAAACCAGCGACTTCAAACCCATCGCCCGTCTGAATGCGGATCCGGCGGCTATCACCGTCCGTGCTGATGCGCCGTGGAATAGCTATGACGAATTTATGACTTACGCCAAAGCGAATCCCGGAAAAGTACGCATTGGTAACTCAGGCACCGGAGCTATCTGGCATCTGGCGGCAGCTGCACTGGAAGACAAAACGGGTGCGAAGTTTTCTCATGTCCCGTATGACGGCGCAGCCCCTGCCATTACAGGCCTGTTAGGCGGGCATATTGAAGCGGTTTCCGTAAGCCCAGGTGAAGTTATCAATCATGTGAAAGGCGGCAAGCTGAAGACACTGGTAGTGATGGCGGATGAGCGAATGAAAACCATGCCTGACGTCCCGACGTTAAAAGAGAAAGGCGTTGATCTCTCCATCGGCACCTGGCGCGGCCTGATTGTGTCGCAAAAAACGCCGCAGGATGTGGTGGATGTTCTGGCAAAGGCAGCAAAAGAGACGGCTGAAGAGCCTGCATTCCAGGATGCACTGCAAAAGTTGAATCTCAACTATGCATGGCTTGACGCTGCCAGCTTCCAGACCCAAATCAGCGAACAGGAAAAGTACTTTGACGAGTTGCTGACTCGCCTGGGCCTGAAAAAATAAACCTGAGGTACGGTTGATGAACACAAAACAGTCTGTTGCTCAACTCGCCGTACCGCACCGCAAGCGCCTTTCATCAACGATGGTGGTGGCGCTGTTACTTTGTGTGGTTGCTGGCGCGGTGATGATTAATGCCGCTGATTTTCCAGCAACTGCCATTGAAACGGATCCCGGTGCAAGTGCCTTCCCTACCTTCTATGCCTGTGCCCTGATTGTGCTCGCTGTCTTGCTGGTGATACGCGATCTTTTGCAGGCAAAACCAGCCTCTTGCGCCAACGCACAGGAAAAACCGGCATTCAGGAAAACGGCAACAGGAATTGCGGCAACCGCGTTTTATATTGTGACGATGAGCTACTGCGGTTATCTCATTACTACTCCTGTTTTCCTCATCGTCATTATGACGTTGATGGGCTACAGGCGATGGGTACTCACACCGGGTATTGCGCTGCTGTTAACGGCAATCCTCTGGTTGCTGTTTGTCGAAGCGTTACAGGTGCCATTGCCTGTCGGCACATTTTTCGAATAACAGGGGCCAGCAATGTTTGAAAGTGAACTTTTAACTCAGGGTTTTTCGACATTACTCAATAATCCTCAGGCGCTGCTGTTTGCCACTTTTGGGGTGATGCTGGGTATTGTGATTGGCGCTTTGCCTGGTCTGACAGCGACCATGGGTGTGGCGATTTTGCTGCCTTTCACCTACGGCATGGAGCCTGTTTCTGGCTTGTTGATGATTTGCGGCGTCTTTTTTGGTGGCGTCTACGGTGGTTCTATCACCGCAATTTTGCTCAAAATTCCCGGAACGCCTGCCGCCGCAGCCACCGCTATTGATGGTTATGAGCTGACGAAACAGGGAAAAGCAGGGCTGGCATTGAGTGCCGCCACGTTCTCTTCCTTTAGTGGCGGAACGCTCAGCATTATCGTGCTGATGTTTCTCTCTCCGGTACTTGCCAGTTGGGCGCTGAAATTTAGTGCCTCGGAGTCCTTCGCCCTGGCAACCTTCGGACTGAGCATTATTGCCAGTATTTCCGGTGAGTCACTGATTAAAGGGCTGATTGCCGGGGTTGGCGGATTGCTGATCGCAACGATAGGCCTTGATCCAATGGGCGGTTTTCCACGGTTTACAGGTGGATTTGTGGAGCTGATGAATGTGCCATTTATCCCGGTGATGATTGGTTTATTTGCTGCTTCAGAAGCATTCCGCTCTATGGAGCAAAACCAGCAAATTCGTCAGGGGGCGAAGGTGGCTATCGGCAGTCTGTTACTGCCCTGGCAAACACTACGCCGCATTGCATTAACCATTTTGCGCTCATCAGGATTAGGGGTTTTTATCGGCATGATCCCCGGTGCGGGGGCGGATATTGCAGCTTTTGTTGCCTATAACGAAACTCGTCGTTTCAGTAAGACACCAGAAAACTTTGGTAAGGGTGAAATTAAAGCTGTGGCCTCCTGTGAGGCAGGCGCGAATGGCTGCACCGGTGGCGCATTGTTACCTATGCTGACGCTGGGGATCCCTGGCGATGCGGTAACCGCCATCATGCTGGGCGCGTTAACGTTACAGGGAATGCAACCAGGCCCGCTGATGTTTACCGACCACGGCGATATGGTTTATACACTGTTTGTCGGCATGATCTTCTGTTACTTCATGCTACTAGTTCTTGGACTGCTCTCTTTGAAAGTCATCGGTAATGTGGTGAAAATTCCCGGCAATATTCTCACACCGATGATCCTCGCACTTTGTGTGGTCGGGACTTATGCGTTGAACAATAGCCTTTTTGATGTTGGCATTATGCTGATTGCAGGCGTGGTGGGCTATTTCATGCAGAAAGGAGGATATCCGGCATCACCCGTAGTGCTGGCATTGATTATGGGGCCAATGGCGGAAAGTAATTTTCGCCGTGCGCTGTCGCTTTCTGGTGGGTCACTCGACTTTCTGTATACCCGACCGATCACTCTGGCATTGCTGACTCTGGCAGCCTTTACGCTACTGACGCCAATAATCCGCAAAATAATGCGTTTACGGCGTCAATAACTGATATCGCTCCCCGAAGTTGGGGAGCGTTTTTTATTTCAGCAGACGACGCGCCGCTTCCACCACGATTTTCACCGCATGGCTTTCGGTTTGTTTCATCGTCTCAGCATTCGGGATCTCTTGCTGGGTGCGGTTAACGATAACCCCCGCTACCATACCGGCACGCAGGCCCTGACTTGCACACATGGTCAGCAGGGTTGCAGATTCCATTTCATAGTTCATTACGCCCATCGCCTGCCACTCTTCCATAGAACCTTTAAAGTGACGAACTACGCGACCAGAGTAAGTATCGTAACGTTCCTGACCCGGGTAGAAGGTATCAGAAGAAGCCGTCACACCAACGTGAGTGGTGGCACCAATTGACTTCGCCGCTTCAACCAGCGCAGTCGTACATTCGAAATCAGCGACAGCCGGGAATTCCAGCGGTGCGAAGTGCAGGCTCGCGCCGTCCAGACGAACAGACGCCGTGGTAACCAGGACATCACCCACATTAATATGCGGCTGAATAGCGCCCGTTGTACCGATACGCAGGAAGGTGCGAATGCCCAGCTGTGCCAGCTCTTCAACAGCAATAGAGGTAGACGGGCCGCCGATACCGGTAGAGCAGACGATAACAGGTTTACCATCCAGCTCTGCACGCCAGGTGGTGAATTCGCGATGAGATGCCAGCTTAACCGGCTTATCCATCAGCGCGGCGATCTTTTCCACACGATCCGGGTCGCCAGGGACGATGGCAAGCGTAGCCCCTTGTAAATCGTTTTTAGTGAGGCCGAGATGAAAAACATCAGACTTGGACATATACAACTCCTCTGTGAATCGGTTTAGTCAGAAGAAGCAAAAAGACACTTTACCGAAGGGTTTAACATTTTTTCGTGATACTCATCACCATGACGAAAATGCGTTGCATAAATTTACCCGCCAAAAGTGATGCAAATCACATAAATCACTCTTCATTCTGCAGGACTGCATAAAAGATGAGCCGATTCAGGCAATGTGATTTGTTGCATGCTGACTATAGTTAACATTGCGCAACATTTTTATAAGGGTACGGAGAATACCATGGCAACAACACAACAATCTGGATTTGCACCTGCTGCATCGCCTCTCGCTTCGACCATCGTTCAGACTCCGGACGACGCGATTGTGGCGGGCTTCACCTCTATCCCTTCACAAGGGGATAACATGCCTGCTTACCATGCCAGACCAAAGCAAAGCGATGGCCCACTGCCAGTGGTCATTGTAGTGCAGGAAATTTTTGGCGTGCATGAACATATCCGCGATATTTGTCGCCGTCTGGCGCTGGAGGGGTATCTGGCTATCGCACCTGAACTTTACTTCCGCGAAGGCGATCCGAATGATTTTGCCGATATCCCTACGCTGCTTAGCGGTCTGGTAGCAAAAGTGCCTGACTCGCAGGTGCTGGCCGATCTCGATCATGTCGCCAGTTGGGCGTCACGCAACGGCGGCGATGTTCATCGCTTAATGATCACCGGATTTTGCTGGGGTGGGCGCATCACCTGGCTGTATGCTGCGCATAATCCACAACTGAAAGCAGCGGTGGCATGGTACGGCAAATTAACCGGCGATAAGACGCTGAATTCACCGAAACAGCCTGTTGATATCGCAACCGATCTTAACGCGCCGGTTATCGGCTTATATGGCGGCCAGGATAACAGCATTCCGCAGGAGAGCGTTGAAACGATGCGCCAGGCGCTGCGGGCAGCAAACGCGAAAGCAGAGATTATCGTCTACCCGGATGCCGGGCATGCGTTCAACGCCGATTATCGTCCGAGCTATCATGCCGAGTCTGCGAAAGACGGCTGGCAGCGAATGTTGGAATGGTTTACACAGTATGGTGTTAAAAAGTAACGCCATAGTCGCTAAATCTGATGATTAAGCTCACACAATTTCAACGATTTTTTTAATCTCAAAACCATACAGCATCAAAAAATTTGTTGCTGTATGCCACTCTTTGACTCCCTTCACATTCGTCATCACACCACCTGCTGAATGCAAAAATTTCGTTGCTGTGCGGCAAACTTTTTTCCTGTTTTGTGCCGCTTTTCTCCTGAATACTCGTTCTCAGAACAACTGGATCGTTTAAACATCAGACAGGAGATTTACCATGACGCAATCCATTTTTCAGGCTCAACCCTTTGAATTACCTTTTGATCCGCGCACAACTGCACTGGTCATGATCGACATGCAGCGTGACTTTGTCGAAGCCGGGGGCTTCGGTGAGGCACTGGGCAATGATGTTTCACGGGTACGCACGGCTATCGCACCATGTACAGAGGTGCTGGCAGCCGCACGTCAAAAAGGAATTATGGTTATTCATACTCGTGAAGGCCATCGTGCAGACTTAAGCGACTGCCCGCCAGCCAAACTGACGCGCGGCGGAAAAACCTTTATTGGTGAACCAGGACCGATGGGACGCATTCTGGTCAGAGGTGAAGCAGGTCATGACATCATTCCTGAACTGTACCCGGTGGCAGGCGAACCGGTGATTGATAAGCCTGGCAAAGGCGCGTTTTATCAAACCGACTTACATCTGATTTTGCAAAACCACGGTATCAAGACGCTGATAGTTTGTGGTGTTACAACCGAAGTTTGCGTAACCACCACCGTGCGCGAAGCAAATGATCGTGGCTATGAATGCATTATCCCGGAAGATTGTGTCGGCTCCTATTTCCCGGAATTCCAGAAATACGCCCTCGAGATGATCAAAGCACAAGGTGCCATTTTCGGTTGGGTTACTGATTCCAAAGCCATTATTGCAGGCCTGGAAGGTTAACACCGATGGTACAGGTTACGCTTTGCGCATCGTCGTTGGGATATCTTTTCCCGCAGAATGAAACGCAAGATTTACGTCTACATAGCGCTTTTAAACATGCGGTAAATCTGTATTCAGACGCGGGAACATTCATCACTCTGTTGTGTGCGCAAACGTATCTGAATCTCCCTGATGCAGCCAGAGTCTGGCTACCTGAATGTTGGGACTGGCGAAGAGAGATTGCCCATTCAGATCCCATTCAGTTAACCCCAGGCTTACTGCGGACACCTCGATTTTGTGTGGCGCTCGAAAACGCAACGCTCTGGCAGTCGCCATTTGTGGGGGGAATGCTGACACTTGAGGCATTCCCTTTGGTTTTCCAGCACTACCCAACGATGGCATCGCAACGGCTTTTATTTTGTCTGGAACATAACGTTCAAAGCACATTGCACCTGCCGGATAGTCTCACGCACCAGGGATTAGCGATTATGGAGCATCCAGATGCGCTGGAACGCCAGGTGCCACAACTGATCGGCTTTGGTAAAGGCTTAACGCCCGATGGAGATGACTATTTGTTGGGCTATCTGGCAGCACTCTGGTTATGGCAACTCCCTGCACCACTTGCCGATCATCAATACCGGTTGCAGCAGGTAATTGATCAACATGCGCACAACACCACGGATATCAGTCGTCATTATCTGGAGCGTGCGCTTCAGGGACATTTTTCAGAACCGATTTGCCAGTTACTCGCACAACTGGTTGGGAGTGCATCGGCAATGACAATCGCATCCTGTGCAGAACAGGTCATGCAATTTGGCGCAACGTCAGGAGTAGATTGCCTTGCAGGAATGCTGCATGGCTTTCGAACCCTGAACACCATGAATTGATTTCAACCTTTTCTCCCGTAGCCCGTTTATGGGGCTACACGGGGATACTTTGCCCGAATTTTGCTATCGGGCGGAATGAAACAGGCGTAACAGCATGAAAGTTAAATATAAAGTTTTCAGTAATCTTTATCAGGACTCAGTTTCTCTGATGCAGATTTCCGCGCAAATCAGCAAGTTGCCCGGTATTCAACAGGCCTCGGTCGTCATGGGAACGCCCAATAATCTCGAACAATTGCGCGATGCGGGTCTGGGTAACGAAATCAACGCCAGTCCCAATGATTTAGTGATTGCAGTCATGGGTGAAGAAGATATTTGCAATGAAGCACTGGTACTGGCCCAGCAACGTCTGACCAGCAAACCCGATGATGAAACGGATAGTGGCATTAAATCACCGGAAAAGGTCAGCCTGGAAATGGCACTGGAAGCCGAGCCCGAAGCCAACCTGGCACTCATTTCTGTACCGGGAGACTACGCCGCCGCCGAAGCAATTAAAGCGTTAAACCTCGGAATGAACGTGATGATGTTCAGCGATAACGTCAGTATCGTGCAGGAAAAATCCATCAAAACGCTTGCCCGAGAACGTCAGCGCATCGTAATGGGACCTGACTGTGGAACCGCCATTGTTAACGGCATTCCGTTAGGCTTCGCTAATGTGGTGAAACGCGGAGCAATTGGTGTTATTGGCGCGTCAGGCACCGGGCTACAGGAAGTGACTTGCCGAATCGACCAGCTCGGAGCGGGTATTTCTCAGGCGTTGGGAACAGGCGGACATGATCTCAGTGAAGAGATTGGTGGAATATCGATGCTCTTCGCTTTAGATGCGCTGGCGCAAGACGATGAAACTCGCGTGATTGTGCTTATTTCAAAACCGCCTTCACCGATCGTTGCCCGGACTATTCTGGAGCGTGCCGAGGCTTGTGGAAAACCCGTGGTGGTGAATTTCCTCGGTGCGAATCCGCATGATCTGGCACGTCCCAATATCACTGCCGCCACCACACTTGCCAGCGCCGCAAATATCGCCGTGGCGTTACTGAATGATCAACCAATTCCGACTATCGAGACCGAAATTTCCTGCGACGATCTCACAATGTTACAAAACGCCTGCCAGCGCCTGCCAGCCCATCGCCAGGCGATACGCGGTGTTTTCGCCGGAGGAACCTTCTGCTACGAAGCGCAACTTATCTGCCAACAAAAGGGATTCAGCGCAGCCTCCAATACGCCAGTTGCGGGTAATCGTGCTCTGGCAAATATCTGGCAAAGCGAAGATCACACGTTGATCGATATGGGCGACGATGATTTCACCCGTGGCAAACCGCATCCAATGATCGACCCGACTCTGCGCAATCAACGTCTGCTCAACGAACTCAACGACTCACACACTGCCGTCGTGTTATTCGACCTGGTACTTGGTTATGGCGCTTCCGCTACACCTGCCAGCGAATTACTGGACCAACTTTCACACATCGACATGAATAACGCACCGTTGCTGATTGCGCACGTTTGCGGAACGGAAGCTGATTCGCAAATACGCAGTCAGCAGATAAGCGCACTACAAAATGCGGGCATCATCATTGCCAGCAGCAATGCACAGGCGGCGCTATGGGCCAGCGCCGTTGCGCAGACTCAGTTGCAGAAAAAGGGGCTAAACGCATGAATACCTTATTTAATCAGCCTTTGAAGGTCGTGAACGCGGGACTACACAGTTTTGCTGACAATATTCAACATGCCGGGGGAAGCGCAATTGCACTCAACTGGCAGCCACCAGCACAAGGCGATATTGACGCTGGATTGGATCTGGCATCGTTGCTACGTCATCCCCTGGTAGAAAATGCCAACCAAATCGCCATGACACGTTATCTCGAAGCACAGCCCGTGCTGGTGGATGTCATGCTCGCTAAAGAGGCCATTCCAGCAATGGCTGAACAAAAACGTATTTTGCACTCTGGCCCGCCGATTGCCTGGGAAGAGATGTGTGGTCCGGTAAAAGGGGCGATTATTGGTGCCATGCTGTACGAAGGTTGGGCCACCAGCCAGCAAGACGCTGAAAACCAAATAAACGCAGGCGAAATCGACCTTGCCCCTTGTCATCATTATCACGCGGTTGGCCCAATGGCAGGCATCATCAGCCCGTCGATGCCGTTATGGGTGGTAGAAAACAAAACCAACGGCCATCGTACTTTTAGCAATTTCAATGAAGGTCTGGGTAAGGTTCTCCGTTTTGGCGCCAATAACGATGAAGTTCTCAATCGTCTGGCCTGGATGCGCGATGAACTGGCGCCGGCAATGAAAGCAGCAATCGCACAACACGGCGAGCTGGAACTCAAGCCATTAATGGCGCAGGCGCTGCATATGGGGGATGAAGTTCATAACCGCAATGCTGCCGCTACCGGTTTGCTGATTAAGCGCCTGCTCCCGGCATTGCTGGCCTGCTCTCTTCCACAGGAACATATCCAGCGCGTCGTGGCATTTATCACCGGTAACGATCACTTCTTCCTCAATCTGTCGATGGCCGCCTGTAAAGCAATGATGGATGCCGCCGCCAATGTACCGTTCAGTTCAATGGTTACGGTGATGGCGCGTAACGGGGTGAATTTTGGTATTCGGCTTTCCGGTACTGGCGATCGCTGGTTCCAGGCTCCTGCCAATGCCGTTGAAGGTCTGTTCTTCCCCGGATTTGGCGTTGACGACGCTGCTGCTGACCTGGGTGATAGCGCAATTACTGAAACCGCAGGTGTGGGTGGCTTCGCGATGGCGTCGTCTCCGGCGATCGTCAAATTTGTGGGAGGCACCCCTGCCGATGCCACCAATAACAGCCGTCGGATGCAAGCCGTCACCCTCGGCGGTAACCCCGCATTTACACTTCCAGCCCTCAATTTTGCCCCCACCGCAGCAGGGATTGATGCGCGTAAAGTGACCGATCGCGGCATTTTACCGGTCATCAATACGGGTATCGCCCACAAACAAGCGGGGGTCGGGCAAATTGGTGCCGGGATCACCACTGCGCCGATGGCCTGTTTTGTCGCCGCTGTACGTGCACTGGCGGAGATCGTCGCAAAGGAGAACCATCATGGTTAAGCCACTGGCTGTCGTCGCGGTTGGCGGCAATGCGCTCATTCAGGACGAGCAACGCAATAGTATTCCCGATCAATATGTTGCAGTGATGGAAAGCGTGCAGCATATCGTTGATATGGTTGAAGCCGGATGGGACCTGGTACTAACCCACGGTAATGGCCCGCAGGTGGGCTTTATTCTGCGCCGCTCTGAACTCGCCAGTAACGAAGTTTCTCCGGTTCCACTTGATTACGCCGTGGGTGATACACAAGGTGCAATTGGCTACATGTTCCAGAAAGCGCTGCATAACGAATTGGCTCGCCGTGGCATAAACAAACCGGTAATTGCCCTGGTGACACAAACGCGAGTCAGCCCACATGACGATGCTTTCGCCAGCCCCAGTAAACCAATTGGCGCGTTTCTCGATGAAGCAACGGCCCAACAACGCCAACAACAACTCGGCTGGACGCTGATGGAGGACGCCGGGCGTGGTTGGCGGCGTACAGTTCCCTCTCCTGCACCACTGGAAATTATTGAGCACGACACCATCGCTCACCTGGTGCGCCAGGGATATCTGGTTATTGCCTGCGGCGGCGGCGGTATTCCGGTGGTGCGAGACGGGCAACAACTGAAAGGTGTGGAAGCCGTGATCGATAAAGATCTGGCCTCCGCGCTGCTCGCCAGTCAGTTAGGCGCAGATCTGCTGGTGATCCCCACCGGTGTAGAAAAAGTAGCGATTAACTTTGGTACACCACAACAACAGTGGCTCGACGCTATCAGCGTTGCCGAAGCGCAAACGCTGTTGCGGGAAGGTCAGTTTGGTGTCGGCAGTATGCAACCCAAAGTGGAAGCCATTGTTGATTTCATCAATGCCAGCCAGCAACAAGGCAAACAGGCCAGCGGCCTGATTACTTCACCGCAAACCATAAAAGCAGCCCTGGCGCATCAGAGCGGTACATGGATAACCCTTTAATTCTCTGGAGAACACAATGACTACAACGCTTTTAGCCGTTAACGGAACGCTGATGCGCGGCCTGGAACTCAACCCAAATATGCAAAAAGCGGGCGGTATTTTTGTCCGTGAAGACCGAACTGACGCCCATTACCGGTTGTGGAGTATTAATGATCGCCATCCGGGAATGATTCGCGTGAATGAAGGAGGAACACACGTCGACGTAGAAATTTGGCAATTACCGCTGGCCAGTTTTGCCGCTCTGTTAATGAGCGAACCCGCTGGGCTGGCAATTGGCAAAATCAAACTTGCCGATGGTAGCGAAGTGCTGGGCGTACTGGCAGAAAACTGGCTGACCGAAGGCCAACGGGAAATTACAGAACTGGGTAGCTGGCGCAAATACACCGGGCATTTTCATACTGTGTAACGCGCATTTATAAAGGGAACATACTATGCGTAAAAAAGAAGAGAATCTGAATACGGCATCAGGATTGCGTATTGCCATGATTTTGCTGGGTATTGCCGTCACACCTGTGCTGTTGTCATCTTCAAGCCTCGGCAATCAACTTTCCAGCAGCAGTTTAATTAGCGTCGTATTGTTAGGCGGCGTCATTCTGACCTTACTTTCAGCCATCACCATTAGCGTGGGAGAAAAAGCCCGCCTGCCAACGTATGGCATTGTGAAATATTCGTTTGGCGAAAAAGGGGCCATCGCCATTAACATTTTGATGGCGATAAGTCTGTTCGGCTGGATTGCCGTTACCGCCAATATGTTTGGTCATTCGGTACATGACTTACTGGCTCAACATGGACTGGAAGTTCCACTGGCACTGTTAGTGGCGGCTGGCTGTGTCATTTTTGTCGCCTCTACGGCATTTGGCTTTACCGTTCTGGGAAAAATTGCCCAGGTTGCCGTGCCGGTTATCGCGCTGGTGCTGTGTTACATCCTCTATGTGGCAACCCATACCGAAGTGGCAGTACCAGCGGCGATTGTGGAGATGAATACAGGTGTCGCCGTTTCCACCGTTGTTGGCACCATTATTGTGCTGGTTGCCACACTGCCTGATTTCGGTAGTTTTGTGCATAACCGCAAACATGCGCTGATTGCCGCAGGCGTGACGTTTCTGGTTGCCTACCCTCTGCTCTACTGGGCGGGTGCAACGCCGAGCGCCATTAGTGGTCAGGGATCTTTACTGGGTGCGATGGCGGTATTCGGTGCGGTTCTGCCTGCGGCGCTGTTGTTGATTTTCGCCTGCGTCACCGGTAACGCGGGCAATATGTTCCAGGGCACGCTGGTGGTTTCCACACTGCTTACCCGCTTTCCCAAATGGCAGATTACCGTGGCGCTGGGTATCCTTTCCGCCATCGTAGGCAGTATGGATATTATGGCGTGGTTTATTCCGTTTCTGCTGTTCCTGGGTATCGCCACGCCACCCGTTGCCGGAATTTATATCGCTGACTTTTTCCTTTATCGCCGTAATGGCTATCAAGAGTCAGTGTTAGCCCAGGAGTCACAGATTAAAGTGCTGACATTCGCAGCATGGATCATAGGCGCAGCGGTTGGCTTTATGACCGTAAAAGGCTTATTCACCCTGACGACGATCCCTTCGGTAGACTCGATTCTGGTGGCATGTATCGCGTATGCGATTCTCAGTCGGGCAAGTCAACACCGCTAATTCCTGGGTATACTCAGGCAATGATTACGGCTGAATCTGGAGAGATTCAGCCACTTTACCACTGACCAGGGAGCCTTATGTTCATCTCAGACGAAACGCTTCGTGTTATTCATCTGGTCGCCAGACACCAGAGCATTACCACCGCAGCCGAGCAGTTAAATAAAGTCCCTTCCGCCATCAGTTACACCATCAAGAAAGCGGAAGAGAGCCTGGGCGTTGAACTGTTCATTCGTAAGGGACGCTATATTGAATTATCGCCAGCGGGAAGTTACTTCATCGAACATAGCAAAACTATTCTTGGCGACCTGGAAGCATTAAAGCGCAACACAGTGCTGATTCACGATGGTATTGAGCGTGAACTGACAATAGCGGTAAACAATATTATTCCTGGTGATTTGCTGGTGGCATTTATTCGAGATTTTGAACGGCAATTCACATCAACAACACTGACGGTAGATCTTGAGGTATACAACGGCTGCTGGGATGCGCTGTACAGTAAGCGTGCTGATCTGGTCTACGGTGCTCCTCATGCAGTACCAAGCAGTGAAGGCATCATTAGCGAACCGGTCGGACAAATGGAATGGGATTTTGTCGTCAGCCCACTCCACCCACTGGCAGCGAAGCGGCATCCATTAGAAAACAGTGAATTGCGTCATTATCCAGCGGTTTGTATCCGCGATACCTCCGTTAACTTCCCCCCGATGCAAGCCTGGTTGTTGGAAGGACAAAAACCCATTTTTGTTCCTGACTTCGCTACGGCAATCGCCTTAATAGAACAAAACGTCGGTATTGGTTATATTCCACATCATCTGGCATTGCCGTTATTGAACAGCGGTAAATTGCTTAAAAAGCCAATGCGCGAACATAAACACGCCACCAAGTTATTTCTTGCCGCTCGTTCCGATGGTATGGGCAAAGCCTGTCAGTGGTGCATAGAATATTTAAGAAATCCGCAATTAATTTTCTGTTCCTGAAGATCCACATCATACCTGGCATACATAGCAAAATGGCTTCCGGTGTTGGAAGCCATTATTGTGCTGCAATTTACAATGACTCGTTAATACTCATCATCCCCGACGCAAATTCTGCGCCGCCTGCACCATGTTCGCCAGTGCCGCGCGGGTTTCTGGCCAGCCGCGCGTTTTCAGGCCACAGTCCGGGTTGACCCACAGACGCTCTGCCGGAATGCGTTTTGCCGCTTTCTTCAGCAAGGCTTCAATCCATTCCACGCTCGGTACGTTTGGCGAGTGAATGTCATAGACGCCAGGACCGATTTCATTTGGATAATCAAACTCTTCAAACGACTCCAGCAACTCCATGTCGGAACGCGAGGTTTCGATGGTGATGACGTCTGCGTCCAGCGCCGCAATGGAATCCATGATGTCGTTGAACTCGCAATAACACATGTGAGTGTGGATTTGTGTGTCATCTTTCGCCACGGCGGCGTTGATACGGAAGGCCTCTACGCCCCACTGGAGATACACATCCCAGTCGCTGCGACGCAGCGGTAAACCTTCGCGCAGAGCCGGTTCGTCAATCTGGATGATGCCAATTCCAGCGGCTTCCAGATCGGCCACTTCATCACGCAGCGCCAGCGCAATTTGTTTGGCGATGGTTTCACGGCTGACATCTTCACGCGGGAACGACCAGCAGAGAATAGTCACCGGGCCGGTCAACATCCCTTTCACCGGTTTATCAGTCAGGGATTGCGCATATTTTGCCCACTCCACAGTAATCGGTGCCGGGCGGCTAACGTCACCAATAACAATCGGTGGCTTCACGCAGCGGGAACCGTAGCTCTGTACCCAACCGTTTTGCGTAAAGACAAAGCCATCCAGATGCTCGCCAAAGTATTCCACCATGTCATTACGCTCGGCCTCGCCATGTACCAGCACATCCAGTCCCAAACGTTCCTGCTCAACAATGGCCTGCTTGATATGTTCCGCAATGCCCGTGCGGTAGTTATTGGCGTCGAGATTACCCTTTTTAAAATCCAGACGCAGGGTACGAATCTCCGTAGTTTGCGGGAAGGAACCAATCGTGGTGGTCGGCCACGCGGGCAGTTTAAAACGCGCACGCTGGGCTTCAGCACGCACTTCATAGACATTCGCACGCTGACTGTCCTGAGCGGTGATCGCCGCCAGACGCTTTTCTACTGCCGGATTATGTACACGAGTAGAGTGACGACGCGCCTGAATCGGAGCGCTCCACTCTGCCAGAGCCGCCGTATCACCACTGTTCAGCGCATCGCGCAGCAGTGCCAGTTCATGGCATTTTTGTAGGGCGAAGGCAAACCAGCTTTTCACTTCTGCATCAAGACGCGTTTCCACGCTCAGGTCGATGGGGCTGTGCAGCAGTGAGCAGGAAGATGCCACCCACAAATCACGTTTGCCGACAATGTCCTTAATTTGCGCATATTTCTCGGTAAGATCGGCGCGCCAGACGTTACGACCATTGATCAGACCCACAGACAGTAGCCAGTCAGAAGGCAGGCGCTTGTGCAGTTCAGCAACGTCATCTTTACCATGTACAAGGTCCACATGCAGCCCCTGAACAGGCAGCGCAGTAATCGTGTCGAGATTTGGTGTTACGCCTTCAAAATAAGTAGTCAGCAGCAGTTTCACCTGCCCCTGGAGCGCGTCGTAAGCGGGTTTATAGGCGTCCAGCCACGCCTGCGGTAGTTCCAGTACCAGCGCGGGTTCGTCGATCTGTACCCACTCGATGCCGCGTTTTGCCAGTTCTGCCAGCACTTGCTGATAAACCGGCAGAATGTCGTTCAGCAGGCTCAGGCGATCAAACTGTTCACCTTTCACTTTACCCAGCCACAGCCAGGTAACCGGCCCCAGCAGCACAGGTTTCACCTTGTGGCCCAGCGCCAGCGCCTCGTCCACTTCCTCCAGCAGCTGCGTCCAGGTCAGTTTGAACTGTTGGCCTTTAACGAACTCCGGCACCATGTAGTGATAGTTGGTGTTAAACCATTTGGTCATTTCCACCGCCGCCGCAGGTTCGCCAGTCGGCGCACGTCCACGACCAATACGGAACAGGGTGTCGATATCTACCGAACCATCTTTGTTCTGGTGACGCGCCGGAACGTTACCCAGCAGCAGGCTGGTGGTCAGGACATGATCGTACCAGGCAAAATCACCCACCGGCAGCAGGTCGATACCTGCTTGCTTTTGTTGATCCCAGTGACGAGCACGCAGTTCACGCCCTACCGCCAGCAGTTCTTCACGCGTGGAGTTCCCCGCCCAATAACTCTCTTGCGCTTTTTTCAGCTCGCGACGCAGGCCAACGCGAGGGAAACCGAGGGTGTGATTAAGAATTGTCATTATATGCCCCTTATGGAATTTTTAGTATTTAGCCGTCCAGATGTTTACACATCCATAATTGGCGGTTACTGTATATTCCTCAAGCGCAAATTATTCATGCCGAAGTGAAGGACTTTCATGATCGAAGTAAAACACCTGAAAACGCTACAAGCGTTGCGGAACTGCGGCTCACTCGCAGCCGCTGCGGCGACGTTGCATCAAACGCAATCCGCCCTGTCTCACCAGTTTAGCGATCTGGAACAACGCCTTGGCTTCCGGCTATTTGTGCGTAAAAGCCAGCCGCTTCGCTTTACACCGCAGGGAGAAATCCTGTTGCAACTGGCAAATCAGGTGCTGCCGCAAATTAGCCAGGCACTGCAAGCCTGCAATGAACCGCAGCAGACGCGCCTGCGCATTGCCATTGAGTGCCATAGCTGTATTCAGTGGCTGACGCCCGCATTAGAAAATTTCCATAAGAACTGGCCGCAGGTGGAGATGGATTTTAAATCGGGCGTAACGTTTGATCCGCAGCCTGCGTTGCAACAGGGCGAGCTGGATCTGGTGATGACGTCCGATATTCTGCCGCGCAGTGGCCTGCATTATTCGCCGATGTTCGACTATGAAGTGCGTCTGGTGTTAGCACCTGACCATCCACTGGCGGCGAAAACGCGAATTACACCGGAAGATCTCGCCAGCGAGACGCTGTTGATTTATCCGGTGCAGCGTAGTCGACTGGATGTCTGGCGGCATTTTCTTCAGCCGGCAGGCGTCAGCCCGTCACTGAAAAGCGTCGATAACACCTTATTGTTGATTCAGATGGTTGCCGCGCGGATGGGTATTGCCGCGCTGCCGCATTGGGTAGTTGAGAGTTTTGAGCGCCAGGGTCTGGTGGTGACCAAAACCCTGGGCGAAGGCTTGTGGAGCCGACTGTACGCCGCCGTGCGCGATGGAGAGCAGCGTCAGCCGATTACAGAAGCATTTATTCGTTCAGCGCGCAATCACGCCTGCGATCATCTGCCGTTTGTGAAGAGCGCGGAGCGACCCACTTACGATGCACCCACAGTGAGGCCAGGATCACCAGCGCGCCTGTAATAAACGTTGGCCAGTGCGGCTGTTGGTGCCAGATAGCCAGGTTTACCAGCAGCCCTGCCGGAACGTGCATATTATTCATAATGCCCAGCGTTCCGGCGTCCACCTGCGTCGCGCCGTAGTTCCACATAAAGTAGCCAATCCCGGAAGCCACCACGCCAAGAAACACCAGAATGCCCCATTGCAACGTGGTTTGCGGCATTTTCTGTGCATTTCCCAGCAAGAACCATGCAATCACTGCCACCAGGAACGCGCCAAGATAGAACCACGCAAAGGCGTTATGCTGCGGCATCGGGCGAGTTTCCATCAGACGTTTGTAACCCACCATGCCGATGGCAAAAGTGATATTGGAGAGTTGCACCAGCAATAAGCCAGTCCAGAAATGGTCGGTGACCTGATCATAGCGAATAATCCCGGCACCAATCACCGCCAGCAAGGCGCTAAAAGCATAGCCCCAGCGCAGACGGCGCTTACTCATGATGTCATAAATCAGCGTGATGTAGAGCGGCGTCAGTACGGTGAACAGCAACAGTTCGGAGACCGTCAGGTAGAGATAGGCGCGGAAACTCAGCATATACATCACACCGAGCTGCATCGCGCCCACCAGCATATACAGGCCGACCGTTTTCAGGCTATTGCCACGGGTACGCAGAAACGGCAGAAAAACGAGTGCCGCCAGGCCAACGCGCACCAGAACCGCAAAATAGCTATCGACGTGCCCCGCAAGGTACTCGCCATAAAAGCTAAAGGAGAAGGCCCACAGAATCGTGGTGATGATAAGTAGCGCCACAATGGAAAACTCTTTGATTAACGAGTATCCATTGTAGCGAAGTATCAGGTTGACAACTGACCAAATAAAGAACGATTACGATAAATAGAGCTTACGCAGATAATGCGGCACTGCGTCCTCGGCGTTAGTACCAATCACTTCCAGTTCCGGATGCAGATCTTTCAGACGCTGGTGCGCACTGCCCATAATGCAGCCTTTCCCCGCCATCGACAGCATTTCGGCATCGTTCATCCCGTCACCAAACGCAATACAATCCTTCAGGCTGTAGCCCAGTTTCTTCGCCACTGCTTCCAGCGCATGGCCTTTTGACACGCCGCCCGCCATGACTTCCAGGCAGGTTAAGGTAGAGAAACTGACATTGACGCGATCGCCCCAGCGAGCGTTAATCGCTTGCTCCAGTGGCAGAAGTTTTTCATGGGAATCGCAGGTGAAGAACACTTTGCTGACGCCTTCCGGCTCCAGTAATCCCGGCTCATACAGCGCATATTTGAACACCGCTTCTTTAAAAAAGCGCATCTCTTCCGGGCGATGGCGATTCATAAACCATTCGTCGTCGCGATAAACATTAGTAATGATGTCCGGATTGTCGTTGACTACGCCAAACAGATCGCTGGCAATGTCGCGATCCAGGTTATGAGCAAAAATCAGATTGCCATCCAGATCGTGAACGCGCGCGCCATTGGAGGTAATCATGTAAGACTTAATCTCCAGATTATCGCGAATTTGCCCCACATCAACGTGGTGACGACCGGTCGCAAACACAAAGTTGATGCCGCGCGCGGTGAGCAGCTTCAGAGTTTCTTTGGCGTAAGGGGATAACGTATGGTCGGGAGAAAGTAACGTGCCATCTAAATCAGACGCAACAACCTGATACATAAGAAATTTAAACCTCTGTAGAGCGGTTTCCGCTGGGTGAGTTATGCCTGTTGAAAAAATCAACGATGGCGTGGAGCGCGACTGAGCGCATTGCGTCCTTTTCAAAAAGGATCTCATGGTACGCACCTTTAATTACCAACGGCCGTCCTCCTTCGACAGGATGGCCCGCAGCGGTGCGGAGTTCACAAAAACGGTCATGCATGCGGTTATCCACCACGCGTTCCTCTTCAGCTTGTAAGAGAAGCGTTGGCGTGGCGTCATCACCCGCACCGGCTAACACCTGTTCGCCAGCCAGAATACTTTCGCGTACCCAATGGTAGGTCGGCCCACCGACGCGAATCGTTGGATCATCAGCATAGAAGCGTAAGTTACGTCGATATCGCTGTCTGCTGTGGGTCAGTACGTTGATAGCAAACGGCAACGCGCGCCAGCGCCCGGTGCCTATTGCATAGCCATCACGGAAACGTGGATGCGCTTCGGCCCAGTTGAGGATCTGCCGTGCCATAAATGACGGCATACGAATCACGATCCCAAACATTGGCGCAGTTAGCGCAATGGCGTCACATACACCTGGATGGCGTTGCAGAAATAATGTGGAGATCGCACCGCCCATCGAATGTGCCAGTATATAACGTTTACGCCACGGACCGGGCTGAACCTCCTGTTGCCAGAATGCCGCCAGATCATCAACATAATCATTAAAGCGATTAACATGCCCGAGATGCGGATCGGCTAACAGGCGACCGGAACGTCCCTGCCCGCGATGGTCGATGATTAAGACATCAAACCCCAAATGGAACAGATCGTAGGCCAGTTCCGCATATTTTACGTAGCTCTCAATACGCCCCGGGCAGATGACTACCACCCGGTCATGGTGCTGTGCGCGAAAACGGACAAAGCGCACCGGAATGTCATCCACACCAGTAAATTCTGCTTCATCACGCTGACGCCAGAAATCAGTCAGCAGTCCCATGGTAAAAGCAGCAAACGCGTTTTCTCTTGTTTCCCAGTCTTTTTGCTGCTGAAACATCAGGTAATCTGCCTCTTAAACCACGTAAAATCGTTTTTTTAAGCGTGCCTGACACAACGCTGCGACAGTAGCGTATTGTGGCACAAAAATAGACACACCGGGAGTTCATCATGACCTTAGAATGGTGGTTTGCCTACCTGCTGACATCGATCATTTTAAGCCTGTCGCCAGGCTCTGGCGCAATCAACACCATGACCACCTCGCTCAACCACGGTTATCGCGGCGCGGTGGCGTCTATTGCTGGGCTTCAGACCGGACTGGCGATTCATATTGTGCTGGTTGGCGTGGGTTTGGGGACGCTATTTTCCCGCTCAGTGATTGCGTTTGAAGTGTTGAAGTGGGCGGGCGCAGCTTATCTGATTTGGCTTGGGATCCAGCAGTGGCGCGCCGCTGGCGCAATTGATCTTAAATCGCTGGCCTCTACTCAATCGCGCCGACATTTGTTCCAGCGCGCAGTTTTTGTGAATCTTACCAATCCCAAAAGTATTGTGTTTCTGGCGGCGCTATTTCCGCAATTCATCATGCCGCAGCAGCCACAACTGATGCAGTATATCGTGCTCGGCGTCACCACTATTGTGGTCGATATTATTGTGATGATCGGTTACGCCACCCTTGCTCAACGGATTGCTCTATGGATTAAAGGACCAAAGCAGATGAAGGCGCTGAATAAGATTTTCGGCTCGTTGTTTATGCTGGTGGGAGCGCTGTTAGCATCGGCGAGGCATGCTTAAAACTGGAATAAAGCTCACGTAAATTAATGTGCCTCGAGAGATTGTTACATCCGCGCTCGAGGCATCTCGTAATAAGCGTAATCTGTTAATTTATTTACTATTTACTTCTCTTTGTTAGTGCCAGAATGCCGCCATATTTCACCCACGGATGATGAAAAATGACGGAAGCAACGACACCACATGACGCAATCTTTAAGGCTTTTTTATCCCGACCAGAAACGGCCCGTGACTTTATTGAAATTCATCTGCCGCCTTCTTTAGTTAAACTCTGCAATCTTGATACGCTCCATCTCGAGTCCAGCAGTTTTGTAGAGGAAAACCTACGCCAGTATTACAACGACGTACTTTATTCAGTAGAGACGACGAAAGGGTGCGGATATATCTATGTGTTGATTGAGCATCAAAGTTCACCTGATGAAAATATGGCGTTCCGTATGCTTCGCTATGCTATTGCCACCATGCAGCGGCATCTTGAAGCGGGACATGATTATCTGCCTCTGGTGATCCCCATTCTTTTTTACCAGGGAAAGCGTAGCCCATATCCATGGTCAACAAACTGGCTCGATGGTTTTCCGGATCCGGACATTGCACGCGATCTCTATTTCCATGCTTTTCCGCTGGTTGATATTACGCTAATTCCTGATGACGAAATCATGCAACACCGCAGCATGGCCGCCTTTACGCTGGTACAGAAGCATATCCGTCAACGGGATATGACAACGCTGTTAGATAAGTTATCCCGCTTAATGATTCTGGGGCAGATGAGCGGACAGCAAATACGCATGTTGATAAACTACATGGCGCTGGTAGGTGAAGCACAGGATGTACGAACATTAGTACATGGTCTGGCACAACGAGTGCCTCAACAAGGAGAGGAACTGATGACTTTAGCGGAAGAACTTCGGCGCGATGCCCTTCTCAATGTCGCAAAAGCAATGCTACAGCGTGGCTTTGATTTGCAGTTGATTATGGAAATGACCGGGCTTTCTCAGGAAGACCTTTATCAATTGCAATCCTGATGTTATTCCCCCTGATAGCGTATCAGGGGGAAGTGCTTAACGCGAAATAATCAAATGAATACCAAATCCGGCAAATAACGCCCCGGCAAAACCATCAATCCACTTCGCCAGACGTTGATAACCACGGCGCATTTGCGGCAGGGCAAACAGGCTGGCAACGACGGTAAACCACGCCAGTGTTTCGATAATAATCAACGCGAAAATGCCCCAGCGCTCAGTGGTGCCGACGTTATCGCCGACAAACAGCGAGAATACCGAACCAAAGTAGATAATCGCTTTCGGATTGGCGAGATTGGTCAGTAAGCCTTTCAGGAAACTGCGCCCGCTTTTTGCCAGTTCTACCTGTGGCGCAGGCGCAGAAACAACCTCTTTTTTCAGTGCACCGCGTAGCATCTGGTAACCCATCCAGCAGAGATACAGGCCACCGCCCACCATAATCAGCGTATGCAGCCAGGCCATTTTTTCGATAATCAAATGTAGGCCAAGCAACGCAATCCCAGCCCAAACCATTACGCCGCAGGTAATGCCCAGCACGCCCATCATCGCTTCTTTACGGGAACGACTGACAGCGGTCTGAGAGACAAAAAAGAAATCGGGACCGGGGCTCATAAGCGCCACAATGTGCACCATGGCGACGGTGAGGAATAACATCAACATACATTAGACTCGCGGGGGAAACGTTTACGGAGTCTTCATCCTGGCACTTTTTTATCCTGCTGACTACTCTTCGTCATCGCCATCGACATGCGCACGAATCAGCGCCATAAACGGTTTGCCAAAGCGTTCCAGCTTGCGCATCCCAACGCCGTTAACGCTGAGCATTTCGCTGGCAGTGATCGGCATCTGTTCCGCCATCTCAATCAAGGTTGCGTCGTTAAATACCACGTACGGCGGGACATTGCTTTCATCGGCAATCGATTTACGCAGTTTGCGTAATTTGGCGAACAGTTTGCGATCATAGTTGCCGCCGAACGATTTCTGCATCGCTTTCGGTTTGAGCGCCACGATACGCGGCACGGCAAGTTGCAAAGAGGATTCGCCGCGCAGCACCGGACGCGCAGCCTCTGTCAGTTGTAGGGCAGAATGCTGGGCAATATTTTGCGTCACCAGGCCGAGGTGAATCAGCTGGCGGATCACGCTCACCCAATGTTCATGGCTTTTATCACGGCCCATGCCATAGACTTTCAGTTTGTCATGACCATAGTCGCGGATACGCTGGTTATTAGCGCCACGAATCACTTCCACCACATAACCCATCCCAAACCGCTGATTCACACGACCAATGGTGGAAAGGGCAATCTGAGCATCGGTTGAACCATCGTATTGTTTCGGCGGATCGAGGCAGATATCGCAGTTCCCGCACGGCTCCTGCCGCCCTTCGCCAAAGTAGTTCAGCAGCACCAGACGACGGCAAGTTTGCGCTTCGGCAAACGCGCCCATCGCATTGAGTTTATGGCGCTCGATATCCTGCAATTGCCCCTGCGGCTTCTCTTCCAGACAACGGCGTAGCCACGCCATATCGGCCGGATCGTAAAACAGCATCGCTTCCGCGGGCAGGCCATCACGCCCGGCGCGACCGGTTTCCTGATAATAGGATTCGATATTGCGCGGAATATCAAAGTGGACCACGAAGCGGACGTTAGGCTTGTTGATGCCCATGCCAAACGCCACGGTCGCCACCACAATTTGCAGGTCATCGCGCTGAAATTTTTCCTGCACGTCGACGCGAATATTATTTTCCAGCCCGGCATGATAGGCCGCCGCGCTAATTCCCTTGCTTTGCAGGCGCGCAGCGGTGTCTTCGACTTTCGCCCGGCTGTTGCAGTAAATAATCCCCGACTTACCGCGTTGTTCCTGCACGTAGCGCATCAACTGATCGAGCGGTTTGAATTTCTCCATCAGCATGTAGCGAATGTTCGGGCGATCAAAACTGCTGATTTGAATCAGCGGATCGTTCAGCCCCAGCAGGCGCACGATATCCTGCCGCGTGGTGTCATCGGCTGTGGCAGTCAGCGCCATAAACGGGAGCGTCGGGAACCGCTGACGCAGCTGACCGAGGGCAGCGTATTCCGGGCGGAAATCGTGACCCCATTGGGAGATACAGTGCGCTTCATCAACGGCTAATAACACCGGATTCCAGTGCGCCAGATGCTCAAGGAAGTTATCCAGCATCAGGCGTTCCGGCGCGATATACAGCAGGCGGATTTGCCCGGTGCGACAGCCTGTCATCACGTCAAGTTGCTGCTCGCGGGTTTGCGTCGAGTTAAGGCACGCCGCCGCCACGCCGTTGGCTTGCAGTTGATCCACCTGATCTTTCATCAACGAAATCAGCGGTGAAACAACCACGGTAAGGCCGTTTAGCAATAAGGCAGGAATTTGATAGCAAAGGGATTTTCCGCCACCAGTGGGCATGACGACCAGGCAATCGCGACCGGAAAGTACGGTGTCGATAATCTCTTCCTGGCCGGGGCGAAACTGTTGGTAGCCAAAGGTTTCTTGTAAAACCTGTTTAGCCCCGGACTCCAGATTCAACACTTCCGCCTGCGCCACATTCACCCCGATTGCCTGAAATAAAAACAGGCGCTATTTTCAGCGCCTGCGCGAGAAACTGCAATGCTTTTAGTCTCTGAGAGGGTAATCCTGGATGCTGGATTCCAGATTTGCCAACCATTCATCAAAACAGGTCGTTTAGCATAACTCCCACACCAACGCGGGTCTGGTTGAAGTTATAGTCGATGAGCGATTCGCCATAGCCGCTGTAAACCTGAGTATAAAGGCGCACATGTTTGGTGATCGGGTAACTTAAGCCTAACTCCGCGCCGCCGTAGCCCGTGTTCCAGTTGTACTGTCCTTTCGCACTCAACACCGCATCACCGAGGTGATAGCCGATTTTAAGCTGGTAGTAACCCATATATTTGGTGATATCCGGGTTATCGTCAGTATTACCCACCACATACCACGGCTTCACCTCTACCAGCCAGTTACCGTTTTCTGCCATCAGGCGTGTATAAAGGCGGTTCCAGCTGCGGGAAGTCGGGTCTGAACGCCCGTTTGAGTCGTGGTTGTAGCCCATTTCCACATCGCGCAGCGTCCAGCCAGCAAAGTTGTAATCCGTGGCAAAACCGAGGAACAATTGCGGTTCGTAGTTAGTTTCACGAAACGGTGAAGACTCTTCGCTATTGGACAGTTGCCACCAGGATTTTTGCGTATAAGACGCACCCAACACCGAGTTCGGGCCTAAAATCCCACGCCACAGCGGAAACGCCAGGCTCAACTGAAACTTTACTTCATCCTTACGCGCATTTTCCGCCCAGTCGTAACTGGCAATCGCTTCTTTATTCAGATCGCTGGTTTGGGTATAGATGATGTAGTTGGTGTCATAAGGATAAAGGGTGAACGGATTGTCATGCTCCTGCAGCATATTGGCGATAATACTGCCACGCACCGCTGGCGCGTCATGCACCTCTTTCACCGTTGCCTCTTGTGCATATACTGCCATAGGCAACATAAACACCGGCAACAACCAGCCCTGCAGAGTCCGCATCGCTCGTGTTCTCCGTAACGAATTATTGATAAGGTGAATATTTTTCTGCGGGCTATTTTACATACTTAACTCCATAGCCGTTAGTTATCCCTTCCTAAAGTAGAAACCAACAACAAAGAAGCATAAAATCAACATTTCATTAACCAATGAAGTGTAAGGATGATATGTCTGCCGTACTGACCGCTGAACAAGCCCTGAAATTAGTGGGTGAGATGTTTGTTTATCACATGCCATTTAACCGCGCATTGGGGATGGAACTGGAGCGTTACGAAAAAGAGTTCGCACAGCTGGCCTTTAAAAATCAGCCAATGATGGTGGGTAACTGGGCGCAAAGCATTTTGCACGGCGGGGTCATTGCGTCGGCGCTGGATGTCGCCGCCGGTCTGGTGTGCGTGGGAAGTACCTTAACCCGCCACGAAACCATCAGTGAAGATGAACTACGCCAGCGGCTATCGCGGATGGGGACCATTGATCTTCGCGTCGATTATCTGCGCCCAGGCAGGGGCGAGCGTTTTACTGCTACCAGTAGTCTATTGCGTGCAGGCAATAAAGTCGCCGTCGCCCGCGTTGAATTACACAATGAAGAACAGCTTTATATTGCCAGTGCCACCGCCACCTATATGGTAGGTTGAAGACATAAAAGCAGGTAAACTGCTGTTACCAATTAAAAATGAGTATTCCCGATGGATGCAAAACAAACGCGGCAGGGCGTATTACTCGCTCTTGCCGCTTATTTTATTTGGGGTATTGCGCCAGCGTACTTCAAGCTGATTTACTACGTGCCCGCCGATGAGATCCTGACGCATCGCGTGATCTGGTCGTTTTTCTTTATGGTGGTGCTGATGAGCATTTGCCGCCAGTGGTCCTATTTAAAAACGCTGATTCAGACGCCACAGAAAATTTTTATGCTGGCAGTCTCTGCCGTGCTGATTGGTGGCAACTGGCTACTGTTTATCTGGGCGGTGAACAATCACCATATGCTGGAAGCGAGCCTTGGTTACTTTATTAACCCACTGGTGAACATTGTGCTGGGGATGATTTTCCTCGGCGAGCGATTCCGCCGGATGCAATGGCTGGCGGTGATTCTGGCGATATGTGGCGTGTTGGTTCAGTTGTGGACTTTTGGTTCACTGCCGATTATCGCGCTGGGGCTGGCGTTTAGTTTTGCCTTCTACGGCCTGGTACGCAAGAAGATTGCTGTTGAAGCGCAAACCGGCATGTTAATCGAAACTATGTGGTTGCTGCCCGTGGCGGCGATTTACCTGTTTGCTATTGCCGACAGCTCAACCAGCCATATGGGGCAAAACCCGATGTCACTGAATTTACTGCTGATCGCCGCCGGGATTGTCACTACAGTACCGCTGTTGTGTTTTACTGCGGCTGCGACACGCCTGCGTCTCTCAACGTTAGGCTTTTTTCAGTACATTGGCCCGACGCTGATGTTCCTGCTGGCTGTGACGTTTTATGGTGAAAAACCGGGTGCCGATAAGATGGTGACCTTCGCCTTTATTTGGGTGGCGCTGGCAATTTTTGTGATGGATGCGATTTATACGCAGCGTAGAACGTCCAAATAAAAAATAAATATATTCTGAAAAAATATGCCGACTCTTGCATGAGAGTGGGCATATTGCCATACTGACAGGAGACTCACACAAGGATGTAAAATTTATGTTGCGTATATTTATCCCAACATCTAACGGTAAGATTTCCAGACGTCGTTATATATTTTCATTTATTTTAATAAATTTCATTTTTGCCTTTCTTATTATCTTTTTTAACGATGGGGACGCAGGTTTTCTTGTTATTGTCTCTACCATCGCACTCCATTATCTCGTCATCAACATGAATTGCCAACGACTCCGTGATAGTGGTTTCATATATATAAAAACTTATGTTTTTGGTACATTAGCAGTATATATCATCTCTATCATCACAATGATAGCCGAACATTTTGATTGTTCAGGCAATGGTTCGATGATTTTTTTGATTTGTTATTTTTCCACTTTCAGTATGCTAATGCTTGCACCTACTGATTCATCAAAACAATAGTTATGGAGTATTTATGAGTAAGGAATATATGAACGATGGTTCATTAAGTGAAAAATGGAAATACCGATTTAACTTTTATGATCAACATGGCTTTCCTGGATTCTGGGGGGCAACACCAGAATATAAAGCAGCATTTAAAACATTAAAAGTAAGATAACGATTAACTATTCAAATGAATTTCATTGCTTTCTTCTGTTCCTGGATCTATTTATTTGTTCTGGGATTATGGAAAAAAGCAATTATAGTTCTATTACTTGGCATTCTATCTCTATTTGTTGGTGCACTAATTGGCGTTAACATTCTGGGAATTGCCGTAGCAGCCTATGTTGCTGTTAACACGAACAAATGGTTTTATGAGAAAGAGGTAAAAGGGTTAAATACCTGGAGCCTTTGAATAACAGGTGGCTTAGCCAGGCTAAGCCACCGCTCTAGTTTTTTACAACCAGTTCTTCCGCTTAAAGTACAGATACGGTGCCAGGCCCGCGAGGATCATAAAGATAATCGCGCCAGGGTAGCCGAAACTCCACTTCAGTTCCGGCATAAACTCAAAGTTCATGCCATCGCTGGAGGCAATCCGCGTAGGAAAAAGTTTCCTAATCGGTAAATTCAACATTTTGTTATTAACAATGAGCAAGACCAATCATTAACGACGTTCTCTTCAGAGATGTAATGAAAAAATGTGAAGTGTACTTCTTTTTTAAATATTTTTTTACCCTAGCATTTGTTCTCGAATTGATATTGAGCTTAAATATAACTAAGGCAAATGCAAATGAATAACATATTACTTCCGCCAATTAATATTCCCTGTACACTTTTCGAAACTATTAATTTATTCGATGATTTTTCTGCTGATGATATGCAATATGGTGATATGGTAGAACAAGACTTTCTCTCACTCGGCCTAAGCGATATCTCAGCAAAAGTTGATCCTTACCGACTTATTAAATACCATTTCCCTAGCCCAGGTTCTATTAATGTTGCTTTTAGTGCCTCAAGTTCCGGAACAAAAATATCACAACGTGAATGCACTGATATTTTATTTGCAGAAATGAAAGAACTAGCAAAAATGTTTTCCTTTTTTGGACAAAATAAAACACTTATCGAAGATCTGATTGAACATTTTAGATATGGAAATGGCAGCAATTTTCATAGCCAACAATTAAATTTATCTTTTCATGAAAAAATAAATAAATATGGTTATAATAGTCCAATACGGATAATCAAAGAATGTATCGAAAATGGCATTAATTCAACTCCCTCGACAGGATACCAACCTCTTATCCTGCAAAGCATTAAAACCAAATTACTTTCATCAAGACTAAATAAATTTAATGACTTCGAGGACAGTTTTAATGGCTTAGGAATCAGTGTTCATGATATTTCAGCTCAAAAAATATCTCTTTTAAGTTTTCAAAAATACGCTATAGGATGGAGTGCAACAATTCATTTTGTAGCACAGGACCACTTCGGTCTTGATGTAACTGATATCAAAAACAAGACTTACAGCAAATATAGATTTTTTCGCATATGGTTCTTTTTACAACGGCATAAAGACTTTGCTTTCAAACCTTTTTTCACCAATTTTAACACTATCGAAAGAATCGAAAATTATCTATGAAAAGCAAACTCCAGAAAATTATATTATATTTATTTCTTCTATGCTGCATCTATAATTTATGGACATTGCGTCCTGTACAGATTTTGTATACATACTCTGATGCTGGCAATTCAGTCTTTCTGGTCGTTGATCATCTGCCATGGACTGACAGCGATAAAATAAATTGGTATCTGAAGCATCAGAATGAAATTAAAAATCAACATCCCCTACCAGAAGGTAGTTGGCATACCTGGTATGTTATTGATATCGGTAATGGCTTCACTGACTATAAAAAATATATCGAAGGGCCGTATGAAGATCTCTACTGTTTCCCGACGATTAAGAGCAATGATAATTGCATCGTAAAAAACTATTTAATGGTTATTAATGAATATCCTTACCGTAATACTCATTTTTTTATTGCTGATAACAATGAGTATCAACTAACCCAGGAAAATAAGATAGAGCGAGTGTTCAACCCGCATGACTTTGAAAAAGACAATTTTCAGCAATAAGCCGGATAAAGAACAATCTTTACCCGGCATTTATATTACAACCAGTTCTTCCGCTTAAAGTAGAGATACGGTGCCAGGCCCGCGAGGATCATAAAGATAATCGCGCCTGGGTAGCCGAAGCTCCACTTCAGTTCTGGCATAAACTCAAAGTTCATCCCGTAGCTGGAAGCAACCAGCGTCGGCGGCAGGAACACGACGGATACCACCGAGAAGATTTTGATGATGCGGTTCTGCTCGATATTGATAAAGCCCATCGCCGCCTGCATCAGGAAGTTCACCTTCTGGAACAGGGATTCGTTATGCGGCAGCAGGGATTCGATATCTCGCAGGATTTCACGCGCCTGCTCCAGTTGCCCACCCGGTAAACGCGCCTTGCGTACCAGGAAGTTGAGCGCACGCTGGGTATCCATCAGACACAGGCGAACTTTCCAGCCGATATCTTCCAGTTCCGCCAGCGTGGAGAGCGCCTCGTCGTACTCATCGCCCTGATGCCCTTCCATAATTACCCGGCTCAACTGCTCCAGGTCACTGTAGATATTTTCAATTTCATCTGCCAACTGTTCGATTTTAGTTTCGAACAGATCCAACAGCAGCTCGTAGGCGTTACCGTCTACCATCGACTGGCTACGGGCACGCATACGATACAGACGAAAAGCGGGCAGTTCACGCTCACGCAGAGTAAACAGACGACCATCACGGATGGTAAATGCCACAGTGGAGTTACCGGCGTGATCTTCCGCATCTTCAAAGAAGAAGAAGGAGTGAATATGCAGGCCGTCATCGTCTTCAAAGAAACGTGCCGATGCTTCGATGTCTTCCAGTTCCGGGCGGGTTGCCAGGCTCTGACCAAGTTCAGATTGTACGCGCAGTCGCTCGTCGTCGTCCGGTTCGACAAGATCAATCCATACTGCATTTACAAGGGGTTGTGACTCTTCGACTTCCAGCCGGGTCAGTCGGTTATTTTCCAGTTGAAATGCGCTCAGCATGACCGGGACTCCCAATGCTTAAAATATCGGACAGTTCGGTGGGCACACAGAAACAAATTGGGTTTCAGACCATTAAACAGCCTGACTCAGCGCGACGGGAAAAATTGAGGTCGCTGACAACCGCTAAGGCTATCAGCAAAAAGGGATAGCCTTAGGAGTTGATCCTGGATGACAGGATAGTGAGCCAGTATCTACTGGGTGTGTCCAAGGCGAATGTCCTCTTAGAGTGATCGTGCGCGCATGTTACGCCAGCAAAATTTTGCCGTCAACACGCAACAGAACACCACAGAACAATAGTTGAACTTCGCGCTTTTTGGTACTCGTCAAGGTCGCTAACAGGATAAAAAAATCCCACATCCAGGACCTATAATGGCGCATCGGCTACTCATTGGTAAAGGAATGATCACCTTGAATCTCAAACGGATTTTTCTCACCTTCACCTTACTTCCCTTGTTTGCTGTTGCCGCTGATGATTGCGCACTCTCAGATCCGACGCTGACCGTACAGGCGTATACCGTTAATCCTCAAACAGAGCGGGTGAAAATGTACTGGCAAAAAGCCAATGGCGAAGCGTGGGGAACGTTACATGCTCTGCTGGCGGATATGAATAGTCAGGGTCAGGTGCAGATGGCGATGAACGGCGGCATCTATGATGAAAGCTATGCGCCGCTCGGTTTGTACATCGAAAACGGTCAGCAGAAGGTGGCGTTAAATCTCGCTTCAGGTGAAGGGAATTTCTTTATTCGTCCTGGCGGCGTGTTTTATGTCGCGGGAGATAAAGTCGGCATCGTTCGTCTGGATGCCTTTAAAACCAGTAAAGAGATTCAGTTTGCGGTGCAGTCAGGGCCAATGTTATTAGAAAACGGCGTAATTAATCCACGCATTCACCCGAATGTTGCCTCGCGTAAAATTCGTAACGGTGTAGGGATTAATAAACAAGGGAACGCCGTGTTTTTGTTGAGCCAGCAGCCGACAAATTTTTATGATTTTGCCTGTTATGCCAAAGCGAAACTGAACGTTGAGCAGTTGCTTTATCTTGATGGCACAATTTCACATATGTATATGAAAGGCGGGGCAATCCCGTGGCAACGCTATCCTTTTGTCACCATGATTTCCGTCGAGCGGAAAGGTTAAGCATTGTACACTCGAGGAGGCCAGACAAACTGGGACTGGCTACACAGCTGGAAAATCATCAGATAAATGAAGGGAAACAAAAATGAAAAAAACGCTCGCAACGTTATTTTTATTAACGTGTCTGGGATCATCATCCGCCTATGCGGATAACGCTTTGATTTTACAAACGGATTTTAGCCTGAAAGATGGTGCCGTCTCGGCGATGAAAGGGGTCGCATTCGGCGTTGACCATAATCTTAAAATCTTTGATTTAACACACGAAATTCCACCGTATAACATCTGGGAAGGCGCTTATCGCCTGTATCAGACTGCCAGTTACTGGCCGCAAGGTTCGGTGTTTGTTAGCGTGGTCGATCCGGGCGTAGGCACTGACCGTAAATCGGTAGTGCTGAAAACCAAAAACGGTCAATACTTCGTTTCACCAGATAACGGTACGCTCACTTTGGTGGCACAAACTCTGGGTATTGATAGCGTCCGGGAAATCGACGAAAAAGCTAACCGCCTGAAAGGTTCTGAAAAGTCATATACCTTCCATGGTCGCGATGTATATGCCTACACCGGTGCGCGTCTGGCTTCCGGAGTGATCACGTTCGAACAGGTGGGGCCAGAGCTTCCTGCAAAAGTTGTCGAACTTTCTTATCAGAAAGCAAAAGCAACAAAAGGTGAAGTGAAGGGCAATATCCCAATTCTCGATATTCAGTACGGCAACGTCTGGAGCAATATCAGCGACGAGTTGCTGAATCAGGCAGGAATCAAACTCAACGACACGTTGTGTGTGACCATTTCCGAAGGTTCCCAGCAAAAATACGCAGGGAAAATGCCATATGTCGCAAGCTTCGGCGATGTGCCGGAAGGCCAGCCGATGGTGTATCTGAACAGCTTATTGAATGTTTCCGTGGCGCTGAATATGGATAATTTTGCGCAGAAACATCAGGTTGCGTCTGGTGCTGACTGGAATATTGATGTGAAGAAGTGCGCTAAGTAAGGTGCTGATGCCGAATGCGGTGTGGCGCACCGCATCCTGCAACGGAGTTGTAAATTACACCGTCTCCAGTCGGGCATAAGCCGCCACCAGCCATTTAATACCCTGGCCCTGGAATGCCACCTGCAAACGGCTATGCTCGCCGCTGCCTTCCATATTGACGATGGTGCCTTCACCAAACTTAGCGTGGCGTACGCGCTGGCCGAGCTTGTAGCCGCTGTCGTTCTCGACCATCGGCGTACCCATCCGTTGATGGCTGACCGGGCGGCTTACCGTAGCGCGCAGGCGCACCTCTTCCACACACTCTTCCGGCAACTCACCGATAAAGCGCGACGGGCGATGGTAAACCTCTTTGCCATACAGACGGCGAGTTTCCGCGTAGGTCAGCGTCAGTTTCTGCATCGCGCGGGTTACGCCAACGTAGGCCAGACGGCGTTCTTCTTCCAGACGTCCGCCTTCATCCAGCGACATCTGGCTTGGGAACATGCCCTCTTCCATACCAACGATAAACACCTGCGGGAACTCCAGGCCTTTCGCCGAGTGTAGCGTCATCAACTGCACCGCGTCCTGCCAGGTATCCGCCTGCCCCTCGCCCGCTTCCAGCGCCGCATGGGAGAGGAATGCCTGCAGCGGCATTAAATCTTCGTCTTCTTCGTTGTAGCTGAACTGGCGCGTTGCCGTCACCAGTTCCTCCAGGTTTTCGATACGCGTCTGACCTTTTTCGCCCTTCTCCTGCTCGTACATGGTGCGCAAGCCGGAGTCTTTAATTACCCGGTCAGTCTGTACATGCAGCGGCATATCGGCAGTTTCCTGCGCTAAGGCGTCGATCAGTTCCATAAACCGCTGTAAGGCACTGGCAGCACGTCCGGCGAGGGCTTTTTCCTGCAACAGTTCACGACATGCCTGCCAGAGTGTTAACTGGCGATCACGCGATGTCTGACGTACCACGTCCAGCGTCCGGTCACCAATACCCCGCGTTGGCGTATTAACCACACGCTCAAAGGCCGCGTCGTCGTTGCGGTTGGCAATCAGGCGCAGATACGAGAGCGCGTCTTTGATTTCCTGGCGTTCGAAGAAGCGCATCCCGCCGTAAATACGGTACGGCATACTTGCCTGTAACAGTGCTTCTTCCAGCACACGCGACTGGGCGTTGCTGCGGTAGAGAATGGCGCACTCGGCAAGCGCCCCGCCGTTGTCCTGCCAGGTTTTGATACGGTTAACCACAAAACGCGCTTCATCGAGTTCGTTAAAAGCGCAATAGAGGGAAATAGGCTCACCATCCGCGCCATCGGTCCACAGTTTTTTACCCAAACGCCCGTTGTTGTTTTCAATCAGAGCGTTCGCGGCGCTCAGAATATTGCTGGTAGAGCGGTAGTTCTGCTCCAGACGGATAGTTTCAGCACCGGGGAAATCATTGAGGAAACGCTGAATATTCTCCACCTGCGCTCCGCGCCAGCCGTAGATTGACTGATCGTCATCGCCAACGATCATCACTTTGCCGGTATCGCCCGCCAGCAGGCGGATCCACGCATACTGAATGTTGTTGGTATCCTGGAATTCGTCCACCAGGATATTGGTAAACCGTTCGCGATAGTGCTGAAGGATATGCGGTTTGTTAAGCCACAACTCGTGAGCACGTAGCAGCAGCTCGGCGAAGTCCACCAGGCCCGCGCGGTCACACGCTTCCTGATACGCCTGATACACCTTCTGCCAGGTCTGCTCCACCGGATTACCGTAGCTTTGAATATGATGTGGACGCAGGCCTTCATCTTTCTGGCTGTTGATGTACCACATTGCCTGGCGCGGCGGCCACTGCTTCTCGTCGAGGTTCATCGCCTTGATTAGGCGTTTGAGCAGGCGTAGCTGGTCCTCGCTGTCGAGGATCTGAAAATCCTGCGGCAGATTGGCGTCCATATGGTGCGCACGCAGCAGACGGTGCGCCAGCCCGTGGAAGGTGCCGACCCACATGCCGCCCTGGCTGGTGCCCATCAGCTGCCCGATACGATGACGCATCTCCGCCGCCGCTTTGTTGGTAAACGTTACCGCCATAATCGAGTATGGCGAGCAGTTTTCCACGCTCATCAGCCAGGCGATACGATGCACCAGTACGCGCGTCTTACCACTGCCCGCGCCCGCCAGCACCAGAAGGTTGCTGCGTGGCGCGGCTACCGCTTCGCGCTGTTTGTCATTAAGGCTGTCGAGCAGGTAAGAAACGTCCATTGGCACCGCCGCGTAAAAATAGGTTGGGCGGAGAAGCGCAACGCCCTCCGCCAAAAAGCTGGGTATATATACAGATTTGCTGATTATATCAGCGAGGTCAGAGATGCCAACCGGGAAATTTCCAGATGCGGGAGTAAACGGCTGTCCCAGGTTTGCATCAGATCGCCATTTTCCGGTCTGATCCAACAGGCCTGCATTCCGCTGCGAATTGCCCCACCCACGTCAGTGGTGAGATCGTCCCCGACATGTAAGATCTCGCCGATCGGCACGTTGAGTTTTTCCGCCGCCAGGAAGTACATATCGCTGAACGGTTTTGAGCGCCCGTGCGGGCCAGCGCGCAACACAAACTCAAAATAATCCCCTAAACCAAACAGCTCCGGCTGGGCGTTACCGTTGGTGATCGCCACCAGCGGCCATTTCTTCGCCAGCTGTTTTAAGGTGTCGTGGGTTTGCTGCGGGACATCGATTCGGCTGCGCCATTTGGCAAAGTTGATCATTGCTGCGTGTGCGCCTGCACTGGCTTCTTCGGCACTCAGCCCGGCGTCGAGCATGGCTTGTTCAATCGAACGAAAACGCCAGCGCGTCACGTCGTGATAAATCTCGGGTTCCGCTTCCCGTACCGCCTGGCGCAGGCGTTGCAGATCTTCATTCTGGAAGCTGCGCAGCGCCGGATGATAATTTTGCACAAAGGTAAGCGCCTCTCGCTCGGTGCGCAAAATCACCGGACGGTTATCGTAAAGGGTATCATCCAGGTCAAAGGTGAGCGCCGAGATGCGCCCCAAAGGCCGGTAAAAACGCATTATTTCCCCCGTTTGGCGCGTGGATGCGCCGCATCGTACACCGAGGCAAGGTGTTGAAAATCAAGATGAGTATAGATTTGCGTGGTGGAGAGGTTGGCATGACCCAGCAGCTCCTGCACACCACGAAGATCGCCGCTCGACTCCAGCATATGCGTAGCGAACGAGTGACGTAATTTATGCGGGTGAACGTGATTATTCAGCCCTTGTTTGATGCCCCATTCGGCAAAGCGTTTCTGCACATTACGCGCGGAGATACGCTTGCCCAGTTTCGACAGAAAAAGCGCGTCGTCTTCGCTCCCAAACAGGTCGCGCAAATCAAGCCAGTGCTCAATCCACGCCACAGCGTTGCGACCAATCGGCAGGCGGCGCTCTTTGCTGCCTTTTCCCATAACCCACACTTCACCAGACTCCAGGTCGAGGTGTTTGATATCCAGCCCCACCAGCTCGGAAAGACGCAGACCCGCGCCGTACATCACTTCCAGCATTGCCCGATCGCGCACGGCGAGGGGATCGTTGATATCAATATCCAGCAGCCGATTCATATCATCGACGTCGATGTTTTTCGGCAGATGACGCGGCGCTTTCGGTGCCGAAACACCTTTCGCCGGGTTGGCTTTGAGTTCGTTCTGGCTGACCAGCCAATCAAAAAAGCTACGTAGCGCAGAAAGCCGTAACGCCAGACTTGCAGCTCCCAGCCCTTTACGGCGACTGCGTACAGCGAAATTGCGCACCATCGTCACATCACATTGCTGCCAGCTTTGCAGGCCGTTTTCACTGGCAAAATTGATGATCGCCTCAAGCTGACGCTGATAGTTAAGCAGGGTTATCGGGCTAAGCTGACGCTCCACGCTCAGATAACGTAGGTAGCGTTCTACATCGGTGTGTAAATCGGTCATACGCGTTCAATCCAACGCTCCAGAAGCTCCGGCAACATCAGCGCAATTTCATGAAGTAACTGCGTTCCCTGCCCTTGTTGATAGTGACTGGCATCGCGACTGGTAAACAACACAACACCCAAATCAGCATCGCTTCCCAGCATCGACATCGCCACCGATCCCACCGCTTTCGCTTCCGGTAGCACCACCAGAAGCTCCGGTCCGTTAAGCGGTCCCAGATAGTGCTGTTCCTGCCCCAGACGCTGAATACGCAGCGGTTCGAAAGACTGACGGCTTAATGCCAGATGAGTGTGGTTCGACGGCGCACCTAAACGCCAGCGATCCGGGAACAGGCGCAGGCTCGCACCCGCCAGGCCGAGATCGCGCGCCCAGCGGTGAAAGCGCATCAGCATATCGTCGAGACTGCTGGCGGCGGTGAGACTACGCTGCAAGTAGAGTAAGCGATAAAACAGGCCTTCGTTGGCGATAGCCTGTTCCATCAACAGCGCCATGTTCTCTTCCAGAACATGAATGTGATTACGTGCGCGGGCCATGTGCCACTCGACCAACGAAACGGTGCCGCGTACCGGATGCGGCACACGTATCGCTTCTACTGCGCGCGCATTGCGGATAAAAAACTCAGGATTTTTAATCAGATAATCGACAACCGCCCGGTCATCAAGCTCCGTGAGTGTTTCCTGCAGTTCTTCCCCTGGTTGCTTCATAGATGAATAAATCCGTCGTAGACATGTACCGCCGGGCCAGTCATATATAACGGGTGACCCGGACCTTTCCAGGCGATATCAAGACGACCGCCGGGGAGTTCCACGCGTACTTCTTCGGCCAGCAAACCTTGCTGAATCCCTACCGCCACCGCCGCACACGCGCCGCTGCCGCAGGCCTGGGTTTCTCCTGCCCCACGCTCATAAACGCGTAAACGAATATGCTCGCGCTTAACCACTTGCATAAAACCGATATTGGCGCGCTCCGGGAAACGTTCGTGGCTTTCCAGAACAGGACCAAGCGTTTCTACCGCCGCGGTATCGACATCATCGACCTGAATCACGCAGTGCGGATTTCCCATCGACACCACGCCACATAAGATTGTCTGCTCGGCGGCGCGCATAATATAGGTCTTTTCCGCTTTGTTAGCGCGAAATGGCACGGCAGAAGGTTCGAAGTTGGGTTCGCCCATATTGACGCGGACCAGATCATCATCGGTGACGGTCAACACCATCCGTCCGTTGGCGGTGCTGACGCGGATATCGCGCTTATTGGTCAGCCCTTTCAGACGCACAAAACGGGCAAAGCAGCGTGCTCCGTTGCCGCACTGCGCCACTTCACTGCCATCAGCATTGAAAATGCGATAGTGAAAATCCAGTTCAGGATCATACGGCGGCTCAACCACCAGCAGCTGGTCAAACCCTACCCCCAGGTGCCGATCAGCCAGGCGACGAATCAGCTCCGGTGAAAAAAAGACATTCTGCGTTACCGCGTCGACGACCATAAAATCGTTGCCAAGGCCATGCATTTTCGAGAACTGCATCATTTACTCCAATCACGCGGGTACAGAAACTGACTTTTAGTAATTCACCTGGGATGGACCATCGCCAGTGGCGCGATCGTTTTTATCCGGCACCGTGGATTGCGTTTGCGTCTCTACCGGTTTGGTCGGCGGCGGTGCGTTTTTATCTGCAGGCGGGAAATAGAGCGGACCTTTCAGACCGCAGCCCGTCAGGCTGAAGAGAGTAAGTAATACAGTGAGTGCCTTAAACACGTTTTTCATTATGGATTGCCTGTAAAGTTCATCGCTTTCTGCTTTCTATCATCGCAGGAGAAGGCGTAAAAGCAAGCGTTTAGCGACTCTTTATGAAGTCTGAAAAGTGAGGAAATGCTGCGAGTATAACGCTTACACGTGGCGATTTATGTTTTGCTGGTAGTTTCGTGATCGGCACCTCGCGCCAGGATGGCTTTATGCACTATCGCAATGTGGTTTGTTTGTTGTCTTGTTCGTTGTTTTTATCATCGGCATGGGGATGTCGGCTTGATGAGCCGGAACATAATATTTACCAGAAACAGGGAAAAGGCGTGGTGTACCTGCGCCCTTATGAAAAGACCAATCTTTCGCTATATAGAGATATTATTATTCCGTTGACGGATGAATCATGCCGTAACGCAGCCGCAGACGGGCAAACTTTGAAGCCCTGACCCCATACCGCTATACTGCCGCCATCACTTAAAAACAGGATACAACAATGAACGACAGTGAATTTCATCGCCTGGCTGATCAACTGTGGCTGACCATTGAAGAGCGTCTGGACGACTGGGATGGCGATAGCGATATCGACTGCGAAATCAACGGCGGTGTGCTGACCATTACCTTTGAAAACGGGAGCAAAATCATTATCAACCGCCAGGAACCGCTGCACCAGGTATGGCTGGCAACCAAACAGGGCGGCTACCATTTTGATATGAAAGGCGATGAGTGGATTTGCGATCGTAGCGGCGAAACCTTCTGGGATTTGCTGGAACAGGCGGCAACGCAGCAAGCGGGTGAAACAGTCAGTTTCCGCTAAGATTGCATGCCGGATAAGCCTCGCTTTCCGGCACGCTCATCACGAAAAATACTGCTGTAATAGCGGCGTGTCGTGATCCTGATTGGCAGGCGGCATGTTGCCAATCGATTTGGTGCGGAACGGAATCACCTGTTCACGACCATCAACCTTCACAATCTGATAGAACTGCGGCAGGTTGAAGTTGATGAAGCTTGAGCCGTAGGTAAAACGGTCGTGCGATGACGAGTAGAAGCGACTGACGTCACGCACCAGCTCCTCTTTGCTGCCTTCGCAGTGGTGATACACCTCAACCCGGTTGCTTTCGTCGAGAATGTAGATATTAAAGCCATTCTCGTCTTGCGTTTCTTCGAAGAAGAACTGGATGATCCCTTCGCTGGCAAAGCCGTCCACCACCGCCGGTAATTTGACGTGATTGGTTTCAACCTGCACTGACAGGCCGTGCAGTTTGTTATGCGAAATAGCGCCATAAAACTCGATGGCATTTTCCAGTTTCTGTACCGATACATTCAGGCGTTCGAAGAATAAGCCCCAGGTTTGACCAGAAACGCGCAGCGCCTTGAAGCGCCCAGTTTCCTGGCGGGTGCTGGAAAGACGCAGTTCAATGCACTCAGAAACCAGTTGCTGCACGCGAGTACGGATTAATCCGCGCAGATGCTGGCTGTAGCAGAAGACTTCCACGCTATCTGGCGGTGCGGCGTCCTGATGCATTTTACCGAGAATGGTTTTCAGGGCTTCGATCATCGACTGCTCGCCGTTGAAGTGCAACGTACGCACTTCGTTCCACGAGTTGCGGTACAGCAGGTCCACGCTACCTACCAGGCAATTTTGATTCTCGCCAAAGCTGAAGACGTCCAGCTTACGGAAATCAAAATGCACCACCTGATTGCGGAACGCAGCTGTCGGGTCATATTCCAGGTTAACGATAATCGCCAGATGGCGGATCTCACACGGGCTGTAGAGCGCTTTTGGCGTCGGTGCAGGCAGGCGCAACGGGAAATGGTGCGACACGTCGGCGACCATCTCCTGCAACTTAGGCAAATCGACAATGCCGTTACCTTTAATATACAAACGGGTGCGCGAGGTCAGCAGGCCGTTAAACCATGCCCACGCCACCAGTTTATTCAGGTAACGGTTATATTCCAGCGGCTGATGGCTGATGATTGACTCAATATTTGGCGCGCGGTTATACAGATACCAACCTGAACGGTTGGCGCGGCCCGGCGGTACATAAATAAAGGTCAGATTCGGTTCCGAGAGATCGGGCGAAATCTGCGGGTTTACCAGCGTCACTTTACCTGGCAATGCTTCAAACGCGGCATACAGTTTACGCGTCAGTACGCCGATATCCTGCGGACTGGCGGAGACGCTAAGGTTATTGCGACGCGCAAAGCGGATCAGATTACGGTAGCTCTGCATCATCGCGTCGAGCAGCTCGTTGTGCGCCTCACGCACCTGATCAATCTTCCAGTTGGCGCGGTTATCGAGCATTGCCAGACGCGCATCGTCCCATTCCCACTCTTTCACTAACTGGGTTAGCACTTCACGACGCCAGCCTACGCAAGCGCGTTCGCGGCTGAGTTTTTCGCACACTTTTAAATAGAAGCAGCGGCGTACTAAATCCAGACGGGTGAAATCTTCAATCGCCGTCAGGTACTCAGTAACACGCTCCAGCATCATGCAGTATGGATCGAGGCCAAACGACACAATCTCGCCGTCGTGCAAACGCTGTTTGATATCTTTCGCCAGCAGGCGTGGGTTGGGATATTCCCAGGAATAGGCTTCCAATAGCAGTGTTTTCAGCACCGCTTTGTATGGGGAATCGATACTCTTGTAGAGCTGCCAAAGGCTGGCACCAAAGTACTCTTCAGCAGAAAGCGAGCTTAAGCCACCGAGATCCAGCCATTCATTTGGCGTCAGCACGCCCTGCGCGTAAAGCGTCATCACATAGTCGTCGTAATGCTCTTCTTCGTCGCACGGCACCATATTCCACAGAATACGCTTACCGGCGAGACGCACGGCGGTACGATAAAATTCGTCAAGCAGCAGTATATGCTGGGTGGAGCCACAATCTTCGCCCCCCAGGCTGCCGCTTTCATTATGACGGAAACGGTTTTCATCAATCAGGAAGAAGCTGACTTCCACACCCAGCGAGGCGGCCCAGCTTTCCAGCAGGCTGCATTTACGTTGTAGTAACTGGCGCTCTTCGCTATCGAGCCAGGATTGATGACAGACCCAGATATCCAGGTCAGAGGAACAACTTTGCCCTACGGACGAGGTGCTGCCCATGGTGTATACACCAGTAATTGGAAGCTCACCTTTCGGTGGGTCCTGTACTGACATTCCACGATACAGTTCAAGCTCGTTCAGGTAGTGGCGTTGAGTTTCATCAGGCGTGTAAAGGCAAATGCCTTTGGGAACGTTACCATCAAGGTAACCCGGCATTAGCGGATGGTGATAGTGCAACAATGTCGGCAGTAGACTGTAGACCTGTTGGAATGCAGGCCCCATAGCAGCAAGCGCGCGATCCACACGCAATTGATTTATGGCATCCAGTCTCTGTTTCAGAGTCTCAATATAGAGGTACAAGACGTATCGCCTGATTTGCTACCCGTCATGACTGTGATTCCGCCAACATCAACGGTAACACGCGGCATTCGGGATATTTCGTATGTCAAAGGTAACCGTTACCACTTTTCGCGCCTGGTTTTTTTAGTTTCACGACGAAAAAATGGTCTAAAACGTGATCAATTTAACACCTTGCTGATTGACCGTAAAGAAAGATGCGCTACATACAAGTGTAGCACCGTTTATTCTCTGTAAATTCCTTATTACGACGGCGTGAAACGCCTGTCAGGATCCACTGCCAGACCTCATTTTACGGTTTGCGCAGGCGTCTACGTTTCACCACAACACTGACATCGCTCTGGCAAGGATGTTAGGATGGACCACGGATGATAATGACGGTAACAAGCATGTTAGACAATGTTTTAAGAATTGCCACACGCCAAAGCCCACTTGCACTCTGGCAGGCACACTATGTCAAAGACAAGTTGATGGCGAGCCATCCGGGCCTGGTCGTTGAACTGGTACCGATGGTGACGCGCGGCGATGTGATTCTTGATACGCCGCTGGCGAAAGTAGGCGGAAAAGGCTTATTTGTTAAAGAGCTGGAAGTCGCGCTCCTGGAGAATCGCGCCGATATCGCCGTACATTCAATGAAAGATGTGCCGGTTGAATTCCCGCAAGGTCTGGGGCTGGTCACCATTTGCGAGCGTGAAGATCCTCGCGATGCCTTTGTGTCCAATAACTATGAAAGTCTGGATGCGTTACCGGCAGGCAGTATCGTCGGGACGTCCAGTTTACGTCGCCAGTGCCAACTGGCTGAACGCCGCCCGGATCTGATTATCCGCTCCCTGCGCGGCAACGTCGGCACTCGCCTGAGTAAACTGGATAACGGCGAATACGATGCCATCATTCTTGCCGTAGCCGGACTAAAACGTTTAGGTCTGGAGTCACGTATTCGCGCCGCGTTACCACCCGAGATTTCTCTTCCGGCGGTAGGACAAGGTGCGGTCGGTATTGAATGCCGCCTTGATGATACACGCACTCGCGAGCTGCTTGCCGCGCTGAATCACCACGAAACTGCACTGCGCGTTACCGCAGAACGCGCCATGAATACCCGTCTCGAAGGCGGATGTCAGGTGCCAATTGGTAGCTACGCCGAGCTTATTGATGGTGAAATCTGGCTGCGTGCGCTGGTCGGCGCGCCGGACGGTTCGCAGATTATTCGCGGTGAACGCCGCGGTGCGCCGCAAGATGCCGAACAAATGGGGATTTCGCTGGCAGAAGAGCTACTGAATAACGGCGCGCGCGAGATCCTCGCTGAAGTCTATAACGGAGACGCCCCGGCATGAGTATCCTTGTCACCCGCCCGTCTCCCGCTGGAGAAGAGTTAGTGAGCCGTCTGCGCACACTGGGGCAGGTGGCCTGGCATTTTCCACTGATTGAGTTTTCTCCGGGTCGACAATTACCACAACTTGCTGATCAACTGGCGGCGCTGGGGGAGAGCGATCTGTTGTTTGCCCTCTCGCAACACGCGGTTGCTTTTGCCCAATCACAGCTGCATCAGCAAGATCGTAAATGGCCCCGACTACCTGATTATTTCGCCATTGGACGCACCACCGCACTGGCACTACATACCGTAAGCGGACAGAAGATTCTCTACCCGCAGGATCGGGAAATCAGCGAAGTCTTGCTACAATTACCTGAATTACAAAATATTGCGGGCAAACGTGCGCTGATATTACGTGGCAATGGCGGTCGTGAGCTAATTGGGGATACCCTGACGGCGCGCGGTGCTGAGGTCACTTTTTGTGAATGTTATCAACGATGCGCAATCCATTACGATGGTGCAGAAGAAGCGATGCGCTGGCAATCCCGCGAGGTGACGACGGTCGTTGTTACCAGCGGTGAAATGTTGCAGCAACTCTGGTCGCTGATCCCACAATGGTATCGTGAGCACTGGTTACTACACTGTCGACTATTGGTCGTCAGTGAGCGTTTGGCGAAACTCGCCCGGGAACTGGGCTGGCAAGACATTAAGGTCGCCGATAACGCTGACAACGATGCGCTTTTACGGGCATTACAATAACTCTCATAACAGGAAGCCATAATGACGGAACAAGAAAAAACCTCCGCCGTGGTTGAAGAGACCAGGGAGGCCGTGGACACCACGTCACAACCTGTCGCAACAGAAAAAAAGAGTAAGAACAATACCGCATTGATTCTCAGCGCGGTGGCTATCGCTATTGCTCTGGCGGCGGGCGTCGGTTTGTATGGCTGGGGTAAACAACAGGCCGTCAATCAGACTGCCACCAGCGATGCCCTGGCTAATCAGCTGACGGCACTGCAAAAAGCCCAGGAGAGCCAAAAAGCTGAGCTGGAAGGCATTATCAAGCAACAAGCTGTACAGCTTGAGCAGGCGAATCGTCAGCAAGAAACGCTGGCAAAACAGCTGGATGAAGTCCAACAAAAGGTCGCGACTATTTCCGGCAGCGATGCTAAAACCTGGCTGCTGGCTCAGGCTGATTTCCTGGTGAAACTCGCCGGACGGAAGCTGTGGAGCGATCAGGACGTCACGACCGCTGCAGCGTTGCTGAAAAGTGCAGACGCCAGCCTGGCGGATATGAATGACCCGAGTCTGATTACCGTTCGCCGGGCAATTACCGATGATATCGCCAGCCTTTCTGCGGTATCGCAGGTGGATTATGACGGCATTATCCTTAAGCTTAATCAGCTTTCAAATCAGGTAGATAACCTGCGTCTGGCTGATAATGACAGCGATGGTTCGCCGATGGATTCCGACGGTGAAGAGCTTTCCAGTTCCATCAGCGAATGGCGTATCAATCTGCAAAAAAGCTGGCAGAACTTTATGGACAACTTCATTACGATTCGCCGTCGTGATGACACCGCCGTACCGCTGTTAGCGCCAAATCAGGATATCTATCTGCGCGAAAATATTCGCTCTCGCCTGCTGGTCGCTGCACAAGCTGTACCGCGTCATCAGGAAGAGACTTATCGCCAGGCGCTGGAGAATGTCTCCACTTGGGTACGTGCTTACTACGATACTGATGATGCCACCACCAAAGCGTTCCTCGACGAGGTGGACCAGTTAAGCCAGCAAAATATCTCGATGGATCTCCCGGAAACCCTGCAAAGCCAGGCGATGCTGGAAAAATTGATGCAGACCCGCGTGCGTAACCTGCTGGCACAACCGGCAGCAGGGACAACGGAAGCTAAACCTGCACCTGCACCTGCACCTGCACCTGCACCTGCACCTGCACCGCAAGCTGATACTCCGGCAGCCGCGCCGCAAGGAGAATAACCATGCTAAAAGTGTTATTGCTCTTTGTTTTGCTGATTGCGGGGATCGTGGTTGGCCCGATGATTGCCGGTCATCAGGGGTACGTATTGATTCAGACCGACAACTACAATATCGAAACCAGCGTCACTGGCCTGGCGATTATTTTGATTCTGGCGATGGTAGTGCTGTTTGCCATTGAGTGGCTACTGCGGCGGATCTTCCGCACAGGCGCACACACCCGTGGGTGGTTTGTCGGACGTAAGCGTCGCCGTGCCCGTAAGCAGACCGAACAGGCGCTGCTGAAACTAGCGGAAGGCGATTATCAGCAAGTTGAAAAGCTGATGGCGAAAAATGCCGATCACGCTGAACAACCGGTGGTGAACTATCTGCTGGCTGCCGAAGCCGCGCAACAACGCGGTGATGAAGCACGCGCCAACCAACATCTGGAACGCGCAGCGGAGCTGGCCGGCAACGGCACAATTCCGGTAGAAATCACCCGTGTACGTCTGCAACTGGCCCGTAATGAAAACCATGCAGCACGTCACGGCGTTGATAAGCTGCTGGAAGTTACGCCACGCCATCCGGAAGTATTACGTCTGGCGGAACAGGCGTATATCCGCACTGGTGCATGGAGTTCGCTGCTGGATATCATCCCATCAATGGCGAAAGCCCACGTTGGCGATGAAGAACATCGTGCAATGCTGGAACAACAGGCATGGATTGGCCTGATGGATCAGGCGCGTGCCGATAACGGTAGCGAAGGTTTGCGTAACTGGTGGAAAAACCAAAGCCGGAAAACGCGTCATCAGGTGGCGTTACAGGTGGCAATGGCGGAACACCTTATTGAGTGTGATGACCATGACACCGCCCAGCAAATTATCATCGACGGCCTGAAACGCCAGTATGACGATCGCCTGCTGCTGCCGATCCCGCGTCTGAAAACCAATAACCCGGAACAGCTGGAAAAAGTGCTGCGCCAACAGATCAAAAACGTGGGCGATCGCCCGTTGTTGTGGAGCACACTGGGTCAGTCGCTGATGAAGCACGGCGAATGGCAGGAAGCATCGCTCGCCTTCCGCGCGGCGCTGAAACAACGTCCGGACGCCTACGATTACGCATGGCTTGCCGACGCGCTGGACAGACTGCACAAACCAGAAGAAGCTGCAGCGATGCGCCGCGACGGTTTGATGCTGACCTTACAGAATAACCCGTCACAGTAATCTATATCGCCTCGTTCAGAGGCGATATTTTTTTACCAGGATGTCAAAATTGCGCACGCCGTCCCGCTATCTTTTCCGCTTGCCATCGCATGAAATTACTCCTTTTCGGGCAACGCTCTTTTTAATCTTGTTGATATGTGCCGCTCTGGCTGGCGTAAGTTGGTTGATTATTTCCTTTGTACGTACGGGCAATACATTCATCTTCTGGTTAACACTTTTTATTGGATATCTGATAGCTGCGGCGAAGCAGGAAAAAATCAAGATCCTCAAGAAGTACCGAATCATGGCAGATAAACGTCGGGGACGCTCCATTTGCCAGTTCGCCCGCGAATTTGACACCTACACCGTAGATACATGGGTGATTCGTGCGGTGTGGGATACCTTGCAAGGAAACGGCTATATCGATTACCCACTGCCACTGAAAGCCGATGATATACTGGACGATGATCTGGATTTGGTGAGCGACGCAGTCGAGTTAGAAGAGCTGGTTGAAGATACCGCTGCTCGTTGCGGGCGCGATCTATGCGGAATAGAAGAGAATCCGTTTCTTCCTATCGTCACGGTAGGCTCTCTTGTAAGAGTGTTAAACGCGCAACCGATGACCCAGGAGCGACGTAACCAGTTCTTTATCCGGTCATAAAAAAACGCCTGCTCTTATTACGGAGCAGGCGTTAAAACAGGTCTGTATGACAACAAGTGGGTGCTTCACTCAACGTTGTGTCCATGGTGTCTGATGAGGCATAAGCGACATCTGTCAGTGGACGATAAGCACCGTAAACGGCTCTGCGTCATTCCGGAGTTTATGAGGCACTAAGGCGAACATAAGAGATGGAATGAGCATCTACTCGTTTATTATGCCACAGAGAACCGGGAAATAACATCCCTTAACACTTGTTATGAGATAATTCTGTAATCCTCTTTGCTTCCTGAGTGAATATTTCTCCTGCGCACGATTCTACATATATATATAATGAATAATAAAAGTCATTCAATTAATAACATATATATTAATTGCCGTTAAAACTAAAAACAGCATCAATAATCAACGCGATATAACATCACCGCCTTACATATCACCTGCGCCAGAGGTAGGATTGAAAACGCTCTCCTGATTTTCCAATTCATTTTCTGGATAAATAAATAATTTATTTTCATCACTATTATTTATGCAATCATCCTGTCAGGGAGAGGGATCTCAATTATCAATGCTTAATTACGTCAACATTTTGACGACATGAAACCGGAGCATTTTGCATGGAATTTTCGTTTTCACCCAAACTTCTTGTTGTAGCTGTCGCCGCCGCTCTTCCACTCATGGCCAACGCAGCAGATACCCCGTCAACCGCCACCGCACGCAAAGGCTTTGCCGGATACGATCACCCAAACCAGTATCTGGTTAAACCGGCGACCACTATTGCCGACAACATGATGCCGGTGATGCAGCATCCTGCACAAGACAAAGAAACCCAGCAGAAGCTGGCAGAACTTGAGAAAAAAACCGGTAAGAAACCGAACGTGGTTGTTTTCTTGCTGGATGATGTGGGCTGGATGGATGTTGGCTTTAACGGCGGCGGCGTGGCGGTGGGTAACCCTACACCAGATATCGACGCCGTTGCCAGCCAGGGGCTGATTTTAACTTCGGCGTATTCTCAACCGAGTTCTTCCCCAACCCGCGCCACGATTCTTACCGGACAATACTCCATCCACCACGGCATTCTGATGCCGCCAATGTACGGGCAACCGGGCGGTCTGCAAGGGTTAACCACTCTGCCGCAGTTGCTGCACGATCAGGGCTACGTCACTCAGGCCATCGGGAAATGGCATATGGGGGAAAACAAAGAGTCGCAGCCGCAGAACGTTGGCTTTGATGATTTCCGCGGCTTTAACTCGGTATCCGATATGTATACCGAATGGCGTGATGTTCACGTCAACCCGGAAGTCGCCCTGAGCCCGGATCGTTCTGAATACATCCAAAAACTGCCGTTCAGCAAAGATGACGTTCATGCCGTGCGCGGCGGTGAACAGGAAGCCATTGCCGACATTACGCCGAAATATATGGAAGACCTGGATCAACGCTGGATGGAATATGGCGTTAAGTTCCTCGACAAGATGGCGAAGAGCGATAAGCCTTTCTTCCTCTATTACGGCACTCGTGGCTGTCACTTCGATAACTACCCAAATGCGAAATATGCGGGTAGCTCTCCGGCGCGCACCTCTTACGGCGACTGCATGGTGGAGATGAACGATATCTTCGCCAATCTGTATAAAGCACTGGAGAAAAACGGTCAGCTTGATAACACGCTGATTGTGTTCACCTCTGATAACGGTCCGGAAGCCGAAGTTCCGCCGCACGGTCGCACGCCGTTCCGCGGTGCGAAAGGTTCTACATGGGAAGGCGGCGTTCGTGTGCCAACCTTCGTTTACTGGAAAGGCATGATCCAACCGCGTAAATCTGACGGCATTGTCGATCTGGCGGATCTCTTCCCTACGGCGCTGGATCTGGCGGGGCATCCTGGGGCGAAAGTAGCGAATTTAGTACCGAAAACCACCTTTATCGATGGTGTGGACCAGACATCTTTCTTCCTGGGAACAAATGGTCAGTCTAACCGTAAGGCCGAGCACTACTTCCTCAACGGTAAACTTTCTGCTGTGCGTATGGATGAGTTCAAGTATCACGTCCTGATCCAGCAACCGTACGCGTATACACAGAGCGGGTATCAGGGTGGATTCACCGGCACAGTAATGCAAACGGCGGGATCGTCGGTGTTTAACCTGTACACCGATCCGCAGGAAAGCGACTCCATCGGCGTGCGCCATATCCCAATGGGTGTACCGCTACAGACCGAAATGCACGCGTATATGGAGATCCTGAAAAAATATCCACCACGCGCGCAGATTAAATCTGATTAAGCCGGCGCTATCGCTGAGATCTGCCTTTGCCGGATGCGATGCTGACGCATCTTATCCAGCCTACAGAACGCTGCAATTTATTGAATTTGCAAGGATTGTAGGCCGGATAAGGCGTTCACGCCGCATCCGGCAATCAACCGCAGGCGGCCGCCGATTTCTACTTATTCACCACCATCAAATGCGCCTGCATAATGTCGCTGGCCGGACGACCGTGCGCCAGCAAATCAGCCATTGCTTTAAGATATGGCGGTAGATGGCGGAAATAACGCTGATACCCGGCACACAAATAATTCAGCCCCGGTTTGCCGCTGGCATCGAGCATAAAGCGGTGTTTCGGGCAGCCTCCCCAACATGCTTTTAACACGTTACAACTGCGACACTGCGCTGGTAACTGCTTAAATTTATCTTCACCAAACACCTGCTGTTGCGGGGAATCTACCATTTCTGCAATTGTCTGCTGAAGCATATTCCCCAGTCGATATTGCGAATAAACATAGTGATCGCAGGCGTAAACGTCGCCGTTGTGTTCAACAATCACCGAGCGCCCACAGGTTGGCTGATGATGGCAAACCGCTCCTGGCGCACCGACAAAATTGGCAAACGCCCATTCGATATTCATCACGAAAATCTTGCCGACGTCGCGTTTGATCCAGTGGTCGAATATCGCCACCAAAAATTCACCGAACTCATCGGGGCGTACCGACCATTCCGTCAGTTCGCCCTGAATATCGCCGGGAGCATGTAGCTTAAGTCCAGCATGAGCAGCCGTTTCATCAGCCAGGCGCTCGACCACCGGAATAAACTGGATAAACTCAACGCCTGCATCACACAGAAAATCATAGATTTGCAAAGGTTGTAACGCACTGGTGCGATTTACGCAGACCAGCACGTTATAGTCGACATGATGTTTTTGCAGGAGCGTCAGGGCACGCATCACCAGCTTATGCGTTGGTCTGCCGCCTTTGGTCACGCGATATTGATTGTGGATCTCAGCCGGACCATCCAGCGATAACCCAACAAGAAAATGATTTTCTGCCAGAAATGCACACCATTCGTCATCAAGCAGAACGCCGTTAGTCTGGAAGCTGTTACTTATCTTCCTGCCAGCACCATATTTCGCCTGTAGCGCCACGGCTCGGCGGTAAAAATCCAGCCCGAGTAACGTTGGTTCGCCGCCCTGCCAGGTAAAAGCCACTTCGTTTTGGGTTTCGCTGGCAGCGATATAGTGACGGACATACGCTTCCAGCGTGTCATCGTCCATATGCGTGACTGGCTTTTCGCGGTAAAGGGATTGTTTTTCGAGATAAAAACAGTAGTCACAGTTCAGATTACAATCGGAACCGCTCGGTTTCGCCATCACATGAAAAGCACGCGTTGGAACCTGTTGCAGCATGGTCGCTCCTTGCCTGAAGTCATCCTTCAATACGTTAAGGGCGAAATCATACCGTAGGACAATGAGTTATTACGGGCGTTTATTGCGAACGGAGAGTGATGAAATGCACAGAAAACAAAAAACCCCGCCGAAGCGGGGTTCAAAATTGGTCGGCGAGAGAGGATTCGAACCTCCGACCCACTGGTCCCAAACCAGTTGCGCTACCAAGCTGCGCTACTCGCCGAAATACTGCTTTTTGAATTTTTAGTTCAATTCTTTAAAGTCGTGGTGCGAGGGGGGGGACTTGAACCCCCACGTCCGTAAGGACACTAACACCTGAAGCTAGCGCGTCTACCAATTCCGCCACCTTCGCATTGTCACAACTTCTAATAATGGGGTGGCTAATGGGATTCGAACCCACGACAACTGGAATCACAATCCAGGGCTCTACCAACTGAGCTATAGCCACCACTACAAATCTTGTTACGCGGTATTACTACCACCGCAGCTCAAGCGCCGGGACTAAATGGCGCGCCCGACAGGATTCGAACCTGAGACCTCTGCCTCCGGAGGGCAGCGCTCTATCCAGCTGAGCTACGGGCGCTTAGCGCCGTTGCGGGGTCGGATAATACGGACTTCCTACCCCGCTGTCTAGTGCCTTTTAAAAGAAAATTATCGTTTGCTCATGCTTTGTGCGTTTTGTTGCTTATTACGCCACATTATCAACATTTCCGCGTCGACCAAGGCCAAATACCTTATAAATAAGCGTCACGGCGGCGAGGAAAATAATTCCGACAAAGAGCGACATACGCGTATCGTCGTTAAATCCCATCCCTATCAGCACGCAAACCAGGAACGCCATGGTTAAATAGTTTGCCCACGGGAATAGCAGCGAGCGGAAAGGATGGCTGGCCATCGCTTCTTTATGTACCAGACGAAAACGTAGCTGGCTAATCAGAATTACGAACCATGGCACCATTCCCGGCAGCACGCTGGCGCTGTAGACGTAAACAAATACCCGCTGTGGATTAGGAATAATGTAGTTCAGGCACGAACCGACCAGCAGAATCAGGATCGACAGCGCCACGCCCGCCGACGGCACGCCGTTACGCGAAACTCTGGCGATGGCCGCAGGCAGCTGGCGATTCTTTGCCAGCGCGTAGAGCATCCGTCCACAGCTATACATTCCGCTGTTACAACCGGAAAGCGCCGCCGTCAGCACCACAAAGTTGATAATCCCTGCCGCTGCGGTGATACCGATTTTGGCAAAGGTCAGCACGAACGGACTGCCGTTGGAGCCTATCTGATCCCACGGGAAAATAGTGACGATCACAAAAATCGCCCCGACATAGAAAATCAGGATTCGCCACAGCACTTTGCCGACCGCGCTACGCAGAGTGACCTGCGGATTTTTCGCTTCACCGGCGGTGATCCCGATAAGCTCGACGCCCTGATAGGAGGCGACCACGATGCATAGCGCCGTCAGAAAGCCCTTCCAGCCGCCGGCAAAGAAACCGCCGTGCTCGGTCAGATTGCTAAAGCCAATGGAGTGTCCGCCGTTGCCAAAGCCAAAGAAGATGACGCCCAGCCCCACCACGATCATGACAATAATGGTGGTCACTTTAATCATGGCAAACCAGAATTCAATTTCGCCGTACAGACGTACCGCCGCCAGATTCGCCAGCGCGACCAGCCCAACCGCGATAAGCGCCGGTATCCACTGCGCCATCTCCGGGAACCAGAACTGGACATAGACCCCGATCGCCGTAATCTCCGATATCCCGACCGCCATCCACATAAACCAGTAGGACCAGGCGGTCAGATAGCCAAAAAACGGGCTCATATAGCGGTGCGCATAAACAGCGAACGAGCCGGTAACCGGTTCGAGGAACAGCATTTCGCCCATCGAACGCATAATAAAGAAGACGAAGAGCCCCGCGATAATATACGCCAGCAGAACCGAAGGTCCGGCCCACTTCAGCGTACTTGCCGCCCCCATAAATAGTCCCACGCCAATCGTGCCGCCAAGGGCGATTAGCTCAATGTGCCGCGCCTCCAGTCCCCGCTGAAGTTCCGCTTTTTTCTCAGTCATATAGCCTCTTGTGTTTGCCCTGCTCCGGATTTAAGCGCATCCCAGGCGAGATGGGCTTATGCCGGTTATTTTTATGAACGAATAGCCCTGCCTGCGCGACGGTAAACCTGACCGTCGCGTTTTAAGCATGCGAATGGTTAATGAATTTGAGGGAAATGGCAAATAAAGTATCAGGCGAGTGAAGACATTACACAGAATATCCAGGTAAACCCGCCCGCTCGCAGTGGAATATCAAAGCTTATCGGTATAATACCAGCGTAAATAGCGCAGCAGACGCGCCTGCCTTTTTATTCGGCTCGGCTGCGAAACCAGGCGATAAAACCACTCCAGCCCCAGGTCCTGCCAGAACTTCGGCGCTCGCTGAACATGACCGGTAAAGACATCGTAGGTTCCGCCTACGCCCATATAAAGCGCCTGCGGATAAACTTCCCGGCAATCGCGCATCAGGATCTCCTGACGCGGCGACCCCATCGCCACGGTGACGATCTTCGCCCCGCTATCGCGAATACGTTCAAACAGCGCCTGACGCTGGTCAGCAGCGAAATAGCCGTCCTGGCTGCCGACGATGTTTACGTTCCAGCGCTGACGAAGCTGCTGTTCCGTCTGCGCCAGCACTTCGGGCTTACCGCCGATCAGAAATACCGGCGTTCCCTGAGCGCCAGCGCGCGCCATCAGCGCTTCCCATAAATCAGCCCCGGCGACGCGCGATACCTGCGCCTGAGGGTATTTTTTACGTAATGAGCGCACCACGCTGATGCCGTCAGCATATTTAAACTCTGCGGCTTCGATCAGCGCCCGAACTTCGGGGTTATCCTCTACCGCCAGCATCTTCTCTGCATTAATCGCCACCAGCGTACCCGTACGGATCTCGCCATCGGCATACAGATAGTCCAGAGCATGTTGCATATCGCGCCAACCAATGAGTTGCAACCCTCTCAGCAGGTACAACGGCGCGGATGTAGTCTCAGTCATGTACACCCTTATCAGACTTGAGGTTGCGTCAGCGGTTTAGCCCGCTTATGAATCAGCCCGACGCTATCGAGGAACCAGTACAGCAGTTTCGCCGCCAGTAGGCAGATCCCAAAGATAACGAGGAAAAAAACCACGCGAGAGCCAAAGGAATCCAGCCCTTCACGCGCCAGCACGATCATGTTGAAGATAGCGCCAAAACAAAAACTGTGCAGGATCGCCGCTTTATAGCGGTTCGTTTCCCGGTTGCCAAGCTCGTACAGCCAGTCAAACCATTTAATAATCAGCCCAACCGCTACCGCGCCCAGCGGCACGAACCAGACGCCCCCCATCACCACCAGCGAGCCAATCAGGGTTGGCGAAATCGCCAGGCCAGAATGGTTATTCAGCACTTCCCAGGTGAAATAGTTCGCAGTATTGAGCACCATTGTCGGTCGACCGTGCCACAACCAGCTGGGGATAAAAACATAGAAATCGCGGACGATTGGCGCCAGGCCCTGAAACTCAATCTTGTCGTAATTTTGCAGCAGCAGAGCCAGGTTCTCCCACGGCGAGAAGGTATCGCGGGTCAGATAGAGGAAAGTATAAAACGCTTCATCGCCGCTGACGTTCATTCCGTAGCGTTTGAGCGCCAGCCAGAACATGCCGACGATGCCCAGTACGCCCGCCGCCGCCAGTATCCACAGACTTATCCAGCCGCGAATGATGCCAATAAACAGGAAGATAGCAAACGCAATGATGATATTCGCCCGGGTCCCGCCAACGATGGCATAAGTCAGCAGACCAAATGCGACGGTGCTGACGAGGAAGAATATCCACGCTTTATAATCCTGACGCAGAAAATAGACCACCAGCATTGCCGGAATGAAAAAGTAGAAGAAACGCTTTAGCGCCACGCCGGAAACTTCGCTGGAGAAGATCTGGCTATAGGAATTGAGCTTGAATAACAGAAAGCCGTTATGCGCAAAGAAGATCCCGACGCAGAGCAGCGCCAGTCCCAGCAAAATCCCCCAGGCCAGATGGGTCTCCACGCGGTTCATCGTAAACAGCGGACGATGCTGATGGCTCTGCGCCGCCGAGCGTAGCCGCGTTTTATAAGTCACGTAGTAAACCGCATAAAAACAGACGGAAACCAGCAGAGTTTGCAACAGAATTTCCGGCGGGGCGACCGCCACGTCGAAGCGAAACACCAGAATACTGGTCAGCGGAAAGCCAAAGAAAAAGGTCAGCAGAAACAGCAGCGAGAAAAAGACGTTGAAGTTGAAGCGCACCCGACGAAATTCAAACCAGGTGGCGGTGGCGATAAAAAGCGTCGACAGCAGCCAAACCAGCAGCAGTCCGCTAAATTGCATTAATGTCATGCATCCACCCCCGCGGCAATCCGCAACGCCCGTCGCCAGCCCGTCAGATAATTAGGACGGAAGAAGGCAATCTGATTCTTATCCACGCCGGCCAGCTGGCGCTGCGCTTCACGCACCACGGCCGCGTCCAGCGTATCGCTGGTAAAGAGTACCGGAATATGCTGCTCCGACATATCCTGCCAGAAGGGATTCTCCCGGTTCAGCACGCAGGGGATCCCCGCCTGAATCAGCAGACACAGCGTGCCGATCCCCTGCTGGCGGGCAAACAGGAAGTAGCCAAGATCGCAGCGGCGCAGCAGGGCCAGATAGTCATCAAACGCCAGCTTATCGCCCAGTACCTGAAGATGCGGCGGGCTGAACAGCGCCGCGCCGGCCGCGCGAACTTCATTGATGTAGTCGCTATTATTGGCCGGATAACCCATCGGCACGACAACGTTGACCGTATCGCCAAACTGCTGATGAATCGCGCGCAGCGCGGCGATATGCTCGTTGCTGCGGTCGCCGGAATTCCCCACCAGGATAGTCAGCGTCTCGCCGCGCGGCGCGCTTTCAGCAAGCGAGTTCAGCGCCGGATCCATGCGGGTCGGGAAATAGAGCAGTTCGCCCGGCACGCCCGAATGCCGGGCGGCGAACCAACTGAGATCGCCGCGGGTCGCAAAGACGCGCCCTACCCGCCCCTGCGCCAGGCGCCGCAGCGGATAAAACAAGCGAAACTTCAGGCTGGCGGAATTCTCATACAGATCCGCGCCCCAGATGTGCCAGTTAAACTGCGCCGGGCGGATCCCCCCGCTGAGCAGCGCCAGCCACAGGCCGGTATTAAACTGGCCGTGAAAGAAAAAGCGCTGCTGCCGGTTCGCCTTTGCCAGCGCGATAACCGCCTTTGCCAGCGACTTCTTCCCCGGATAGCAGCTGATGGAGAGCGCGGGGTACGCTTCGCGAATTCCTGTCGCATCACCGACGACCATAAACAGGCGAGCCTGCTCGTCATTGACGGCCAGCTCATCATTAAAGAACCGCAGAACGGTCTGGTTGTGGTGCGGGATATCCGATCCCAGTACATGTATCAGTGCTGTCATGCCCGTTTACGCCAAAGTAAAAACACGCCGCTACAGAGGGCGAAATAAACAATATAAGTAGCCATATACGCCTGCGCCGCGCCGATAGCGCCGTGCGCCGGTATAAGCCAGTGCGAGAATGCGGTCAACAGCGTGAACTGGCTGATTTCCGTCAGAATATAAAAACGCAGCGAGGCTTTGGCGATCACCAGATAGCCATAAACATATGCCCCGACCTTCAACACATCGCCCACCAACTGCCAGGCAAACAGATCGCGCATTGCCGTAAAGCGGTCGGAAAACAGCAGCCAGATAGCGAAATCGCGCAGCAGCCATACGGTCAGGCTGGCTGCAGCTACCGCCGGGAGAACAAATTTTAACGATTTGCCAATCTCACGGGTGATATCCGCTTTCGCCGTCAAGCGGGACAATGTCGGTAACAGATAAACGCTAAATGATGCGGTAATAAACTGTAAATAGGCATCGGAGATGCTGCTTACCCCCTGCCAGATCCCCACCGCGTCCCAGCCATAGTGGGCCGCCAGCAGGTTACGCATCATCACGTAGGCTACCGGCAGCGTCACCGAAGTAATCAGCGCCATCAGGGTAAATTTCGACAGCTGCCCTGCGAGGCCGTTGTCCCAGCGCGGACGCAGCGCGCTCAGCGGAATATTGCCGCGTCGCCACAGTACGATAGCCGCCGGCACGACCACCAGCGCAGGTACCAGCGCCAGTCCCAGCAATGCGCCCTGATAGCCGCCGAAACGGTAGCAGGCATAGTACGCCGCCACGCCAATCAGGCTCCCGGCGATAAGCGACAGCGCATTGCCCGCCGCATCGCGAAACCCCTTCATCAGCGCTAACAGGAAGTTCGCCCAGGCAATGCCCATCTGCACCAGCGCTACCAGCCGTACCAGATTCTGATAATGCTGATGACCGAACAGACCCTGGCTTATCGGCGCCGCCGCCAGCAGGAATATCAGCGCCAGCAGGGTGGAGAACCCCAGCACCATCGCTGAAGCGGTGCCGACGACGTTGTGCAACTGCCGGCGATCGTCATGATGCTGGGCTACCAGCTTCGTGACGCCGTTAAAGATTCCGGCCCCCGCCAGCACGCCAAGCACGGTCACCAGCTGGCGGAAGTTGCCCGCTTGCCCCACGCCTGCCGGGCCGAACGACACCGCCAGCAGTTTAACTACCAGCAGACCGGCGCCGATTTTGACCAGCGTGGACGCTGCGGTCCACAGAGAAGCTTTAGCCAGCGACATATCAGGAGAAATAGCTCAGCAGCGAGTTAATCACCGTGCGCTGGTTTACGCTCGACAGGTTGTAGAATAACGGCAAACGCAGCAGGCGTTCGCTCTCCTGAGTCGTGAAGCGATCCGTCCCGTGGAACACGCCGAAGTTCTCCCCGGCCGGGCAGCTATGCAGCGGAATATAGTGGAACACGGCCAGAATCTCCGCCTCTTTCAGCCAGGCAATCAGCTTACTGCGATCGTCAATATCGCGCAGCTTGATGTAGAACATATGCGCATTGTGCCCGCAGTCGGCAGGCACAATCGGCAGCTCGATACGCCCGGCGCGCGCCAGCGGCAGCAGGGCCTCGTAGTAGTTCTGCCACAGCGCCAGGCGCTGCTGGTTAATTCGCTCCGCCGCTTCCAGCTGCGCCCACAGATAGGCCGCCTGTAAATCGGACATCAGGTAGCTGGAGCCGATATCACGCCAGGTGTATTTATCCACCAGACCACGGAAAAACTGGCTGCGGTTGGTGCCTTTTTCTCGAATGATCTCCGCGCGCTCTACCAGCTTGCGATCGTTAATCAGCGTCGCGCCGCCTTCACCGCCCGCAGTGTAGTTTTTTGTTTCATGGAAGCTGAAGCAGCCAATATGGCCGATAGTACCGAGCGCCCGGCCTTTATAGGTCGACATCACGCCCTGAGCGGCATCTTCCACGACAAACAGATTATGTTTGCTGGCGATAGCCATAATGGTGTCCATTTCGCAGGCCACGCCGGCGTAGTGGACCGGCACAATCGCGCGGGTTTTGTCGGTGATCGCCGCTTCAATCAGCGTTTCATCAATATTCATGGTGTCGCGACGAATATCAACGAAGACGATTTTTGCGCCACGCAGCACAAAGGCGTTGGCGGTGGAGACGAAGGTATAGCTCGGCATAATCACTTCATCGCCCGGCTGGATATCCAGCAGCAGCGCCGCCATTTCCAGCGAAGCGGTGCAGGACGGCGTCAGCAGGGCTTTGGCAGTACCGAAGCGCTGCTCCATCCACTGCTGGCAGCGGCGGGTAAAACCGCCATCGCCGCACAGCTTGCCGCTTCCCATCGCGGACTGCATATAATCAAGCTCGGTTCCCACCACCGGCGGTGCGTTAAATGGAATCATCATGTCACCTGTATAACCAGTACGCGGTGCTTTCGACATTCGCACCGCTAAGAATGTAACGTTTAAGCGCGGCGGTGTTGCCCATCTGGGTCGCCACCCGCAGTGTCTTCAGCCCGCGCAGCGCGGTCCAGCCCTGAGCTGCCTGCATTAATTCCGCTCCGGCTCCGCGTCCGGCCAGCAGGCCAATCCTTGCCTCGTGCGCGCTAAGCTGGCGCAGGGAGACAAAAGCGCGGATATCGCCGCCAGGGGCGCGAAACACCAGACACTGATGATCGAAGGTGCCGCGCACCGCATTTTCAATCCACTGGGCATAGAAACGGCCGCTGGCATCGGCTGCGTACCAGGGCGCGCGAAAACGGCTCTGCGCAAAGGCCAGCGCTGCCAGTTCACGCAGCCGGGGAATATCCGCCTCGGTCGCCGGCTCGGCGCCACTATCACCATAAGCGGCTGGCGAAAGCGCGAGATCGACCTCGCCCTCCACCAGTCGGAAGCCCAATGCCTGCAGCGCATCCAGGCGTGCGGTATCATCCGCCGCAACTTTCGCCTGTACCCGCGACCAGTTCGCCAGCGCGTCCACCGTCAGCGGCGGCGCATCATCGCCAAAGCGCAGGATAGCGCTATTGACGCCGAAGAAGCGGTTCTCCCACTCCAGGGACTCAATACTGGCGCGGGCGGGCACGGAGTAAATCCAGTAAGTATTGACCGTAGCCGGTTTTTTCCAGCCGTTTCGCCGCGCGCTTCACGCCGTCGTCGTCCAGCCAGCCGTTGCGCCAGGCGATCTCTTCCAGGCAGGCAATCTTGAAACCCTGACGCTTTTCCACCGTTTGCACAAACATGCTGGCTTCGATCAGGCTATCGTGCGTGCCGGTATCGAGCCAGGCAAAACCGCGGCCCAGCAGCTCAACCGTTAGCGCGCCATCGTCGAGATACATTTGATTGATGGAGGTGATCTCCAGCTCGCCGCGCGCCGAGGGTTTAACCCGTTTTGCGTATTCCGCGACTTTACCGTCGTAGAAATAGAGGCCGGTTACCGCCCAGTTGGATTTGGGCTGCTTTGGCTTCTCCTCCAGCGAAATCGCGCGGAAATCGTCATCAAACTCCACCACGCCAAAGCGTTCCGGGTCCATCACCTGATAACCAAACACCGTCGCCCCGGAAGTGCGGGACGCGACGCTACGGAGCTTCGGGCTAAAACCCTGGCCGAAAAAGATATTATCGCCGAGCACCAGGCATGAGGGCTCACCGTTGAGGAACGCCTCGCCGATGATAAAGGCCTGCGCCAGCCCGTCCGGGCTTGGCTGCGCGGCGTAGCTGAGCTGAACGCCGAACTCCGAACCATCGCCAAGCAGGCGCTGGAAATCGCGCTGGTCGTCCGGGGTGGTAATGATCAGCACTTCGCGAATCCCGGCCAGCATCAGCACCGAGAGCGGATAGTAGATCATCGGCTTATCGTAGATGGGTAGCAGCTGTTTTGAGACGCCGCGCGTGATCGGATGCAGGCGGGTACCCGATCCGCCTGCCAGAATAATACCTTTCATTTTACCCCCTCAAGCGCTCAGGCTTGCAGCCCCAGGCGTTCACCCTGATAGCTGCCGTCCAGCACCTGCTGCCACCAGGCTTCATTAGCCAGGTACCACGCAACGGTTTTGCGCATCCCGCTGGTGAACGTTTCGGCCGGCGTCCAGCCCAGTTCACGCGCTATTTTCGCCGCATCAATAGCGTAGCGCAGGTCGTGGCCGGGACGATCGGCAACAAAGGTGATGAGATCGCGATAGCGCGCAAGGCCTTCCGGTTTGCGCGGCGCCAGCTCTTCCAGCAGATCGCAAATGGTTTCCACTACCTCGATATTTTTCCGCTCGTTATGGCCGCCGATATTGTAAGTTTCGCCCGGCTCACCGCTCGTTGCCACCCGATAGAGCGCCCTGGCGTGATCTTCAACGTACAACCAGTCGCGGATCTGCTGCCCGTTGCCATAAACCGGCAGCGGTTTACCCGCCAGCGCGTTCAGGATAGTCAGCGGGATCAGTTTTTCCGGGAAATGATACGGTCCGTAGTTATTCGAGCAGTTGGTGACCAGCGTTGGCAGGCCATAGGTTCTCTTCCAGGCGCGCACCAGATGATCGCTGCTGGCTTTCGACGCCGAATAGGGGCTGCTGGGCGCATAGGGCGTGGTTTCGGTAAAAAACGCGCCGCTGTCGTGCAGATCGCCATAGACCTCATCCGTTGAGATGTGGTGGAAACGAAAGGCGGATTTTTTATCGTTCGCCAGCGTATTCCACCAGGCCCTGGCCGCTTCCAGCAGCGTCCAGGTACCGACAATGTTGGTTTCGATAAACGCCGCCGGGCCGTCAATAGAGCGGTCAACGTGGCTTTCAGCGGCCAGATGCATCACCGTATCGGGCTGATAGTGGCGAAATACCCGGTCCAGTTCAGCGCGATCGCAGATATCCACCTGTTCAAAAGCAAAACGCGGATCCCCGGCGACAGGCGCCAGCGACATCAGATTCCCCGCGTAGGTCAGCTTATCAACCACCACCACGTTATCGCTGGTTGCAGTGATGATTTCACGCACCACCGCAGAACCGATAAAACCGGCGCCGCCGGTGACCAGAATCGTTCTCACCGCCATACCCCTTTGGTATCGACGATAAACTGCTGGCTGACGCTATCCCCGCTAATCGCTTTAAATTCTTTATGATCGACCAGCATCACCAGCACATCGGCGCTCGCCAGCGCTTCGTCGAGCAACGCCAGAGCGCACAGGCCATCAAGCTTCTTCGGCAACTGGTGGATATTCGGCTCAACAACCAGGGTTTCGCCGCCGTGCCAGCGGGCGATTTGTGCGGCAATGGCCATGGCCGGGCTTTCGCGCAGATCATCAATATTCGGCTTAAACGCCAGGCCAAAGCAGGCGATTTTTATCTCGCTGGCGCGTTTGTTGCTGGCGGCAAGGCAGTCGGCGACCCGCGCTTTAACTTCATCGATCACCCACTCTGGTTTATGGTCGTTAACTTCACGCGCGGTACGGATAAGCCGCGCCTGCTGCGGGTTTTGCGCCACGATAAACCACGGGTCGACCGCGATGCAGTGACCGCCAACGCCCGGACCGGGCTGGAGAATGTTCACGCGCGGATGGCGATTCGCCAGGCGAATCAGTTCCCAGACGTTAATCCCCTGATCGGCGCAAATCAGCGAAAGTTCATTGGCAAAAGCGATATTAACGTCGCGGAAGCTGTTTTCTGTCAGCTTGCACATTTCGGCGGTGCGAGAGTTAGTCACCACACATTCGCCTTCGAGGAAAATTTTATACAGCTCGCTGGCGCGGGCTGAGCAAACCGGCGACATACCCCCGATCACGCGATCGTTTTTGATCAGCTCAACCATGACCTGACCCGGCAAAACGCGCTCCGGGCAGTAGGCGATATTCACGTCCGCCGCTTCGCCAGCCTGCTGCGGGAAGCTCAAATCGGGGCGCATTTCCGCCAGCCAGTCCGCCATCTGTTCGGTTGAACCTACCGGCGAAGTGGACTCGAGGATAACCAGCGAACCTTTCTTCAGCGTCGGCGCGATAGATTTAGCCGCCGACTCGACGAAAACCATATCCGGTTCGTGCAGGTCTTTAAACGGCGTCGGCACCGCAATCAGATAGGCGTCAGCTTCTACTGGCGCGGTGGTGGCGCTCAGATAGCCCTGCTCGACCGCTGTTTTAACGACGCTCGCCAGATCCGGCTCCACGATATGAATTTCACCACGGTTAATGGTCTCCACGGCGTGTTGATTGACATCAACGCCGACCACCCGCTTTTGCCGGGAGGCGAACGCGGCAGCGGTTGGCAGGCCAATATATCCAAGGCCAATCACTGAAATGGTAGAAAAATTCATAGCGTTACCTGATTATTTTTAAGTGCAGACAAAATACGATGACACGCTTGTCCATCGCCGTACGGGTTATGCGCCCGGCTCATGGCCTGCCAGGCGGACTCATCATGCAGCAAGCGCGTGACTTCATTGACGATGCGCTGGCTGTCGGTACCCACCAGGCATACGGTTCCCGCGCTGACCGCTTCCGGACGCTCGGTCATTTCGCGCATTACCAGCACCGGTTTGCCGAGCGATGGCGCCTCTTCCTGGATACCGCCGGAATCGGTCAGAATCAACCACGCGCGATTCATCAGCCAGACGAACGGCAGATAATCCTGCGGCTCAATAAGCATGACGTTCTCAACGTGGCCGAGAATACGGTTAACCGGTTCGCTGACGTTCGGGTTCAGATGCACCGGATAGACAATCTGTACGTCTGGGTTATTGGCAGCGATCTCTGCCAGCGCGTGGCAGATTTGCTCAAAACCGCGGCCAAAGCTTTCCCGACGATGCCCGGTGACCAGAATCATCTTCTTACCGTTGGCGAGAAAAGGATAACGCTGAGTCAGCTCGTTACGCAGCGCTTCATCGCTCAGTACCCGATCGCGCACCCAAAACAGCGCATCAATAACCGTATTGCCGGTTATCGTGATCCGATTATCGGCAATATTTTCCCGCAGCAGGTTCTGCCGCGAGGTTTCCGTCGGCGCAAAATGGTACGTTGCCAGATGCCCGGTCAACGTGCGGTTCCCCTCTTCCGGCCACGGCGAGCTCAGATCGCCCGTGCGCAGTCCGGCTTCCACGTGCCCCACCGGAATGCGCTGATAGAAAGCGGCAAGGCTTGCCGCCATCGTCGTGGTGGTATCGCCATGCACCAGCACCACATCTGGCTTAAACGACTCCAGCACCGGCTTTAAGCCCTCAAGGATGCGACAGGTAATCTCCGTCAACCCCTGACCCGGCTGCATAATGTTAAGGTCGTAGTCCGGAACAATAGAAAAAAGTTTCAACACCTGATCGAGCATCTCCCGATGCTGCGCGGTCACGCAAACTTTCGCCTCAAAATGAGGATCCCTTGCCAGCGCATGAACCAGAGGCGCCATTTTGATGGCTTCTGGTCTCGTGCCAAATACCGTTAGTACTTTCACATCGATTCTCTTCGATTAGGCGATGAAGGCTGGATGTCCTTCACCACAGGTCGCATTCACTGGACACGGCGACGCGTTAACGCAACGCCTGCGCCGATGAGCGCGCCCACAATCCCCCACATCACCATCAGAAACGCGCGGCGCGGGCTATCGCGTTTTACCGGTTCTTCAGGCGTTCGCAAATACCTGTAAGTCTGAAAACGCGGGTCCAGGGTCGGTCCCACGTTTAACGTCGTTAACATGGCGCGGCTTTGGTCATAATCAAGATCGTACTGCGGCCCGACCGCCTGCAGATTTTCCAGACGGGCCTGCAGCATCGGCCGGCCCAGTAAAAACAGTTCGGAATCCGGCAGCTGGTCTGGTGGAATGTCGGTTTCGCTGCGGGAAATATTGTGTTGCTGGGCGACTTTCAGCGCCTGCTCCACGCTATGCATGCGGCGATTGAAAATTTCGCGCGCCACCTCTTCCTGGCGCTTAACCTGCGCTTTCATCTGCACGGTTCGCGCGGCCCAGGCGCCCTTAAGCTCGTCATTCAGGTGACCAGCCGCGCGCTGGCTGGCGAAGGCGACATACTGACGCAGCAGATTATTGGCATCCGGGGCGGTTTCCGCCGTCAGCTTCACGCTGTCGTTAACGCTTTTGAGCGCATCGCCGGGCATAAACTGAATGTCGTTAATCAGATCGTCCAGCAAAGCGGCATCGGCGCGGGCGTTACCCGACTGGCGCTGCTTGTAGTAGTCCGTTTGCAGCCAGAAATCGCGGCGGGTATCCCATGACGCCTGCTGCATAATGAACTCTTTATACGCTTCATCCATTACCGAAGGTTGATCGACCGAGACGAGATTGGCCTTGATATCGAGATTGCGTAAAAACTGCTGTTGCGAATAGTACCCGCCCAGCATGTTCACCGTCGGCCGGTCGGTAATTGCCGTCGCGCTCCACTCCTGGCGAGCAAAGAAGGTATAGACCAGAACAATCAGTGCAAAGAGCACCGCGAAACCTGCTATCCAGCTTTTTCCTGCCCACAGGGCGCGAAACAGCCCGCGAATATCCAGCTCATTCTCAACGTTCACTGTTTGTGCTCCCGGTAATGGTTGAGTCATCACGTCCCCAGATTGACTTGGTTAATTTGGATTATTGCCGCTGTGTCGCCGTATTCTGCGTCTAATGCGCTTAACCATGCGCGCCACTTTCCAGGCGCGTTTAATACAGTAGCCATAAAGAAAGAAGGCCACCAAAAAGAGTATTAACATCACCCATTCAGGAACAATACGGGTGTATTCCGCTGCCACCCCAACCAGCGCCAGCAGCGCGGCGGCCAGGGTGATCAGCACGAATGCCTGGCGGGAAGTAAACCCGGCGCGCATGATCAAGTGATGAATATGCTGACGGTCCGGGGAGAACGGACTCATTCCTTTACGCAGGCGGCGGTACATAATCGCCACCATATCCATCAACGGGATCGCAATAATCCATAGCGCAGTGACAGGGCTAATGGGATGCGTCTTTCCCTGCGTGGTCTCCAGCAGGATCCAGATGATAGTGAAGCCAATCATGGTGCTGCCGGCGTCACCCATAAAGACTTTATAGCGACGGCCAAGCGCCCCGAGGTTAAGTAAAATATAGGGCAAAATGGCGGCAATCATCGCAAAACACCACATTGCCAGGCTGTACTGGCCATCAAACCACAGAATGATACCGGTTGCCGCAAAAGAGACGGAGGAGAGGCCGCCCAGCAGGCCATCGATGCCATCAACCATATTGAAGGCGTTGATCGCGGCCCAAACGGCGAAAAGCGTGAGGAAGAAGCCAAAGGGGCCGAGCACCAGCTCCCATGAGCCAAATATAAAGCCGAGGCTACTTAGATGAAGATTTCCCACCATCATCATAATGACGGCGATGGCGGCCTGAATTACCGCGCGAATTTTTACGCTGATATCAAAGCGGTCGTCTAACGCGCCGACCAGCACAAGCACCCCGGCACACCCCAGGTATAACTTTGCGTGGGGAATGTAATAATCGGCGATGGCAAACGTAAAACAAATACCTGCGAAAACTGAAATACCACCGACTAACGGAATCAAACCCTGATGCCGTTTACGATAGTTAGGTTTATCCACGAGCCCAACTCTTTTTGCCGCCTTGCGGGCGACAAATATAAACAGGGTGGTGAATAAGAAAATACTGATTAATTCAGTAATAGCAGTGAGTAAATTCACAACGCATGTGCTCTCAGCATAGTTAATCCGGGAAGTATAACGACGATGCCTCAACTCCAGAAGGGGCAAAGCAGAACATTACAAATTTATTGTAGAAATTTTAGACTGTTAAAGCTGTCTCTGCCTGCCATCCTGCTGCGCACATCATACGTTAACGCCCATTTTGTTTTCCCTTCCTGGATCATACAAACCCGGAAAACAAAACGCCACGCAATAGCGTGGCGTTCTCTGGCTTTTTTAACTTACGAGCGCTTCATCATATCGAAGAAGTCGTCGTTAGTTTTGGTCATCGCCAGTTTATTGATGAGGAATTCCATCGCGTCGATTTCACCCATCGGGTGAATGATTTTACGCAGGATCCACATCTTCTGCAGCTCTTCCTGAGTGGTGAGCAGCTCTTCTTTACGGGTACCGGAACGGTTGTAGTCGATAGCCGGGAAGACGCGTTTCTCAGCGATCTTACGTGAGAGGTGAAGCTCCATGTTACCGGTGCCTTTAAACTCTTCGTAGATAACTTCGTCCATTTTAGAACCGGTATCGATCAGCGCTGTTGCGATGATGGTCAGGCTACCGCCCTCTTCCACGTTACGCGCGGCGCCGAAGAAACGCTTCGGACGATGCAGGGCGTTGGCGTCCACACCACCGGTCAACACTTTACCGGAAGCCGGAACTACGGTGTTGTAGGCGCGCGCCAGACGGGTAATCGAGTCGAGGAGGATGATAACGTCTTTCTTGTGTTCAACCAGACGCTTCGCCTTCTCGATAACCATTTCGGCAACCTGAACGTGGCGAGAGGCCGGTTCGTCAAAGGTAGAAGCAACCACTTCGCCTTTAACCAGACGCTGCATCTCGGTCACTTCTTCCGGACGTTCGTCGATCAGCAGTACCATCAGCACGCAATCAGGATGGTTGTACGCAATGCTCTGCGCAATATTCTGCAGCAGCATGGTTTTACCCGCCTTCGGCGGCGCAACAATCAGACCACGCTGACCGCGGCCGATCGGCGATGCCAGATCCAGCACGCGAGCGGTTAAGTCTTCCGTTGAGCCATTACCGCGTTCCATACGCAGACGTGAATTTGCGTGCAGCGGGGTTAAGTTCTCAAACAGAATCTTGTTACGGGCGTTTTCCGGCTTATCGTAGTTAACTTCGTTAACTTTCAACAACGCAAAGTAACGCTCACCCTCTTTAGGAGGACGAATCTTACCGGAAATGGTGTCACCAGTGCGGAGGTTGAAGCGGCGGATTTGGCTGGGAGATACGTAGATGTCGTCGGGACCGGCGAGGTAGGAGCTGTCTGCTGAACGGAGGAAACCAAATCCATCCTGCAGTATCTCCAGTACGCCATCGCCAAAGATATCTTCGCCACTCTTCGAATGCTGCTTGAGGATGGCAAAAATAATATCCTGCTTACGCATACGGGCCAGGTTTTCCAGCCCCATATTTTCGCCGAGAGTAATCAGCTCAGAAACCGGCGTATTCTTTAATTCGGTAAGATTCATAATGGTGTGGGTTCTTAAACTCGGGGTAATTCTCGAACTTAATGTTGTGAATGGTATGGCAGGAACATCCATGCCTGTTAACGGCCTTCATCTCGTGTCTGTACGTTGCCTGGTCACAGGAAAGAACGCAGAACTGAAACGACTAAACGGAATGAGTGATAAGCCCGGATTATAAGCCTCACGCGCATTTTTGCGGGACGCTTTGGGTAAAACAAGATTCAAACAAAGGTATGTTTAAAACGAAGTCTGAGATTAACTTAGCACGACTCTCGCCGGGCGTCCAGAGATCCGCAAAAAATAGGAGCCTGGACGCCGGAACAGCAAGCCGCTTACGCCAGGTTGGCGTCAAGGAACTCTTTCAGCTGGCCTTTAGACAGCGCGCCGACTTTAGTCGCTGCAACTTCACCATTTTTGAACAGCAGCAGGGTCGGGATGCCGCGAATGCCGTATTTCGGCGCAGTACCCGGGTTCTGATCGATGTTCAGCTTCGCAATGGTCAGTTTGCCCTGATACTCTTCAGCGATCTCATCCAGAATCGGGGCGATCATTTTGCACGGACCACACCACTCTGCCCAGAAATCGACGAGGGTTAGCCCGTCAGCCTTGAGTACGTCCGTGTCAAAACTGTCGTCAGTCAGGTGAATAATTTTATCGCTCATATTTAACTCCACAGGAATAAGCCTGGTGTGTTGGTGTCGCAGTCATCAACGACGTGTCAATGCTACGTTATGCACGCTGTTCTTCAGAATGCCTCTTTTATAACGCTCTGCGTCACAATGTCCATCATGAACTTTGTCCCACAGAAGTTAAAGCAACCAGCGTTCAAACCGGCTTATCGCAGATTTGTCACCCTCGCCTTGCTTAGTAGTCTAAGCTTTCGAAGATTCGTTCAGTTGCCGCAGACGCACCTTGAATAATTTCATACATAGCCAACGAAAGGTTGACGTTATTTCACCGGATACGCTTTCTTAATGCAATAGTTAGCTGATATTCTACCACACTATGAGCAAAACACATTTAACAGAACAGAAGTTTTCCGACTTCGCCCTGCACCCGGCAGTGATTGAAGCCCTTGAAAAGAAAGGGTTTCATAATTGTACACCCATTCAGGCCCTCGCTCTCCCGCTAACGCTGGAAGGTCGCGATGTCGCCGGGCAGGCGCAAACCGGTACCGGTAAAACGATGGCGTTTCTGACGTCAACGTTTCATTATCTTCTCACACACCCGGCTATCGCTGACCGTCAGGTCAATCAGCCGCGGGCGCTAATCATGGCGCCGACGCGTGAACTGGCGGTACAGATCCATGCCGACGCTGAACCACTGGCGCAGGCGACCGGTCTGAAGCTGGGACTCGCGTACGGCGGCGACGGCTACGATAAGCAGCTGAAAGTGCTGGAAAGCGGCGTGGATATTCTGATCGGTACCACCGGTCGCCTTATCGATTACGCTAAACAGAACCATATTAACCTCGGCGCTATTCAGGTTGTCGTGCTCGACGAAGCCGATCGCATGTACGATCTCGGCTTTATTAAAGATATTCGTTGGCTGTTCCGCCGTATGCCGCCCGCGAATCAGCGCCTGAACATGCTTTTCTCCGCCACCCTTTCTTATCGCGTACGTGAACTGGCGTTCGAACAAATGAACAACGCCGAGTACGTTGAAGTTGAGCCAGAGCAGAAAACCGGCCACCGAATTAAAGAAGAACTGTTCTACCCTTCCAATGAAGAAAAAATGCGCCTGCTGCAGACGCTGCTGGAAGAAGAGTGGCCCGATCGCGCGATTATTTTCGCCAATACCAAGCATCGCTGTGAAGATATCTGGGGTCACCTGGCGGCGGACGGCCATCGCGTTGGCCTGTTAACCGGCGACGTCGCGCAGAAAAAACGTCTGCGTATTCTTGACGAATTTACCCGCGGCGAAATCGATATTCTGGTCGCAACCGACGTAGCTGCTCGCGGTCTGCATATTCCAGCCGTGACGCACGTCTTTAACTACGATCTGCCGGACGATTGCGAAGACTACGTTCACCGTATTGGCCGTACCGGCCGCGCTGGCGCCAGCGGTCACTCCATCAGCCTGGCCTGTGAAGAGTACGCGCTGAACCTTCCGGCGATTGAAACCTATATTGGTCATTCGATTCCGGTGAGCAAATACAATTCGGACGCGCTCATGACTGACCTGCCTAAGCCGCTGCGCCTCACGCGCCCGCGTCCGGGCAACGGCCCGCGCCGCAACGGTCCGCCACGTAATCGTCGTCGTTCAGGTTAAAGAAATATGCCATACACAAAATCGTTCAAGCAGCATCAAGGCCGCAAGAAAGCGAATCGCAACAAGCTGACGCTGGTCAGCGATTCGGGTACAGAGAACGCAGCCAACACAGAGGCAGTTTGAAAGATGAAGTGTATGAGTTCCACCTCGCTCTATGCCGCTATCGATCTGGGATCTAATAGCTTTCATATGCTGGTTGTACGCGAGGTGGCCGGAAGCATCCAGACCCTGAGTCGCATCAAACGCAAAGTACGTCTGGCCGCAGGCCTGAACAGCGACAACACGCTCTCTGCGGAAGCTATGGAACGCGGCTGGCAATGTTTACGCCTGTTTGCCGAGCGTTTGCAGGATATTCCTCCGGCGCAAACCCGCGTGGTGGCTACCGCGACGCTGCGGCTGGCGGTTAACGCCGGCGAGTTTCTGGAGAAAGCGCGGGACATTCTCGGCTGCCCGGTGCAGGTTATCAGCGGTGAAGAGGAAGCACGCCTGATTTATCAGGGTGTGGCCCATACTACCGGCGGTGCAGATCAGCGTCTGGTCGTGGATATTGGCGGCGCCAGTACCGAACTGGTTACCGGCACCGGTGCGCAAACGACCTCGCTTTTCAGCCTGTCGATGGGCTGTGTGACCTGGCTGGAACGCTACTTTGCCGATCGCAGCCTGACCAAAGAGAACTTTAGCCAGGCCGAAACCGCTGCGCGTGAAGTGCTGCGCCCCGTCGCCGATGTTCTGCGCTACCACGGTTGGAAAGTGTGCGTCGGCGCATCCGGCACCGTGCAGGCGTTACAGGAAATCATGATGGCGCAGGGGATGGATGAACGCATCACCTTAGCCAAGCTACAACAGCTCAAACAGCGCGCGATTCAGTGCGGACGTCTGGAAGAGCTCGAAATTGAAGGCCTGACGCTTGAACGCGCGCTCGTCTTTCCTAGTGGCCTGGCTATTCTGATTGCCATTTTCAGCGAGCTCAATATTCAGTGCATGACTCTCGCGGGCGGGGCGCTGCGCGAAGGCCTCGTTTACGGCATGCTGCATCTGTCGGTCGATCAGGATATTCGCAGCCGTACGTTACGCAATATTCAGCGCCGGTTTTTGGTAGATACCGAGCAGGCACAGCGCGTTGCTCAGTTAGCCGCCCATTTCGCTCATCAGGTAGAAAAGAGCTGGGAAATTGAGCCGTTATGCTTTGATTTGCTGCAAAGCGCCTGCCAGTTGCATGAAATCGGTTTGAGCGTAGAGTACAAACAGGCGCCGCTGCACGCCGCGTGGCTGGTGCGCAACCTGGACCTGCCCGGCTTTACCCCCGCGCAAAAGAAGCTGCTGGCGACGTTGCTGTTAAACCAAACCAACGCCGTCGATCTTTCTTCCATTCATCAACAGAACGCGGTGCCGCCGAGAGTCGCTGAGCATATGTGCCGTCTGCTGCGCCTGGCTATTTTATTTGCCAACCGCCGACGCGACGATCTGCTGCCGATGATGACGCTGGCCGCTGAAGATGAGTGCCTGACGCTGACCCTGCCGCAGGGATGGCTGGAAAACCATCCTCTTGGTCGGGAAATGGTCGAGCAAGAGTGCCAGTGGCAGAGCTACGTTCACTGGCCGCTGCAGATTATCGAGGATAGCGCAGCAATATAGCCCAATCAGGGGGATACCATGCGAGAAGAACTGGACTTCAAATCGCTGCGTTTTTTTTCCGCCCTCTTCCGTCTGGGCAATGTCTCTCCCGCCGCCGAAGCGCTTAATATCAGCCAGCCGACCGGCAGCTTATTGTTGAAAAAACTTCGCGAGCATTTCGACGATCCCCTGTTTGTGCGAATCGGACAGCGTATGGTGCCCACGCCGCGCGCAGATGATATTGCTCAGACCGTTTTTACTATTCTTCAACTGGTCGATAACCAGCTCCCTGGCAACCCTGAATTTAACCCCCAAGCCAGCACACGTAATTTCACTATCGGCATGACTGATATCAGCCAGATGACGTTGTTGCCGCCGTTGCAGGCACAGCTACAGCAGCTTAACGCCGAAGGCATTACTATTTCGGTGCTGAATATCGATGATCAAACGCTGGGTGCGCTTGAGTCTGGGAAGTGCGATTTAGCTATAGGCTATCTTAGGCAGCTACCGGATAACATTTACCAGCAGCGCCTGTTTGATCAATCCTACGTATGCCTGACAGCAGAAAACCATCCGCGGATCCGAGCCGCGTTTACCGCCGAGAACTGGCGCCAGGAAAAGCATCTGGCCGTTCACGTCAACGGGACCGGGCATGGCGATATCGATAGATTACTTAACGAGTACGGTATGCCGCGACGCATCGCCCTCACTCTTCCCAGCTTTTTAGGCGCAGGCGAGCTGGTTGCGGGCAGTGAATTGATTGCCGTCGTCCCCGAGCAGCTGGCAAATCATATTATTACTCGCTATCCCTGCTGCAGCTGGCCGCTGCCATTTTCGCTGCCGGAAATTGCTATTCGCCAGGTCTGGCATCAGCGTCTGCACCGCGATCCCGGGCACATCTGGTTGCGGTCGCTGATCGTAAACTTACCCACAACCGGCAGTAGCAAAATTCCCTATTAATTTTCCGGCTCCCGGAGGTCATGCTGTATTAGCTTTTCTGATACCCTGTATTGCATTCTGTTTATTGCTGCAAGTACGTAAAAAATCCTATTCTCCTCGCATCAGGTCATATTAAAACCAAATAGAGGAATAGAGTATGCGTGGAAAAATCGCGTTAGAAGAACACGTTTCAACACCTAAAAACAACAGCCTTTGGGACTCTACGGGTGAAGCCTCAAGAAACGGTTCAGAATATATGATGGACGTTGAGCGCCGCTTATTAGATCGTAGCTATCAACTGGATGAAATGGCCCAGAGAAATATCGACCATGTTATTCTTTCTCTAACTTCCCCTGGCGCCCAATCTATTTTGGATAAAGCCACAGCCGTATCTTTTGCGCGCGAAACCAACGACTACATCATCGAGAATTATGTTAAACCTAATCCGGATAAATTTAGCGCATTCGCTACTCTGGCACTACAAAACCCCGAAGCTGCGGCCGAAGAACTGGAGCGTGCGGTAAAAAAATTGGGCATGAAAGGCGCGCTGATTAACGGTTACACCAACGTCAAGGATAACGAGCACGGTCTGTACCTGGATGATGAATCAATGCTGGTATTCTGGGATAAAGTCAACGAACTGAACGTTCCCGTTTATCTGCATCCGCGTGAGCCCTTAGAAGGCCCGGCGCGCGGCATCTACACCGGTTATGAAAGCCTGATCGGATCCGCCTGGGGCTTTGCCCAGGAAACCGCGGTTCATGCGATTCGCCTGATGATGAGCGGGTTGTTCGATCGCTATCCCAACCTGAATCTGGTGTTGGGTCACTTAGGCGAAGGCCTGGTTCATATGCTGCCACGCACCCAACACCGTCTCTATCGTCAGCGTTTCGGCTGCGGCCTGGGCAAAGCAGAAAAACCGTTAATGCACTATTTGCAGAATAACTTTATCGTCACCACCAGCGGCCATTTTAATACCTACTCTCTGCAAAATGCGCTAGCTATTATGGGTCCGGATCGCGTGATGTTCTCCGTCGATTATCCGTATGAAGATATTCATCAGGCCTGTGATTGGTTCGATCCTCTGGAAATGGATAGTGAACTGAAGAATAAAATCGCCTGGGGTAATGCCAGCCGCGTATTTAACATTAAATAATTCCATCCAGTATTAATGAAAGGGCCTGACAACAGGCCCTTTCAATTATGGAGAATATATCATGCCGGTAGGAATCTTTGTTTGCAGTGGCTCGCTACTTGTCGGCGCAATTTTTGGCGCATCACTCAATCGATTTATTCCCGAACATTTAAAAAAGACCTTACCTTTAATCGCCGGGTTAATTTCTATTAGCATGGGCGTGTTTTTTCTCAATAAGCTGATGAATCTGCCGCCCATTGCTCTGGCTGTCATCGTCGGCACCATTATCGGTAGCCTGCTGCATATCGAAAAAGTTATCGAAAATGCCGGTATAAAGCTTCGGGGCCCCGTTGAGAAAGTATTTCCCGGCAAAGGCAGTGCCGATATTGATCCCCAGGATTTCACTAATCAGTTTATCGCCGTACTGATCCTGTTTTGCGCCAGCGGAACCGGTATTTTTGGCGCATTAACCGAAGGTATGACAGGAGATGCGACCATACTGCTCACCAAATCCATTCTCGACTTTTTCACCGCCGCTATTTTTGCCTCCGCGCTGGGGTACATCATCGCCGTTATCTTTGTGCCCCAGCTTATTGTATTCGCGATCCTTTTCTTCGCCGCCAGCGTTATTATGGCGTTAATCACCCCTTCAATGATCGCGGATTTTACTGCCTGCGGCGGCATCATCATGCTGGCAACGGGCTTTCGACTCTGCGGGATTCGCGCTTTTCCGACGGCGAACATGCTGCCATCGCTACTGCTGGTGATGCCCTTCTCCGCCGCCTGGCAACAGTTGATCGCCTGAACGCTATGCTACCAGCATCGCCCGGATGCTGGTGTTACGCGTCTTTTTTGTGAGCGCTGCCCGGTTTACCGCCAGACGCAGACTGGAGTTTCACCCGGAAATCAAAGTTAAAGTAATTGCTCAGGCAAAATGCAGTACCGTACTCAAGCACCTCTCCCTGAGCATTACGACTTTTCAGCGTAATTTTCATCAATGGCACGCCTTGCGGCAGGTCGAGCAAATTCAGTTCTTCGCCGGAAGGGATATGTACCGTGAGTGAGTAGTCCTGGAGATCGGGAAAAATATTATTTTCCGCCCAGTGCGCGTACAGCGACCCTTCAAGCAGATCCGGACGGGGTAAAAAACGCTCGGGAATAAACATGGTTTCGATGGAGACCGGAAGCGCATCGACTAAACGCACGCGTTTTATTTTCGCCACCCGATCGCCGACGGCGATCTCCAGTTCACGAGCCAAAAAATCATCCGCCGCCAGTTTTTCCCTCACCAGCCATCGGTTAGATACCGTCCCCGAATTTTGCAGCTGGGCAGAAAATCCCCCGCTGGCAAGGTTATAGCTTACCGGCAAATTGACCTCGGTACCCTTTCCGTGACGCTTAATCACCAGCCCGGCTTCCAGCAGGGCATCCAGCGCCTTCACCACCGTCACGCGCGAGAGCTCAAGCGTCTGCGACATTTTACGTTCGGAGGGCAAAATACTGCCGTGCGTCAGCAGCCGCTCCGTCATTGCCGCTTCAATGGCTTGTTTAAGTTGAATATAAAGCGGCGCGGGGGCCTCTGCATTCAGACGCCCTTTTATATACTCAAGCAACGGTTGCGACATCGTTTCGTGGCCTTCCGGAATTTAGTAGCAGTGGATTTATCCTAGTGGATCCATACTGGAATTAGTAGCCCCATCATAACGTCTCCCCGCCCTTTTGAGCGCCGCATTTTTCTTGCAGAATGCGCCTGCGATCACAGCATGACCATAAAGGACTTTAACTGGACTTAATCTGGATCTATTTTTAGGATAACTTTTATTCACTTGTTTCCGGGAGTCGACGATGTCTGATATTCGCCCTACTAATACCGCCGAAAGCCGCATCCTTGGCTGTCTTTACGGGCAAGCCATCGGTGATGCGATGGGCATGCCTTCCGAACTGTGGCCTAAACGCCGCATTATCAATCACTTTGGTTGGATTGAACGCTTCCTTCCTGGACCGAAAGAGAATATTGCGGCCTGCGAATTTCACGCCGCAGAGTTTACCGATGACACCCATCAGTGCATCGCACTAATGGATGCCCTGAATGATACCAACGGCGTGACCGATCCACTGGCTATTGCCAGGCATATTCTGCTATGGGCCAGACGCTGCCAGGCTTTTGAAAAAAATATTCTCGGCCCAACCTCGAAGGCCTCCCTGCTGGCGCTTGAACAGGGGCAAGCGCTCGATGAGATCGCGGCTAACGGCGTGACCAACGGTGCGGCAATGCGCGTGGCGCCCATGGGCTGTCTGCTGCCGACCCGGAATAAGGCATTTTTCATTGAGCAAGTTCGCTTCTCCTGCCTGCCGACGCACAAATCAGATATCGCCATCGCCGGCGCGGTAGTTATCGCCTGGGCGATCAGTCGCGCCATTGAAGGAGCCGGATGGCTGTTAATTAAAACGGAGCTGGCATCGCTCGCCAATGAAACCCAGCGCCAGTATGAGTCCACTTTTAGTCCACTTCTCGGTAACCGAATTAATCTCGCGCTGACCACGATCGCCAGCGAAACCGACCATCTGACAGGAATTGAACGTATTTATGAGGATATCGGCGCCGGAATGGATATTATCGAGTCTGTCCCCGCGGCGATTGCGCTGGTCGAGCTGGCAAAAACGCAGCCTATGAAATGCGCTATGCTGGCGGCCAATTTAGGCGGCGACACCGACACGATAGGCGCGATGGCAACCGCCATCTGCGGCGCGCTTCATGGCATAGAGGCGTTTCCTGAGGAACATATCCAACAGATTAATCGGGCCAATAGCATAGACTTCGCGCCTTACGCACAGCGGCTTGCAGGATACCGCTTCGCTTAATTGACAGAGGGCATCAATATGGACAGCAAAGCTTCATACGATGGAAATATCCAGACAGCAGATCCCGGAATGGCGGAGTTGGGGATTGATCTGGTCCCCCCGGTCCACCAGACCCAAAAACCGATCCAGCTATTTTTCGTCTGGTGCGCCGCAAACATCGGCATTCTTGGCGTCGTTTACGGCGCAGTCATTGTATCGTTCGGCCTCTCCTTCTGGCAGTCGATTCTTGCCGCCGTGGCGGGCGTCGCCTCCTTTGCGCTGGTCGGCGTCACCAGTATCGCCGGAAAAATCGGCCGCACCACGACGCTGACGCTTTCACGCGTCATTTTTGGCAAGCGCGGCAACATTGCACCTACCAGCTTCTGCTGGGTAAACCTGATGGGCTGGGAGTCGGTCAATATCATTACCGGTACGCTCACCCTCGTTGCGCTGTTTGCCGCCATGGGTTTTGAAGAGAGCCTGACCACCACCGCGCTGTCGCTTTTTCTGTTTGGCGGCCTGACCGTGCTGGTTAGCGTGCTCGGCCAAAATGCCGTGCTGATGATGCAAAAGTGGATCACCCGCATCTTTGGCGCCATGACGCTGCTGGTCGTCATTTATCTGCTCTTCACCGCGGACTGGCAGGCCATACTCGCGCTGCCGTCAGGTAGCTGGCTGACGGGCTTTCTACCGGCGGTCTCTATTATTGCCGCGGGCACCGGCATCAGCTGGGCGATCGCCGGCGCCGACTATAGCCGCGATCAGCGCCCTGACTCCGGCGAAAAGGGGATTTTCCTCGCCGTTGTCAGCGGCGCAGCCCTTCCCCTGCTGCTGCTAATGCTGACCGGAATACTGCTCACCGCCCAAATCCCCGATCTGGCCTCCAGCGAAAACCCCATTTCAGCGATCGGTAAACTGCTGCCTTCATGGATGGCAATCCCCTATCTGGCTGCAGCTACCGCCGGGGTTGTGACTATCGCCGTGCTGAGTCTCTATTCCGCCAGCCTTAATCTGTTAAGCATGGGGATTAAACTGCAGCAGCGTTCCGCCGTAGCCATTGATGCCGTGCTGGTTTTGGGGATCGCCCTCTACGTGCTGTTTGTCTCGAAAGATTTTCTCGGGCCGTTCATCGCGTTTCTGATTTTCTGCGGCGTATTTCTTGCCGCCTGGGCCGCCATCTTTATGGTCGATTTTTATCGGATGCGCCGCCGTGTCGGCTATTCTGAAGCTGATTTGTTCAGAGAAAGCGGTGCCAACCGTACCGCGCTGGGCTGCTGGATTGTCGGCGCGCTGGCGGGGTTGATGGTCTCTAAAACCGGGTTTATCGACGGACCTTTCGCGGTCGGCATTTTCGCGGACTCCAGCCTCGGGTTATTCGTCTCTTTTATTCTGAGCCTGGTGCTCTATCTTGTCTTCGGACCAAAAAAGGGGGACAGCCGTGACAATCAGCGCTGACCAGCTATCGCCGCGGCGGCCGATCGTGGTGATCGGCGCCGCTTTTGGCGACATAATTCTCCATCTCGATGCGCTGCCGCAAAGCGGTAGCGATGTCCCCGCCCGCGACGGCGGACGGCAGATTGGCGGCTGCGCGTTTAACGTCGCCCGTGCGCTCTCGCGCCTCGAGCTGTTTCCCGTTAACGCCATACCGGTAGGCAATGGCGACTGGGGGCAGACCGTTGCGCAAAAAATGGCGCTGGAAAACTTGCCCGTCCTCTTGCGTCATCCCACCCACGATAACGGCTGGTGTCTGGCTCTTGTTGAAGCCGACAAAGAGCGGACGTTTATCACCATTGAGGGCTGCGAACAGCACTGGACTGATGAACTATTAGCGCAAATACCGCTGCCGAATGACGCGATTATTTACGTCTCGGGCTACGAACTGGCCAGCGAAGCGCTGCGCCAGTGGCTCCTTGCCCAGGCAGAAGATAAAACGCTGTTTGTCGATTTTGGCCCACGCCTGGGCGATCTGGATATTCGCTTTATTCAGGCGCTGCTGCGCAAACGCCCCGTTCTCACCCTTAATCGCGATGAACTTAGGGTGCTATGCGCGCGTTTATACGATCGGGATGGCGCCACGCTTGACGACGCCACTCGGCTCGCCAGCGACTGGCAGCTACGAGCAATTTGTCGGTTTGATAAGGATGGCGCGTGGGTGGTTGAACCTGACGCGCAACCGCAGCATATTCCGGCCTATCGTGTACAGGTTCACGACACGATTGCCGCAGGAGACAGCCACTGTGCCGGTACTATCGCCGGGCTGGCCTGCGGGATGGATCTGCGGCAGGCAACGCGGCTGGGCAATCAAGTGGCGGCCATTGTCGTCAGCAAACCCGGTTCAGACGGCGCTCCGAATCGCGAAGAGCTACGCCAGTTCCAGCGCCGAGAGGGCAACGGCCGCTAGCCGCTATTTACGTGCTTTCGCCAGCATCGCCCGGATGTTGGCGACGTTCGCTTGCCCTTTATGCATGCGCTCTTCCGGCGAAATAACTTTGCGCTCCTGCTCCCAAATCAGATCATCCTGCGGCAGTTCCAGCAGAAAACGGCTCGGCTCCGGCCGCACGAGTTCGCCGTACTGACGGCGCTCTTTGCACAGGGTAAAAGTCAGCTCTTTCTGCGCGCGGGTGATACCAACGTAGGCAAGGCGACGCTCTTCATCGACGTTGTCTTCATCAATGCTGCTCTGGTGCGGCAGCAGCCCCTCTTCCATACCAACCAGATAGACGTAGGGAAACTCCAGCCCCTTTGACGCGTGAAGCGTCATTAGCTGCACCTGATCCGTCTCCTCATCCGACTCGCCGCGCTCCATCATGTCGCGGAGGGTAAAGCGGGTAACGACCTGGGTAAGCGTCATCGGTTCATCGATCTCGCTGCCTTCGAGCATTTCGGTCATCCACGTGAACAGCGTATTGACGTTTTTCATCCGCATCTCGGCGGCTTTCGGGCTGGGCGAGGTCTCATAAAGCCAGGATTCATAATCCACGCCGCGGATCAGATCGCGGACAGCCGCAATCGGCTCGCGCTCGGAAAGCTGTTGAATCTCACGCAGCCAGTGGGTGAAGCGGGTCAAAGACTCGTAGCCGCGTCCGCTCAGCGTCTGGGTCAACCCCATATCGAAGCTGGCGGTAAACATGCTTTTATTGCGTCCCATCGCCCATTCGCCCAACTTTTTCAGGGTCGCCGAACCGATCTCGCGCTTTGGCGTATTGACGATGCGCATGAAGGCGCTGTCATCATCAGGGTTAGTCAGCACGCGCAGATAGGCCAGCAGGTCTTTAATTTCCGGGCGGGAAAAGAACGACGTGCCGCCGGAAATTTTGTACGGGATGCGGTTCTGCATCAGCATCTTTTCAAAAACCCGCGACTGATGGTTGCCGCGATACAGGATCGCGTAGTCCTTATAGGCGGTTTTATTAATAAAGTGATGAGCGATGAGTTCACCGGCAACGCGCTCCGCCTCATGGTCTTCGTTATTGGCGGAGAGCACCTTCAGCTCTACGCCATAGCCCAGTTCGGAAAACAGGCGCTTCTCGAAAACGTGCGGATTATTGGCGATCAGGATGTTCGCCGCCTTCAGGATGCGCCCTGATGAGCGATAGTTTTGCTCCAGCTTGATCACCTGCAGCGCCGGGAAATCCTGGCTTAGCAGTACCAGGTTCTGCGGCCGCGCGCCGCGCCAGGAGTAGATCGACTGATCGTCATCGCCGACCACGGTAAAGCGCGCCCGCTGTCCCACCAGCAGTTTTACCAGCTCGTACTGGCTGGTATTGGTGTCCTGGTATTCATCCACCAGCAGATAACGGATCTTATTCTGCCAGCGTTCCCGCACCTCTTCGTTACGCTGCAGCAGCAGCGTTGGCAGGAGGATCAGATCGTCGAAATCGAGTACGTTGCAGGCTTTCATGTGCGCATCGTACAGGCCGTAGCAGTGAGCGAAGATCCGCTCCCGCTCCCCCTTCGCGCCGGCGGCGGCCTGAGAAGGTGTTTTCAGATCGTTTTTCCAGTTGGAGATCGTGGAGATCAGCTGCTGAAGCACCACTTTATCGTCTTCGATCAGCCCCTCGGTGAGCTCTTTTAACAGCGCGACCTGGTCGGTATCGTCGAACAGCGAGAAGTTTGATTTCATCCCTAACGCGGCGTATTCGCGCTTGATAATGTCCAGCCCCAGCGTATGGAAGGTGGAAATCATCAGCCCGCGCGCCTCTTTGCGCCCCAGCGTTTGTCCGACGCGCTCTTTCATTTCGCGCGCCGCCTTATTGGTAAAGGTGACTGCCGCAATATGGCGCGCCTGATAGCCGCAGCCGCGGATCAGGTGGGCGATTTTATTGGTAATAACGCGGGTCTTACCGGAACCGGCACCCGCCAGCACCAGGCACGGTCCGGTAACGAATTCGACGGCTTGTTGTTGGCCAGGGTTTAAACGCATGGGAGTCTTTTGCTCAATCTTCGAACGGGGTGGGGATTGTAGCAGAAAGAGGGGCACAGAGAGCAACAGGCTGCCCTTTCAGGCAGCCTGTAAATCGCTAAATCAGGATCCGGCGGCGGCAAGCGGCGCATAGCCATTACGCTGCGCGCTCTTGATCCAGCTGTATGAGCCCATGACCGCGATAGCCGTCAGCAGAACATACTCAAGCGACATTGCGTAAACGCCCTGTACCGCGTAGATAACCACGCTAATCACGTCGATAACGACCCACAGCAGCCAGTTTTCGACAAACTTACGCGTCATCAGTACCATGGCGGCAATTGACAACACCAGCATGGTGGAATCCCAGAACGGGAAGGCATCGGGCTGGAGGTCGGGCATCGCCACCTGCATGCCGAACGTTTGCAGCAGGGCAATCATGATGCGGGTCAGCATCGCAAACACCGGATCGATAAACAGCGTCATCAGCACGATCGCCACCGCGCAAACGGCGCCCAGCGCCAGCGTTTGCTGACGGGAAAGCCAGCGAACCTTGAGCGTAGCTTCCTGCGCCTCGTTTTGCCGGCTCCATGCGTACCAGCCGTAAATGTTGGCGGCGAAGAAAAATACCTGCAGCAGCAGGCTGGCATAGAGCTGAATCTGGAAGAAAATGGCCGCAAACAGCGTGACGTTAATCAGGCCAAACAGATAATTGATGATTTTTTCCCGGCTGGCGCACCAGATGCACAGCAGGCCGAATACGGTACCGATGGCTTCAATCCACGATAGCGCATAGCCGCCTTCGCCGAGAGGAATATTGACCATCACATTGTTAATGCTAAAAAAGTCCATCATAAACCTCCTTGCTGGCTAGCGGAATAAATGGCGCGCAGCGCCAGGGTAATTTGCCGTTCTTCGCCCTGCTGGCACAGAGCCTCCTGCTGGACATAATCATTGATGCTGCTATCCAGGCAACCGTTGTGGGCAACCACTACGTTGAGCAATGAGGCTGTACGTAACCCGCGCAGCGCGCCGATGGTCATCAGGGCGGCGCTTTCCATATCTGCACCCAGAATGCCAAGCGCCGACCATTGTGCATCCAGCTCCGCCTCGCGATCGGTATAAAAACTGTCATGGCTGCGCACCAGTCCGCACGCGGCGGGGATATTCATTTGCCGCGCCTGCGCCATCAGCTCCCAGGTCAGCTGCGGATCGGCGCAGGCCGGATAGCCTGCCGGCGCATAGGTTCGGCTGGTGCCGTCATCCATAACCGCGCCGTGGGCGATAATTACGTCGCCGAGCGCAAGATTATCCTGCAGGGCGCCGCAGCTGCCGATACGAATCAGGGTCGTAACGCCGATCTGGCGCAGCTCTTCAATGGCGATCGCAGTGGAGGGGCCGCCGATTCCGGTGGAGAGCACCAAAATTTCCACGCCCTGATACCAGCCGCGTGCGGCGCGAAACTCCCGGTTCTGACCGAGCGGCTCGGGATTATCAAGAAAACTGACGATACGGTCGACCCTCTGGGGGTCGCCCGGCAGCAGCGCGTACCGCGCGCCGGTCATCTCTTTGTTTAACTGGATATGGGGTTGCAGCGACATACTCGCGCCTCCTTCACTCTTGCGGTTATCCGATATCAGCCTCCTGTTTAAGTTTTTCAGGAGCTAACAACACAATGCGTTCACCATCGGTATTAATAATTTGTAGCGCTTTCAGATCATGCAAAATACGGTTAATACTGCGGGTCGTCGCCGCAAATTCCTGGCTGAGATTCTGCTTATCCAGCAAGATTTCATTGGCGCCATCCTGCTGATAACGCAGCCATAGGGCCTGGCACACCCGCTGATGCAACGAATAAAGATTGTCGCTGCTGGCCTTTTTCGACAGCTGGTAATATTGCTGGCTAAAGAAGCGCAGCATCCGCTGGTTAAAATGGTTATCTAACGCCAGCCAGCGGCAGAAATATTCCTGTGACAGGCTGAGAAGCTGCACATGCCCCACCGCCGCCACCGAGCAGATATACTGACGCGACTCAAATATCTCGAGCTCGCCCACCATATCGCCTTTTCGGTAGCGGGCCTGGCGATAGCGGCGCCCATCTTCAGCCTCGTAGAAAACATCCACCTCACCGGCGATAATCAGCGAAAAGCGCTGACACACCTCCCCCTGTCGACAGATCAAATCGCCGCGCGGGATCTCTTCGAAGCGCCAGCGCTGCATGATCTCGAGAGGACAATATTTTAGTAATTCATAGAACTGTGGATCGCTCACGATCTCACTCAGCCCCGAAATCCAGCCAACTGAAAATTCAGGTTTTTTCATTGTATCCATGTTATCTCGCTCCAGGACTATAAGGACAGGACGGCTGTCCCTGGCCAGAGGGAATACGCCGGATAAAAGTGTTGCTCATCTCCCGCTTCCGTTTATCAGGCGAGACATCTGTCCCGCGATGGCGAAGAGTATAGGTCCACGGCTAAAGCGGGTGGTAAAGTAACGGGATATCTTTGCGACTGAGAACACCATAATGGCAAAAAGCGCAGCAGCCCTGCACATCCTGGTTAAAGAAGAGAAACTGGCGCACGAGATCCTCGCCAAACTGGAACGTGGCGTCAGCTTCGATCACCTGGCAAAGCGCTATTCGAAATGTCCATCAGGACGCAACGGCGGCGATCTTGGGGAGTTTAATCAAGGCGTTATGGTCGGGCCGTTTGATAAAGCGGTCTTCAGCTGCCCGCTGCTCAAGCCATATGGACCGGTCAAAACCAAGTTCGGCTACCACATCATTAAGGTGCTCTATCGCCGCTAGCCCATGCTACTATTGCGCCCTGATTTATCCCCCATTCACTCAAGGTACGATCATGGCAAAAACGGCAGCAGCACTGCATATCCTGGTTAAAGAAGAGAAGCTGGCACTGGATCTTCTGGAGCAAATTAAAAACGGCGCCGATTTCGGCAAACTGGCGAAGAAGCACTCGATCTGCCCGTCAGGCAAACGCGGCGGCGATTTAGGTGAATTCCGCCAGGGTCAGATGGTGCCGGCGTTTGATAAAGTCGTCTTCTCCTGCCCGGAGCTGGAGCCAACCGGCCCGCTGCACACTCAGTTTGGTTATCACATCATCAAGGTGCTGTACCGCAAATAAAAAAACCGGTGTCTTATTTGCACCGGTTTTTTATCTCACAGCTTTCCCCTAAGGATTTCAGCTTGCAGGAAGGCGGCAAGTGAGTACAGCCCCAGTCACATAGATAACTATGTGACTGGGGTGTACGAACGCAGCCAACGCATCTGCAAGTTGAAAGGCGACGGGGAATTAGCCCGCTACCGCAATACGTTTCATATCGGTCATATAGCCGCGCAGTTTCTTACCAACCTGCTCGATAGCGTGGCTGCGAATAGCTTCGTTCACGTCGCGCAGCTGAGCGTTATCTACCGCGCCTTCGGCAATCGCTTTGCCCAGGTCGCCGGTCTGCAGGGTAGTCATGAACTCTTTCAGCAGCGGTACGCAAGCGTAAGAGAACAGGTAGTTACCGTATTCTGCGGTATCGGAGATAACCACGTTCATTTCGTACAGGCGCTTACGGGCGATGGTGTTGGCGATCAGCGGCAGCTCGTGCAGCGATTCATAGTAAGCTGACTCTTCGATGATGCCGGAATCGACCATGGTTTCGAACGCCAGCTCAACGCCTGCTTTCACCATCGCGATCATCAGAACGCCTTTATCGAAGTACTCCTGCTCGCCGATTTTACCTTCAAACTGCGGCGCGGTTTCGAACGCGGTTTTACCGGTCTCTTCACGCCAGGTCAGCAGTTTTTTATCGTCGTTGGCCCAGTCAGCCATCATACCGGAGGAGAATTCACCGGAGATGATGTCATCCATATGTTTCTGGAACAGCGGCGCCATAATTTCTTTCAGCTGTTCGGACAGCGCGTAAGCACGCAGCTTAGCCGGATTAGACAGGCGATCCATCATCAGGGTGATACCGCCCTGCTTCAGCGCTTCGGTGATGGTTTCCCAGCCGAACTGAATCAGTTTCTCAGCGTATGCCGGGTCGGTACCTTCTTCCACCAGCTTGTCGAAGCACAGCAGAGAGCCAGCCTGCAGCATACCGCACAGAATGGTCTGTTCGCCCATCAGGTCGGATTTCACTTCCGCCACGAAGGAAGACTCAAGAACGCCCGCACGGTGACCGCCGGTGGCCGCAGCCCAGGCTTTAGCGATGGCCATGCCTTCGCCTTTCGGATCGTTTTCCGGGTGAACCGCGATCAGAGTCGGTACGCCAAAACCACGTTTGTACTCTTCGCGCACTTCGGTACCCGGACACTTCGGCGCTACCATCACAACGGTGATATCCTTACGGATCTGCTCACCCACTTCCACGATGTTGAAACCGTGAGAGTAGCCCAGCGCCGCGCCGTCTTTCATCAGCGGCTGAACGGAACGCACAACGTCAGAGTGCTGCTTGTCCGGCGTCAGGTTAACCACCAGGTCAGCCTGCGGGATCAGCTCTTCGTAGGTACCCACTTTGAAGCCGTTTTCGGTCGCTTTACGCCACGATGCGCGCTTCTCGGCGATCGCTTCTTTACGCAGCGCATAGGAGATATCGAGACCGGAGTCGCGCATGTTCAGGCCCTGGTTCAGACCCTGAGCGCCACAGCCGACGATGACCACTTTTTTACCCTGAAGGTAGCTTGCGCCATCGGCGAATTCGTCGCGACTCATAAAGCGACATTTGCCCAGCTGCGCCAGCTGCTGGCGCAGGTTCAGTGTATTAAAGTAGTTAGCCATGGTGATACCTCGTGATGTTGTGTGTCTTATTTTGTTCGGTTCGCGGTTCAGCGAGAATGTACCCACATTACAACAGGAAATTTATTGCGGAAATTGATATATTCACAACGTCACGTTGCAATTTCTGCAATGTAAAATCGTGGAGTGCCGCCGGTGGATTTACGCGATCTAAAAACCTTCCTGCATCTGGCGGAAAGCCGCCATTTTGGCCGCAGCGCGCGGGCAATGCACGTCAGCCCTTCCACACTGTCCCGGCAAATTCAGCGCCTGGAAGAAGACCTCGGGCAGCCGCTGTTTGTCCGCGATAACCGCACGGTGACGCTTACCGAAGCGGGAGAAGAGCTACGAACGTTTGCCCAGCAGACGCTGCTGCAGTATCAGCAGCTGCGCCACACTATCGATCAGCAAGGGCCGTCGCTGTCGGGGGAGCTGCATATCTTCTGCTCGGTAACCGCCGCCTACAGCCACCTGCCTCCCATACTCGATCGCTTTCGCGCCGAGCACCCTTCGGTGGAAATTAAGCTCACCACCGGCGATGCCGCCGATGCGATGGAGAAAGTGGTGACGGGTGAAGCCGATCTGGCAATAGCCGGTAAGCCAGAAACGCTTCCCGGCGCGGTGGCCTTCGCAATGCTGGAAAATCTGGCGGTGGTGCTAATCGCCCCGGCGCTGCCTTGTCCGGTTCGCAACCAGGTCTCGGTGGAGAAGCCTGACTGGGCAACGGTACCCTTTATCATGGCCGACCAGGGCCCCGTGCGCCGCCGCATTGAGCTGTGGTTTCGTCGCCATAAAATCAGTAATCCATCAATTTACGCGACGGTGGGCGGACATGAAGCCATGGTATCCATGGTGGCGCTCGGCTGCGGCGTCGCGCTGCTGCCGGAAGTGGTGCTGGAAAATAGCCCGGAGCCGGTGCGCAATCGCGTAATGATTCTGGAGCGTAGCGACGAAAAAACCCCTTTTGAGCTGGGCGTCTGCGCGCCCAAAAAGCGACTGCATGAACCGCTGATTAATGCGTTCTGGGAAATCGTTCAAACAAAATAAGGAGATAACATGCGTTCAGGGACGTTGCTATTAACCATTGCCATGGTGTTATGTTGTACCGTCCAGGCAAAACCGAAGGGCATTACCGTGCTGGATATCAAACATCTGGCGCTTCAGCAATGCCTGGTGGCGAATTACAAAGCCCGAACGCCTGAAGGCGCGCGATCGGCCCCGTCGCAGGATGCGTCATTTATGATTGAGAGATACGCCCTGGATAATGCCGGCGTGTGGAAGGCATTTCAGACGTTCGTCGCCAAAGAGACGAAAGATTTTGATCGGCTAACGATGTCATTGCACCCTGACCATGCTCAGACTGCCAATAACGTGCTGGCGCAATGCATGAACTTTTATGAATCGGACAAGCTGGATAAGTATGTACGTGGGACGGTGATGAAGTAACCCATGCTGCCATTTATATCATTCTGACAGATGACCGGAAGAGGCGGTTTCTTCCGGTCATCATAATAACTACCCCGCCAGGAAGAACCGGAACGCCGGGTTATGGGTTTCATCGTGGCAGTCGTAGCCCAGCTCATGCAGGCGGGTTTCAAAATCAGGCTCGTGATCGCCCAGTTCGAATGCCGCCAGCACGCGGCCATAATCGGTACCGTGACTGCGGTAGTGGAACAGTGAAATATTCCAGTGGGTACCCAGCGTATGCAGGAACTTCAGCAGGGCGCCGGGCGATTCCGGGAACTCGAAGCTGAACAAACGTTCCTGCAACGGCTGCGAAGGTCGCCCGCCGACCATGTAGCGTACGTGTAGCTTGGCCATTTCGTCGTCGGAGAGATCCACCACGCTGTAGCCCCCTTCATGCAGCAGATTGAGGATCTCTTTCCGCTCTTCCAGACCGCGACTCAGGCGCACACCGACAAAAATGCAGGCATTCTTTGCATCGGCGAAGCGGTAGTTAAACTCGGTCACCGACCGGCCACCCAGCAGCTGGCAGAACTTGAGGAAGCTGCCCTTCTCTTCAGGAATGGTGACCGCCAGCAGCGCTTCACGTTGTTCTCCCAGTTCGCAGCGTTCGGAAACGTAGCGCAGACCGTGGAAGTTGACGTTCGCACCGGAAAGCACGTGCGCCAGGCGTTCGCCGCGAATATTATGCTGAGCGATATATTTTTTCATTCCCGCCAGCGCTAGCGCGCCGGAAGGTTCTGCTACCGCACGCACGTCTTCAAACAGGTCTTTCATCGCCGCGCAGATGGCATCGCTATCAACGGTGACGATGTCGTCGAGATACTCCTGACAGAGACGGAAAGTCTCATCACCTATACGTTTAACCGCCACGCCTTCGGCAAATAGCCCCACGCGGGGTAAATCAACCGGATGGCCCGCATCCAGGGCGGCTTTCAGACAGGCAGAATCCTCAGCTTCAACCGCAATGACCTTAATCTGCGGCATGAGCTGTTTGATCAGCACCGCCACGCCCGCCGCGAGACCTCCGCCGCCAACCGGTACGAATACGCGGTCGATATGGGCATCCTGCTGCAGCAGCTCCAGCGCCAGCGTCCCCTGCCCGGCAATCACCATCGGATGGTCGAAAGGCGGTACCCAGGTGAATCCCTGCTGCTGCGCCAGCTCAATAGCTTTGGCTTTGGCTTCATCGAAGTTCGCGCCGTGCAGCAGCACTTCACCACCGAAGCCGCGCACCGCATCGACCTTGATATCCGCGGTGGCGGTTGGCATGACGATCAGCGCCTTCACGCCCAGGCGAGAGGCGGAGAAAGCCACGCCCTGCGCATGATTACCCGCCGAAGCGGTGATCACGCCGTGCGATTTTTGCTCTTCCGTCAGCCCGGCCATCATCGCGTACGCCCCGCGCAGCTTAAAGCTGTGCACCGGCTGACGATCTTCACGCTTCACCAGCACAACGTTATCGAGGCGCGACGAGAGCTTTTCCATTTTTTGCAGCGGCGTAATCTGCGCGGCTTCGTACACCGGCGCGCGCAGTACGGCTCTGAGGTATTCCGCCCCCTCAGGGGCGGCGGACAGGGGTTGCGACTCGGCCATCATTAACCCCCAAGTTTCGATTTATCGCGCACCGCGCCTTTGTCGGCGCTGGTTGCCAGGCTGGCGTAGGCGCGAAGGGCAAAGGAAACCTGACGCTCGCGATCTTTCGGCGTCCAGGCTTTATCACCGCGTGCTTCCTGAGCTTCACGGCGCGCCGCGATCTCAGCATCGCTCAGCTGCAGCTGAATACCGCGATTTGGGATATCAATGGCGATCATGTCGCCATCTTCAATGATCGCGATATTGCCGCCGCTGGCGGCTTCCGGAGAAACGTGACCGATGGAGAGGCCTGAAGTACCGCCGGAGAAGCGACCGTCGGTTATCAGCGCGCAGGCTTTACCCAGCCCCATGGATTTCAGGAAGGTGGTCGGATAGAGCATTTCCTGCATCCCCGGTCCGCCTTTCGGACCTTCATAGCGAATAACTACCACATCACCCGCAACCACTTTACCGCCGAGGATGGCATCCACGGCCGCGTCCTGGCTTTCGTAAACTTTAGCCGGGCCGGTGAATTTCAGGATACTATCGTCTACGCCAGCAGTTTTCACGATGCAGCCATTTTCGGCAAAGTTGCCGTACAGAACGGCCAGACCGCCGTCCTTGCTATAAGCGTGTTCCAGCGAGCGGATACAGCCTTCTGCGCGATCGTCATCCAGGCTGTCCCAGCGGCAATCCTGAGAGAAAGCCTGCGTCGTGCGGATACCCGCTGGCCCGGCGCGGAACATCTTTTTAACCGCTTCATCCTGCGTGACGGTGATATCGTACTGCTCCAGCGTCTGCGGCAGGGTCAAACCTAGCACGTTCTTCACATCGCGGTTCAGCAGTCCGGCACGATCCAGCTCGCCTAAAATACCCAATACGCCGCCCGCGCGGTGCACGTCTTCCATATGATATTTCTGCGTACTTGGCGCCACCTTACACAGCTGCGGTACTTTGCGTGAAAGCTTATCGATATCGCTCATGGTGAAGTCGATTTCCGCCTCCTGCGCTGCCGCCAGCAGATGCAGGACGGTATTGGTGGAACCGCCCATGGCGATATCCAGCGTCATGGCGTTTTCAAACGCCGCTTTGCTGGCGATATTACGCGGCAGCGCAGAAGCGTCGTCCTGCTCGTAGTAACGCTTAGTCAGCTCGACGATACGCGAACCCGCATTGAGGAACAGCTGTTTACGATCGGCGTGAGTCGCCAGCAGCGAGCCGTTACCCGGCTGCGACAGGCCCAGCGCTTCGGTCAGGCAGTTCATGGAGTTGGCGGTGAACATCCCGGAACAGGAACCGCAGGTCGGGCAAGCGGAGCGTTCAACCTGATTACTCTGATCGTCAGAGACTTTCGGGTCAGCGCCCTGAATCATCGCATCGACCAGGTCGAGTTTAATGATTTGATCGGACAGTTTGGTTTTCCCGGCTTCCATAGGGCCGCCGGAAACAAAAATTACCGGAATATTCAGGCGCAGAGACGCCATTAACATCCCGGGAGTGATTTTATCGCAGTTGGAGATACAGACCATCGCATCAGCACAGTGGGCGTTAACCATGTACTCCACCGAGTCAGCGATCAGTTCGCGGGATGGCAGTGAATAAAGCATACCCCCGTGCCCCATCGCGATCCCGTCATCCACCGCAATGGTGTTGAATTCTTTAGCGACGCCGCCAGCGGCTTCAATTTGCTCAGCAACCAGCTTGCCGAGATCGCGCAGGTGAACGTGCCCCGGCACGAACTGGGTGAAAGAGTTCACCACGGCGATAATCGGCTTACCGAAATCATCGTCGGTCATTCCAGTGGCGCGCCACAGCGCGCGGGCACCCGCCATATTACGGCCGTGAGTGGTTGTGGCGGAACGGTACTTAGGCATGCTTTAGTTACTCCCAGTGTCTGTTAAATGGGGCGTTGCGTGCCGCCCCATCTTTTTATACTTAGTTATTAACCTGATCCAACCAGCCCCATTTATCCTCGGTTTCACCGGTGAAGAGGCCAAAGAATGCTTGCTGAATGCGTTTGGTGACCGGGCCGCAGCGTCCTTCGCCCACCTGAATACCATCAACGCTGCGCACCGGCGTAATCTCTGCAGCCGTGCCGGACATAAATACTTCATCGGCCAGATACAGCGACTCGCGAGACAATACCTGTTCGCGCACTTCCAGACCCAGTTCTTTCGCCAGTTTGATGATCGCGTCGCGGGTGATGCCCGGCAGCGCGGAGGAGGTGAACGGCGGGGTAAACAGCACGCCATCCTTCACTTCAAACAGGTTTTCACCGGCGCCTTCAGAGATATAGCCGTTCACGTCCAGCGCGATACCCTCCTGATAGCCATGACGACGCGCTTCGCTGCCGACCAGCAGCGAAGAGAGATAGTTACCGCCGGCTTTGGCCGCGGTCGGAATGGTGTTCGGCGCTGCGCGATTCCAGGAAGAAACCATCGCATCGATCCCCTGATCCAGAGCTTCGGCACCCAGGTAGGCGCCCCACGGGAACGCCGCGATGATCACGTCAGTGTTATAGCCCGGAGGCGGGTTGACGCCCATGCCCACGTCGCCGACAAAAACTAACGGGCGAATATAGGCGCTGGTCAGATTGTTTTTACGAATGACTTCACGGCAGGCTTCCATCAGCTCATCAACGCTTTGCGAAACCGGGAAACGGTAAATTTTGGCTGAGTCATGCAGACGCTGCATATGTTCACGGTGACGGAACACAACCGGCCCCTTGTGAGAGTCGTAGCAACGGATGCCTTCAAATACGGAAGTCCCGTAGTGCAGCGCATGGGACATCACGTGAACTTTCGCCTCTCCCCACGGAACCATCTCGCCATTGAACCAAATGTAATCAGCTTTTTTCGTCGTCATTATTCTTCCTTTGCGCTCAGGCGCGAATTTGTTGTGATGTAGGTTGCTGGATCTCGACGCAGGCGACGTCCACCAGTTTGCTTAATTGACTAAACAGTAATTCGACGGGCCGCTGGCTGGCAACGGTCAGTTCGATATTAATATTCCGGGCATCGGCGGCGGTTTCCATATTCATCGCGCAAATCTGGAACCCGCGATGACGCACGACGCGCAGCACGCGTTCTAAGGTTTCTGGATTAAAGCGAGCCTGCAAGGCGACCTGATGTTGCATCATGATAATTTCTCCAGCATTTCTGCATTACTGGCACCGGGCGGCACCAACGGCCAGACGTTCTCAAGTTCGTCGATTGAGACATGAAGCAGGTAAGGCCCCTGGCTCGAAAGCATGGTGTCGAGTGCCGCTTCAACCTGGTCTTTACGGGTGATGTGTTGACCAGGAATGCCGAAGGCGCTGGCCAGAGTAAGAAAATCGGGATTATCGGTAAGGGTGGTTTCGCTATAACGTTCCTGGAAAAACAGCTGCTGCCATTGTCGAACCATTCCTAAACGCTGGTTATCCAGTAACACTATCTTCAGCGGCAACTGCTTGCGTTTTACGGTGCCCAGCTCCTGCACGTTCATCATGAAGGAGCCGTCACCGGAGATACAGATTACCGTATCATCAGGACGGGCCACCTGTGCGCCCACTGCTGCCGGCAGGCCAAAGCCCATGGTCCCTAAACCACTGGAAGTGATGAAATTCTCCGGACGCGTATAGGTCATATGCTGCGCTGACCACATCTGATGCTGGCCCACATCGGTGGTCACGACGCAATCTGCTGGTTTGCGCTCGGAAAGCTGCTTCAGCAGCAATGGAGCATAGATGGCCTCGCCCGGATGATCGTAGCGCCACGCGTGCTCGGCGCGCAGCTGAGCATTACGTTGACGCCAGGCGTCGATGGACAGCGGCTGTTGCAACGCCGGCAGCATCACGTTCAAGTCGCCAGTCAGGCCAATATGCGCCTGACGGAGCTTGTTCAGTTCTGCCGGATCGATATCCATATGGATAACTTTGGCGTGCGGGGCGAACGTATTCAGCTTGCCGGTCACGCGATCGTCAAAGCGAGCGCCTACGGCAATCAACAGATCGCACTCCTGCACCGCCAGATTGGCCGCTTTAGTTCCATGCATCCCCAGCATGCCCAGATAGTATGGATAATCAGCTGCCACCACGCCCAGCCCTTTCAGGGTAGACGTTGCCGGCATCTGCGTGACGGCAAGAAATTCACGCAGCGCCGGTACCGCCTGCGCCATACCCACGCCGCCGCCAACGTAGAGCATCGGCTTCTGCGCCTGAGTCAACATCTGCAAAGCGTATTCGATATCCGCATATGGGAAGTCAACGTCATCGGCTACCATGGAGAAATGCGGATCGAGATCGCCCTGAGCCAGCTGGATGTCTTTGGGGATATCGACCAGTACCGGGCCGGGGCGCCCTGAGTTTGCCACATGGAATGCTTCGGCAATGACGCGCGGCAGCTCTTCCAGCGACTGCACCAGAAAACTATGCTTAGTGCATGCCAGCGATAAACCGAGAACATCCACTTCCTGGAATGCATCAGTACCAATGAACGGAGCGGCAACCTGGCCGGTGATGGCAACGACGGGAACGGAGTCCAACAGCGCGTCGGCGAGGCCGGTGATCAGGTTGGTTGCGCCCGGTCCTGACGTCGCAATACATACGCCGGTTTTGCCAGTAGCCCGGGCATAGCCGATAGCCGCCATGGCTGCGCCTTGTTCATGCCGGCACAGTAAGTGTTCCACGCCGCCGTTATACAATGCATCGTAAACCGGCATAATTGCGCCACCCGGATAGCCAAAAACAGTATCGACACCCTGTGCTCGCAAAGCATGTACCACCCACCGCGCCCCATTCATAGTTACTTCCCCGTCGTAGATCGAGAGAAACAGAATTTTATGCTATCAACCATCATCTGCTCCTCTTTTCTGTTTTTAAGTTATAAAAAAACCCCCGGACCTTTCGGTGCGGGGGTCTTAGTTCGTTAAGGCTTGTTTTTTAAGCCTTTCCTCGTCCAAGTGCAGCCCCGCACGGTGGGATAATAATCACCACCACGCTAATCACGACCAGGCTAATCACTCGTAGAAGGGCTGTCATTTTATGTTCTTTCTGGCTTCATGTTCGAAGGAATACCTAAAGAGGTACCACAGACATCGCATTAAATACAAGATTTTTTTATGACCCTATTTCTTACCTTGCTAACCATTTACGAAAAAACAATTGTTTTTAATAGGAAAAACAGGAAATGAAAATATTTCAATTTGTGGCGAGCGCCACAGCTTTTTCTCGCATCGCTGGCTGATAACAATGTTTTGCGAGTCTGTATCCGCAACGAGTGCAAAGCGGCAATTCACGGAAAATTGGCTGGAAGCGAACGCCTGAAATTTAAAATTGCTGAATTACCCGACAAAAAATCCCCGACATAATGCCGGCTCTCAGGAGGTTTTATGTCACTCGCCATTGTTTACACCCGCGCCGCTCTTGGGATCGGCGCCCCCCTTATCACAGTTGAAGTTCATATCAGCAACGGACTCCCTGGCCTGACGATGGTAGGGTTGCCTGAAACAACGGTCAGAGAAGCGCGTGACCGGGTACGTAGTGCGATTATCAACAGCGGCTACGCCTGGCCGGCGAAAAAAATCACCATCAATCTGGCGCCAGCCGATTTGCCAAAAGAAGGGGGAAGATATGATTTACCTATCGCTCTCGCGCTTCTGGTGGCCTCTGAGCAGCTAAATGCTCCCAGGCTAAATCAATACGAGTTTGTCGGCGAGCTGGCGCTTACAGGCGCTCTACGTGGCGTTCCTGGGGCTATATCCAGCGCGATGGAGGCGATAAGAGCGGGCAGAAAGATTATTGTCTCTCATGAGAATTCTCCTGAGGTGGGTTTAATCGGCGGCAGTGACTGTCTTATCGCCGCCCATCTTCAGGAGGTCTGCGCCTTTCTGGAGGGAAAAAACCCGCTAAATCATCCCATTCCGGAAGCGGAGAGCTCAGATGAGTCTTCATTAGACTTGCGCGAGGTTATTGGTCAGCAGCAAGGAAAGCGAGCGCTGGAAATTATCGCTGCAGGCGGACATAACCTGCTGATGATAGGCCCACCCGGCACAGGGAAAACGATGCTTGCGAGTCGGCTGCCTGGGCTACTACCGCCGCTGAGTAACCAGGAAGCGCTGGAAAGCGCGGCAATACTTAGCCTGGTCAATTCCAGTTATGCGATGAAAAACTGGCGCCGCAGGCCATTTCGAGCTCCGCATCATAGCGCGTCCCTGGCTGCGATGGTGGGTGGCGGCTCTATTCCAACACCGGGAGAGATCTCTCTCGCTCATAATGGCGTGCTGTTCCTGGATGAGCTGCCCGAATTTGAACGCAGGGTTCTGGATGCATTAAGAGAACCGATTGAATCCGGGGTAATCCATATCTCCCGCACGCGCGCGAAAATCGATTATCCCGCCCGTTTTCAGCTTATTGCAGCAATGAATCCCAGCCCCACGGGCCACTATCAGGGTCAGCATAATCGCGCATCTCCAGAACAGACGCTACGCTACCTGGCCCGTTTATCTGGCCCATTTCTTGACCGTTTCGATCTCTCACTGGAAATTCCTCTGCCGCCGCCGGGGGTGCTTAGCCGGGGAACAAACGAAGAAGAGAGCAGCGCCTGCGTACGCCAACGCGTTTTGGCTGCGCACGAAAGGCAACTGTCACGACAGAAAAAACTCAATGCAAATCTGGGGAATAATGAGATGAAAATCTGGTGCCAGCTTCATCAAGATGACGCAATCTGGCTGGAGCAGACGCTTACGCAACTGGGGCTCTCAATCCGGGCCTGGCAGCGCCTGCTTAAAGTTTCACGCACGATTGCCGATATTGAGAAGGTCGATCGTATTGAACGCCGTCATTTGCAGGAGGCTCTTGGCTATCGGGCAATAGACAGAATGTTGAGCCATCTGCAAAAAATGATGACGTAAAAAAAGGGCTTACGCCCTTTTTCTTAATCATCGCTTTCCGTGTAATCTTCCGTGCCTTCCACCTGCGGCTTGCCGCCGGAAAGAGTATGGAAACGCTTCGGACGCTTAATGCGCGCCATGTACTTGATCCAGACGCGTTCTGCTTCCGTTGCGGGCTCACGTTCACCACGGCAGACCGAAACAAACTGTTTTTCATCGTCGGTGACAGGCTCGCGTTTACCTAGTTCGAGTTCATTAAAGGCATAACCATGACGTTCCAGCAGTTGCGCCTCTTTGATGGTGAAATCTCCATGACGGGAAAACCCGCGCGGATAATTTTTATTGTCGAAAAAACGATTAGTTGTCGTAAAGCTTTCCGCCATCCTACACGCTCCTGATTCTTTGGCCGAGCTATTTATGGCGCGGAGTATTAGTTACGCTTGACAGAGCGTCAAACAAAACATTTAAATCATCACGACAAATAATTTTGCGGAGAAGAGTGTGGATACGGAATTGCTCAAGACTTTCCTCGAGGTGAGCAGAACTCGCCACTTTGGCCGAGCCGCAGAGGCGCTTTATCTGACGCAGTCAGCAGTTAGCTTTCGTATTCGTCAGCTGGAGAACCAGCTGGGGGTGAATCTTTTTACCCGCCATCGCAATAATATCCGCCTGACTTCAGCCGGAGAGAAACTGCTGCCCTATGCCGAAACCCTGATGAACACCTGGCAAGCTGCGCGTAAGGAGGTCGCAAATGCCTCCCGGCATAACGAATTTTCAATCGGAGCCAGCGCTTCGCTATGGGAATGCCTGCTTAACGAGTGGTTAGGAAAGCTCTATACAGAGCCCTATAACCTACAATTTGAGGCGCGAATCGCGCAGAGGCAATCGTTGGTCAAACAGCTGCACGAACGTCAGCTTGATTTACTGATCACGACCGAATCGCCGAAGATGGATGAACTAAGCAGCCAGTTGCTGGGTAATTTTACCTTAGCGCTTTATTGCGCCTCGCCGGCTAAAAATACAAATGAATTGAATTATTTGCGCCTGGAATGGGGCCCTGACTTTCAACAAAATGAAGCGGGATTGATCGGAAATGATGATATTCCTCTCCTGACCACCAGTTCTGCCGAATTAGCGTATCAGCAGCTCAGCGCGCTTAACGGCTGCACGTGGTTGCCTGTACTCTGGGCGCAGGAAAAAAATAACCTGCATACTGTCACTGACAGCGTGACGCTTTCAAGGCCTCTTTATGCGATTTGGCTACAGAACAGCGATAAGCAAGCGCAAATCCGTGAGATCCTGAAGCACAGCATATTAGGATAGGATGACTCCTCCAGGGACGGAGGATGAACGAAGGGAAATTTAAAGCAAAAAAAATCCTTTGCCTGAGCAAAGGATTATTATATGGCAGGGGCGGAGAGACTCGAACTCGCGACACCCGGTTTTGGAGACCGGTGCTCTACCAACTGAGCTACGCCCCTAAAGTTTCTTATCATTAAGCCTGCTTAATCAGCAGGCTTAATTTTTTTAATAAGTGGCGGAACGGACGGGACTCGAACCCGCGACCCCCTGCGTGACAGGCAGGTAT